>VFSW01015020.1_pt1 | contig 10668 bp, 8 predicted proteins | sample 5358111 | NCBI WGS metagenome assembly VFSW01 (sample SAMN11554181, study PRJNA540505) | mine drainage metagenome | isolation source: sediment from site ElyBrook_90M | place: USA: Ely Copper Mine, Vershire, VT | collected 2017
CCCCTTCCGTTTTTGCCCGGGGCCGGCCCCGGCGCTTTTCCCGCCGGGGGCGCGCCAGCGCCCCGCGGGCGCGCCCGGCGGAGGACTCAGTCGCCGTCGTTATCGGCGTCGATCTGGGAACCGGGTCGTTCGGTCGACGCGGTCGTTGTGGTGTCCTGCTTGCCGCCTTCCGCGAGCTTGGCCGTCTTGAGGCGGTCGAGGTAATCCTGATACTGGCTCGCGGCTGTCGAGGCGGACGAACTGGCTGGTGTGATGGATGACATGAGCGTTTCGATTTTCGCGGGCTGGATATTTGACCTGCGGATGGTCCGCCGGAACCCGCGACAGGCGCCATATCGGACCCTGTGTCCCGGTCTTGAGCGTTCTGGGCCCAGCCGGGCTATTATGAATCACAATTCATCCGGAGTTCATGGGGCATTCATCCAAACCGACCGAATCGGAACCATGGAAGTGGAGCCGGCCTCGCGGCCGGGACGAAAGGAACCTGCTATCCGGCACCGAATACTTCATATATCGGGCCAATATTCCCGCGCTCAAGGCGGCGGCCAAGGGTCGCGATCCCTTGAAATCGGGGGGTGCCGCGGTTCGCACAATAGATATTATGTTAACTTTAGCCGTGAGGCAATCGGCCCCGCTGGCCCATAAAGGGACTTGAGCCGGCTTGAGCGGCGTCGGCAGTAGATGACTTCCAATTCGGCCGAGTCAGGCTCGCCCGTGCCGGATACCGTGCGGCCGAACCAGAACCTTCACACCGGCCCAGGTAGCCCGGGCGGCTTACGATCTCGTAGATCGCCTCTCAAGATTCCGGACGTTATCAAAAAGTCGAGGACAGCGAGTCGGCAATGAGCCAGGCGACGGCGGCCAACACGAAGTTCAGGAGGGTCTCCGACCATTGATTGTGCGGCGAACCTGCCCACTTTGGCACAGGGTGGGCAAAAAGGCTCGGTACCCATACCAAAAGACCAAAGAGGATGATCATGATCGCCTCCAGCGTTGCCGCCAGCCGGGGCAGGACGCCAAGGATCAAGCCAGCCCCAGCGGCGATGTGGCATGCCCCCGTCAGGTACAGCAACGGCATCCGCGCTGGGAGCCACGTCGGTACGAAGGGCAACGAGTACGCCACATACGCGAAGTGAGCGATGCCGTACACCAGGCACGACGCACCGAAAAGGATCCGACCCACGCGCAGCGCACGATCGCTGGTGAGCGCCTTGATCGTGGCCGCGTGATCGAGGCGCTGGTGTAGCGCGTACAGCGTCCACACGCCCACCAGCGAGCTCACCGCTTCGCTGAACCCGTACCAGGAGCCGACGCTCAACGGGGCATGTAAGATGGGCCGGACGCGCACCATCGCCCAGGCAATGGCGCACGCGGCGATGATGATGGCGCTTGCTGTCGCGGTGCGCGTCAGAAGCAGGCCGCCACACGCTGCCACGAGGAGAGCCCCAAGGCCATAAGTCCAGGCTTTCGGCCAGGGAAACGGATCCAGCAACGGCTCGAAATTGCCGTAGAGGAAGCTGAGTCCGGCAAGCCCCCCCGCCGAGGTCGCGAACAGAGCACCGGCGAGCCCGATTTCCCGCATAGAAGTGACCCCGCCAATTAGTCGGGATTTCCCGTTTGGATTCGTGTTTTGGATGATCAATGGGCTCGGCTTGGGTGGCGGTGTAGAAAGCTGCTTGGTTTGCGGCCGGGGGTCGAGCTTTCGGTGATCTGGAGTGCCTCTGTCGGGTACTAATCTGTTTGAGCCCCCACTGCATGACCCGGCGACGTGTGGGCCGACCCTGATTGGCAAACCAAGGCCATCGATGCGACTGCGATTTTTTTAACGGAAATTGGACGTTGAAGGGTTTATAGGGCAGGCCTCGTTTCGTACCCTGCCCTGTGTCCACCCCTTCTCCCGAGCAATTCCGCTGGTTTACCGACGAGGTGCTGCCGCATGAGCCGAAGCTGCGTTCGTGGCTGCGCGCCCGGTTCCCTTCGCTCGGCGACCCCGATGATGTCGTGCAGGAAACCTACGCCCGGCTGCTCAAAGCTCGCGCCACCGGTCCGATCGCCTGCCTGCGGGGCTTTCTCTTCGTCACCGCCCGCAATCTGGCGCTTAACCACCTGAGGCATATTCGCGTAGAGCGCCCCGAGGGCGCGGCGGAAATCGACATCCTGACCGTGGCCGACGACGGCGACGGAGCGCCTGAGGCGATTGCGGACGCCGAGGACCTGCAGCTCCTCGTCCGCGCCATCCAGGCGCTGCCCAATCGGTGCCGCCAGATCGTCACCCTGCGCAAGATCTACGGCCTATCCCAAAAGGAAGTGGCGGCGGCCCTCGGCATCGCGGAGCACACGGTCGAGGCCCAGGGCACCATCGGCGTGCGCAAGTGCACGGAGTTCTTCCGCCGCCACGGCTACCGGGCACGGCTTTCCCCATGAGCCCACCTTCCTCCGAACCCCAGCCTTCCAGGGAGATCGAACGGATTGCGGCCCAATGGGTGCTCCGGTGTGACCGCGGCCTCACGGCCGCCGAGCAGGACGAGTACTCGCAGTGGCTGTCCGCAGCCGCGGTGCACCGCGAGGCCGTCGCCGAGCAGCGGTGGAGCTGGGATGAGCTCGACCGCTTGGCAGGTTCGCAGCTTTCCCTGCGCACGGCACCCGACCCCGATTTGCTGGCTGCTGACCGCGCGGGCCGGCTGGCTGGCCGCCTGGCCTGGATGGCACCCCTGGCGCTTGGCGTGGTCGCCCTGGTCGCCGCGGCTCGCTTTCTGTCCTGGCCGTCGCGGACCGTGCCGCCGCCGCCGATCTCGCCTCCCTCGCTCTCGCTGATCGCGGCGTGCGAGCGCAGGACCTTGGAGGACGGCTCGGTCGTCGTTCTCAACCGGGGAGCCCAGATCGAAACCGCCTTCACGGCCGCCACACGCTGGGTGAGGTTGGTGCGGGGCGAGGCCAATTTTGCCGTCGCGAAGAATCCCGCAAGGCCCTTCATCGTCGAGGCATCCGGTGTCGAAGTGCAGGCGGTGGGCACCAACTTCGATGTCCGCCTGGACCCGGCTGCCGTGGACGTGGTGGTGTCGGAGGGCACGGTCAAGGTGAAGCGCCCGACGGTGGCTCCGGCCGAGCTGCGTTTCGTCCGGGCGGGAGAGCAGGCCCGGGTATTGCTTGCGGCGGGCGCGCGCCCGCCGCAGATCACCAGCCTCACGCCCGAGGCCATCGCGACCCGGCTTGCCTGGCAGCCGCGGATGCTCGAATTCGACGACGCCCCGCTTCCGGAGATCGTGGAAGCCTTCAATGCGCACAATCCCGTGCGTCTGGCGCTCGGCGATCCGGCGCTGGACCGCGTGCGGCTCACCGTGAATTTCCGGTCGGATAATGTGGCGGGCCTTGTCCGGCTGATGAAGCGAGATTTTGGCATGTACGCCGAACAACTCACGGACTCCGAGATCGTCCTCCGGCGGGACAAGTGAGCCAAGCGATCGGGCCGCCCGTCGAGGTCCGAGAATTCTTTTAGCGGATAAGCCGCCGCGAGGGTTCCTAAGGTAAGTACCCCTACCCCATGATTGCCAATCCCGCACCCCTGCGTCGTGGCGCGCTCGCGCTTTCGATCCTATGCTTCGCCCTCCAGGCCGCCGCCTTCGCCGCCGACGACACCCGCGCCTTCGACGTGCCCGCCGGCCGCGCGGCGCTGACACTCAAGCAATTTGCCGCCCAGGCCGGCCGCGAGATTGTCTACGCACCCGAGGCCGTCGGCGACGTGCTGACCAACGCGGTCAGGGGGTCGCTCGTGCCGAAGGACGCGCTCGACCAGATGCTCGCGAACACGGTGCTGGTGGCGACGCAGGACAAGACCGGCGCCTTCGCGGTAAGGCGGAGGGCGGGCGTCAACGTGGGGTCCGCCGCCGGAGATCCGCCGCCTTCGACCGCGCAACGGGTGGTCAAGCTGTCCCCCTTCATGGTTTCGGGCGAAGCGCCGGCCCGCTATGAGGCGACCGAGGCGACCTCCGGCTCGCGCATCGCGGTTTCGCTCATGGATTCCGCCCAGCATGTTTCCGTGGTCACGGGCGACCTGATGGGCGACATCGGAATTGGGCGCGCCTACGACGCCGCCAAGTACATCGCCGGCGTGGACGAGGCGACGCTGCCGAACGCCCAGGACCGGACCAATATCCGCGGTTTTCAGATCGATGGCGTCACGCTTGACGGATTTTCCTACTTCTCCTTCGGGATGCTCGACCCGGTGGTCATGGACCGCATCGAGGTGGTCAAGGGCCCGAACGCGATCCTGGCGCCGACCGGACAGCCCGGCGGCACGGAGAACATCGTTTCCAAGAAGCCATTCTTCGCTGACGCCGCCTACGTATCGGCCGAAGTGGGAGCCTGGTCCGCCCAGCGCTTTGAGTTCGACGACAATCGGGTGATCTCGCCCGACCGGCTGGCCATGCGGGTCGTGGGAGCGTTCCAGGACACGGACGACTATCCTGGAAACGGCAATTTCCACCGCTCCTCCACGCTCATGCCGATGCTGACCTACCGGGCGGGCCCGACCACCCAGGTGACCGCCCAGATCCTGAGCGACGACTGGCGCACGCTGAATTACCTCGGCATCCCGATCAATCCGGACGACGGGACGAACGGCGGTCTCAGCTTCTATCCCGGCATTTCCAGGAGCCTGGTTCCCTACGACGCCGACACCAGCCGGTACCAGAAGGACCTCCACGGTCAGGTCCTCCTCACCACGAGCTTCACCAACGAGCTCTCCACCCGGGTCGCGACCAATTGGATCACGTCCCATGCCTTCTCGAAGCAGTCCAACCTGAGCGGCCAGAGCAACGTGGTGCTCGACCCGAGCACCGGGAACTATGTGCTTTCGGCCGCGCCGGCGCCCATCACTGGCGCCTTCACGCGGAGCTACTCGAACGAACAGGAGGACCGGCTCTACTGGGATCTCCAGAATGACTACGTCTATCACCTCAAGACCGGGGGATTCGATTCGAGCACCGTGGCCGGGTATTGGTTTCATTATGACCGGGTGTACGATCTCAATTACAACGCCACCAAGCCTCCCTTCAGCATTCTCGACTATACCTACGGACCTCCGACCTACGTTCCCGCTTCAAACGGGAGTTCCGTCAACGGGGAAGGCTACACGAGCAGTCGCACGCGCCAGTTCTATGCGAGCGAGGCGCTGACGCTGTTCGATCATCATCTGATCCTGAGCGGCGGCGTGGCCCGCGCCTCCTATCAATCCCACGTCAATGACGTATACCGCGGCTTGCAGGTGCGCAACGACCCGACCGCGACCATGCCGTCGTATGGCGTGGTCGTGAAGCCGGTCCCGGAATTGTCCCTCTACTACGGCTTTTCCAAGCAGGCGACGCCCATCGCTCCTTCAACGACCGCGATGATTCCCTTCTCGCTGCAGAGCAGCAAGCAGAACGAGTACGGGGTGCGCGTCCAGCTGCTGGACAAGAAGGTCTACGCCACGATCTCCTATTACGACATCACGCAGAACAATTTCTCCGTGCCAAACCCGGCCAATCTCACAGTGCCGCCGCCCGTGCCGCCGCTGCCGCCGCTGTTCATGGACCGAAAGGCCCATGGCTGGGAATTCGAGACCACGGCCGCCCTGACCTCGAACCTCTCCATCATCGCCAACTACACGGCCTACAAAAACCGCAATCCGTTCGGCCAGGTGTTTCGCGACGTGGCGGAGCATTCCGGGGCGCTCTGGGGCGCGTACGAGTTCAAATCCGGCTCGCTCAAAGGCCTGACCCTGGGGGCCGGCCTCGACTACGAGGCAAGACGTCCGGGCGACGCGCCCTCGAGTGTCCCAACGTCGGCCAGCACGTCTTCGAACGTCATCGAGCCGCAGCCGAGCTTTTGGCTGCCGGCACGCACGCTCGTGAACGCCAGCATCTCGTACGAATTCGACCGGAACTGGAGGGCCCAGCTGAATGTCGACAACCTCCTCGACACGACCTATTTCGAGGCGAGCATCAACCGGTTTTTGGTCTATCCGGGAATACCGATCAACCCGCGGCTGACGGTCACCTACAAGTTCTGACCGGGCGCGGGCCGCTTCAGGCCCGCAGGCGTCCGTCCGGCTCGGGGATGGAGTCTTTCGCGGCAAAGTTTTTCTTCGGCACTTTGCGTGCCGAAGGCTGTCGTGTGCCGGGGGTCGCCTGCGTCGTTCCGCCCCGTGTCACGTCTCTCGGGGCACCCGGCGTAAATCCGCGAGCGGCGTCAGACACGCCGGGTTCTCCGGCGCGCGCAGTCGAGACAACGCAACCGCCTCCGCCTTGGGCGCACAGCCGGCGGAGGCAGAACCCACTCCGGTCATGTCCGTCATTTTCCCCGCGTCCGCGCTTCCGCGGATCGGCATGGTCTCGACCCACGGTTACGTGGCGGCCGAGCCTCCTCTTGGCGCCGCCGACACGGGCGGCCAGGTCGTCTACGTCCTCGAACTCTCCAAGAAGCTCGCCCAACTCGGCTTTGAAGTCGATATCTGGACCCGTCGCTTCGAAGACCAGCCGGAGGTGGACATCGTCAACGACCGGGTCCGCGTCATCCGCGCGCCCTGCGGTGGGCGCGACTTCATCGACAAGGAATATCTGATCCGGCATCTCCGCGAGTGGTCGGAAAACGCCTTGCGCCTCATCAAGCAGCATGGGCTCAAATACCTGTTTTTGGACAGCCACTACTGGGATGCCGGCTTCGCGACCCAGCGCCTCGCCGAGGCGCTCGACGTGCCGCACGTCCATACGCCGCACTCGCTCGGCCTCTGGAAGAGGCAGTTGATGACCGAGGACTACCCGGACGACGCGGCCAATTTCGAGAAAATGTACAATTTTACGCGGCGGATTCACGAAGAGACGCAGCTTTACCGCGGCTGCGACCAGATCATCGCCACGACCCCGCTCCAGGTCGACATGCTCGTCAAGGACTACGGCGCGCCCGAGCCGCAGGTAAGCATGATCCCGCCCGGCTACGACGACAACCGCTTCTTCCCGGTCAGCGCTGCGTCGCGCACCGCCCTGCGGCAGCGGTTGGGCTTTGACGGGAGCGTGGTCCTCGCCATCGGACGGCTGGCGCGCAACAAGGGCTACGACCTCCTGATCGAAGCCTTCTCGCTCGTCGCCGCCCGAATCCCAGACGCCGTCCTGCACCTCTCCGTCGGCGGCGCGCAGTTGAATCCCAACGAGGAGAAGACCCTCGCCGACTTGCAGGCCCAGGCTGCCGCGCTTGGCCTCGCGGCGCGCGTGAAATTTTCCGGCTTCATTTCCGACGCCGACCTGGCCGACCATTACCGCGCCGCGGACGTATTCGCGCTCAGCAGCCGGTACGAGCCCTTCGGCATGACGGCGATCGAAGCCATGGCCTGCGGCACGCCGACCATCGTCACGACCCATGGCGGACTGTACAGGGCCGTCACCTTCGGCCGGCATGCGCTCTATGCGGATCCGTTTGACAAGGAGGATCTCGGCATCTCCATCGTGAAGGTTCTGAAGCATCCCCGGCTCTCCCATCGCCTCTCCCGCATGGGTGCCCACAAGGCCCGCAGCCTGTTCACCTGGACCGGGATCGCCCAGCAGCTGATCAGCCTGATTGAGGAACGGGCGACCGCCATGGCCTTCACCGACGGCGAGTGGGATGAGCCGTGGAACGACGGCGACTGAAATATGAATCCGCCCGTCGCCCCCGTTCATCTCTTCAGCACGGACCTCGACGGCACCCTGCTCGGCAACCCCGAGGCGACCCACCGGTTCAAGGCCGCCTGGACCGGCCTTTCGCCCGAGGCCAAACCGCTGCTGGTCTATAACAGCGGGCGGCTGGTGGACGATCTCCGGCGTTTTGTGGAAGACGGCACGCTGCCGGCGGCGGACTACTACATCGGAGGGGTCGGAACCCAGGTCTTCGACGTGAAGGATGGGCGGATGCTGGACGAGTTGCGGGCGCATTTTGCCGAGGGCTGGGACGGGGCGCGGGTGACGGAACTCGCGGCGAAATTCCCCGGCATCCGCCCGCAGCCGGACGAGTTCCAGCACGAGTTCAAGTCGAGCTGGTTCCTCGATCGGGCTTCCCCCGCGGCCATTCGGGAATTGAAGCGCCGGTTCGCCGAAGCCGGGCTGCGCGTGAACATCGTCTATTCCAGCGCGCGCGATCTCGACCTGCTGCAGTATCATGCCACCAAAGGCGGCGCGCTTTCATGGCTCTGTGCGCGGCTGGGCGTGTCCCTCGACACCGTCCTGGTGGCCGGCGACACCGGCAACGACGCCTCCATGTTCCGGCTACCGGGCGTGCGTGGCATCATGGTCGAGAACGCGCTGCCTGAGCTCTTCGAGGCGACCGTCGATGTGCCGACCTACAGTTCGCGCCAGATCCTCGCCGACGGGGTCCTCGATGGGCTCTGTCACTTTGGCGTCATCGCTGTCGTGCCGACCAAGGAGAAGACCCGCCTCAAGCGCACCGAGATGGAGGCGGGCTTCCAGATGCTCTTCACCGGCTCCAAGCTCGGCTCACTTACGGACAAGGAGAAGGCCTTCCTCGGCGCCGCCCACGAAAAGGCCCTGGTCGCGCTGAAGAAGAACATCACCCCGCTGGGTTTTTCGGCCTGCTCCCTCAGCGACAACACCGCCACCGGCACCGACGCCAACTATCGCAGCGTCTGGGCTCGCGACGGGGCGATCACCGTCTGGAACACCCTGCACCTTGAGGACGAGGAGATCCGCGCCGCCCAAGTGGCGACGCTCGAGACCCTGTTCAATGCCGCCACGCCCAACGGTCAGATTCCAACTAACGTCGGCCTGGACGACGGCCAGCCGGACTATTCCGGCGTCGGCAGCATCGCCTCCATCGATAGCGGCCTCTGGGTCGTCATCGCCCTTTATAATTACGCCAACCACACCGGCGACCTGACGCTGCTCTACCACCACGCGGATCGCCTTCAGACGATCATGAACTGGCTCAGCGCCAAGGACTCCAACAATGACGGCCTGCTCGAAATTCCCGAGGCCGGCGACTGGACCGATCTCTTTGGCCGCAGCTACCACGTCCTCTACGACGAAGTGCTCTGGTTCCGCGCCAACGTCTGCTACGGCCGAATTCTCGAACTGATGGGACAGTTCGAGCGGGCGGCCGACTACCTCCGTTGGTCGCAGAAGATCCGAAGCCGCATTATCGAGGCCTTTTGGCCGACCACCGCGCCGGGGGCCGGCAATCCGAGCCGGAACCGCTTCGCGGACCCCCAATCGGGCCTCGGCGACGCACAGTACCTCTTGGCTGAGATCACGCCCTTCGCCTTCAATTGGCGCTGCGACACCTACGGCAACATTCTCGCGTTTTTGATGCATGTGCTCGATGTCGAGCGTGCCCGCACGGCCTTCCGCTTCATGTGGGGTGTGGGTATCAACCAGCCCTGGCCGGTTGCCAACCTCTATCCGGTCGTGCAGGCCGGCGATCCCGACTGGCGGGCCTACTATACGGTCAATCTGCTCAATCTTCCTCACCACTACCACAACGGCGGCATCTGGCCCATGGTCGGCGGTCTTTGGGTGCGGTTCATCCACCGGCTCGGCTTCCATGAGGCTGCCTGCCGCGAACTCGTCCGGCTCGCCCAGCTCAACCAGCTCGGGCGCGATCAGGAGTGGGAGTTCAACGAGTGGGCGCACGGCCAGACCGGCCGACCGATGGGAAAGGCGTTTCAGGCGTGGTCCGCGGCTTCGTTCCTCCGGGCCTGCCACGAACTTGAGGCCGGCCCGAAAAGCCTCGACGACGCCTAGGCCCCCGTCCGGTCGAAACGCGGCGTGGGATCGGGCACCTCTGGGGGACCGCTCTGTGGGCGCAGCTCAATACGTGCCGAGGCGGACCCGCAGCATCTGCGGCTCCCGGCCGAAATTAAGTCCCCAGTCCGTCTCGTCGCCGTTCCAGATTCGAATGGGACGAAAGACGGCGCCGGCGTAACCGCCCTCCTCCACCCGCAGGTATTGCCGCTGGGCTCCGGAGCCTGCATCGGCGGGCTCGAAATCAACCCGGCAGAGATAGACGGTGACCAGAAACTCGTCGGGGCCGAGCCGCCCCACCAGGGCGCGCCCGACCGGCTCGGCGTTGCCCATCGTGATCCGCCCGAATCCGAAGGTCCTCGGCCCGAATGTCACCCTGGCCAGCCAGCGGCCGAGTGGAATACTGCTCGCTGTCGCGCCCTTGACCTCCCAAGCGGCGTGCAGGCGGCCCTCGAATCCGAGGCGGGCGATCGCTCGCATATTGGGTCGGATGGCCCGATACATGGCATGGAGCGCGTCGGAAGTCGGACTTGCCGGGTCGACCCTACCCTCTTGCATCGCGCCATCGATGCCGAACGGCGACCAGCCGATCGCCCCGCGGGCCAGCGCGGCGTAGCAGAACCGCGACACGGTCGGGGAGCCGATGGTCTCGGGCACGAACAATGGATTGTCCGGGCGGCCATAGAGCTCGAGGACCTTGAGGTAGCGCCTGGGCTCGGGCAGGTAAATGTCCGGCGCCAGGATGTCGATCGCAGGCGCCGCCGCCTTCCAGAGCGAGAGCACATTGTCGGTCGCGCCGCCGCTCTCGTACTGGGTTGCCGGCGGCGGGTTTAGGGGATCGCGCAGCGCGACATTCACGTACATCGGCAGGGGATCTTACGCCTTACCCGCGGCGGCGACTTGG
>VFSW01015021.1_pt1 | contig 10668 bp, 4 predicted proteins | sample 5358111 | NCBI WGS metagenome assembly VFSW01 (sample SAMN11554181, study PRJNA540505) | mine drainage metagenome | isolation source: sediment from site ElyBrook_90M | place: USA: Ely Copper Mine, Vershire, VT | collected 2017
CTCGACCCGGCGACAAAGGAGATTCAGCCGTTGGCGGTCACTGGCCTCGCGCCAGAGCTGGAAGCCCGCTGGTGGGCGACGATGCGTGGCGGGCGCCTGGAGGAGTACATCCACCCTGATGATGCGGCGCGACTCTACGCAGGCGAAGACACCATCATCGCTGATGCGAGCGAGCGCCCGCCAGTTCCTGGCACGGACTACCTGGGCATTAAGACTGCCCTGATCACGCCCGCATCGTTCGACGGTCATCTGGTGCTACTGACGGTGGAGGCGGATCAGCGGTTCACCTTCACACCCCAGGAGCGCGATCTGGCGCGGGCAGCGGCGCAGCTGGTGGCGCTGACCGTCGAGCGCGAGCGTATGGCGAGCGAGCGCGCGCGCGCGCAGGCTGAGGCATTGGCGCTGACCGAGGCGACACGCCGCATGGATGAGTTCCTGAGCATTGCCTCGCATGAGTTGCGTACCCCGCTCACCAGCATGACCGCCAATGTGCAGTTAGCGGTGCGCCAGCTCCACAACCTGACGCTGGTCGCCTCGGTGGACGAGCCATTCGGCTTGAATGGTCACAGCGAGGCAACGCACGCGATCTCCGTACAACCTCCAAACTCCGTGCGCAGCAAACTGGAGCGCTCAGCGCGGCTCCTGGAGCGCACCGACCGGCAGATGACGCGGCTCGACCGACTGGTGGGCGACCTGCTCGATGTCTCGCGCATCCAGGCAGGCAAGCTGGAGTTGCGACCAGAGCCTTGCGATCTGGCTGGGATCGTGCGGGAGGCGGTGGTTGAACAGCGGGCCGCATGGCCGCACCGCACGCTGACGCTCGATATGCCTCGCCGCAGTCCACTACTAATAGTCGCCGACGCCGACCGCATTGGCCAGGTCGTCACCAACCTGCTGACCAATGCGCTCAAGTACGCGCCGGTAGATCAGCCCATAGCGGTGCGCGTGCGGATACCGTCTACGCAGGCGGAGGGCGCTCGCGGAGAGCGCGTGCGCGTGGAGGTCTGCGACCACGGACCGGGCCTCTCGCCGGAGCAGCAGGCGCATCTTTTCGAGCGGTTCTATCGTGCGCCAGGCATCGAGCAGCAAAGTGGCTCTGGAGTGGGGCTGGGGCTGGGATTGCATATCTGCAAGACGATTATCGAGCGCCACGGTGGCATCATTGGACTCAGCAGCGACGTAGGCAAGGGCAGCGTATTCTGGTTCACGCTGCCACTCGTCGCTGGTGACACTCCCTCCACGCCGGGTCGCGCTGAGGAATGACCGCAGCATCTCTCGGGAGAGAGCATGCGAGCTATAGTGTGCCATTGGAGGAGCGCGTGGAGCCAAATACTGTAGGTGACGGAAGTTCGTTGGTGTTGACGACGAGGCACGATGGCGAGAAAGCGCACCGCTTGCGCGCCCAGTCCTTTTTCAGCATCCGCAACGCCATCATTCTCTTCGATCTGGCTGGTCGCATCCTCGACTGGAGTCCTGCCGCTGAGCGTCTCTATGGCTACTCACGAGTTGAGGCGCTGGGCAAGACTCTCGCCCTCATCTTCCCGTCGGCGGATGCGGATGCGCTCACCCTCGCCATGCTTGAGCGCGTGTCACGCGATGGCGTCTGGGCAGATGAAGTCGCCTTCGTGCGCAAGGATGGCGCGGGTGGCCTCAGCGAAGTGAGCGCCAGCCCGCTGCTCGACGAGGGCGGTCGGGTGATCGGCGTGGTCGGTGTACACCACGACATCACTGAGCGCAAGCGCGCCGAGGCTGAGCGGATCGAACTGCTTGCGCGCGAGCGTCGCGCCCGCGCAGAGGCTGAGGCCGAGCGCGCACAGCTGCGCGCCATCATCGAAGTGCTCCCGGTCGGCGTCGCCATCTATGATGGCAACGGCGAGTTGCTCAAGATGAACCAGGCAGGTCAACAGCTCACCAGCCAGCAGGTGCGCCCTGGGGAAGACCCACAGGCGCGCCTCGCGCGCTACGTGATGCGTCGCGCTGATGGCTCCCCGATGCCAGAGCGCGAGTCGCCTTCTGGCCGCTCGCGCCGGGGTGAAACCTTCACCAACCTCGAATACATCATCGAAGGCGCACAGGGCGACGAAACGCGTATTCTGACGAGTGGCGCGCCACTCCCACCAGACCCTGCGCTCGACCCAAGTCCCGACGCGGCGTTCGACGCGGCGCCAGCGGTCGCAACGCCAGCGGGCGCGACCGCGACTGGCTCTGTCGTCGTATTTGTCGATGTCACCGAACAGCGACGGCTCGAAGCTGACCAGGCTCAGGCGCGCGCCGAGATACAGCGCAGCGAGGCGGCGGCGCAGGCGCGCGCGAACGAGTTGGAGGCGATCCTCGAGGCGATGACCGATGGCGTGATGGTCTACGGCCCAGGCGGGCGCGTCATTCGCGCCAACGCCGCCGTCACTCGGCTCTTTGGCTACGATCTCATTCCCAATTTCACCGACCTGCCGCTCACCGAGCGCATGACCAAAGTACGTGTGCGCGACGCTACTGGCCAGGTCATTCCGGTTGAGCGGCTGCCGCAGATGCGCGCGCTAGCGGGCGAGACCCTGCGCGGCGCCGACGCGGTGGACTTGCTCATCTCCACCCTGTATGACACCGAGATCGAAGTCAGCGCCAGCGCCGCTCCGCTCCGCGACGCCAGCGGAGCAATCGTCGGGTCCGTCACGGTCTACCGCGATGTGACGGAGCAGCGTCGGCTCACACGTGAGCTAGCGAACCAGGCGCGCGAGCTTGAGGGCATCTTCGAGACGATGACGGCTCCCGTCGTGCTCTTCGACGCCAACGGTACGATTCTGCGTGTCAATAAGGCGGCGCGCGATCTCTATATCCGCGTGGGCGGCGAGGACATCTATCATCGTCCGTTCGATGAACGGCGTCTCGCCATGCGCCTGATGGACGAGCTTGGCCGACCATTACCGCCCGAGCTCTGGCCTGCGAGACGTATCCTGAGCGGCGATGCGAGTGTGGGAAGCGCCGGAGCGGACGTGCAATTCGTTACGCGTGACGGGCAGACCCTCAGCATGAGCCTCAGCGGCATGCGCTTGCTCGACGCTGACGGCGCTGTCACCGGCGGCATCGCTATCTATCAAGATGTCACCAGCCGACGCCTATTGGAGCGCCGCACCCAGGAGGCGCTAGATGCGCTGCTTGAAATGGCGCAGACCCTCGTCGCCCTGCCAGATGATCTGAACGCTGACCTGAACGCGACCGCTACGGTCGGCGTGGCGACGGGGGATGAGGTGGCGGACGACGTAAGCGTCGCGATGCGCCAGCAAATGACGGCGCAGGTCGAGCGTGCGATCGCGCAGCGGCTGGCGATGCTGACCTGCGGTGTGCTGGGCTGTAAGCGCGTCGGCATCACGTCGGTGGACCCAGAGTCCGACCGTCTGCGGGCAGTCGCGGTGGTCGGCCTGACGCCGGAGCAGGAGACGCGCTGGTGGGAGGAGCAGCGCGCGATGGAGGCGGCCGGGGCGCGTCTGAGCGATGGCGCCGACCCTGGCGAGCTGGCGCGTTTCCGTGGCGGCGAGGTCTTCGTGCTCGACATGTCACAGCCGCCACTCAGCGAGTTGCCGAATCCGTATGGGGTCACCACACAGCTCATCGCCCCTATGCGCGCGGGCGACCGCCTGGTCGGCATGCTCTCGCTCGACTACGGCGGTCCGCCGCACGTCTTCACCGAGGAAGAGCGCGCAGTCGCCTATGCCGTGGCCCAGCTCGGCGCTGCCGTGCTGGAGCGCGAGCGTCTGCTGCACGAGCGCGCCGAGGCGCATGCGCAGGCGCTGGCGCTGACTGAGGCGAACCGCCGCATGGACGAATTCCTCAGCATCGCCAGTCATGAGCTACGCACGCCGCTGACGACGATCAAAGCGAACGTGCAGATCGCCGAGCGCCGCCTGGCGCGCCTGCGCGACACCGGCGTGACTGGATGGAGCAGTGGCGCGGACGACGCGTCGCAGGAGCGCTCACTGGATCAGGCGCTCGAGCCGCTCGCGCGGCTGCTCGGTAGCGCGGTGTCCGCGAGCGAGCGCCAGGAGCGCCTCGTACAGGACCTGCTCGATGTCTCGCGCATCGCAGCGGGCAAGCTCGACTTCCGAATGGAGGAGATAGACCTCGCGCTGCTCGTGCGTGAAGTCGTCGCGGAGCAGCGGCTCACAGCGCGCGGACGCTCCATCAGCGTCACAGCGCCGCGCAAGCCGGTGCGCATCTACGCCGACGCCGACCGCATTCGCCAGGCGCTCACCAACTACATCACCAACGCGCTGAAATACTCGCTGCCAGACATGCCAGTCAGTGTTGCGCTCAGGCGCATGGGCGACCGTAGAACCTCCGAACTGCGTGTCGAGGTCCAGGATGCGGGGCCAGGACTCACCGCAGAGCAGCAACGCCATCTGTTCGAGCGGTTCTATCGCGCGCCGGGTATCGACGTGCAGAGTGGCTCAGGTGTCGGTCTGGGGCTGGGTCTCTACATCGCTCGCACGATCGTCGAGCAGCATAGCGGTCGCGTCGGCGTCGAGAGCGTCATCGGGCAAGGGTCCACCTTCTGGTTCACGCTGCCATGCGGCCCTCACGCCGCCGTCGATGCTCACGAGTGGCGGGAGGATCTGGAGACGCAGTGATGGGGCGGCGAGGCGCGGCGGGGGCGCGACGTTGCCTACAACGTCAGCGTCGTAAGGTTCAGCGCCAGCAGACTGCGATACCAGCGCACGCGCTCGACCTTTCCCATCACCACCAGCGGCTGCCCACCGCGCGCCAGGGCGTGCAAGCGCTCGGCCAGCCGTGGTGGGAGCGCGACGGGCAGCCGCCCCGTCTCATCTTCCAGCACGAGGAAGCCCATGCCCTTCGCTGTCGGCGGGCGTTGCGCCGAGATCGCCCAGCCCGCCACCCGCACAACGCGCCCCTCGGCGGCCTCCGCCAGCTCCGCGATGGTCTGCACCCCGCGCCGCCGCAGGTCACGCCGGTGGGCGCGCATCGGATGCGGCGCAGGGGACATACCCAGCAGCGTATAGTCCAGCGCCGCGCGCGCCTCGGCGCCCAGGGACGGCAAGGATGGCAGGGACGGCTCCACTGACCTGGACGCGGCGGGATCGGGCGCTGCCAGCGCCAGCGCCCAGGCCAGCGTGAGCTGCCGTGGATGGTCGGGCTGCGCGCCTGCAGTGCTACTACGGATGGAGCGACGCCCGCGCTTCGCCGTTACTGGGGCGAGCAGCGGCCAGACTTCATGCAGCCGCCAGAGCCGCCGTCGCCGCTCCATGCGTGGGGCCAGCCCATCTAGCGCGCCGCACATGACGAGCGCCTCCGCCGCCGCCCAGGTCAGCCCATGCGGACGCAGCCGCCCCACTGCGTCCTCCAGCGCGGTGAAGGGTCGCTCGCCACGCTCAGCGTCTGTCCCACGTCGCTCCCAGAGGATCGCGCGGGCCAACTCCTCGCCGACCTGCTTCACCTGGCGCAGCCCAATGCGAATCGCCCAGCGCTGGGAACGCGCATGGCCCGTCGAGCCGACCCGCTCGACAGTGAAGCGATCTTCACTGCGGTTGAGATCAGGCGCCAGCACGGGGACGCCGAGCCGCTTGGCCTCCTCCAGCACGACATGTGGCGGGAAGAAGCCCGCCGGTTGAGCGGAGAGGAAGGCGGCGAGATAGTGGGCGGGGTAGTGCGCCTTGAGCCAGGCGGTCTGATAGATGGTGCGCGCGAACTCGGCGGCGTGGCTCTTGCAGAAGCCGTAGCCGACGAAGTGCGCGATGGCTTCAAAGACGCGCGTCGCGGCGGGCTCTGTCTCGCCACGCGCCACTGCCCCGGCGATGAAGCGCGCGCGCATCGCCTCCATCTCGCCGGGTGTGCGCGCATGGCTCATCGCGCGGCGGAAGCCATCCGCCTCGGCGTAGGCAAGACCAGCGAACTGGTGCGCGATCTCCAGAATCTGCTCCTGAAAGAGCAGGATGCCCTCGCTCTCGCGCAGGATGGGAGCGAGCGTCGGGTGCGCTGTCCAGAAGTCATCGGCGGGCGCGTCCTTCCAGGGTGTCTGCACGGCGTCGCGCTGTCCTCCTGGCTGCCTCATCGGCTGGGCGCCCTGCTGCCCTTGCTGCGCCTGCTGTTGGCGGCGCTCGACATAGGGATGCACCATATGCGCCTGCAGCGGCCCCGGGCGAAACAGCGCGGTCTGCACGATCAGATCGTCGAAGGTCTGCGGTTGGGTCTGGGCCAGCAGATGCCACTGCCCCGGCGACTCGATCTGGAAAACAGCCAGCGTCTGCCCGGCGCGAATCAGGCGGAAGGTCGCGTCGTCGTCGAGTGGCAGGTGATCGATTGGCACACGCTCCCCCGTCGTCTCCGCGATCAGCGCCAGCGCCTCCTCTACCGCGCCGAGCGTGCGCAGCCCCAGCAGATCAAACTTGATCAGGCCGAGCCGCTCCACGTCGTCCTTGTCCACCTCCAGCGCGCGCACGCCATTGGCCGAGAGCCGCACCGGCAGCGTCTGCATGAGTGGCTCACGGGTGAGGACCATGCCGCCATTGTGCAGCGAGAGGTGACGCGGCAGACCCACGAGGCGGGCGGCAAGGTTGAGCGCGAGGGGCAGGCGCGCCAGCAAGAGCGCCTTGCGGTGGTCGCCGTCGTCCCTATTGGCGGCGATGACGACCGCTAGCTCCGCCTGCGCCGCCAGCAGCGACGCTTTGCCACTGTGGTGATGCAGCCGCTTGGTGAGCTGGTCGACCAGCGGCAGCGGGTAGCCGAGCGCCTTCGCCGCATCGCGCAGCGCCGAGCGCGGACGGTAGGTGATGACGTTGGCGACCATCGCCGCATGCCGCTCGGAGTACGTCCGCTCGACATAGCGGATCAGCTCCTCGCGCCGGTCGCTCTGCACATCGAGGTCGATGTCGGGCATGCCGCGCCGTTCTGGCGTCAGGAAGCGCGCGAAGAGCAGGCCATGCGCGAGCGGGTCCACACCGGTGATGCCGAGCAGATAGGCGACGAGGCTATTGGCCGCGCTGCCGCGCCCACTGACGCGGATGCCGAGGCGTCGCCCGGCGGCGACGATGTCGTGGACGCAGAGGAAGAATTCCTCCAGCTCCAGTCCGCCGATGACCGTCAGCTCATGCGCCAGTTGCCGCCGCTGCGCGCTCTCCAGCGCCCGCGCCGCCGGGAGATGCTGATAGCGCTCAGCCAGCCCTGTCTCGCAGAGCTGCGCCAGCCGCTCATGTGGCGTCATGCCCGCGGGCAGTGGCACACGCGGGGCGACGCAGACGGGGCGCAGCAGTCCGACATGCCCCCGCAGGCAGCGCGCCGCCAGCTCGCCGCTCGTCGCCAGCGCCGCCTCGGCCCAGGGGAACAGCGCCAGCCGCTCCCGCAGCTCCGCGTCCGCGACCAGCGCCTCGCTGTCGTTGCGCGGCCGCTCACGGTGGGACTGATCGACCGTCACCCCCAGCCGCACACACGTCAGCAGGTCGTAGAGCGGATAGTCCGCGCAGGTGGCGTAGCGCGCGCCATTCGTCACCACCAGCCGCGCGCCAACCGTCTGCGCCAGCTCAGCCAGCGTCTGCGCCAGCCCGACGCTCTCTGGCAGCGCGTGATGCTGCGCCTCGATGAAGAGGCGCCCCGGCCCGAAGGCGTCGAGATAGCGCCGCGCCAGCGCCTCCGCCACTGCGCGCCGCCCCGCGAGCAGCGCCTGCGCCAGCGGGCCACGCGCCGCCGGGTTCACCCCGCCCGTCAGCACGATCAGCCCCTCCGGCTCGGCGGCGAGGTCGGCGAAGGGAATTACAGGCTGAGCCGATGCCGCGCGCCCGCTTCCTCCAACGCCATCACGCAGATTGGCCTCGGTAAGCAGGTGACAGAGGCGCGCGTAGCCAGTAGCGTTCTCGGCCAGCGCGACAACGCAGGCAGGCTCGCCCACGCCAAAGAGCGTGTCGGCGACGCGCAGCTCCACGCCGAGAATGCTGCCCAGCCCCGCCTCGGCGCAGGCGGCCTGGAAGCGCACGGCGCCTGCGAGCGTCATGTGATCGGTGAGGGCGAGCGCAGGCATGCCACGAGCCACCGTCCGCGCGACGAGAGCCACTCCCGAGTAGCCAGCCCGCAGGAAGCTAAACGCCCTGGCGCTGTGTAACTCGACGTAGCCACCGCAAAGAGTGTTCATCGGCTCATCATCAGCTCATCATCAGCTAATCATGCGCGCGGTCGAGCATCCACTGACCGCTAGCGGCGTCATAGTAGAGGTCGAAGACCTGAATGCCCTGTGGGTCGCGACACACAACACGATAGTAGATGCGCTCGGTCGCCGGCAGGACATCCGCCTGTGGGCCGGAGCCGCCGCCCATGCCAGAGTCCTCCGTCACTTCAGCCACGTCCGCCACATCGGCGATCAGCGCGCCAGTCCCACCAGCCCACCAGCGGTCGCGCAGCCGCCAGGTCGCGATGATAGCGTCCACGCGATACCACACGCCACGCCAGGCGAAGCTCGCTGGCCCGCGCTCCCCACGCTCCGCGCCCGATGCGCTATCAGCGGGTTGTGCGGCAGGCGCGCGGCGCACGAGGATCGCCTCACCATAGCGGCGCCCCATTGCACACTCCTCTCCCTGCTCCACAGATCCCGATCGCGCCTGCCTTGCCGCGCTACCACCAATGCGGCTGCGGCGGAGTCACGCCGCCTGGCGCTAGCCTCTGACCAGGCGCAGCGTGCGCATCTCGCGTCGTGTCCGCCACATCCGCCGGAATAGCCTCCTGGCAGCCATCGAAGCGCATGAGGCGCAGACGTTCTTCGGGCAGGATGGCGTCTGGCCGCACCTCCACCAGTCGAAAGAGCGCAGGCGCGCCGTAGCGCCGGGCGAGCGGCGCGCCCACCTCGACCGCGAGCCGCTCCAATCGCTCCTCGCGTTCACGGCGTTCATACGCTCGCTCGCGCTGACTCCCCAGCGCGAAGAGCGGCGCGGCGCACGCGGGCAGCCGCGGCGAGAGGTCGCCTAACGTCAGCGCGAGAGCGGCGAGTTGCGGTGTAGACAGAGAGCGCGCTTCCTCCTCGGACGCTGGCCGCCGAGAAGTCACCGACACAGCAGGCGGCAGCAGTGTGGCAAGTAACGTCTGCGCCGCCTGCGCAAGCTCCTGTGGCTGGCAGAGCGGACGCGTGAGGCGCCGCCGCATCTGAGCCTGGGCCCCGCTCGCCCAGACTACCCGCAGCCGCAGGTCGCGTCCCTGCCACTCGTGCGCCGCCAGCCGCTGCGCTAGCCGCTCAGCAAGCGCAGGCAGCGCGGCGAACGCCTCCTCAGCAGACGCATCTGGGTCAAAGCGCAGCCGCGCCGAGAGCCGCAGCGGTGGCGGAGAGGGTTGGAGTGGATACAGGTCTCTTCCCTGGCACAGGGATGCGAGTTGCGCCCCCAGGGTCGCGCCGAACTGGCGACGCAGCGCCTGGGGATCGCGCGCATGAAGCCGCGCCACCTGCCCTAGCGTGCGCAGTCCATAGCGCCGCAGCCGCTCCACCATCTGCGCCATCTGCGCCATCTGCGCCATCTGCGCCATCGTGGCGGCTGACGGGGTGGTCAAGGAGCGCTGGGCGTGACCGCTATGGCTATGGGCATACGCCGCATGCGGCGCATGCGGCGCATGTGGTTGCTGTAGCAGCAGCGGCAGACAGACAAGCGGGGACAGGGCCAGATCATGCAGAAAGCGCGTCTCCTGCTCAGCGGCGATGAGCCGGAGCGCGTCACGCCCTCGCGCCTGCGCCGTCATGAACGCCGCCAGCCCGGCGATGCTTAGGCTCGATCCCACGCCAAGCGCAGCGCCCAGCCGCAGCGCCTTCAGCCGCGCCAGGAGCGCGTGCGCCAGCGCCTCCGCCTCTGCCGCCGTACAGCGCCCCATATCGAGCAGCGCCACCTGCGCCAGCCGCGCGTCCTCTTGCGCGAGCTGCCTGGATCGCGGTTGAGCAGACCGCATGGCATACGCGAGGGAGGCGGGAAGCGCTAAGGAACGCGCCTCCAGGCGCTCTGACACGCATCGGCACTGTTCCAGCGCGCTCTCCAGCGCGCCGTCGGGTTCTTGCCCACCATCGGTGAGGTCAAACAGCGCGCAGGCATAGTAGCGCACGCTGTCTGGCGTCGTGGCGCGCGACTCAAGGCCTTCTTGCACAAGCGAATACATCTGCTACTACCCCATTACTGGAACATATATTCTAGTAATGGGGTATGGAGCGACTCCGTGTCAATAGCGCGCCGCTGACGCCACACAGGTGATGTCTGCTGGTGTCTCTGCTTGTCGTGCGTTGATCTCCATCGCATCGACCGCTAACACGGGTCATCGCCAGTATGCTGTGGCCACGCGCCACCTTGAGCGGAGAATGCGATGGACGCGCGATAGCCTACGCGATAGCCTAGTGGAGCGCGCGAAAGATCTGGACGGCTTGCGTCCTTGCCCAACACCAGTGGATAGCCTTCGTCGGGGGCATGCGCATGGACTGATGCGCGACGATCTTCTTTGCAGATTCTTTGCGGATGTGATGGAGCGGGAGACGGGACTCGAACCCGCGACAGCCTGCTTGGAAGGCAGGTACTCTACCAACTGAGCTACTCCCGCGCGCCGACGGGCTGGCCCACCGGCTGGCGACAGCATACCACATCCGCTCGACATCCGCGTGATCCCTGCTGATCCCTGCGACCTCATGTGAGCCGATACGATGCGCTCGTGGCG
>VFSW01015022.1_pt1 | contig 10668 bp, 8 predicted proteins | sample 5358111 | NCBI WGS metagenome assembly VFSW01 (sample SAMN11554181, study PRJNA540505) | mine drainage metagenome | isolation source: sediment from site ElyBrook_90M | place: USA: Ely Copper Mine, Vershire, VT | collected 2017
CGGCTGAACTCATCACCCTCTCGGCCGCCGCCGCTTGCTCCATATCCGAGAGTTCGTTGTCGGCTTGCAGATTGCTGCGCGTGCGGAGGAGCGCGTCGTAGGCTGCATCCCTGCGTCCACGGCGAAACAGCCAGCGTGGGGACTCCGACACCATGAGGCTTCCGAAGACAAATAAAATGCCGGGCGGAAGCGAAACCCAGAAAATGCTGCGCCAAGCCGTGTCTTTGAAAGCAAAGAGCTTTGCGGGATCGCCGAGCTTCGCCACTTCTTCCACTCGAAAACTGAAATACATGCCCACAATGGCGGCGGTCACAATGCCAAGCGTCAATAGCCATTGGAAGATGCCGGTTCCTTTGCCGCGGCTCGAAGCCGACAAACACTCCGCCAGGTAGAGAGGAACGACCACGCCGATCAAACCGGCGCTGACGCCTTGCAGAAGCCGTCCGAACACCAGCGACTGGTAGCCATGCGAGAGCGCGATGATCGGGATACTGCCTACGAACAGCAGCCCGCTGAGCATCATCAAAGGCCTGCGTCCGATCCAGTCGGCCAGCGCGCCTGCAAACAACGTTGAGATCACGCTGCCCAGGAGCACGGCAGCGACTACGATGGAGAGTTGGCCAGCGTTCAACCCGGACGTGGCCTCCAGGTAAGGTAAAGCTCCCGCGATGATTCCTACATCCACGCCGTACAGCAATCCGCCCAGCCCCGCGACCAGCAGGAGAAACCGGTTATAGCCAGCTTTATCATCAGTCATTACGGTGGCAACCCTTCCAATCCAAGGGAACCGTCAGGCTCCAATAATCTTCCGGCTATCCGCTACTCAACTCATCTCTGCAACTGGCCGAGCGCCTCGTACGCCGCCCCCAACATGGGCGCATCTTCGTTCACCACCACGGTTATGGGAACACGGGCCATCACTTGTGCAAGTTTCCCTGCGCCGCAAAAAGACTTGAAGAAGGCGCCATCCTGCAGCTTCGGCAGAATCTTAGCGGCGATACCGCCCGCAATGAAGATACCGCCCAGGGGCATCGTTTGCAGGGCGAAGTTTCCCGTTGCTCCGCCAAATATCTCAACCCAGAATTCCAGCGTCTCAACGCAAACATCACAGGAACCGGCCAGCCCGCGCTGCGTGATGTCGCTTGCCGGGTTGCCTCCGGGAGATTCAAATGATTCGTGCCGTGCGGCCGAGTTCAGGAATTCGTGGATCCGGCGAAACCCACGCCCGGAGACAATCTCTTCGCACGATACGTGCGACAACTGTGGTCGCAGATGACTGAGCAGTTGAATCTCGCGATCGGTGCGGGGCGCAAAATCGGATTGTCCTCCTTCCGCAGCTGCAACTTGATACCTTTCGCCATTCCAAAAGAGAAGCGCCTCGCCTAACCCTGTTCCCGCCGCAATCACGCCTCGCGTCGCGTTCGGGACGGGCGTTCTAGGATTAAGGACCACCAAATCGTCTCCCTGCAGCCTGTCTACACTGAGGGCGGTCGCGGCCAGATCGTTCTGGAGTTGAACATTCTTGAGGTTCAGAGAGCCGGAAAGCGCCGCGCCGTCTAGAATCCAGGGCAGGTTTTCCGAGTAGTGCCGTCCGCCAGTGACGACGCCGGCCACACCGAATCCGGCCGCATCGATCGAGGCACGAGTCAGACTCTCATTGGCTTCTCTCGCCTGCTGGAGAAAGGCCTCAATCAGCGCCTCGAACCCTGAATAGTCCCGCGTCGCAAGACGCCTCTGAAAGGCAGAACGGAGTGCTGTGCCTTCGTTGAGGAATAATCCGAGATTGGATTTCGTGCCGCCAACGTCCCCGGCCAGAATCATGGTCACCTGTTACTGCGCGTATCCGTTGGGATGGCTGCGATGCCAACGCCATGCGCTTTCGAGGATTACCTTCAGGTCGGAAAATTTCGGCTGCCATCCGAGTTCACGCCGAATTTTCTCCGAGCTGGCAATCAATATTGCTGGATCTCCCGCACGGCGCGGCGACTCTACCACTGGAATCGCATGCCCGGTGACTTCCCGGGCGGCTTCAATTACCTGACGCACACTGAAGCCTTGCCCGTTTCCGAGGTTATAAATCAGGGGAGGGGCGTTCTCCGGTTGCGTTCCCAGGGCATTCAGAGCGAGAAGATGCGCTCGTGCGAGGTCGCTGACGTGGATGTAATCGCGGACGCAAGTGCCGTCGGAAGTGGGGTAATCGGTGCCAAAAATAGTCGCGTGCTCGGCGCGACCGAGCGCAACATTCAGTATCCGTGGAATCAGATGCGTTTCCGGATGATGGGCTTCTCCCTTGTCGGGCGCGGACGCACCCGCGGCGTTGAAGTAGCGCAGGCTGGCGTAGCGCAGACCGTGAATCTGGTGAAACCAGGCCAGCATCCGTTCGACCAGCAGCTTGGATTCGCCATAAGCGTTGGTTGGACGGAGCGAATCGTCCTCTTCAATGGGAGTGCGCACGGGATTGCCAAAAAGGGCCGCAGTCGAGGAGAACACAAAGCGCTTTACTCCTGCGGCCAACACTGTTTCAAGCAGAGTCAGCGCATTGGCGGTGTTGTTGCGGAAAAACTGTTCCGGAGCCTTCATGGACTCACCGGCTTCGATCAGCGCGGCAAAATGCATGACGGCATCGAATGCAGCGGACCGCACGAGCCGGTCAAGAGCAGCGCGATCGGCAAGTTCGCCCACGACCAGTTCCGCGGTTCGCGGCACGGCCTGGCGATGGCCGCGGCTCAGGTTATCGAAAACCACAACCTGATGGCCAGCGCTCAAGAGTTCGTCAGCTACAACGCTGCCAATGTAGCCGGCGCCTCCCGTGACCAGAACCTTCATCGTTTCTTTACCTTTTCTCCCACGCGATTACCCTCATGTTAAGCAGCGGGGGCGCTCCGCCGCCCTGCTTCCGGCGGGTTACTTCGCAATACGGCTCTTGCGCGCGAGCAGCAACATTCCCGCGCCGAAGATCAACATGGCAATTCCCCACCACAGGTTCACGTTTAGTCCGAGCGAATGGCGGACATACATCTCGTTGCCTTGCGTCGCAGACAAGTATCCGCCCACCAGCAAACCGAAGACGCTAAACATCAAGCCGATTGGCAATCTAATGTCGAATCCCATAACGTTTCCTTGATCTTTCCCTTTTACTGCCTGCTACCAGAAAATGAAGTTGAGTACCAAAAGAGCCGTCAGCACCACGGCCGCCAGCACTGCCGGCTTCTGGTACCATTCGAGCGCTTCATCCTTCGGCCGGTCCGTCAACGAATAGACCAGGCCCTTGAGTTCCGCTTCCGGGCGAGGCTTGGTCGCGAGCGAGACCAGGATGGTCACGGTGAAACACGTTGTCCATGCAAAAATTGCCGTCCAGAAATTCTGCGCCATCTCGCTCGGATAATTGTGCAACACGGTTCCCAGGAATGCGCCCTTGACGCCTGGAACCGATCCCGCCGGAAGCGTCAGACCGTGATGCAGCGCGGCAGCTGCCGTTCCGCTAAGCAACCCGCAAAACGCACCATGGCCGGTGGCACGCTTCCAGAACATGCCGAGCAGGAAGGTGGCAAACAGCGGAGCATTCACGAAAGCAAACACCAGTTGCAGCACGTCCATGATGTTGTTGAACTCGCGCGCAATATAGGCGGCGGCAACGGAAACCGCCAGACCGAATACTGTCGCTGCCCTCCCCATCCACAGGTAGTGCTGATCGGATGCTGTCTTATTGATGTAGCCCTGATAAATATCGTAGGTCCAGACCGAATTGAAGGCTGTGGTATTGCCCGCCATACCGGACATGAACGACGCCATCAGGGCGCACAATCCCAAGCCCAGCAATCCAGAGGGAAAATACCGAACCAGCATCATGGGCGTAGCCAGGTCGTAATCGAGCACCGTCTTGCCATCTTTGACGAGCGGGCTTCCATGTTCGTCGAGCTTCGGAGGAATGATGCCCTTCCCACCTTCCAGAGTGATTCCTTCACTCGCCGCCGATCGCGAAACAACCGCAGACGATGCAGTCCCCTTTGTTTCGCCGCCCATGGTCGACGCCGCGACCACGCCCGCAATCATCCCCGGCAGAATCACCAGAAACGGAAACAACATTTTCGGGAAAGCGGCAATCAGCGGAGTCCGCCGGGCGGAGGTCATCGAATCAGCCGCCATGGCGCGCTGCACCACCAGAAAATCCGTGCACCAGTAACCGAACGAAAGCACGAAGCCAAGTCCCATCAGCATGCCGAACCATTCCACGCCCATGGGGTTCGCATTCGGGCTGCCCAGATATTTCCAGGAGTGGACCATGGCGTCGTTGCCAAGACGGGCCTTCAGGCCGGTCCAACCGCCGACGTCCTTCAATCCGAGAAACACCAGCGGGATGAAACCAATGACAATCAGAAAGAACTGCAGCACTTCGTTATAGATCGCGGAAGTGAGACCGCCAAGGAAGGTGTAGGCCAGTACGATCAGCGCGGAAACAATAATGGCGGCGTTGAAATTCCAGCCGAGTAGCAATTGCAGCAGCTTGCCCATGGCATACATCGACACGCCGGAAGAAAACACCGTCATCACGGCGAAGGAGATGGCGTTCACCCCGCGCGTTTTTTCGTCGAAACGCAGCTTTAAGTACTCAGGCACGGAGCGGGCTCGCGACCCGTAGTAGAACGGCATCATGAAAATGCCGACAAACACCATCGCGGGAATCGCGCCCACCCAGTAAAAGTGCGAGGTCATGATGCCGTACTTGGCACCGCTGGCGCCCATTCCAATCACTTCCTGCGCGCCAAGGTTGGCGGAAAGGAATGCCAGCCCCGTAATCCAGGCAGGAATGGATCTTCCCGACAGGAAAAAATCGGCGCTCGTCTTCATGTATTTCTTGAGAACGACGCCGATTCCGATTACAAAAATGAAGTAGATACAGATAACCGCGTAGTCAATCCAATTGGGATGAGGATGTATCAAGATATGACCTCTCTTCAGTGGCGCACGCGAATAAAATGACGGCGAATACGGACGCGTTCCAGAATAACCTGATTGCTGCCGTTTTGCTTGGATGCGCTATTGTCCGGAACGGCACTCCACCCGCTGGTGTGCCGCTGCAGTTCACTTCCCGCCAACCGCGCCCATGTCGTCCGCGCCAAGATATTCCCACTGTTGCAAGGCGATGGGCACGTTCCCGTTTTGCCACAGGAAGTCGTGAAAGGCGCGCAGGCTAAACTTGTCGCCCTGCGCCAGCTTGGCCGCAGCGAGAAAATGCAGGATTTGACTCTTTCCGATCTGATAACTGATCGCCTGTCCGGGAGTTGTGGCAAGGAGCGCTGATTCCCCGGCCGCTGATTTTTTGTCCATGGGGACGTGCTCGGAAAGATAATCAGCAGCTTGCGTAATTGTAAACTCGCCCAGTGCAAGTTTTACATCCACTTCCACCCGCAACGCGCGCAGGCGCATAAAGTTATAAATGATTTCCCGCGAGTGCGGGCTGTCGTCAAACAGGCCAGCCTGCAGCATCATCTCTTCCGAGTAGAAGCCGATTCCTTCGTTCGCGCCCGAATCGTAATAGTGTCGACGAATTGGGTCAGGGTGACTCCACGACCAAGACATCTGAAAATAATGACCTGGCACACCCTCGTGGATCATATCGGGACGCGGGTCTTTGGCCGTGGCCAACCAGAAATAGCCCAGGTTGGGCGATGGTGGAACGACCCAGCGTACGCCATCGTCCTTCAGCCGAGATGGGCCCGTGAAGTCGTCGGTCTCTCCAAAATCGGCGAGAGCCGCGAGGTACCCGGGCATGGGCCGAATGGTGTAGTGGCGAATATTCCCGGGCACCGTGAGTATGCCTTTATCTACAAGAAATTGTCGGATCGCGAGTTCGTCGCGGGTTGATCTCTCCACCTGTTCAGGCAGGCTGGAAGCAAGCTTGAGGTCCGGTAATCCCTGATTTCGCTGCTTTTCATATTGCTCGAAGGCGACGGAGCGGTCCCATTCCTCACGGCTAATCGCCAGCAGTTGTTCGGGGCTGTACGGGAGAAGCGCGACGTTGTGCAGAAAGAACTCGTAGTTTTCCCGTCCGACGGCGGCGTTGTCGGGCATGGATTCGAGCTGACTTTGCAACCATGATCGATACGCTTCCAGCGCAAGAATGGATTTCTCTGCCGCCGTTCTAAATTCCGTGGACAGCGAGTCACCCCGGATGCTGTCATGCAGCAGGGGCGCAACCTCGCGTTCCACCCGCTCCAGTTCTGGCCGAATCTGTTGCAGATTACCGATGGCCAATGCGGCAAAGGGTCGAATCGGGTGGAGGTTCGCCTTCCCCTCTTCGATGATCGCCGGAATTGCCTGAATGCGCTCGACAATTTCGCGGCTGCGGGAGCCGTCAAACGGAGGAGGCTGCACCAGTGCTTCTAGTAGCGCGGTCAGCGTCTGGTCTAGATAGAAGGAAGGGTCCCTTTGCCAGCGCGGATTGATCTCCAGTTCCCAGCGCACACGCGCCAGTGCGGACCCCATCAGGCGATAGTCAACTTGCCGAGCCACACTCCAACCGGTCGGGTCGATTTGCTTAAATTGCTTCTCGAAGTTTTCCAGAGCTGTTTTTTGCTTTGCAATCGAAGCGGCGGACCAGTCCCGTGGACCGGACGGGCGTTCGATGCGAGGAATATCGTCCTGGGAGAACGGCTGATAACGGGCTCGCCACTGCCAGAATGTGTTGGCGAGGGCGTCCAGGGAATCGGGAGCCTTCTTGTCTTCTGCAAGTAGCAGTGCGTTCGGCAGGCAGCAGCAACACATTGCGATGCCAACATAGACCAGCGCGGAGCGCAGGCCCGCAAGCCTGAGTTTGTTCATGACTGGCATCTTATAGCGAATCGGTAAACTCTGGGGTAGATCGCACCGTCGAACCGGATGCGCAAAAAAGGAAAAACGCCCCGGAAAGTTCCGAGGCGCTTCTTTTTCGCTTGAAGTTCAAAGCCTAGTGCGAGACGGCGGCGAAGAGCGGCGAGTGCATCAGCGCCTGGAACTTCTGGTCGTCGCTCTTGAAATGCAACTGCAGATTAGAACTGTCGGAATCGACCGTGGTCGCATCCAGTGCGGTCTTTTCCGCTGGCGTGGCATTCATCCCCTTGTAGAGCATGCCGGCCTTCACGATTGTGGAAAGCGTGGCTGCCGTCATGGAATCGGCGGTAAGAACACTCAGATCGAAGTTGACGCCGCTCTGGAAGTTCATGGTGTAGCGCGACGCCAGAATGCGCTTCTTGAGACTCTCGTAGTCGGCAATCTTCGAGGCATCGCCCAGCGCCGAGTACATCATCGCCTGGGTTCCCTTCTGGTCGAGGATGCTCCACACGGGTGCACCATCGACAGCGGACATCTCGTCGGTCATCACCGAATTGGAATCGAGCGACGAGCGCTTGCCGTCACGCGTATCTAGTGCGCTCTGCAAGGAAGCCTGCGTGCCGAAGGCCAGCGTGTTGTCATCCATGAAGGTCATGACGAGGCCGTTGTCCATGGGATAAATCAGCGCCGTGCCATATTTCACGCCGGAAATCTTCTTGGTCTTCATCTTCTTCAAAACGGCTTTTGCCGAGAACGAACCCTGCGCGATGCCGATGGTCTGAATGCCTTTTTTCTCGGTGCGGAAGGAGGCAAAGTTGAGCTGATCGAGATCGTGCTCGGAATCAATCCCGATGCCTTTCAAAGCCGTCTCCAGATCCTTCAAGTTGTCGGGCAGAACCTGCTGCTTGAGCGCCTGCGCGGTCGGAGAATCTTTCAGCGCCCGGTAGTCGACGCCGATGAGTTGCTGAATTTCGGAAGGCACCATGGAACGCGCCGACGATGCGATCGGCATGGCGTAGCCAAGCGTCGCGCACAAAAGCAAAACCGCAAAATAAAACTTCTTCATAGATTCCTCAAAACAAAGCAATCGCAGGGGTCTGCCAACTTTGATGCAAAGCGCAAAGTTCAAGTTGTTGTATCCCTGGCAGACTCTTGTTTAATCTGATCCCTATTTTAGTCCCGAATGCACATGACAGGACGGTAACTAAAGTGCGTCCTCCCGGGATGGCATTAGAACGGTCAAAATGCAGTGGTTTGCGCAGAAAAAACGGGCTAACAACCGGAGCGTCGCGGGTGGCCCGTGCCTTTTGCGAAGGTGTGGGCGCGTGCACCCTCCCGCTTCTCCAACGAGGCGCACCGGGAGTCCATCCCTAGCATCTTTTTAGAATATCAGCGCCGATGCACGCTTGCGCGACTCTGAAACGAACCCATCGTCCTTCAGCGAATCAAGGTTGATTTCGACATTCGCTAGCGCACCTTCGAGGGCGGCTTTTGCCAGGGCGATTGCGGTCGCGAGGTCGGACTTCATGTTGGGGTTCGTAATCGGCTTCAGGTTGGCCGCGATCTTTGCTACCTCGACTACCTTCTCGGCCACGCCCAACGGAACGCTGGTCGCTTGCTTCAGAGCCGAGTTGATGGCGGCATCGCCGTCCGAAGATTCCTTGGCGGACTTGTACGCCTTCATAACGAGGTTGTAGGACTCGGCGTCGGCGTCAATTGCGGCTTTAAGTTCTTCGCGAAGCCGGCTGAGCCGGGCGATCGCCTGGCTGAGCTGAGTTTCGTACTGCAGATAGGCTTTCTTGCCGCGCGACATGGACGCCACCATGTTGGCGAGTCCGGCGGCCATGGCTCCGCTGGCGGCAGCAGCGCTTCCCCCTCCGGGAGTCGCAGTCGGAGCGGCCAGTTGCTCGATGAAAGGCTCGACTCCAGCGCGCAGGCCACCAACCGCCATTTTTCCACCCATCACCGCCGCCAGCCGATTCTCGAGAATCAGCGAAGAATCGAAATTCTCCACCTGCAGGAACCACTCCGCGGCCTGCTCTAAAGCCTTCTTCGGGATCAGTCCCACGATCTCGCTCGAAACCGGGATTACGCCGTAACGCGCCCCTTCGCGCTTCACGAATTCGAAAACGCGGTGCACCGGGGTCTGCTCAAAATCGGTCAGGTTCATGGAAACCTGCGCCATACCGCGCACTAGGAAGCCGGCACCCTTCACAAAGCGCAAGCCGCCACTCGAAAACCGCACAGCCTTGGCAATTTTCTTGGCGATATCGACGTCGGGCGTGTTCAGGAAGACGTTGTAGGCAACGAGCGCCTTGCGAGCGCCTACAACCGTTGCTCCGGCGGTGGGATGCACGCGCTGCTCGCCGAAATCGGGCTTGCGCGCGGGGTTGGTCTCAATGTCAGCGCGGATGCCTTCGAACTGGCCGCGGCGGATGTTCTCCAGGTTCTGTCGTTCGGGTGTGGCGGCGGCAGCTTCGTAGAGATAGACGGGGATCTGGAAGCGTTTTGAGATCTCGGCCCCTACGTGGCGGGCCATGGCAACGCAGTCTTCGATCGTGACGCCGTCAATCGGGATAAAAGGAATGACATCGGCCGCCCCCATGCGCGGGTGCGCACCCTGATGCTTGGTCAGGTCGATCAGCTCGGCGGCCTTCCCTACTCCGCGAATCGCAGCTTCTTGAATGGCCTCGCGGTCGCCGACCAGAGTAATGACGCAGCGGTTGTGGTCGGAGTCCATCTCTCGGTCGAGGAGATAGACGCCGGGAATCTTCATCGCTTCGACAATCGCATCAACTTTAGCTTTATCGCGGCCTTCGGAGAAATTCGGAACGCATTCCACAAGAGTACTGGGCATAAGTGAGAAGGATAAAGGGCTGTGGTTGGAAGAGGCAAATCGAATATGCTTTCTCCGGAGAACTGGCAGCGACTGCGGAACGTCTTGCGGTGCTAAAATCCCGGTGCACGGTTGGAGGTGCCAGAATCTCAACCGTCGGAGACGCCATGCCAAAATATGTCATTGAACGCGAAATTCCCAACGCCGGAAAGCTCACGCCACAGGAACTCCAGGCGATATCGCAGAAATCCTGCGGCGTTCTCCAAAAACTTGGTCCGCAGGTCCAGTGGCTCGAGAGTTTCGTCACCGACGATAAGATCTATTGCGTCTACATCGCTCCCAATGAAGAGTCAATCCGCGAACACGCTAGCCAGGGAGGATTTCCCGCGAATCGAATTTCCGCCGTGCGCTCAGTCATCGGTCCGACTACCGCCGAAGGCTGAGCGCTGACCATTGTGCCCAATTCTCGCAGACCGACCATCGGCGTATTCGACTCAGGCGTAGGTGGTCTCACCGTTCTGCGCGCTCTGATCGAGCGCGTTCCCGACGCCGACTACCTTTACTTTGGCGACACGGCGCGCCTTCCCTATGGCTCGAAGTCGGCGGCGACCGTCGCCCACTACGCAGTGGGAGCGGTGCGCTATCTGCAGGATCACGGAGCGGAATTGCTGGTGATCGCCTGCAACACGGCCACGGCTCTGGCTTTGCCCGAGATCAATGCGGCGGCGGACGTGGAAGTAATCGGCGTGGTTGAACCGGGAGCGGTGGCGGCAGCGGCAGCGACTCGCAAAAACAAAGTAGTCGTTATCGGCACCGAGGCCACCATCAGCAGCCATGCCTACCGGCGGGCGCTCGAATTCCGCAAGATCGCGGTGCACGAGAAGGCTTGCCCGCTTTTTGTACCTCTGGTTGAAGAAGGCTGGGTGGAACATCCTGTGACTGAGCAGGTGGCAAAGATTTACCTGTCGGAAGGCTTTGCAGGCGCGGCGCACGATGCCGCCGTGCTGGTGCTCGGCTGCACG
>VFSW01015023.1_pt1 | contig 10667 bp, 6 predicted proteins | sample 5358111 | NCBI WGS metagenome assembly VFSW01 (sample SAMN11554181, study PRJNA540505) | mine drainage metagenome | isolation source: sediment from site ElyBrook_90M | place: USA: Ely Copper Mine, Vershire, VT | collected 2017
TGGCGTGGCGGACGTATTCCTGGCCGATGATTTCAACCTCGGGCCCGAAGATGGAGTTGGCGTTCGTGTGATCCCAGTGAAAGTGCGTGTTGACCACCCATCGGACCGGCTTGTCCGTGATCAGTTTCATATCCTCGAGGAGCGCTCGCCCGGCGGCAGGCGTTGCGCCGGCGTCCACGAGAAACACGTCGCGATCGCCCACGATAATCGTGTGATTGCCGCCCGTGGCCATCAGGCTGCTGGAAGTGCTGTAATACACGCCGTCGGCGATCTTTTCAAACGAGTACACCTTGCCCGTAATAACGGCCCCGCTGGACCGCGCGCCACCAGCGCCCTGCGCTCCCGCACGCGCCTGAAACGAAAACATTTCAAGGGACGCGAGTGCCAGAGCCACCGCAACCACGCGCATTCTCGCTTTCATGCTTCGCCTCCCGAAGATTAGGTCATGAGCCCGCGACTGCCTGGATTTCCCGCTTGGAATTTCGGCTGCCCGGCAATATACACCTTGCGGCTGCCACCCAGTTTGTGGAAATCGGCCGCAGTCCGCATCGGGTTGTCGTGTCCCGGGGAGGAAAAAGTTCTTGGCACGTTAGCCGGTCTCTACTTAACCAATTTCTCAAACAATTGCGCAAGATTTTACGGAAAGGATCTTCTACCCTCACTTCTGGGCCTCGTTTCTGCGCCGAGATGAAATAATTCGGCACCCGAGGTAATAATTCCTGTTTGTTGAAAACATAAGATATGGCAATGTACCTTACGCTCACGTCCCTTTGGGCAATCCCTGCTTGAAGATCTATAAGGAGCAATGCCACGTACATGAGCCGAATCCTCGTGATCACCCTCTTAGCTCAGGTCGTATTATTGGCGAGCGGATGTGCAGGTGGAGGAAACGGAAGTTCCGGCGGTTCCGGTTCAACTACACCGACGCCCACCACGCTGAATGGGGATGGACTTCTGATGCTATACACGAGCCCGCGGGGGACGGCTTACGACCGCGTCCACAAGTATCTGTTTGTTACCGTAACAAATTTAGATCGTGTTGACGTCTTTTCCACGGCGGACTTTCACCTTGTTGCTAGCATCCCGGTCCCGGAGCCCCTTGGAATTGATATCACCGCAGATGACACGCGGGTGGCCGTGGGCAGCGCTACTCAGGAATTCTTTTACATCGATACAGGTTTGCTTCAGGTTGTTCAGAAAGTTCCTGTTGTGGTGAGAGGAACAGGTAATGTAGCTATGTTACAGCCGAGCTATCCGGCCATGCCTAGCAATGGCGATACTCTTCTTCTGACATTCGGACTTAATCAATCAGGGATAGGTTCTCTCGCAGAATGGAAGCCTACAACAGGCCAGCTCACCTATCGAACCGACTTGCAGGTTGCGCCAATGTGTATAGTCTCCAGCGCAGATCACACAAAGAGTTTGATAGGGGCATGTGGGATTAATCCTACTGGCGTAATCCCGGAGGTCGCTTTGTATGATGCGAAGTCCGACAGCTTTCCGGCTTACCTCTCTGGGGACGGACGGATCGAGGCTTTGGCTGCGAACCCAAATGGCACACAGTTTGCCGTGAACGTTTCTGGATCACTGCTACTTATTCTGGACGGAAATCTAAATGTTATTAGTCAGATTCAGAGCGCTTCCGTCGGTCTGACTGCTTCCCTGGGCAGCATGGTATATAGCCTTGATGGAAGCCGTCTGTATTTGACAGCAGAAGGGGGCCCCGCAGTCGCTACATTGAACACTGCGACTTTCCAAGTCTTGAGCCAGGCGACGCTACCCAGCCCGCTACTCAACTCTTTCCTTTTTTTCCCCATTCCGCCTTCCATTGATGAAAACGGAGTTCTGTTTGCTCCTGAAGATAGCTCTATTGGAGTGATGCCCACAGCGGGAACATCTGGGGCCGCAACTAGGTCTTGGTTCGTCAACGTGGTCCCTCCGCAAGGAGCTGTGGAGACTCCAGTAGCAGTTCCCGTAACAGGGGTTGCTCCGCAGTTCGGGTTCATGGTGCAGAATGGAGGCCCAGCATCGGGTGGAACTCAGACACAAATTTTCGAGTACGGAACACAATACCCCTTCACGATGACTCAGGTATCCATTGGCGGAGCGCAAGCGACGGTTACGGGCGCGCAGAATGCAGGCAATTTTGAGTCGGACCTTCCCATTAACATGCAAGGTATAACGGTTCAAACGCCAGCTGGCTCCCCGGGCCTGGAGGGTTTAACCATCACCACACCCTCAGGAACAACCGCGGTCAATGGAGCATTCAACTATTTGGGTGGCGTGCAGGTGGTCCCGGTGAGCGGCGCTCCTTGGCAAATTGCGTACGATCAGGCTCGTCAGCGGCTCTATATCACGAATACCACAAACAACCTCGTGGATGTCTATTCCCTTGCTTCCGGCCAGTTTCTTCCACCTATCCCAGTAGGGGCCGCTCCCCATGGAGTGGCTCTGACTCCGGACGGCTCCTTGCTGGTTATAGCCAATTCAGGCGACGGGACGGTGACAATCGTGAACCCTGATTCTCCGACGAGCGCAACTGCCGTGCCCGTTCTCATTTCCGGTACTCAGGGACTCCAGCCGTCGGAAGTTGCGACTACGAACACTGGCCAGGCACTTGTGATGCTGACTGTGCCTAACCTTTCGGGTTTTGCCGACGAACTAGTGGAAATTGACCTGTCAACACATGCGGTGACCCTAGGACCCGGTAGGAATTTATACTCGACTCCATCGGTGCTAATGACAACTAAGGACGGCTCAAGCGTTCTCTGTACGTGTGGAAGTCTTGGCCTTTGGAATTCACAAGCAGCTGCCTTTACATTTACATCGTACGAGAGCCAGGCGGTGCGAGACGGTGCCATTTCAGGTGACGGAAACATTCTAGCCCAAGGCTATTACATCCTGAGTCCTCAACTCCTTATCAGCGGCGAGGTGGCAAACTGGGGCTTCCTTCCTCCTCCTTTTGCAGTCAGCGGTACATCGGACGTCCTAAATTCCAGCGGCAGCCTTCTTTTCCAGGTCGATGACACCGGGAAAGGCGTGCAGGTTTACGATGTAAATCACGGCGACCTGAAAGAGTGGACTTCGTTGCCGGAACAAGTAACAGCCAGCCAGCACATCCTTACAATGGACGATGGAGGGCACAACCTGTACGTTCTCAGTTCGTCGGGGTTTACCATCCTGAATTTCACCTTTGTCCCGTTGAGCATCGCCTACTTGCAACCGAATCAAGGTACGGCTGGCGGCGGGACAACGGTTACAATTCGCGGAAGCGGGTTTCAACCCGACTCTCAAGTCTCATTCGGCGGTAGTTCAGCTGTGACAACATTTGTCGATAGTCAAACTTTAACGGCTGTAACACCCAAAATGTCCGTGGGGCCAATGCAAATCACGATCAAGAACACGGACGGTCAAATCTATTCCCTGGACGATTCGTTCGCTGCGCAATGACTAGTGCAAGCTATTCCCCGCTAAGTCCGAGACTACGGGGAAGGCACGATTTGGGCAAGCCGCTCTTTACTTGACCCACTCCTCGGCCGCCCGCTATCATGCTTGGTACTGCATAGCAGTAATGTTCCCGTTGGGCCTGTAGCTCAGGTGGCTAGAGCGCGCCCCTGATAAGGGCGAGGTCGGTAGTTCAAGTCTACCCAGGCCCACCAAATCAATTCACCAATTATTCCGGCATCCTTAGCCGCTTCGTAATTTCCGGGGAGAATTGTTGGAAGTGTTTCCGGTTCCAAGTGTAGATGATTTCCGCACCGGCCTTTGTGGCGCAACGCGCCAGCAGGGCATCGTATATCGTGCCACCCACGACTCCCGCGGATGCAGCTTCTTTTACGGCGCCGTAATAGTCGTCGGCCGTTAAGGTAACGATGGCCAGGCGTTCGCGGACATTTTCCAGAAATAGCAGGACTTGCTCGCCGCTCAGCCGGTGTTTTCCCGGCAATCGAGTGGCGGTCGCGTATAGCTCCGCAAGACTATGGGCTCCGCAACATCCTTGTTTTTTGTCGGCTTTCAGAAAGGCTCGCAGGCTAGGTTCGTGGTGCTGGTGATCTTCGAGAAAGCTGGGGAGCAACACGGAAGTGTCAAAGAAAAATTTCACGAGTCCTTGCCCAGATTTTGCGCTTCGCGCTCCTCGCGGACTTGGCGTACGGTCTTATCGACTATTGCCTGCGAAAGAGGCTCGCCGGCCCGATAGACCCAAACGCCGAGCTTTTTTAGGAGCTGCGCGTTGCCTCGCGCGGGGCGCAAGGTGATTTCCTCGCCCGAGCTTTCCACCTCCAGGGTGTCGCCGGCCTCCAGGCGCAATTCGTCGCGCAGCGGCTTTGGAAGCACGATTCTTCCCGCTTTATCGATGGTCAGGCGGTCGTTCATGTTGCCATTATAGGATGGCATTTACCATTTGTAAATGGCATTTCCCGCCCAGGATTGCCCGGATTCCGTTAACCGCGCCTCCACGATTGAACCGATTAGCTCCACGTCCGCGCGATCATTTCATCCACTTCGCGGATTCCAGCCTCAAGATTTTCAGCCTGAAGGTGCGCGGCTACATAGCGATCAGGACGAATGAGCACCAGTCCTGAAGGAACATTCTTCATCGAACGCGAGAATTCGCCTTCCACGTCGAATACGCTTGTCACTCCGCTCGGAGCGGGTGCGCTATCGCCGGGCGGACGGATCGCAACGCGCCGCAGGTTGAGCGGCTGCCATAGTTCGGCGGGCAACCGATCGAATAGGCTGGGAGGCGTCTGAGGCAGGGAGAGCAGAGCAAATCCGTTCCCCAGGAACTCGTCGAGCAAACCCTCCCGGCCCGCGCAGCGAACTTTGGGCTGTGGGAAGAGCCTTCCGATCAGAGGACTCGCGCCGTGCTTGCTCCCGCGTGCGAGGAAGCCCGCGTCGAAGCGGGGTTTGGGCTTGTACTTCATCTCCGCGAAATAGGCGCGCGCGGGTGGGACAACGCTGAGCAAACGAAAAGAGGCTTGCAAAGCAAACGCGCTCCAAAAGCTGCGAGGCATCATGACTTTGCCCATTCGCAACGCCAGCAGAATCATTTCCCAGGCATGCTTGCGGCGTTCCTGCTCGTAGGTATCGAGGAGGCGCGGGCCCAGCCTGCCTTGAACGACTGCCGCGAGTTTCCACGCCAGGTTGTGCGCGTCGCGAATCCCGCTGTTCATTCCCTGGCCTGCGAAGGGAGGCGTGAGGTGCGCGGCGTCGCCAACCAGGAAAATGCGGCCGTCCTGCCAGCGGTCCGCCATCCGCGCATGAAAGGTGTAGACGCGGCTGCGGCGAAGCGGAGTGTTCTCTTCGCCATGCCGGCTGAGCAATTTCCTCGTGAATTCGGGAGACGTGACCTCCGGCTCCGTTTCTCCTTCATGCAACATGAATTCAAAACGCCGTGTCCGATCCGGTCCGGGAAGCGAGAGACACGGGCGCGCCGGATCGCAAAAAACTTTCGTATCGCGTGTGTGGTCCCGGGTTTCCTCGAGATCAAGGATGAGCCACCGCTCCCGGAATGTGGACCCGCTGAGCTTGATCCCAAGCTTCTCGCGGACGAAACTGCGCCCTCCGTCGCACGCGACCAGATACGGCGTGGAGACCTCGGCCAAGCTTCCATCCGCGCACCTCAAGACAAGATCAACCGCATCCGGGCCCTGCCGGAAGTCGATCAATTCCGTGCCGAACCATGCCTCGGAACGAGTTTCCCTGACCGCATGCGTGCAAAAATAATCCCGCAACTGCTGCTCGAAGATTGGCTGGCGAAATGCGTTCCGCCGCGGATAGCCATATTCTTTTGCGGTTGGGCGGACCCGCAGAAAACACGATCCTCGCGCGCTAAAGTAATCGGATCCGTAACCCAGCACAACGCGTGACAGAACGGCGTCGACCACTCCGATCGCCTGCATCGTCCGCAGCGATTCGTCATCAATCGAAACCGCTCTCGGTTCCTGGACGGTCGTCTCATTCCGCTCGATCAGCAGAACGTCCACGCCATAGCGTGCGAGAAGATTTGCGGTGGTGAGGCCGTTTGGCCCTGCTCCCACGACCACGACGGGCCATACCTTATCTGGTCTCATAAGGCAGCGCGGATTGCTCTATTTGACAGCGATGGGATTCACGGGAGATCCAACCGCCCGGGTAATCGGCAGCGGCGGGGCGCAGAAAAAGAATTCGTACACGTGATCCTGCGCGCAATCCGCCGCCAGGTCCTTCAAATAAAAAATCTCGCCCATGCTGATGCCGATCATGGGAATGACCACCCAGTGCCAGGGCTGGGACGCGACGCTTGTTTCATTTGGCCGGACCTCGCAGCCCCAGGTATCCGCACAGATCGCGGCGATGTCCGTGCTCCGAATCCAATCGGCGGTTTCAAACCGCAGGCCGGGAGCGTTGCCGCCCGCATAGCCCTCCCAATTGCCCGCGCTCAGGCAGCGTTCCATGTGCCCCGTCCGAACGATCACGAAATCGCCCTTGCGAATCTCAACACCCTGCGCGGCGGCGCATTTTTCGAGCTCGGCGGTGCCGATGCCGTAGCCGTCCTCGAGCGAGTCCACGCCCTTATGCCGGGCCACATCCAGAAGCACGCCGCGGCCGACCATTTTGTCTTTCACGTTTTCGATGCCGTTCTTCTGCGCACCGCTCGAATCGACCAGGCGCGCATCGTAGCCATTCCACATTTTGTCGCCATAAAAAACGTGGCCGAGCGCGTCCCACTGCGTGCCGCATTGCAGCGGCATGGTGACCATGTCGTCGGCATAGCGCACTTTGATGGATTCCTGGCGGCCGGCGACCGCATCGGTTCCGGTTGCCAGCATGGTGTGGATGGGGTTGAAGCGATTGCCCCACAGGCCGCTCTGCGGGCCGTTGCTGTCAAAATTGAGGGCCAGCGAAAACACTTTTCCTTTGCGGATGAGGCGAGCCGCGTTGATGATGTCTTGCGGCGAAATATTATTGAGCGTGCCGGCTTGGTCGTCGGCGCCCCAGCGTCCCCAATTCTTCAAGCGTTCCGCGGTGGTCTGGATATCCTGGAGCGTCACTTTGTCATTTGTTTTCGTCATGAGCCTCGATCCTCTATAGGATGAACACGGTCACTCGCACAAACTTATAGATTATCATGAGGGGAAATTCCAGACCTTCGCGTTGTGAATCTCCGCGCGGCGGTGCGGCTCTTGGTAGCACAGACTTCAGTCTGTGGCCTTTTGCTTGGTGAAAGTCAAAATCCACAGACTAAAGCCAGTGCTACCTGACCGCGCGGCATTTTTGCGAAATGTAGTTTACGTTTATTCCGGCGGCAGCACATTCTGCTAGAGTTAACCTTTACCGTTACCCCGCTGCTACAAATCGGAAGGAGATCCATGGAGTCAAAGGCAGTAGGCATGATTGGTCTGGGAATCATGGGATCGGCAATGTCGGGCAATCTCATTCGGGCGGGATTCAAGGTCTTGGGCTACGACGTGCTCCCGCGCCGCCGCGAGGAACTTCGAAAGGCGGGCGGATCCGCCGCGCGCAATTGCCGGGAAGTGGCCAGGAGATGCGACATCGTTGTAACCTCGCTGCCATCTTCCGACGCTCTGCTGGACACGGCCGCGGAACTCTCCAAGTCGTCACGCGCCAATCAAATCGTCATCGAGACCAGCACGCTGCCAATCCCGGTGAAAGAACAAGCGCGCAAACGTCTCGCGGCGCGCGGCACGATTCTGCTCGATTGCACGCTGAGCGGCACCGGGGCGCAAGCGCGCGTCAAAGATCTGGTGGTGTACGCGAGCGGCGACCGCAAGTCGTATCGCCGCATCGCTCCGGTGCTGGACGGTTTTGCGCGCGCTCATTACTACGTCGGCGCGTTTGGGGCAGGCTCCAAAGTAAAATTCGTCGCGAATCTTCTGGTGGCGATTCACAACGTGGCCGCGGCCGAGGCCATGGTGCTCGCCATGAAATCGGGGCTCGACCCCGCGATGGTGTTGAAGGTAGTCGCCGACGGCGCGGGAGCGTCGCGCATGCTTCAGGTGCGCGGTCCCATGATGGTGAAAGGTGATTACTCGGAAGCGGCGATGAAAGTGCAAGTCTGGCAGAAAGACATGACGATTATCGGCGACTACGCGCGAAAGATCGATTGCCCGACGCCGCTGTTTTCGGCCAGCGCGCCCATCTATACCGCCGCGATGGCGATGGGACTGGGCGCGGAAGACACAGGTGCGGTGTGCACGGTCCTGGAGCAGATGGCGAACAACCCGCGCCGGCGGCGATAGGAGTTTGTCCCGCAGAACGAAGATTCGCTCTTATTCTCTTGGCCAGTCCCTTCAGGGACGACAGAATGTAGCCCACCGTGCGACCGGTGGGTATCTGTGAGCGCAGAGGGTCAAGCCCCAGAGGGGCGGCACGGGGCGACCCAAATGTCCCGTCCCTTCGGGGCTGTGAATCATCGCGCTGCGTACCCACCGTTTCCACGGTGGGCTACATTGTGATGTCCTTTCGGGACTTCGATCAACACAAAAGCAGGGTGCCACACATTAACAGTGGTCGAACTTTCCTGTGGGACAAACTCTTAGGCTGTCTCTTGGGGGGCGCAGCAGTCCCCTTACCTTTTCCATGGCGACCGGCAAATGGCGACCGCGGTTGAACTTAACCGGAACGGGCTTCCATATTGCACAACGATAACCGCAAGCCCTTGCGATTCAGGGGCCGGGAATGATAGGTTCAATCTGGCCAGACTGGGTGATTCTTCTTTACATCACTGGAGTGGAAGTCACCGTTGAGTAATCAGACCGCCCAAAATAGTTCTAACGGCCACCCTGTTCCCGGGAGCGTTCCTCCATCTCCCCCGCAGCCGGACCTCTATGCCTTGACGTTCTGGCGCGTGGAAGGGAGCTTGGTTGCGCTCGGCGCGGTTCGGCCGGTGGCTTACTTCACCTGGAACTCCCACACGTTTGCCGGGCGCTGGGCCCGCCGGGGTGGAACTCTGGCACTGGCATTGGTGCGGCCCTTCCTGTATGCGAGTAACCGTGTGTTTGCCACGCGCGTCCTGCACACTCTTTTGTCCGGAGTTACGCGCGACCGCCTGGATTCACTGGGCGAGGAATATTTCGAATACGTTTTGAAAAAGCAATTGAAGCCCGAGGGAGTCGAGCGCCTGCGAGCTTGCGTGGCGGAAAAAGGCGCGGGGAATGTAGTGCTGGTCAGCCAGGGCCTCGACCACGTCATGCGGCCCCTGGCGCAGTACCTTGGCGTTTCTCGCCTTGTTTCGAACCGGCTGGAATTCCGCGATGGAATCGCCACTGGCCGCCTGCTCGATCCCGTGATTCGGCCGCGGAGACCGATCGCGTGGGCCTTCCAGCGCAGCGCCGATGGGCGTGTGCCGGCGGGCCGCCTGCTGAAAAATCTTGGGCTGACAGCTCATCCGGAGAAGCTGGTAGGCGCGATTCTGCCTGCGGAGCGTCCCAAAGCGTCGAACGGTCGCGCCCTGGTCGTATTCAACGGGAAAAAACAATCCGAACCGTTCTCCGTCCGCCAAACCCTCGCGGGCAAGAACATTTTGCTCATTGGGGTGACGGGTTTTATCGGCAAGGTATGGCTGGCGCAGCTCTTGAACGAAGTGCCGCAGATCGGGAAGGTCTATCTGCTGATTCGCCGCCAGCGCACGACGACGTCGCAGCGGCGCTTTGAGAAAATTTTCGAGGAGTCGCCGGTATTCGATCCGCTGCAGGAGCGGCTTGGCGACCGGTTCGCGGAGTTTGTCTCCGAGCGCGTCGAGGTCATCGAGGGCGACGTGAGCCAGCCGGGACTGGGGATTGCCCCGCAGACGCGAGCGCAACTCGCGCGCAAACTGGACCTGGTCGTCAATAGCTCCGGCCTGACGGATTTCAATCCGGACCTTCGCGAAGCGCTGGCGAGCAACGTTGCGCCAGTCCTTCATCTGATCGAATTTCTCCGCGCATCCGATCATGCCGCGCTAATGCACCTTTCGACTTGCTATGTGGTGGGAGCGAAGGACGGTCGCGTCGTCGAGGAAGTGCAGCCAAATTACACGCCGCTCGGCATTGCGGATTTCGACGCCGAGCACGAATGGCACTCCCTGCAAGAAGTGGTCGCGCATGCCGAAGCGCGCGCCGAAAGTCCGGAGATTACCGCGGCGCTTCGACGGCAGGCGTTGGGAAAACATCGCGGCAGTGAAGAACCCGCGGGGCCCGAACTGGAAAACCTCATCCGCAAGAATCGCATGCGCTGGCTGCGCAATCGCCTGACGCGCGCGGGGACTCGGCGCGCACGGCGCCTCGGCTGGCCCAACACGTACACGCTTTCCAAATCGCTCGCCGAATCCATGATCGTGCGTCACGGAGCCGGTCTGCCAATTGCCATCGTGCGGCCCTCGATAGTCGAAACCTCCACCGACCAGCCATTTCGCGGCTGGAACGAAGGCATTAATACTTCCGCGCCGCTTTCCTATCTGCTCGGCACGTATTTTCGCCAGTTACCGACCAACGAGCGAAAATGCCTGGACGTGATTCCCGTGGACATGGTGTGCCGCGGAATGACTCTGATCGCCGCGGCGATCATCGCGCGGCGCCATGAACCGATCTATCAGCTTGCCACGTCCGCCAGCAATCCTTGCGACATGGGGCGCTCCATCGAATTGACCGGCCTCGCGCATCGCAAACACTATCGCTCGCAGCAAA
>VFSW01015024.1_pt1 | contig 10667 bp, 9 predicted proteins | sample 5358111 | NCBI WGS metagenome assembly VFSW01 (sample SAMN11554181, study PRJNA540505) | mine drainage metagenome | isolation source: sediment from site ElyBrook_90M | place: USA: Ely Copper Mine, Vershire, VT | collected 2017
CCCGTTTTTCGCTCGCAACGCCATCCACCCCAGTAGTGTGAACAGGCCCTAGTACTGGGTCGAGTTAGGGAATTATTGGAATCCCAGGTATCAAAGGCGAGACCCGGGGGCACCCACGAAGTCAGCGAATCAGGGAAAGGCTCTGGAAGGAATCGGATGTCAGGTTGGATGCAACGGTTTGTCGCGGTTTTATCGGCGTTGATGCTGGCCATGCCGGGCGCGTGGCCTGCGCGCGCGCAAAACGCTGGCCAGACGGCTGAGGCGCAAGTGCAGTCTGCGTCGCAGGGTGGATTTGTACTGAAAGCGAACGCAGAGTTGGTGCTGACCAACGTGGTGGTGCGCGACACAAAAACCGGCGAAGTGGTACGCGGGCTCAAAGAGAGCGACTTTAGCATCTACGAAAACGGAAAGCGGCAGCAGATAGCCTCTTTCGATTTTGAGAGCGTGGACATGGCCATGCCGCTGAACGAGGCCACAGTCAGCGGACTGGCAGCGGGCCTCAGCGGCAACGGCAGCAAAGCCGCCGTGGTGGCGCGGCCCGAGGACCTGCGCAATCACCGATTGATCGTAATGTTCTTCGACCTGACTTCGATGCAGCCCGAGGATCTGGATCGCAGCGTGGATGCGGCCAAGGATTTTTTGCGTAACAAGATGCAGCCGGCGGATCTGGTGGCGCTGGTTTCGCTGGGAGATGACCTGAAGGTAGATCAGGACTTTACCGCGGTCAAGGAAACGCTGGCGCACGAAGTGGGCGCTTACAACGGCACTGAGGGGCAAGGCTTTGAACAAGGCGCAAACGCGAACACAAACCAGGCGGAGGATGCGACCGGCTACACGCCCGACGAGAGCGAATACAACGACATCAATACCGACCGCGAACTGTTTGCGTTGAGGGCCATCGCCAAGTCTTTGGAGAAGATTACGGAGAAGAAATCGCTGCTTTACTTTTCCGGTGGCATTTCGCGCGACGGCATCGAGAACCAGGCTTCGCTACGCGCGGCGATCAACGCGGCGGTGCGCGCGAACCTGGCTATTTACAGCGTGGACACGCGCGGGCTGCAGGCCGTTACACCGGTCGGTGATGCCTCCACCGGCAGTTTGCGCGGGACAGGCGCATATAACGGCGGCGCACTGACGAACAACATGAATTCGAACTTCGACACGCAGGAGGTGATGGCTTCGCTCAGCTCCGATACGGGCGGCAAGGCGTTCTTCGACTCCAATGATTTTGCGCCTGCGTTTGCGCAGGTGGAGCGCGATACTTCGGCCTACTATGCGATTGGTTTTCACTCGTCGAATCCAGCGCGCGACGGTCACTATCGCAAGCTGACGATCAAGGCGAACCGGCCGGGAGTGAAGCTCGAATACAGGCCCGGCTACTATGCGCCTGCGGATTTCAGGCACTCCGGCCGCGAGGACCGCGAGCGCGAGCTGGACGAGCAACTGGCCAGCGATCTTCCGGCTACGGACATGGCCGTGTATCTTGACGCCATGTATTTCCTGCTCGATGACAATCGTTTCTATGTGCCGGTATCGATTATTGTGCCGGGCTCGCAGATTCCGTTTGTGAAGGGCGGCGACAAGGACAAGGCTACGCTGGACATCATTGGCGAGGTGATCGACGAGGTCAAGCGGCCCATTGGCAATGCACGCGAAACGGTGAAACTGAATCTCGATCCGGCGTTGCAGGCGCGGCAAAAGAACATTGAGTACACTACCAGCTTCAACCTGCCGCCGGGCAAATATCACCTGAAGTTTGTGGTGCGTGAAAACCAGACGGGCCGCATGGGCTCGTTCGAAGCCGACATCACGCTGCCGGAGATGAAGAAGCTGCCTCTCAGGATGAGTTCGATTGTGTTGGCTTCGCTGCGGCGGCCCAGCAAGAAAGACAGTCCGCTGGTGCGGGAGGGCGAGGAGTACGTGCCTAACATCAGCCACGTCTTCCGCCAGGATCAGCATCTTTACCTGCTGTATGAGGTCTACGACCCGGCGCGCGCGAAGCCTGCTGCTGATGCGGCCAAAGGAAGCAAGCCGGGTATCGACCTGCTGAGCAGCCTGGAGCTGATTCAGGGATCGACCAAGGTGTATGAAACGCCTCTGGTTCGGGCAAAGGCCGTGAATGTGGGAGGGCGTGACGCGGTGGCGATCGAGCTGGATGTACCGCTGGCAGGATTGAAGCCCGGCCCCTATGTATGCCAGTTGAACGTGATTGACGATGCGGGAGGTAGCTTTGCGTTTCCTCGCTTTGCTGTGCTGGTGCGCGAACCCGCTTCACCTGCTGCTCAGTCGGCGGGGTCGCAGCCACCGGGCACTGGCTCACATGCAGGAGATGCCGGTGCGTCAGCAACCGCTCCGCGATAGGGGCAGTGGCGGCATTGCGAACCGCAGCAGGAACCGCGCTTCAAGTGATAGGCCGCGGTGAAGACGATATTCGTCCCCTCGAGGTAGTAATCCTCGGGTTCGTGCGCTGGCGGCGCCTTCTGTGCGGTCACTCGCTGCTTCCAGTCCATTCTCTTATTCTCGCGGATTTGTCTGTGCCGTGCCGCAGGTAGAATCTAAGCATGACATTGACCGCGCAGGATCGTGCCCGCCGCATCAAGATTATTCTTTTCGACGTCGATGGCGTTTTGACCGATGGCACCATCTGGCTCGTTCCTTCACCGGGACCTACGCCCAGCAGTTCCTCTACGCAGGAGCACCTTTCGAAGTACGACGGCGAGATCGGATTTGGTGTTCAATCCACAACCATGACGGAAGCAAAAGGTTACAGCGCGCACGACGGCACGGCCATTTCGCTGGCGCGGCTGGGCGGCATAAAGTGCGGCATCATCACCAAGCGCATCAGCGAGACCGTGGCCACGCGTGCCCGCGACCTGAAGCTTGAGTTCGTTTACATGGGCCAGGCCTTCAAGATGAAGCCGGTCCGCGAGATCATGGAGAAGGAAGGCGTGACGCTGGACGAGATCGCCTATGTGGGCGACGACGTGATCGACCTGCCGGTAATGCGCCAATGTGGCTTTGCGGTGGCCGTGGCCAATGCGCGCGCACAGGTAAAAGCAGAGGCGCACTATGTGACGCCTAACGCGGGCGGCTACGGCGCAGGGCGGGATGCGGTCGAGTTTATTCTCGAAGCCAAGGGCCTGCTCAACCGGGTTATCGAAGAATATATCGACGAGAGCAACCCCATCTCGCCTTCAATGGACATCGGCAAGGGTGGGGACGTGGCGTAGGACCGCGTACCGCCTTTGCTTTGGGTTGCGTACTTGAAACGCAAGGGTGCGACTCAGGTTGCGTGCATCAGGCTGAATGCAAGTACCCCTAGAACGATAAGGCTCACCACCACATACAAGTGGTCTCGCTCAAGGTAAAAACCTGCGGCCGCCAGGGCTACGCGCGCAATGGGCGTGGCGATCAGCAGCAGCAACCCGAATTGAATCAACCCCTCGCTATGGAGATGCGCCGCCGATTGCGTGATGCCCGAAAGGGTCCGTACATCTGCCCCTCCAGCCGCAAACTTTCGATAGTTGACCGTATCGGAGTGGTGTTGGGCGAGGTACAAGACACCGCCAGCAAAAACGATCGCGGCTGCCAGCAAGACGCCGGCACGAAGCAGATTGCCAATGAAGCCTTCCAGGCGGCGATCATCCATCTTCGTTAGACCTTTCCCCTGATGCCATTCACAATCATCTCAATGGCCAGTAGCAGGATTACGCTCCCGAAGACGATTCGCAGGGTCCGCACACGCGCGCGCATCAGAACCTTGGTTCCCAGGAGGGCCCCGCCAAGTACGCCGAGCATGACAGGCAATGCGACGCGGGGGTCGATGTATCCGCGGCTGAGGTAAACGCCGGCACTGGCCGCGGCGGTGACGCCAATCATGAAGTTGCTGGTTGTGGTGGACACGCGGAAGGGGATCTTCATTGCTCTGTCCATCGCAATCACTTTGACGGCTCCCGAACCGATTCCCAGCAGCCCTGAAAGTGCGCCGGCGCCGAACATGAGGCTGAATCCTGTGGGAACATGTTGCACCCCGTATTCCTGACGTTTTCCACACAGCGGGTAGTCACTGCCAAGCCTCAAACGCTTTGCAAGTGAGTCGGACTCGACCGGAGTTTCTGCTTCGGGGCCTCCGTTCACCAGGGACTGATAGGCAGAGTGAAGGAGGACCAATCCAAAAATAATTGCGATGATATGAGTGCTGGTGAACGCGGCAAGATACGCGCCAACGATTGCGCCCAGCGTCGTGGCGATCTCCAGAAGCATGCCGATGCGGATATTGGAATAGCCTTCCTTAACGTACGCCGCAGCCGCTCCCGATGATGTGGCGATCACGGAGACAAGGGACGCGCCAATGGCGTACTTGATGTCAACGCCGAGCGCGAGGGCCAGTACGGGTACGATCACAACTCCGCCGCCAAGGCCGGTCAAAGCGCCAAGGAACCCAGCGATCGTGGACGCGGCCCAGACTACGAGCGTGAATGTCAGTGCTGTCATGTACGGAACTTGCCTTGCAGGACCCCTCCAGTATAACGTGTGCATTCTCCGTTTCCCGGTGACCTAAAATACTGCCCTGGCGAGCGTTGTGCAGGAAAGCTGTTGGCCGGGCGGGCACTCTGCCCAAGACGAGCAGGCGAGTGCATCTGCTCGTACAATGGAGACGCAATTTACGTCCGGCTGCTGACAGCCTGGACAACGAGTGAGGGAATTCCCCAGGAGGAAAAACATGGCTTCACTTTCCGAAACAGAGATTGCCTCCCGTCTGAGCACTCTCCCAGCCTGGCGAGTTGAATCCGGCGAGTTGGTGCGGAGCTTTGTCTTCAAGGATTTCAGTGCGGCGCTTGGCTTTGTGAACCATGTGGGCGCGTTGGCAGAGGCGGCCGGCCACCATCCGGACATCGACATCCGCTATAACCGTGTCCGTCTCGGGCTGGTGACGCACGATGCAGGCGGCCTGACGGCGAAGGACTTCGACCTGGCTGCTGGTGTGGATAGACTTGTTTGAGCGCGGCCCGGCGGCCCAGTGCGAGATATCTCATCGTCGGTTCAGCAACAAGATGTCATCTGCTCGCAGCGTGTCGACGTGTTGACGGGAAGGAAATGCCTTGAGTATCACGCGCAGAGAGATGCTGGCAGGCAGCAGCAAACTGACCCTTGGAATGGCCGCAGGCGTGCCCGCTGTGCATGCTTTGGCGGGCACGCCTGCAGGGGCGAATTCTTTCGCCGGCAAGCTGAGATTTGTTGTCTGCGGCGGCCATCCAGGCGATCCGGAATATGGTTGCGGTGGAACCATTGCGCGGCTGACGGCGTGCGGACACGACGTTACGCTGCTGTATCTCAACGAGGGAGACTGGCCTCCGACTCCGGCTACCACCAGGCTGGCCGAGGCGCAAAAGGCGTGCGAAATCCTCAAAGCGCGGCGTTTGTATGCGGGGCAGGTCAATGGTCACGCGGTTGTGGATGCGGATCACTATGACGAGTATCGAAAGCTCCTGGAGCGGGAACAGCCGGACGCAGTTTTTACGCATTGGCCGCTCGACAATCACCGTGACCATCGGGCGTGTTCGACACTGACCTACGATACGTGGCGGCAGATGGGCAAGAGCTTCTCACTGTATTACTACGAGGTCTCGAACGGGGAAGATACGCTGCAGTTTTCGCCTGCATCGTACGTGGATTTCAGCGAGTTGGAGCCGGTGAAGCGGGCTGCCTGCTACGCGCACGCAAGCCAGACGCCCGACAGGTACTATGCGCTTCAGGACTCGGTTGCGGCATTTCGAGGCCTGGAGTGTGGTTACAAGCGGGCCGAAGCCTTCCTGCTGCAGAGGGAAAGCGCCCGCGATGTTCTGCCTGCCGCGTTGCAGTCGTGCAAAAAGTAAGCAACGGGAAGCCAAAATCGCGGGCAAGCGGCAGGTTATGTGAACCAGGCCCTATAAGCGGCCCTTCAGCGTCTCAAGCCCGGACGTTGAAACCTGCACATCGTCCTCCGACTTACCGCCGCTGAAGGCGACAATCACATGGCCGGTCCTGGTTCGGGCAACCACTCCGCCCTGCCAGCCGAACTCCCCTGTCATCGGCGGGCGCTTGGCGGTTCCGCTGTTTTGTAGCGTATCGGCCATTTCTGCCGATTTTGCGTAGGCGATGCCCAGGAGATTGTTGCCCTTTTTGCCCTCCGAGGGCTCATCTTTCATCCGACCCACCACGGCCATCTTCGACGTCCATCCCTGAACGCTGTCGCCGGGTGCATACGACACCACAGCCACTCCGGTCACATTCAGTTCGGCCGCGCGCTTCTTCATTGCCTCCAGCGCTTGATTCGCCAAGTCGTCAAACTTCTTTGCGCTGACAGGTTTGGGGGCACTCGCCGCACCGGCATATCCCACACCCACAACGAGGCTCACCGCGAGCAGCATTGCTGGACCAAGCAGACGTGTCTTCATCGCATTCCTCTCCATTCGGCAACTTCCGCGGTTTCCTGCCCCCCCGGTTCGTCACGGGAGAATTCTACCCTGCGAGGGGATTGCTGCTCAGACGAGAGAAGCGCGCCAACTGCCGGAGCGAGGGCTTTCCGTTTGAACTCAGCCGCTGGCGCGGCCTGCGCCTCACCGCTAAATGCCCTGCCCATCAAGAGGGCGACAAACGGGAGCCAGGGAAGAGGCAATCGAATTTGATGGAATGAATGCGGAGCCGCGGGCGGGAAGAGACCATGGCTGAACTCCTTCGGCTTGGCGCAAGGCAGGCTTTCTACTTCACTGGCCTAAAAACAGACCCGCTTTGCAGAGTGACAGGCGGTTCTCCCACTGATTTGCCCGACGGATGAAGGGCTTCAGTTCAGCGGTGAAGGGAGCGCCGCGGTCTTTTGTATGACTTGTCCCTCTATAACTTCGTAGATGGCATCTGCTTTTACATCGTGAAATTCCTGAACCAGGCCACTGGGCCACCTTACCTCGATTTTCTTCATTACTGCATTGCTACCGAGGCCAAAGTGTAATCGCGAATCGCTGGTTGACAGGTAACTGCTACCCGCGCGAACTTCATCAGTCTGCGTCATATTCGCAGTGGTCACGATGACGCGAGCGCCAATGGCAGCCCTGTTGCTCTTTACTCCTACCAGGCGGATCAGAACGCGGTGGTTCCCGTTATCCGTTTCGTTGAGGAATAAGGAGGGCGGACCGCCAACATTGAAGACCACAACATCCAGGTTCCCATCATTGTTGATATCTCCAAAAGCGGTGCCGCGCCGTGATTTCATTGGTCCGTCATTGAGGCCAGAGGAGTCTGCAATCTCGCTAAAAGTTCGGTCGCCCCGATTGCGGAACAGTTGAATAGGCTCCCCAAAGCGCGGCTCATTGGGCAGCGGATCCAACAATGTGGAGAAATTGCCTGAGACCATGAAGATGTCCGGCCATCCATCGTTGTCGAAATCGCCAAAGCCTGTTCCCCATTTTACCGGTGCGAATGTCTTACTCGCGATTCCCGTCATTGGGGCGATATCTTGAAACTCACCCCCGCCTTTGTTCCAGTAAAGGCTGGCCGGCTGCTGCCCGTACCTGGTGACGAAGATATCGAGCTTGCCATCGTGATCGAAATCGCCAAAATCGGCCGCCATGTTGCCGTAGATCTGCCCGTTGTCTCCCGCTGCGGTTCCGGATGGAATTCCAATATCCTCGAAGGTTCCGTTTTGAAGGTTGTGATAGAGGAAGTTGTATCCTCCGTCGTTGGTTACGAACAGATCGGGCCATCCATCGCCGTCGTAATCACCCCAGGCGACTCCCATTCCCTGAAGTTTCTGGGGATCATTTACGCCGGCCTTTGCTGATACGTCCTCGAAGGTTCCGTCTCCACGATTTCTAAACAAAAAGTCCGATTCCCCTTGCATGCCGCCGGGGAGTTCCACGAGCACATCCTTGTAGGCGAAGGAGGTTGGAGGGGGCAAGTGGCGGACGTCAGTGGAGATGTATCGCGCCACAAAGAGATCAACGTGTCCGTCACGATCATAGTCAGCCCAAGCTGCACCTGTGCTGAAGCCGCCGACCTTCAGGCCAGCCTTTTCGGTAACATCCTCGAACTTGCAGCCGCCCAGGTTGTGGTAGAGCACGTTGTGTCCGTACCCGGTTACATAGAGGTCGGGCAGACCGTCATTATCGAAATCGGCAACTGCAAGGCCTGTTGCCCAGCCTTTCGTCAGCAGGCCGGAAGATTGGGTAACGTCGGTGAAATGGATTGTGCCGGAGTTACCGTCCTGCTGATAGAGCGTGACCATCAGATCGCCACCATTCAGATTCCGTTTGATGGACGAGTCGTTCACTACGGCAATATCGAGTTTGCCGTCGTTGTTGCAATCAAAGAGCGCAACGCCACCGCCGTTCATGGTGTCGACTATGTAGCGCCTCTCGGTAGTCGTTTGCGGCATCGTGGTGAGACCGACCTGAGTGGCGATATCGCGAAAATGGATGAATGATTTTGCAGGTAGAGCCGAAGGTCGGGTGGAAGGTTTCGCGTCGGGAGATTTGCCAGCCGTTGCGTGCTCTGGCGGATGCGGAGAATCGGCTCCGGAATGAGATACCTGCGAATACCCACTAAGGGTCGCGAACATCCCAAGTACCGCAATCAAGAAGCGAACCATATACTCAAGTGCACTTTAACATAAATAGACCTTCAGCCAGGGATGGGAAAGCGACGGATTCCGGCAGGGCAGAGAAGCGCAAAATTGACACGAATGACGCCAAAACGGAGACAGGGTGTCTCGGAGAGGAACGTGTAGTTTCTTGATTTTATTTGGTGGACCTGGTCGGGATCGAACCGACGACCTCTTCCATGCCATGGAGAATCAACAACTTACGGCACAGACGGCAAAGGAGTTATGAGCCGGTATAACCGTCAAAACCGGCACAGTCGGCGCCAATTGGCACCAAATTGACGCCAAAGGCTATAACCAGACTGGGCTTCATTGAGGTGGGCTGAAACGTGGCGGGTCAGCCCCACACCCAAACGCACTTTAGCTACGGATGCCAAACGGCGGCGGATTCGTCCTTGGGAACCGGACTAAGACTCTGCGGGATTCGCAAACTCGTGAACGAGGCTCGCGAGAACGGCCTCCTCGATCCGGCCGAAGCGGTTCGCCTCACCTCTGTGCCGGGCGTGCCGCAGAACGACGTCCTGCTTGGAACCTGGCTAACGAAGGAAGAAACTCGGCGTCTGCTGGCGGCTGTTGACCGCTCGGAGCTCATCGGCAAACGCAACTTCGCAATTCTTTCTGTCTTGTGCCTTTGCGCACTTCGCCGCGAGGAGCTCGCGAAACTCGACTCAGGCCTGATTCAACTGCACGAAGGCCGGTGGGTCTTCGCAGACCTCATCGAAAAACGAGGACGGGTTCGTACCGTGCCGATACCGCAGGCTGCGAAAGATGCCCTGGACGAGTGGACCGGTGCAGCGGGGATCTCTTCAGGTCCGGTATTTCGGCGCATGCGCAAAGGCGGCGCGATAACCGGTCTCGCGCTCAGCGCATGGGCAATTTGGGATGTCGTGGTAACGATCGCTAAAGCCGCGGGGATCGGCCGTCTCGGCCCTCATGACTTACGCCGCACGTGTGCCAAACTCTGCCGCAAGGCCGGCGGCGAATTGGAGCAGGTTCAGGCTCTGCTCGGGCACGAAGATCTGTCCACTACGGCGTGCTACCTCAACAGCACGCAAGAAATCCAACACGCGGTGAATGATCGCATCTCGCTTTAACGCGCTGCTCCGGTGCGTCACCCGTAGCTCGTCTGGACGTCCTCTCCTGCCAGAGGATCCCAATGCATGCTACCGATGCCCGTTCGGTCAGAGCCAATCTCCCAACACCCACACCGTCACCATGCGCGTTGAGCTTCGAGAAAACGCGGCACCTATAGGCCTGCGCATCTTCTGGCAGCGACCAACAAGGAGGACCAATGTCCAACGATAAAACCAGCCACGAGGTAACAACCTAGACGCGGCGGGGGAACCCGTTCAATACGAAGCACCCGGCTGGCTCCTTACGGAAAAACCTCGAGCGGGAGCTCCTTTTAGCTGTAGTGGCCTACTCGAGAAATCCGCTGGCGGAGAACAACTTCGAGCGAATTGACGCTTACTTCGCGGCGGACGAACCGGAGACGGAGTTTCAGTATCGTCGTTCTCTGCTGCAGCTCCTTGCTGACCTGCGGCCGCAACTGGCGGAACTGCTGGGCGGACCACGCGAAAGTCAATAGGTGTGGGGCTTTGCTCTAACGCGATGCTTGGACCCGACGCGGCCAGCATCGCGTTGGGGCAGGAGGTTTTGATCCGCCTGGGTCTTCTGCGGTTGTAGGCTCTGTCTATCTATATGGTTGCCTCGGTCCGGTTGATGCGACCGGATTGGCCCTCATAACGGACATTATCCTGGCTTAAGTCGGTACCGCGACGGGGAAAGAGGAGACCAACGTGAAATTACTTTATCGTGGATCATCGGCGCAGAACTCGGAAGTTGCCACGTGCGCTGATCCGGTTGCCGCTTGCCGACGAGCAATTGGAAGTCGCGCGAGTCGATTGGCGAAGATCATTTGTCCGTGAAGCCGTTTTACGGCCAGTTGCCGAAGCAGTAGATCAATGTGAATAAACGGATGAGCGCATTGGCCGGTTAGCGAAAGTTTACATGTTGACGAGGGAAGTTGATA
>VFSW01015025.1_pt1 | contig 10667 bp, 9 predicted proteins | sample 5358111 | NCBI WGS metagenome assembly VFSW01 (sample SAMN11554181, study PRJNA540505) | mine drainage metagenome | isolation source: sediment from site ElyBrook_90M | place: USA: Ely Copper Mine, Vershire, VT | collected 2017
CGCTTCCAGCGGCGTGCGCTTGATGAACCCATCACGGGTCATCGTCACCACCATCTGCCCCGGCTCAATCAGGCTCTCATCATCCTGATCCGCGATATTATCCTCAATGCTGGTCATTCGCGGCGACGCAATCAACTCGCGCACCGCGAGCAACTCCTCGCGCATCACCTCCAACCGGCGTGGCCGCGAACCGATAATCGCCAACAGAAAGCCGATCTTCTCGCCAACCTCGCGCAACTCCGCCTGGATCTTGTCGCGCTCCAGCCCGGTCAGCCGTTGCAGGCGCAATTCCAAAATCCCACGCGCCTGCGCTTCAGTCAGCCGCACCGTCCCGGCCTGCGTCACCTGATTGCCATGATCGTCGATCAAAGCGAGCAACGGCAACACATCACCCGCCGGCCAATCCCGCGCCATCAAAGCAATCCGCGCCGCCGCCGCATCCGGCGCCGCGCGGATCAGCGCAATCACCGCATCAATATTGGCAACCGCAATTCCAAGCCCCACCAAAATATGCGCCCGGTCGCGCGCCTTGTTCAAATCAAACCGGGCGCGGCGGAGAATAACGTCTTCACGAAAGATAACAAAACAATCGAGCGCATCGCGCAGCCCCAACTGCCGGGGCCGCCCGCCATCGAGCGCGAGCATATTAATCGAGAAACCGGTCTGTAACTGGGTAAACCGATAAAGCTGGTTCAACACCACTTCCGGCGTCGCATCACGCTTGAGCTCAACCACCATCCGCATCCCGTCACGGTCGCTCTCATCGCGTAAATCCGAAATCCCCTCGACCTCTTTGTCACGCACAAGCTGGGCAATGCGCTCCAGCAAGGTGGATTTGTTCACCTGATAAGGCAGCTCACTGACCACAATCGCCATGCGGTCCTTGCGAATCTCCTCAATCGCCGCTCGTGCCCGGATCACAATCGAACCACGGCCGGTCTCAAACGCATTGCGAATCCCCGAACGCCCCAGGATCATCGCGCCGGTGGGAAAATCGGGTCCAGGGACGATTTTCATCAAATCATCAAGCGTCGCTTCGGGATGCTCAAGCAGATGCAACGTCGCATCAATAATCTCAGTGGGATTATGCGGCGGGATATTGGTGGCCATACCAACCGCGATGCCGTTGCCGCCATTGACCAGCAAATTCGGATAGGCGGCGGGCAGCACCCGGGGCTCATGATCCGATTCGTCATAGGTCGGTTGAAAATCAACCGTGTCCTTATCGATATCGGTGAGCAACGCCATCGCCGCATGGGCTAAGCGCGCCTCGGTGTAGCGCATCGCCGCCGGTGGATCGCCATCGACCGAGCCGAAATTGCCCTGACCATCGATCAGCCGCACCCGCATCGAAAAACTCTGCGCCATCCGCACCGCCGCGTCATAAATCGCGGAATCGCCATGCGGATGGTATTTACCCATCACGTCACCGACCATGCGGGCCGATTTGCGATAGGGCTTGTCCGGCGTGTTGCCCGATTCGGCCATGGCATACAAAATGCGTCGATGCACCGGCTTCAGCCCGTCGCGCGCGTCAGGCAACGCCCGCGAGACAATCACGGACATGGCATAATCGAGATAGGAGCGGCGCATTTCCTGCTCGATGGTCACGGGGGCGAGGCCGCGCGGGCCCTCAATCATATCGGTCGGTTCGGTCATGCCTTGGTCATACCATCGCTGACGCCCCGCGGCGAGGGGCCGATGCGCCCGCGCAGCCCAGCTTTGATCACCGCCAGCCGATCACCCAGGCTGCGCGGGTGGATCGGGGTGGGCTGATCAAGGCGCGCCAAGTCCCGCCGCGCCAGAATCGAAGGCAGCGTCGCGGCCAACGCCTCATCGGGCGTTGGGGTGGCCAGCCGCAACCGGGCGATCTCCGCGAGCTGTTGTGCCGTCGTGCCATCCTGGGGCAACAGGTCGCGGCCCAAGGCGCGCAAAGACGGCGCGGCGCGGAGCATCAACGCAATCCCCGTGCCGGTGCCGAGGCGCTCCAAGGAATCGTGGGCCGACCGGTCAGCCCCCAGCCAAATCCCGGCAATGCGCATCAGCGCGCCGGCGGTGCCTTGCGCATAAGCCATGAACGCTCCGAGGTCCGGGATCGCGTCGGCCTCCGCCTCGCGGGCATCGATCAGGCCGCGCAGCTCGGCAGGCGTCAAAATCCCCTCCGCCAGAGCCTGGCGCAATGGCGCGGCGACTGGATGATTCCGGTCGGCGCCATCGATCACCTCGCGCCACCAATGCAGGCGGATCAGCGCCATCGGCCCGGAACTCGCGACCTCGCGGGCGCGGGCGAGTTCGTGGTTGAAGGCGTACAGCAACAAAAGGACAGGGCGTTTCACGGGTGGCGCGAACAGTGCGCCGAGCATGCGGTCAGGATCGGCACGGCGAAGTGCGGCGATTTGCGATTGATCGATCATTGGTTAGAAATGGCGGGTTGACGGGCGACGGCTTGCTTCATAGCTAAGAAAAACTGCCCGGTGCGGTTCGCGCGGCGGGAGGGTAATCCAATCCACCAATTTGCGGAGGGTCCACCATGGCGTTCGAACTCCACTCGCTTCCTTATGCGCACGGCGCGCTGGCGGCTCATGGCATGAGCCAAGAGACGTTGGAACTGCATCATGACAAGCATCATCAGGCCTATGTCACGGCGCTGAACGGGTTTGTCGAGAAAAATACCGACCTGCAGGGCAAGACCCTGGAGGAAATTATTCATTTCACCCACGGCAAGGCTGATATGGCGCCGGTGTTTAACAATGCCGGACAAGATTGGAACCATAATTTGTTCTGGTCGTGTATGTCGCCCACCGACGGCGGAAAAATTCCGAGCAAGCTGGAAGCCAAGCTGATCGAAGATTTTGGCAGCGTGGCTCAGTTCAAAGAGGCGTTCAAAACCGCCGCGACCACGCAGTTTGGCTCGGGCTGGGCTTGGTTGATTTTGAAAACAGACGGCAAATTGGCGGTTACCAAAACGCCGAACGGGTCGAACCCGTTGGCAACGGGCGAAGGGCATGCGCTGCTTGGGCTCGATGTGTGGGAACATTCCTATTATCTAGATTTCCGCAATCGCCGTCCAGATTACGTGACTAACTGGCTCGATAAACTATGCCATTATGAGCATGCCGAATACCGCATGCATCATAAAGGCTGAGAGACGAAGGAGGGCCGCGTCCGGTTTGGGGCGCGGCCTGGCTCATTTCGCCGGTTTTTTGGTGGTCGGCTTAGTGTCATTGGCCGGAGCATCGGGCTTGCCACCGGTGAGCACGGTGGTGATCGTGCTGCGCAATACGGTGACGCGCATATTCGGGGCAAGATCGACTTCGATTTCCTCTGCTCCTTCCGGTGCCTTGGCGACTTCGGCGAGGATACCTCCGGCAGTCACCACCTTATCGCCGCGCCTAATTCCGGCGAGTCGCGCTTTCAGTGATTTTTGCGCGGTCTGTTGCGGACGAATGAGTAGAAAATAAAACACGATGATGATCAAGACGATCGGGCCGAAATTGAGCGCGGTCGCGAGCGTGCTGTCGGTGGCGGCGGCGATGCCGAGGGTGGCCTGCGCGAAAATAGGGTTGGTCATGCTTGTTCCTGATTTGTGGCTTTGAACGCGGCGGACCATAGATGGCGCGGGCGGCACGTCAAGCAGGGGCGGTGCGGTCAGGGATCACGGTTTGGTTGGGAGATGGGCATGAGTGATGCGACGATGGTGGCGGTGCTGGAGCGAATCGCGAGCGCTTTGGAGCGTCTGGCACCAATGCCGCCGCAGGCGGCAGCCTTGGACGCGGCTGATGGGTTTGTTTGGCATGCGGATACGCGCATGCTCGTGCCGGTCGCGCAGATTGCGCATGTTGGGATTGATTTGTTGCAGGGTATTGAACGACCGAAGGCTTTGCTCGTTGAAAATACCAGGCGATTTGCTCGCGGGTTGCCCGCGAATAATGCGATGTTGTGGGGCGCGCGCGGGACTGGGAAATCATCCTTGGTCAAAGCGGCTCATGCGCTGGTGAACCGTGAGAGTGGGGCAGGGCAGGGGCGGATTGCGCTGATTGAGATCCATCGCGAGGAGATTGAGAGTTTGCCTCTCTTGCTTGGATTATTGCGTGGGCAGGCACGGCGTTGCGTGATTTTTTGCGATGATTTGAGCTTTGAGCGGGAGGATGCGGCGTATAAGGCGTTGAAATCCGTGCTTGATGGTGGGATCGAAGGGCGGCCTGAGCATGTGCTGTTTTATGCGACGTCAAACCGCAGACATTTGATGCCGCGCGACATGATCGATAATGAGCGAGAACGCGCGGTGCATGCCTCTGAGGCGGTGGAGGAGAAAGTTTCGCTATCGGATCGGTTTGGTTTGTGGATTGGGTTTCATAATATCGATCAAACCCAATATCTGGCGATGATTGATGGCTATGCGGCGTATTACCATTTGCCGATCGAGCGAGCGGCATTGCATGCCGCGGCGTTGGAATGGGCGGTGACGCGGGGGGCGCGTTCGGGGCGGGTGGCATGGCAATGTGTGCAGGATGTGGCCGGGCAGTTGGGCGTTCGGCTTGACGGATGATTCGCCGAAAAATGCGTGTTCCAGCTCCTGACTGATCCGGGGATGCGCGAAACCAACTCCTCTCGAGCAGATTGTTGCAATCGATTGCAAAATTATCGCAAAAACATGATTACTTATATGATTGTTTATTCTAAAATAAATGTCAAATAAATTATTAAATTGCGTTTATCGTGGATTTTTAACCATTCCAATATCGTTTCGACTACCCGCTTGCTGGTTCTATTTTATTGCAAAATCAGGGCAATAGGGTTGTCGACGCGGATGGATTCACGGTGACGAGATCGGGCTGTGGGACATGGCTGATCAGCGAAATTGACTGTTCAGCGCCTTGGCCCTATGTCGATTACGGTTTGACAATCTCGACAGATCGCTTTGTCTGTTGCTCCCGCGCCGTGGCGGCTTGAAAAGCTACTTCAGGACGGAAAACAGCCTTCGGACCAGTCGCATGTCCATGCGGCTTGGCCCGATGATTTGGTAATCTGCTGAACTATTGTTGCTGTTTTGGATTGCGCAAAGGGGTGCCACCCGTGCAAGACCATAAGACTGGCACAGTACGAGGGGGGACTTTGAGTGGATTTTGCTGGCGATCGCAGACCAAGTACGGGTAAAATAATCGGGATTATCGCCGTTCTCTTGCTGCACGTGTTTTTGATTTACGCGCTGGTCAGCGGTTTGGCGACGAGTGCGGTCGAGATGATCAACAAGCCGTTGGAGATCACGATTATCCACGCTACACCGCCGCCGCCGCCGCCACCGCCAAAAGTGGTGTTGCCGCCGCCGCCGCCGCTAGCCGCGCCTCCACCGCCTTATGTGCCACCGCCGCTGATCCATATTCAGGCGCCGCCGCAGACGGTATTTGCCATCACCACGACGAAAAAGCCGACGGCACCACCCGCCACGGCGCCGGCGGCACCGAACACCAATGTGGGGGTCGTGTGTCCGAACGTGGTGCAAATTGCGGGCAATTTGTCGCGCCAATTTGGCCGGATCTCGTCAGAGACGGGCGTTGCTTCGGCAAATGTCACCGTCGAGGTGACCATTTCGCCGACCGGCCAGGTGACAGCGCCACGCATCGTGTCGTCAAGTTCGGGCGCGATGAACGACTTGGCTGTTCGTGGTGCGGCGCAATTGCGGTGCAAAGGGCAGGGTCAGGCGGTCAACGTCATGGTTCCGTTCGAGTTCCGCTCGTCCAACTGATCAGTGCATCAATCTATGCTCGATATCCTATGTTTCTTGTCCACCATTCACCTGAGAGACCTGCTATGAACATCAAGAAAATGGCGCTTCCCCTCGTTTTCGCTGTGGCGCTTGGCGCTGGCGGAAGTTTTGCCACCATCGGCACGGCGATTGCGCAATCCTCGACGCCCGCCCCAGTGGCGCCGCCGGTGGCACCGCCAGCCACCGCGACGGGTAACAGCACGACCAACGCGACGACCGACGCGACCACCAACGCGACCACCAACGCGACCACCAACGCGACGACCAATGGCGCGACGAATTCCACCACGAATGCCACGACCAATGCGGCAACCACACCCGCCGCGACGCCGCCGATTGCGCCGCCAAGTGGGAATGGCATTACCACCACTCATATTGCCAACCCGTATGGCTTGGGCGCGCTTTGGGCCTCGGGAGATTTCATCGCGCGGGGTGCGCTGGTGATTTTGGCGCTGATGTCGATGGGCAGTTGGTATGTGATGATCACCAAGGCCGTGCAGCAGGGCAAAATGCTTCGCGAAGGCAAGTTGGTCGGTGGTGATTATTGGACCAAGAATTCGGTGCGCACCGCCGCCTCGACCCTTAAGCCGGGCACGGCGTTCCAGTTTGTTGCGCAGTCGGGTGTTGATGCACTCGATAACCATGTCGGTCTGCTCGATAAGGTTGACATCGCATCGTTTGCCGAAAGCTCGGTGCAAGATGGTGTGGATGTCGTGCAGAGCCGCATGCAGGAAGGTCTTGCGTTGCTGGCGACCGTGGGCTCGACCGCGCCGTTCGTTGGGTTGTTCGGCACGGTTTGGGGCATTTACCATGCGTTGACCGCGATCGGCATTGCGGGGCAGGCGAGCATTGGCAAGGTCGCTGGCCCGGTTGGTGAGGCGCTGATCATGACCGCGATTGGTCTGGCGGTCGCGGTTCCGGCAGTGTTTGGCTATAACATTCTGATCCGCCGCAATAAGCGGGTGATGGATCAGACCCGCCGTTTCTCCAAGAAAGTGTTGTTCGTGCTGCTGAGCAACGACGCTGCCGTGAGCCGGAGCTAAGATCATGGCCGTTCAGCTTGGCGGCAATGATGGCGGCGAAGACGAGGTGATGTCGAACATCAACACCACCCCGCTGGTGGACGTGATGCTGGTATTGTTGATCATCTTTTTGATCACCATTCCGGTGGTGACCCATACGGTGCCGGTGCATCTGCCCCGGTATCGGAACCAGCCGCTGCAAACCAAGCCGCAGAATATCAATTTGTCGGTCAACAAGCAGGGTCAGGTTTATTGGAATCTGACTTTGCTGCCGAACCGCCAAGCGCTGATCAAAAAGCTGGAACATGTGGCGCCGATGGTGCCGCAGCCGGTGATTGAAGTGCGGGGTGATGCGAATGCACCGTATAAATATATTGGTAAGGTGCTGTATGCTTGTCAGCGTGTTGGCATTCTGAAGGTCGGCTTTATTACCAAACCGCAGCCGCACGGTTGAGGGGGAGACGCGCGATGGCGATGAATATGCGAGGCGGCCAGTCCGACGATCCTGGGGAAATGGTGGATATCAACACCACCCCGCTGATCGATGTGATGCTGGTGCTGTTGACGATGCTGATTATTACGATTCCGGTGCAATTACATGCGGTGAATTTGAATTTGCCGCATGGCCATCCGCCGCCGCCGCCGACGCCGCCGCCGGTGGTGCAGATTGATATTAATTATGATGGCACGGTCTATTGGAATGGCACGCGGATTCCGAACCGGGCGGCACTCGAAGTGAAGCTGAAAGCCGCGGCGAATGAGGTTGATCAGCCGGAAATTCACGTTAATCCGAATAAACTGGCCAATTATAGTTCGGTGATCAGTGTCATGGCGGCGGCCGAGCATGACGGTTTGACCAAGATTGGTATTGTCGGGAACGAGCAATATAGCCAATAGGTTGCGTTCGGTGCCCTGTTATTTGTGATCCAAAGGATCGGTGTATGAAGTCTTTTGTTCCTCGTCTTCGTTTGACGGCTCTGTTGGTGGTGCTCGCGCCGGTTGCTTATGCGCCTGTTGCGGCTGCGCAGACCATGCCGCCGGCAATCGGGAAACCTTTGCTGGCGGCTGAGCAGGATTTGAATGCGCATCGTTATGCGGACGCACTCGCGCAGCTTAATCGGGCGGTTGCCCAGCCCAACAAGACGGCTGCGGAAATTCTGGCGATTGATCAGTTGCGCGCAGGGATTGATGCCGGCCGCGGTGCTCATGCGGCGGCGGCGCAGGATTATGCAACGCTGATGGCGACGGGGCAGCTTTCGCCGGGGCAGATGACGCAGATGGCGGAGGGCGAGGCGAGTTCGCAATATCAGGCGGGGAATTATACCGCGACGATTGCGACGATTAACCGGTATTTGCGCAATGTGCCGCAGTTTCATCAGATCTTGTTGCAGTCATATTACCAGCTTCATCAGTGCAAAGAGCTTAATTCGATTGTGTTGATGCAGCATCCGCCGGCGAAGGCGGGGTTGGAGTTGGTGGAAAACTGCTATGCCAACGCAAAAGATACGGCGGGGGTTAGTCAGACCATTATCGAGCTGGTGCAATATTATCCGACGCCGGCCAATTGGGCCAATTTGATTGGTCAATTGCAGGCGGAGCCGGTATTTAATCAGCGACTGGCGCTTGGATTTTTCCGGCTGAAGCAGGCGGTTGGGCTGTCCGCCACGCATCATGATTATATCCGGTTTGCCGAGGATTCAGTGGCGAGGGGCTTGCCGAATGAGGCGCTGAAAATCATGCAAGCGGGGACAAAGGCTGGGGTGCTCGGGGTTGGGGCTAAGGCGGCAAGCGATACCCATTTGCAGCAATTTATCGCCAAGCGGCAGGCAGCCTGGCAGGCGGATTTGGCGGCCAGTATTGCGCAGGCGAAGGCCAATAAGGATTCGGCGTCGTTATTCTCGATTGGGTTCAATCAGGTTTATGGCGGCGATAAAGCCGGTCTCGGACTGATGGAGGATGCGATTCGCAGTGGCGGCTTGGCGCATAATGGACAGGCTGAGCTTGATATGGGGATTGCGTTTGCCCTGAGCGGGCAGCAGGCCAATGCGCTGGCGATGTGGCATTCGGTCAAGGGAAGCAAGGGAGCGGAACAGCTCGCGAAGCTTTGGATATTGGTTAAATAAGATTTTTGCGCCTGCGGCATTGATGCCGCTTGCTGCGATTTTTCGCCCCATGACTGCTCCGGTGGTCATGGGGTTTTTTGTGGCCCGTCAAGTGATTTTACGCACATCACGAATTCGTGAAAATATTTTCAGATGGACGTAAAGGTAATGTTCCATCACTTTCCGGCATTTTATGGGATGAAATGTTCGTCTTGGATAAATTCCAGGAAATAAAGCAATTTCAATTGGCTTTTTCGATCTCTCGTTGTGTCGGGTGAGGTGAGGTCCATGCGTATTATGGTGAAGTGTTGCAAAAAGACCCTTGGCAGGCGCGTGGCTGTCATGCCAGATACACGCAACTGTAATGCCTTGGTCATAAGAATTAGGGCGCTGCGGGACGTTGGTTTCACGTTGGACAATGGGCGACGGTGCTGAGTTCAGGGATTAGTGCCGGGAATTTTCAAGAGCCCAAATGGGCAGGGGAGTTGTGATGAGAACAGTTTCGACGCGGAAGCGTTTGGTAATTCTGACGGCATGTTCCGTCGCGAGTGGAATGGTGTTCTCCACGCGGGTTTGGGCGCAGACCGCGCCGACGGCGAGTGCCGCGACACCTGCTGGTAGTGCGGCGACGCCTACGCAGAATACGCAGAGCATTCAGGCGATTAAGGTTTTCTATAAGAAGCTGTTGCTTCGCGAGAAGAACGTGGCTGCGGCGGTTTCGCATATTGGAAAGAAACAGATCGCCAGTGAAGGCACTGCTCAAGGCTCGATCCAGTCGCTGCTGAAGCAGACCCCGTCCGTGAACGAATACCAGCAGAACGTGGGCCAGGGCGTGCCGGTGTTGACTGTGCGCGGTGTTCGTAATTCGCAATTGGCAGTGACTTTGAATGGTCTTGTGCCGCTGCAAGACCTTTTGTCCGGCGGGCAAGGTGGGTTTTTAAGTAATAACGTTGGCTCTCCTGTAACGCTGGGCCAGTTGGATTCAACGACGGTTTATCCGGGCGTTGCGCCGCCCAACAAGCAAGGGTTTGCGACGATCGGTGGTACAATTGCTTATCAAAGCAAGCGACCGACTGCTGACCCGTATGTGAAGGTTTTTGGCGGTATTGGCTCGTTCAATACGTCCAAGGCGGGTATCGAGATTAATACTGGCAATATTGGCAAGGGTGTTGATGCGCCGCGCGCCATTTTGCGCTATAGCCAGAGCTATACGAGCGGTTTCCCCGACAATAATAACGTTCGTGAAAGTGATCTGTATTTCCAAGTTGTGAAGCCATACGATGACGGGCTCTCGCATCTGTCCGCGACGGTGATCTACAACCGAGGCGATGGTTATATCGTTACGGCGCCGCTGCCGGTTCCTTTGCAGCAGCAGAACAGCTACAGCTATAATTTCCCGCATTCGCTCACATACACGCGTCAGAATAACAAGTATCTGACTGCAATTATCCATGATTCTACCTATGTGAACTCGCATCTGATTTTGGAAGCGAGCCTGTTTTATTTGCGGCAGCCGAGTAAATTCACGAGCTATCAGCAGCCAAATTCTATCGCGTTCAATCCGGCGTTTCCGTATCAGGTGACGTTCCAGGTTCCATACTTCGCGGATGGTCCTGTAGGCCCCGGGAACTTCTATTATTTGCCTCCTTTTTTCACCTACAATCCGCTTGCAACTTTCGGCAGTTACACGGCAGGCGAATCGGCCCAGATCAATTACGGTGGCACTCAGACCATTGGTTTCACGCCCAGGGCCAATATCTTTCTGCCGCACAACGA
>VFSW01015026.1_pt1 | contig 10666 bp, 11 predicted proteins | sample 5358111 | NCBI WGS metagenome assembly VFSW01 (sample SAMN11554181, study PRJNA540505) | mine drainage metagenome | isolation source: sediment from site ElyBrook_90M | place: USA: Ely Copper Mine, Vershire, VT | collected 2017
TCGGCGCGGCGGTGGCTCTCCTCGCGTTCGCCACGATGGAACTCGCGCCGGTGCTGCTCTTCTTCGTTGGGGTCTTCTTCCTCTTGCCCCCCGGCGCCACCGTGCGGGAGGCGCTCGTCCTCCTCCGTCGACCGGGCGCTGCCGCGATCGTCGGCCGGTCGATTCGCGCGGGGCTCGCGCGCCGGAGGGTCCGCGCCTCGCTCGGCCTCCTCGTCGCGTGCGCGATCGCCTACGTCACGCTCCTCTACCTGCGCGAAGAGTTCCTGACCGCGGCCCTCGGGACGTTCCCGCTCTCGGTCCCCGTCACCGGGTACGTCATCGGCGGATCGTTCTCCGCCCTCGGGCTCAGCCTCGGCAACCTCGCGGACGACTTTGTCGGAAAGCTCGGGACGTGGCTCCTCTTCCTCGCGCTCCTCGGCTTTGTGCCGCTCCTCGCGCCGAGAGCGCTCGTGCTGGCGGTCCCCTGGGTCACGTTCAGTTTTCTGAGCGCGAGCGCCAACTACGTCGAGTTGGGGTTCCAGTACGGCTTCGTCGTTTCGAGCGCGCTCCTCGTTGCGTTCGTCTACGGCCTCCCGGCACTCCGTTCCCGGCTCGACCGGACCGGTCCACGCCGCGGGTCGGTCGGGACGATCGGGGAAGGTCGGGATCCGAAGCGCCGGGCGCCTCGACGCGGACTTGGGGCGATCCGGGGACCCCCCGCGGTCTACCTCGCCCTCGCGCTCCTCTTGGCCGTCAATGTGCTCCTCACCCCCGTCGACCCCCTCCTCCAAGGAGACGGGCTCCCGCCCGCGTACACGATCTCGTACCGGGTGCCTCCCGGCACGGCCGGGGTGGAGGCGTTGGTCGCGCTGATACCGCCCGGCGCCGTGGTGGTCGCCTCGGACGACCTCTTCCCGCTGGTCGCGAACGACGTGAACGCCTATTCGTTCTTCTGGACCGCGAACAGCTTTCTCTACCTCCCGTTCAATGCGAGCGCGCCTCCGGCGTTCGTCCTGGTCGCGGCGAATCGTATTCCCGCCGTCCCCGCGTGGCTTTCGACGCTCCTCTACGAGCCCGCGGTCTTCGGAATCCGGGGTGCGGTCTGGTCCAGCGCCGCCGGGACGGTGCTGCTCTTCCAGCGCGGCTACACGGGGAGTCCGGAAGAGTCCGGACCGCCGCCCCCGGCCGCGGCGCGGTTCACCGGCTCCGCCGTTCTCGATGCCGCGAACGCCTATGTCGTACCCTCCGGAAGCGGGGCGCTTCCCGGGACGATCGAAAGCGCCCCCGGTGCGATCGGCGTCGTCTGGCAGGGACCGGGGGTGACCCTCGCCGGCGGCACCTACTCCGTGACCCTCTGGGTCCGGGCCGACACGACGCCCGGTTGGACCCCCCCGTCCGCCAACACGACCGTCCTGACGGTCGACAGTTCCGCGTTCGGGCAACCGGCGCTCGCCAACCTGTCGGTTCGTTACGGTGCGCTCGCGAGCTCGGCCTGGGTGGTCCTCGCGTTCGACGTCTCGCTCGTCGGTCCGACGCTCGATTGGCAGGTCGCGGGCCGCCTCCTCGCGGCGGGGGCGACGGTCTCTCTCGGGTACCTCGAGGTCGCGGCGCTCGCTTGATCGCGGAGCGATGCCCGCGCTCACGGACGGGGCGGTGCGCGGCGGACCCGGCCCGGCAGCTCCGTGAGCCACGGTCGTGGATCGACGGTATCGCGGAGGTAGACGCGGACGAGTTGGACGAGCGTGAGCGTTACGGCGACCGAGAGCACGATCAACGCCCCGACGCGGACGACGCTCCACGGTCCGGCGGCATCGATCTGGGTCGTGTACGCCGAGAGCCCGGTGTCGATCGGGCTCAGGAAGCGCAACCCGAGGTCGTTGTTGACCACGAGGTCGACCGAGCCGAGCACGTAGGTGAACAGGAAGACCGAGCGGCGCCCCGGATGGAACGCCGTGACGTCGAGCACCATCAGGGAGAACAGGTAGAGGAGGTACTGCTCGTAGAGTCCCCAGCGCAGGAGCAGGAAGACGCAGAGCACGAGGAGGATGGCTCGCAGTTCCGTCCGCGGGTCGCCGGGCCGAACCCACTTCGCCGCGACCCACCCCGCGACGATCACGCCGGGGACCCAAAGATAGACCGCGACCGCGTAGAAGTACGGAACCCGGAACAGCACGTGGGAGACCGCCCCGAGAGAGAGGAGGAACGCGTAGTTCATCCCCTGTCCCTCGCCGTGGCTTTGCGAAAGCGCGACGGGCCCGATGCCGGCGAACGTCCAGCCTTCGGCGACGAAGACGGCGACGCTCAGCGCGAGGGGGAGCGCGAGCGCCACGGCGAAGGAGAGCCGACGGACTCCCCGCTCCCGGAAGATCTCGAGGGGGAGGAAGATGGCCGTCAGCCACTTCACGAAGATCCCGACGCCGTGGACCACGTTCCGCTCGATCGGGGTCCGGGCGTAGAACAGCGCGAGGAGGACCACTACCACGAGCGAGTCGAACTGACCCCAGATGGCCGAGATGACCACGGCGTACGGGAAGAACGACCAGAACGCGAGGATCCCCTTCGCCGCGCTCGGAGAGCCGGTCCAGCGCTCGGTCAGACGGAAGAGCAGGTACGCGGTCGTGACGTCCGCGGCGATGCCGGGCTGCTTGAGGAGAAAGTAGAGGACGAACCGGTTCCCACCACCGGCGGCCAGCCAAAGACGGTAGATCTCGCCGACGAGCGCCGGCCAGAACGGCAGGTAGGCGGCCGAGGAGATCTCCTGGCCGAGGTACCCGAAGCTCACGCCCGGGACCGGTGGCCAGAACTGGACGTACGGATTGCGTCCCTGCGCGACCACGTACCCCGTTCGCACCCACGACTCGAAGTCGAACGGATGTCCCGTCCAGAACGAGAACGCCTCCCGAACGGCCAGGCCCGCGAACAGCGTGAGGACCGCGATCCTCGGAAGCGGGGGACGGGGTCGGGAATCCGCGGACGCTCGGGGATCCATGTACAACCCCCGGAGCACCGGTTCGACAAATAGAGGGGGGACGGTCGGAACGCCGCTCGGGAGCCCCCGGGACGGGTGCGCGGAGCTTTGAGCCCCGACGACCCTCACGGAATCCGATGGCGCGACCGATCGCGGCCGGAGCGCTCACGATCCTCGGCGGGCTCTTCATCATCGCCGGAGGCCTCGTCCTCGCCTTTATCGGCGGCATCCTCGCGGCTTTCCTCGGCCCTTTCAGCGGCCTCTTCCTGCTCGGGCTCGCGGTGGGTTTCCTCACCTTCGTCCTCGGGATCCTCCTGATCCTCCTCCCGTTCGCCCACACGGTGTTCGGGATCGTCGTGGTCGTCCTCGCGTTCGTCAGCCTCCCGTTCGCCTTCGGGGGATTCGTCCTGGGCTTCGTCCTCGCGCTCGTCGGCGGCATCCTCGCGATCGCGTGGAGCCCCCCGCCGCGATCCCCGATCGTGACGGTCGAAAGCCGTGTCGTATCCCCCCCGCCCGGCTGAGAAGCTCACCTCACCGGCGCGACGGAACGCGCTCGCGGGGGCGACGGCAACGGGAGCCGGCCGGACCGGGCCGTCCGCCACCGACGGGTCCCCCAAATCTCATCTCTCCCCGCGACTGCGGGACAGGGGCGACGATCCTCGACGAACCCGATGAAGGTCGAAGGGAGCTTCCCGGTGCGCCGCGACCGCGAGAGCGTCTTCGCGTTCTTCACGACCCCCCGCGAACTCATCGGGTGTCTCGAGGACCCGTACACGGTCGAGGTCGTCGACCCGACCCACTTCTCCGGTACCGTGACAACGGGGGTCGCGTTCATCCGCGGTACGTTCCGCTTCTCGGGGGAGTACCGGGGTCTCGAACGCCCCCGCCGCGTCGTCGCGGCCCTCCACGGCGCAGGTCTCGGCAGCGGCCTCGACGCGACCCTCGCGACGGACCTCGATGTATCGAACGAAGGCACGACGGTCCGGTGGGTCGCGGACCTCGCGTTCTCGGGTCCCCTCGCCACCGTCGGGGACCGCATCGTCCGTTCGACCGTCGACAAGAAGACGAAGGGGCTTTTCGACCGGGCCCGCCTGCGCCTCGAGGGCGGTACCCGGTAGGGCGGCTCGGCCCGCGAATCGCCGCCCGGTACCGCAGGCTTCTTGCGGACGGCCGGCGTGCGGGTGGGCGAGGCCCCCATGACGGTCGATTTTGCCCTCAAGAAGAGCCCGGCCTACCGTGTCGCTTCGATCCGCTGGAAAGGACCGTGGAGCGACCGTCGGATCCAGCAAAGATTCGACTCGATCTTGGCGTGGGCCCGCGACCACCACCTCAGGACCGGCAAGTGGATCTTCCGCGAGCCGGCCGAACGTACGTGGGAGGTGGCGATCGAGGTCCGAGGGACGGCGGTGCCGACCGCGCCGATCCGGCTGAAGACGGTCCCGGCGACCGATGTGGCGAGCGTCGTCTTTGATCCCGACGTCGTCTCCGCCGAGGTCGTGTACCACGCACTCGTCGACTGGCTGCGCTGGCGACGGCGCGACGGCAAGGTCCGGTCGGTCGGAGGCTACCGCGAAGTCTACGACGGAGACCCCTGGCGCGACCCGATGGTGTACGCCCGGACGGACGTCCAGTTCGCCGTCCGTCGCTAGGCCCGTCCGGCGCGACGGGACTCAAGCGGTCGGCCCGGCGCGGGCGTGCTCGTCGCGCCGGCTCGCCCCGCCGGCGGCGCCGTGGCCGTACTTGGCCGCCACGACTTCGGCGAGGATCGACAGCGCGATCTCGCTCGGCGTTCGGGCGCCGATGTCGACCCCGACGGGCGCCCGGAGAGAGGTCACGAACTCCTCGCGCACGCCCCGGGCGCGAAGCTGCTCTCGGTCCTTCTCGGTGCGATGACGACTTGCGAGGAGCCCGACGAACCGTAGCGGCGTCCCCGACAGCGCCGAGAGGACCGCCACGTCCCGCTCGCCCTTCGTGAGCACGACGACCGAGTCGCGGTCACCGAGCGCGAGCGCGACGGGGTCGGGAACGCCCGCGGTAACGAGCCGGTCCGGGGCGGTCGACAACTGGGGCGCGGGATCGACGACCACGACTTCGAATTCGAGGTCCTTTCCGAAGCGCACGAGAGACTCCTCGACGTCGTCCCGGCCGCCCTGACCGACGAGGACGAGGCGCTCCGACGGCATCATCGGCTCGACGTGGACCTCGAGCGTTCCGCCGCAGTCGGTCTCGACGTAGATCTCGTCCGGTCCCGGGTTCTTCGTCATACCCGCGAGGGAGCTCTTCGCGTCCACGAGATGGACCCGAACGACGCGGCTCTCACCGGTGCGCATCGCCTCCTCGGCGATCGCGACGATCGGACCTTCCGGGCACCCTCCTCCGAACGTCCCGCCGGCGATCGTCCCGTCGTGGGCGATCAGGAGTTTGAACCCGCGGCGGGCGAGCGTCGACCCTTCGGTCCGGACGACCGTCGCCATCGCGAACGGGCGCCGCCGGGCCGCGAGCTCGTGCACTCGCTCGGAGAACTCGTGGGAGCGCACGGCCGACGGACCCGCCGACCCCGTATCTACTTGTCGCGGGGATGTTCGGGACGGCTCCCCACGGCGGTCGGCCGAGAGTAGATAACCCGGGGCCCGGTGCCCCGGGGCGAGGGAGGAACATCGGCCGATGCCCCCCACCGCTCCGCGATGGTCCGTCGCCGACGAGCGCGGCGCCTACCGCATCGCCCTCGGCGCGTGGCTCGGGCTCTTCGCCGGAGCGATCGCGATCGTCCTTCCGTCGACCGCGATCTTCCTGAGCGTCTACGCCCCCGGGAGTCTCTTCTCGCTCGGAACGGCGCTCTTCCGGCTCGTCGGCCTGCTGGTGCTCGCGGGGGCGATCCTGTTCCTCCTCTCCCTCTTCCTCTACCGGCGCGGCTTCACGGCCCTGCGGCGGGTCGAGGGCGAGTTTGCGCTCGCCACGGTCCTCTGCCTCGTCGGCTCCGTCGGGTTCCTCCTCCTTCTCGTCACCGCGGCGGTGCTGGCGGGCTCGTCGACCGCGGTCGCGAGCTGCATCCACGGTCAGCCCACCCAATCGCTGTCCTGCCTGGAGACGAACCAGCCACTCGGAGCGTACACCGCCGTCATCGGGTTCGTCTTCGGGTGGATCGGGGGGGTCGGGATCGTCGTCGGGCTCGCGTTCGCCGGGACCCGCTTCGCCGAACCGGCCCTTCGGCTGGGAGCGTTCTTCTACCTGGGGCTTCTCGTCCTCCTGATCGCCCCGACGCTCGCCCTCTTAGTGCCGTTCGACGGCGTCCAGTTCCTTCTGCTGATCGTGCCGGTCCTCGCGGTCGCAGCCCCGGCGCTCGTCCTCGCCGGGACGATCCCGAAGCTGGGGAGGTTCGCGAGGGCCGCATGACGACCCCGGTGGCTCCCGCTCCCGCTCCCGAACGGTCCACGATCACGCTCGCGGGAGGATGTTTCTGGTGCACGGAGGCGGTCTTCTGCGAACTGAGGGGCGTGCACGAGGTGACGCCCGGCTACAGCGGTGGGACCGTACCCCACCCGACCTACGAGGAGGTCTGCACGGGCCGAACCGGCCACGCCGAGGCGGTCGAGGTCGCGTTCGACCCGCGCGAGATCTCGCTCCACGACCTGCTCGTGATCTTCTTTACGACCCACGACCCGACGACGCCGAACCGGCAGGGGAACGATGTCGGCCCCCAGTACCGGTCGGCGGTCTTCTACCGTGACGCCGCCCAGAAGGAGGCGACGGAGGCGGTGGTGCGCGAGCTCGTCGGCCAGCGCCTCTGGCGGGGAAAGGTCGTCACCGAGATCGTCCCGTTCACCGTGTTCTTCCCGGCCGAGGCGTACCATCGCGACTACTTCCGTCGCAACCCGGAAAGGGCGTACTGCCAGCTGATCATCGCCCCCAAGGTCGCGAAGCTCCGCGCGCAGTACACGGACCGTCTGCGCGCCCGTTGAGGGGGGCCGGCTCGGACGCCGCTAGAGCGCGAGGAAAGCGAAGTACGCGGCGAACGCGAGCAGGATCGCGCCCGAGGCGAGCGCGACCCATCTTTCGGCACCCGGCGCCTCCCGGGTCCCCCGGTGGACCGCCCAGGGAAACACGACGATCCAGATCGCGATCGCGCCGAAGAGTCCGAGGAAGAGAAGCGCGCCGCCGAGGAAGGCGAACGCGAGGCCGGCCGTGAGCCACCAGAGGATTTGGAACGGGTTCGAGAGCCCCATGGCCAGCGCCGTCGTGTACGTTCGCACCGGAGGCACCTCACGCGCCGGGGCGTTTCCCCGCCGCGCGAGGAGCAGAACGCCGAAGACGCCCGTCACGACCGCGCCGAGGATGTAGACCGCCCGCACGAACTCTCGGAGGCCCAGAACGCTCCCGACGGCGAAGACGACCGCGCCGAGGACCGCGTCCGCGCTCATCGCGCCGAGGCCCGTGATGACCCCTCGACGCCACGCGTGCACCGACTCGGAGGCGATGAGGGCGTTCATCGGTCCCGGCGGTCCGGCCAGGGAGAACCCGAGAAGGAACCCGAACGCCACTTCGTAGGGTCCGCTCACCGTCGACGCCCCGGTGTCACGAGGACGCGGCCGGGACGGCCCGGACGCGGGCGGGGCCGTGCGACCTTGGAAAGTCCGCGGGGCCCACCAGGAGGTCGACGTGGGGGAGCGCGGACTTGAGCGCGGCCGTCTCGGGCCGGAATCCCGGGTCGGCGGCGTACGGGCTCAGCCATACGAGGCGCCGCGCGCGCGCCTTGAGCCGCTCGACCTCGCGGGCGAGGCCGGGCGAGACGTCGAGGTCCCAACCGTCGCTGATCACGAGGACGGTCGTGGTCGCCCGCACGGTCCCCGCCCAGTGACGTTGGAACTCCCGGAGGCACCGGGCGATCCGCGTGCCGCCTCCGGCCGCCGCGAGTCGGGCGGAGAGACCGGGAAGCGAACGCTCGTACGAGAGACCCCGGAACAAGGACGTAACCTCCTCGATCTCGTTCCCGAAGGAGTAGACGCGAGTACGGAGCACCGAGCGGGTGAGCGAGTGGACGAGCGCGCAGAGGGTTCCCGTGTGCTCGCGCATCGATCCGCTGACGTCCCAAAGCACGACCAGGTCGGCGCGACGGGGCGCGCGGGCCCTCCGGCCCAGCCGGACCCACTCGCCCGCTGTGCGGGCCGCCGAGCGGGCGGTCCGCCGGAGGTCGATCGCGCCGTCCGGCGACGACTGCCAGCGTCGGCCGGGGAGCGTCGCCACCGACCGACGGAACCGTCGGGCCCCGGCTCGCGCGCGTCTCAGTTCGGGTGCGGACACCGGTGGGAGCGCGTGCCCCGCGGCGGGGGCGTCGGGGCTGTACCGACCCTCGACGCGCGTACGTTCCTCGGACCCGGTCGGTGGGGTCTCGACGGGAACGCCGCCGGCCCGGGGGCGCCGACGCGGGGCGAGCGGTCGAGGGCCTGCCTCGGATGGCGGCGGTACGGGCGGGGTGCCGTACGTCGTCCAGTAGGCGTCGAACACCCGGCCGATCCGCTCGAGGTCGTCGGGGGACTTCGCGAGGGTCGCCCGACACGCCTCGAGGACCGAGGCACGGTCGAGCATCGGCAGCGTACCCAGCGCCCGGCCGAGGTCGACCCCGGCAGCGACCCCGACCGGGACCCCTTCGCGGCGCAGGCGGTCGAGGAACCCCCGGAGCCGGCCGAGGAAGCGGGAGCCCGCTTCGGACCCACCGGTGGCCCCGTTCATGGGAGAGCGAGCAGCTCGGCGACCCGCCCGTCCCGGTAGGCTTCGAGGTCCCGTGCGTCCTTGAGCAAGAGACCGAGGGTCTCGGCGACGGTCGGGGCGCGGAGCGATCGTTCGCCCAGCGCCAGAAGCGCCGAGGCCCAGTCGAGGGTCTCGGCGACGCCCGGCCGCTTGGCGAGGCCGTCCTCCGAGCGCAGTCGCTGGACGAAACCGGCGATCTCACCGGCGAGCGCGGCCGGGAGTTCGGGAAGGCGCTGGCGGAGGATCTCGACCTCCTTCTCGGGGGTCGGGTAACCGATGTAGGCGTACAGGCACCGACGCTTGATCGCATCGCCGAGCTCGCGCGTCCGGTTCGAGGTGAGGATCACCAGCGGAACGCGTTTCGCCCGAATCGTACCGAGCTCGGGGACCGTCACCTGAAACTCCGAGAGGACCTCGAGGAGGAGGCCCTCGAACTCCTCGTCGGCGCGGTCGAGCTCGTCGATGAGGAGGACCGGGCGAACGGGGCCGACGCCGTCGAGCGCGCGGAGGAGCGGGCGCCGGAGCAGGAACCGCTCGCTGTAGATCTCCGCCTCGACCTCCGCGGTCGTGCGGTCCCGTTCGTGGAGCCGGATCGCGAGCAGCTGGCGTGGGTAGTCCCATTCGTAGAGCGCGGCGGACGCGTCAAGCCCCTCGTAGCACTGGAGCCGGATCAGCTCCGCGCCGGAGGCCGCCGCGAGGGCCTTCGCGATCTCGGTCTTGCCGCATCCCGGCTCTCCTTCGACCAGCAGCGGCTTATCGAGCCGCATCGCGAGGTAGACCGCGGTCGCTAGCCCGCGGTCGATCACGTACCGCTCGCGCGAGAGCGCGGCGAGGACGGTGTCGACCGAACGCGCGAACTCGGGCCGTTCGGGCGATGCGGTCATGCCGACATCCGCGTCGTCGCGCCCGGGGTCGGCTCTGGCGCCGGGCCGCGGGACGGAAAGTCGGTCACGTACCCCCCGTAGTACGGGACGCGCGTCGCGACGACCTGGCGGAACGCGGAGCGCAGACCGTCGTCGTCGAGCCCCCGTGTCGCGACGAGGTCGTCATTGCGGTTCAGGCAGCCTTTGAGCTCTCCCCGGTGGGTCACGCGGATCCGGTGGCAGTGGGAGCAGAACTCGGGGTTGAAGACCGGGTCGACGACCTCGACCTCCGCTTCCCGGAAGACGTAGATGCGCCGATGGTGCATCTCCCGGACGAGAACCCGGGTCGCGTGCTCCTCGAGCCATCGCTTCACCGCCTGGATGTCGACCATCCACTCGGGATGGGTGACAAGCTCGGGCATGAACTGGATCAGCTGGAGCTTGAGTCCGTCGGTCTCGCCGACGTACTCGATCATCCGGGGGATGTTCGCGAGGGTCGGGCGAAAGACGACCATGTTGAGCTTCACCGGCTTCAGGCCGACGCGGAGCGACTCCCGGATCCCGCGGAGGACCGGGGCGAGCGACCCTTTGCGGATCGAGCGGAACTGCTCGGGGTCGATGGAATCGACCGAGACGTTCACGCGCTTGAGACCTGCATCCCGTAGCCCCTCGGCCCGTCCCTCGAGCATCGATCCGTTGGTCGTCAGTGACACGTCGGGGATCTCGCGCACGGTCCGGCCGACGATTTCCTCGAGGTCGAGCCGAACGAGCGGTTCGCCGCCCGTGAACTTTACCGACCGAATGCCGAACTCGCGGGCGACGCGGACCAGCCGCTCGATCTCGAGGGCGGTCATCTCCTCGCCGTGGGGCGTTCGGGGGCGGTCGACCGGGCCCAGCCCTTCGTCGTGGCAGTAGACGCAACCGAAGTTACAACGCTTGGTGACGCTGACGCGGATATCGGTCACCTCGCGGCCGTACGCGTCCGACAGCATCCTCTCCGCTTATCGGCGGCCCCCTTTAAGCGGTTTCACGGGCCCACTTCGGCCCCGACGGGCCCCTAGCATTACTCCGGGGGTTGGCGGAGTCCGAGGACTCGGACCATCATCCGTAA
>VFSW01015027.1_pt1 | contig 10666 bp, 11 predicted proteins | sample 5358111 | NCBI WGS metagenome assembly VFSW01 (sample SAMN11554181, study PRJNA540505) | mine drainage metagenome | isolation source: sediment from site ElyBrook_90M | place: USA: Ely Copper Mine, Vershire, VT | collected 2017
GGGCCGAGCTGTGGCAGGCTCGGCATCGGCAAGAGAAACCGGCGAGAGGTGGCGCGAGATGTGCGGCAGCACGACGAGCACGGCTGCGGCCGAACTGACTCACGCCTACGAGCACGCGCTTGTTGCGATAGTCCAGATTGCCGAGCGCGCCCTAGACCGCGACGCAGACGCCATGCGGGCCGAGCTGGCGGCGATCGCAGCCCACGGCCGCGCCGCGCTTACGCGCCCGGCCGTCGATCATCACCACGAGCGCTCGGCCGCGCTGACATAGGAGCCACCCTGGCGCCGCTCACTGGCCGGTCGCCCGTCAGCGCAGCAGCTCGCCAGGTGACCGGCTCGCCGACCAGCTCAGTCGCACAGTCAGGGCAGCGCCGACGCCAGCCCGTAAAGCGGCCCGGATCACTTTCGACTGACCATGAAAGACGTTCCCGACCCGTATCGGCGAACGTCACGAGCTGATTGCAGCTCAGGCAGAGAACGCCGCGTATCCATCCGTGCCGATGACAGTGGTCGACCACGTAGCGGGCGCCCCCGCGTTGATCGATCGTCCCGCCTATGCCCATAGCCAGTCCCGGCATAGCCGCGTCCTAGTTCGCATGGTCCCGCCGGAGCTAGATGCTCCGTAAGCCCGTTTCTGCGCTGCCGTCTGTATTCCGCGTAAGACCGAGGAATAGCGGCCTCAGCCGCGAGCCGCGCTAGCTGTTCTTCTAGCTGCCTACTCATTCGCCGTCACCCGTAAGCGCGGACTGGAGCCAGGCGCTAGCCGATCGGTCTGGTCGAGGCGGCGCGGGCGGGGCGACCGTGCCGCGCTTCGGGCCGAGCCGAAGCGATCCGACGTACCACACCGCGCCGTCAGTGTCGCGCTCGCGAGCCAGTTCGCGCAGCTCGGCGCCGAAGGTACCCGCGCTGAGCCCGTCGCGCCCCGCCAGCCCGGCGACCGCCTCGCGCACCTCCCGGCCGACACGTGCGATGTCGCCGTGCCCGTGCCGGTCGACGGGCCGCGGAAACCCGTCTTGCCAAGATCCATCCGAGCGCAACCACTCGACCCGCACCGACTCGGCGGGCCGCTCCTGCCGCACGATGTACCGCAAGCACTGATCGGCCGCCGAGGCGTCATGCGGGCTCGCCGCGTAGAACCGCAGCCACATGCCCGGCCGGGCCTCGGCGAGCAACCGCCGGGCGTACCGCTCGACATCGCCATGTCCCGACCCAAGCCAGCGCTCCCGGTACGCAGGCCGGGCACGCCGCTCCTGGCGCTCGCGCTCAAGAGCGGCCCGGATCAGCTCGCCACCTCGCACCAGCTCCCAATCAGCCATCACGCCGCCCCCGATTGGTCGGCCGGCTTGCGCAGCCCACGGAACGGGCGCACGACCCTATAGCCGTCCGCTCGCTGAATCAGCACGTTTCGAGGCCCCTGACCGGACCACCTGGCCAGCACCACGACCGGCTTACCTCGCTCTAGATAGGTCCGGCCGACCATTCCGGCCTTAGTCGTTCGGGTCATCACGGAGGAACTCCAGCAGCGTAATTGAGTCCTTGTCGAAGTCGAAGGCGCCGAACTCCGAGCCCCACGGCGTATCGCGGATCGCCTCTTGGAGCGCGTCAAACGCGCCCTGGTCGTCGCCCGCCTCGAAGCGGTCGAGGATCTCGCTCATCTGGTCGCCGCTCAGATGGATCGACTCGAACCCTTCGGCGCCGATCGTGCGCTGGCGCGTGTTCTTGCGCTTGGCGCCTGGCGTGCCGCCGCCGACGCGGGCCGCTAGCCGGACGAAGGCGCCGCGGTTGCGTAGCCGGGCCTCGCGGCGCGGCGATATCTGCGCCTGACGGGCCTGGTCGGCGAGCTTGCCCGCGTTCGCCTTCGACGGCGCGGCGCCAGTTCGCCAGCGGCGCCAGGTCCGGTCAGACACACCGGCCCGCTGAGCGGCACCGGCCCGGCCGTAGCGGTCTTCCATCGCCTTCATTTGCTGGTCCATTGACGCGGGCCGGGCTCGGCGCGTCAGCGCCCGGCGGATCGCCTGCCCGCCCGACATCGGCGTCTTGCGCTTACGCGCCATTGCCCGCACCTCTCTCGCCCGCCAGGTCGAATAGCTTGCCTATGTCGCCGGACCGGGCCGAGCCGAGCAACGGCAGCGCCTCGGCCATCGGCAGCGATCCCTGCGCTTTGAACTCGCCGAGCCCGGTCCCGAGCGTCATCCCTGCCGGGCATGCCGATACCGGGTCCGGGTCGGCCGACGCGTAGGCGATCGCGTCAGTGCCGATCGCCAGCGGCCAGCGCTGCGACGCGTCGGCGACCTTGAGCAGCCGCCGGGTTAGGTTCGCGGCGAAGGCCGAGATGATCGCCTGGTCATGGTCTTTGCGGTTGCCCTGCGCCTTAGTCCCGACCTGGCTGTGCGTCGCATGCCAGACCACCTTGAGCGCGTTAAGCACGGCCTGGCTGTCGGCATCTCGGGTCGCCGTCAGCACCGCCCGAGCGTCACGCACGCGCCGGTACCAGGGCTCATACCAGCGGCCATAGTCGCCGTCAGGTAGCCAAGCCTCGATCGGCTCGAACTCGTAGCCCATCTCGGCGGCCAGCCGCAGCGTCGCGGTCAGGAACCATCGCGGGCCTTCGCGACTGGTCGAGGCGGCCCGGCCGGTCGGGTCGAACAGGCTCGGCAACAGGCGGTCGCCCCACTTCGGCGGGTCGATCAGCCAGTATCCGGGCACCTTCGGGTCGAACTTCGGCCGGTCGACCTGGCGCCAGCCGCCAAGGTTGACCTCGGTGTTGTAGGCGGACAGATAAGCGCCGTTGCCGTCGTAGCAATGCACCCAGCCAAGCGCGGCCTCGGCGGGCTCCGGCTTGCGTGACCAGTGGATCGCGTGCCCGAGCGCGCCGGAGAGCGCCGGCTTGGGCGGCAGGCACGGGAGCACCTTGCGCCCGCCGCGCCGCGGGAACGTCCCGGCTAGGTCCGTCCCGGTCACGCCCCCGGTAAGCCGCCAGCCGATGCCGAGCACGTCGGCGAACTCGCCGAGCCGCCACGCCAGCACCAGCGCGCTAGTTCCCTCGCCCCACATCGGGCACTCGCCGAACTCATCCCACGCGGGCAGCCAGACGCGCACGGTCCGGCCGCCCTGGCGCCATACCCGCATCCATGAGCCCAGCTCGGCGACCTGCCACCCGGCTTGCCGCAGCGGGCCGAGCGCCGGATGCTCACGTGCCGCCTTCGAGCCGCGCTCCGGCGCCGACTCGGGCAGGCCGAGCGCGGCGGCCAGGCCCGGCAGGATCACAAGCACCGGGTCATCGGGCATCGCGCCGTCGTGCGCCAGGCCGAGCTTGAGCGTGATCGCCCAGCCGACCGCGTGCGCGAGGTGATCTATCTGCGGGATCTCGACCAGCTCGGCCCGGTCCGGCCGGGCGAGGTAGGCGCCGTCGACGTCGGCGACCACGGCCGGAGCCCGGAACCGATCGGCGCCCGTCACGTAGCGCGGGCGCATCACGTCCTGGCGGTCGGCGAGATGGCGGGCCGCTTTGTCGCCGGTCTCGGGAACAACGGAGACAACGGGTACACCGCTGGTCACGGACTCGGCGGCCTCGGCCGGCTCGGCCGCCTCGGCAGGCTCAAACTGCCCCTGACCTGCACTGTCGCCGTTCTCCGAACCATCCTCGGCTGGATCACGCATCAACGTGGCGCTGACCTGCACCGTCGCCGTTGTCGCCGTTGTCGCCGTTGGAATAGCTACTACGCGCGGAGATTTATTCTCGCCAGTCAGCAACTCGGGCCGGATCAGGATTAGCCGGGCCTTGCCATCACCAACCCGAACCTCATGTGCGGCCGAGCGGCCGGCCTGGCTTGTGTTCGGCAGGCTCGCGCCATCACGCAAGAGCGCCTCGGGCAGCGATCGGGGCGTCATCCCGGCGGCCCGCGGGTCGCGGAAGTCGGCGAACAGCGCGTGCAGCGCCTCGCTGCGGACGCCAAGGCCGCCCCGATCGGGCAGCCAGTACAACGGCACGCCCTGGCCTTCGAACTCGCCGACGTGCCCGCCGGTTTCCCGTAGCCCTTGCTCGCTCGCGCTCAGGCCGGGCACAAGCGGAGCCGGTCGGCCCGTCTTATCGCAGATGTAGGCGCGGCGATTCGCCAGAGCGCGGGTCAGCAGCTCGCTAACCGCGTCACGCAAGCTCTCCGAGCGTGCGTTACGGTCGGCGATCTTGTCGGCTTGCTCAGCGAGCGCGACCGTCAGGTAGGTAAGCGCCGGAGCGGTCAGCCCGGCCGGATCAATGCCGGGCACCACCTCGGCGACCAGATAAAGACCGCCGAGGATCGCCGCCGTAGCCTCGACCACGCCGCCCATAGCGGGCACGTCCGTTACCCACGATTCCGAGCCGATCGCGCCGGACAGCTCGGCGAGCGCGGTCGCGGTGTACTTGTCGAGGCGCTCGCCCGCGTCGGCGCCCAGGTCGTAAAGAAACTCGACCACGCGGGCGCCGATGGTCCGCAGCGGCGTCAGCAGCTCGGGCGAGTGCGTCTTGTACCACTCGGTGTCGACCTGGCCCGGATAGAGCTGCATGACCAGGGCACGCCTGTAGAGGCTCGCCATCATCACGGGCGGCATCCGCTCGGCAGTGATGAGCGGTATCGACCGGACGTAGTTCGCCGGAGCTGGCAACAGGTCACGGCCAGCTCGCCCGCGGATCTCATCGGCGTTGGCTACGGACCTGATCAGCGCCTCTACCTTGCCGTTGGCGTCCTTGACCTCAAGCGCGGACGCGTCGGCGGGTAGCGCTAGATCCTCGAACAGCATCGGCAAGTCAGCCTCGGCGTTCGCGGCCAGCTCCATAGCGGTCCGGGTCGCCGAGAAACTCTTAGTCGGCAACGGCGGCCACCCTGGCACCAGGCCGCCTTTCGGGGTGACCGCCAGCGACCGGCCGTGCCAGGCCAGCGATGACTTGCCGGAGTTGTTCTCGCCATGCGCCGCGACGCCAGCCGGAACCGACCGGATGGACTGCCCGAAGGACCGCGCTCCGGCGCCGAGGCCGAGCATCCCGGCGGCCTGGCCATGCCGCACCATGTCGGCGAGCGCCTGGCGCAGCGCGTCATCCGTCGACTCGCCACGCGGGCGGGCGGCCTCGGCGAGCACGACCGGCATGCCGATCAGCCGGATAGCTCGCCCGTCAGGGAATGTGCGCCCGTCCGGCCAGAGGTAGCAGCGATCGCCGTCCTGGCCGTGCCAGCCGGTACGAGTCGCCGCTAGTGTCCGCGGCTGGCGCTTAGCCTGGCTCGTCACGATGTTGTGCGCGACCTCACGGACTCGCTTCGCGCCGAGCCCGGATGCGTCGGGGAATTTGTCGAACGCGTCGCCCGAGCGCAGATCGGCGTTGCTCACGATTTGCTTGTCATCGCCGATAATGACCTCGAAGTAGCGCGCCAGCGCTAGGCCAGCGTCATCCTCGGTCACTAGCCGCCCTGTTGTCAGCGGCGCCCAGCCGAGCACCTGCGACCAGCGGCGGCCCTTGCCGGAGCCGACCTGTTGCAGTACAGCACCCGGATAGTCGCCATCCGGCGGAACGTAGACCCAGCCCGGCGAACCGTCGATATCCTCGGCCCCGGCCGGCGGGTCCAGCTCGCCGTCATCGTCGCCCTGGCCGTCATCGCCGATCGCCTCGGCGAGCGTCAGCCGCGGGCGGCCACGACGGCGCGACTCGATATTGGCGACGTTCGCGCCGGCCGAGCTGGCCGAGCTGGTCGAGGCGCTCGCTAGGTCAGCCAGGCGGGCGGCCGGGTCGACGGGCACGAACTCGGCGACCGTCCGGCCGACGCCGAGGTGGTCGGCCGCGTCCTTGCCTTCGGCCGCCTCGACCACCTCGACCACGATGCCCGAACCGTCAAGCGCGGCCCGGACCGCCAGCGCGTGCCTGTAGCCGGGCGCGTCGCGGTCGGCCACGATCACCACGCGGGAAGCGCCAGCCAGCGCCGCCGAATGCGGCATGAGCCACTTGCCAGCGCCGCCCGGATTGCACGTCGCCACCTCCCCGACCGCCTCAAGCGCATGCACGTCCTTCTCACCTTCGGCGATCCAGATCGTGCGGCCAGCGGCAATCGCCTCGCGCAGCTCGTCAGCCCGGTACAGCGGCCTATGGTCGGGCCAGTGCCACACCCAGCCACCCCGGCCGTCCCGGTAGCGCACAGGGAAGTCCTTGCGCCCGCAGACCTCGCACCGCTTACGGACCACCTCAAGCACCAGCTCGCCGCGATCACGGTAGGCGTACCGCTCAACCTCGACCATCCGGCACCGGGCACACTTAGGCGCCCCGGACCGCTCGGGCGCCGGCCTCGGCGAGCGCGGGCGCGGCACGCGGGCGGCCAGACGGCCAGGCCCGCCGGGCGCCGGGCCGTCGAATGTGTCCCGCTCGGCCAGGCCGAGCGCGGCAACGATCGCGCCGAATTCGCACCCCGCGTGGCAGCAGAGCAACACCCGGCCAGGCTCGCCCGGCTGGTAATCGACGGTCAGCGACGGACGCTGATCCTCATGCGCCGGGCACCGGGCGTCGACATGATCACCCCGGCTACGGGTCACCAAGCCGCGGTCTTCGAGCGCCCGCGTGACCCGCTCCAAACTCGACCGCTCGGCCTCGCCCCGCACTGGCGGACTAGTCACAAGTCACCGCCCGCAACTCCGGCGCCACTTCGACTAGGCCGCAGATCAGGTTGGCGGCCTCGGGCACGCTCATGCTGAACACGCGGGTATGCCGCCGGGTCACCTGCACTAGCAGCCGGTCGCCGATCCTCACGGCAGTCACCCGCTGCGGCTCGGCCGAAAGCGCGGATGCGTTAAGACGTGGCTGGTCACCAGCCATCTTCCCCGCCGCCTCTGCCGGGCCGCCGGGGCATTCCTGTATGCTCGGAAACACGTTGGTCCTTCACAGCTCAACGTCCCGGCCTCACCAGCCAGAACTAACGGATTAGGCGCCCCAGCGAGACGGCACATCTCGCACCGGGGCGCCGATCTGTTTCTAGGTCACGAACGCCCCTGTGCGACCTGCCGCGATCCGGGCTAGCGATCGCGTCACGGCCGCCAGGCCGGGCGGTCCGGGAACACCGATCCAGCACGCGGCGCGCAGCTCGTCAGCGACCGGCGGAGCGTGATCGGCCAGCCAGCCGAGCACGCCGAGCGCCGCAAGCACGGCCCGCTGCCTCGACCACGCCGAGCCCAGCACCGACAAGAGCCCGACGCGCCTCGCCGGGTCGGCGGCCAGCAATTGCAGCCATAGCGGCACGTGGCCGCCGAGCCCGCCGAGCGCCCGCACCGTTTCACGGACCGCCATCGGGCGCGGGGCACCGGGCGGCATGTACCACGGCAGCGGCCGAACTAGCTCAGGCTGCCGCAGGTGCGCTGGCTCGGGATCACGAGCCCGCCGGTCGGCCTCAGTCTCAGCGAGCACCTCAGCGGCCCGCTCGGGCGTCATGCCGAAGTAACCCGGCTCATCTCCCGCCGCGATCGCCTCAAGGCGAGCGACCGCCGCACCCACCTGCCGCCGTATTTCGGCGACATTGGCCCGGCGGATGGCGGCCCGCCGCATGGCCTGATAGCTGATCACTTCGCGGTTCCCGCGCGAGGCTTCGGGCCGCGCCGGGTGCTGGCCGAGCGCAGCGCCTCGCGGACGCTGAGCCCGGCGAGCACCAGCAAACCGGCCCGCATGAGCACCGACGCGGGCAGGTCGGGCCTGCCCACTCCGGCACGGGCCGCCTCGACCAGCTCGGGCGGTATCCGCATTCCGGCGACTGGCGTATTTGCCACCCGTACTCGCTCCCTTCGGCTCACCTAGCGAATGCCTGACAGTCTCCCGCACCGCGCCGGCCCGCGCTCGTATTCCGGGGCGTGTCGGGCACCGTTTCACGGGCGCGGCCGAGCTGGTCAACTCGGCTCCGCAACGATCCGGCCCGCACGCGGCCGGGCCGTCTCCCATGCCCGCAACTCGCCCGCCGCGTAGAGCATCTGCTGCCCCTGGCTTTCCCGCGGTCGCGGGAAAGCCGGGTCATCAGCGCGGGCGCGGCGGGCCGCTTCGAGCGTGCAGCGGATCACGCCAGACTCGGCGGCCTGGCGAAGGCTGACCAGCGCTGTATCGGCGACATCCGCGACCGAGCTAGCGCCGGGCTCGCCGTCACGGCCAGCGGTCGCGTAGTCCCGCAGTTCGCCGGGCTCGCCGTAGACGAGCTGCAACCACGTCAGCTCGCCGCCCTCGAACAGCAGGAACCGGCCGCGTGGCTTCTGCGGACGCGGGTAGGGCGCCTGGCCGACCAGGAACGCGTATTGCTGCGGCGTGTATCCGGCCAGCAGCCGCACGCCGAACGAGTCACGCAGGCCGCCAAGCGCGCCCTGGTCGAGGCGCTGCCCCACCACTACGACATGGCAGCGGAACTGGCCGCCCATCCAGAGCACCGATGCGATGTCCTGCCAGACCGGCGCCAGCGCCGGATCGGTCTTGGACTTCAACTGGCGCCAGAGCATGGCCGTCATCGCCGCGAACTGGTTGATCTCATCAATGACCAGCAGCGCCCGGCGGAATTCCAGCGTCGGATCTTCGGCGTAGGCGTCCATGCGGGCAAGCATCAGCTCACGGAACCGCACGATGCCCTCCCACATCGCCTCGACATCTCGCGGGTTGTTCCGCAACTCGACACCCGGCACGCCAGCGAGCGCGGTCAGCGAGACGCCCTTCGGGTCGATCGCCGTTACCCGCTCGCGCATGAACTCGGGCGCCGCTGGCCGCAGCTCGACTCGCCCGGCCTGGCCGAGTACCTGAGCCGACAGCGACAGCAGCAGCGACGTCTTGCCACGCCGAGAGCCCGCGTTGATCGCCCAATGCGGGTCCTCGCAGTCGAAATCGCCGAAGCGCAACTCGCCGGACGAGTCGGCGCCAAGCAGCACCTTGCCGGTCGGGCAGGCGATGATGTCGGCGAGCACATCGGCCCACCTGACCATCTCGGGCGGCTGCGGGGCGCGGGTCAGGTTCAGCACCATCGGATGCTGAGCAGTCCTCCAGGCGTAGCGGACCTCGACACCGAGGCGGGCGCCGATGACCTGCTGAACCCGCTCGCGCTGGTCCGGCGTGGCCGCCCAGTGATCGGGCAGACTCAGCGAGCCGACGTGCTCGCCCCCGCCGGTCAGTTCGTAGCCCGGCCGGACCCGTAGCGCCGCCTCGACCGTGCGGACCGGCACGCCCAGGAACGGCGCCAGGGCAGATGCCATCGGCCGCTCTAGGGCCACCGTGTGCCGCCAGCGGCGGACCGACCGGACCGACCGCCAGGCGGCCAGCCCGGCCGCCGGGCCGAGCACGAACGCGAGCAACCATTCGGTAGCACGCGGGCGCCAGGCAAGGCCAGCCATCGCGGCGAGCACGGCCAGGCGCAGCGCGGCGCGCTTCCACCCGGCCAGCAGCACCCACCGCGACTCGCGGCCCGCAGACCACCACGACACGTCGCCCTGCGTTCCGTCACGCCAGAACGTGGCATCTGAGCGCTGGCGACCGTCCATGTGATGCCCGGCCAGGAACCGCAGCACGAACACGATCGCTGGCGTGCGGCGCGGCCGGACGTACATTCGCCGACGCATCACAGATCACTCCATCCGCCCGAGCTGAACGCGGCGACCGCCGCGACGCCGAGCGCCAGGACACCGGCCGTCGCCGCGATCAGCGCCACGCCGCGCAACGCGCCCCACGCGCCCAGCTCGGCGACGGCCAGGCCGCCGAGCACGGCCGCCATCACCCGGCGCCGCTTGCGGCCGGCAGCCCACGCCTTGCGGGCCAGGCGCCACGCGTGCCCGGCGGTCGGCCCGCCGCCCTGCCGACCGCGCATGACCCGCGAGTGCTGGCGGACCGTTGCCGTCTTGCCGGACTTGGTACGACGCGCGTGCGTCCGCACGTTGCCCTTAGCCACCATCTAACGGTCACCTCCCGACTTGAGCGACCGGACGTCACGACTGGTCACGGCACGCGGTTGTGCGTTGATACGCGGAAGCGCCAACACGTCTTTGCGTGGTAGCGCGGGGATGTCGGCACGCGGCAGCATCGCCGGTTCGTGGTCGCACGCGGGTAGTGCCTGGCGGCCGACAAGCCGCCACGTACCGGCCGGACCGATCGCCGCGATAGGGCCACCGCACTTGTGACATACGAGCACGGGCACCCGACCGGCAGAGCGCACCGCCGGGCGGCTCGGCCCGAGCACCTCAGCCCGGTCCGCCCACTGCCCGGCGGCCAGCTCGCCAGCGGTCCGGCGCCGCCGGACCCGTACCGTGACGTAGGCGGTACCGGCGGCCAGCGCGAGCCCGGCGGCCGACACCGCCGCGATGGTCACGACACGCAGCGCCTCGGCCGCCGCGCGGGCGAGCGCGGAACGGCCCGCCAGCAGCACGACCACGACCACGACCAGGACGCCACGGCCAGGCGCGGGCGCCAGGCGAGCCCGGCCGTGCCTGTAGCCGCCGCAACCGCGGCAGTGAATGCCCTCACAACGATGCCTCACTTGGCACCTCCAGCGCCGTTCACGGCTGACCTCCGGTCGGGATCTGAGATGGGGAGCCGGCCGGAGCCTGGCAGTGGGAGCCCCCCGGCCGCACATGCCCGGCCGGAACCGCCCCCGGGTGGGGGGGGGGGACCCGGGGACGCCCCCAGCCCGCGCGCAAAAGGTAG
>VFSW01015028.1_pt1 | contig 10666 bp, 9 predicted proteins | sample 5358111 | NCBI WGS metagenome assembly VFSW01 (sample SAMN11554181, study PRJNA540505) | mine drainage metagenome | isolation source: sediment from site ElyBrook_90M | place: USA: Ely Copper Mine, Vershire, VT | collected 2017
CTGGCCCAGCCGACAGGATGATCGCGCGCGGGCGGTCGTTCTCTTTGGAACCCGAGTCGGAGCCTCCGAGCTTCGTCCGGCCGGGATATCCATTCCTCTGATGGAGAATGGCGTGGTCCATGAACTCGCAAAGGCGCTGGCGACGGACTTGAAAGTCTTGATCGAGTAGCCCGGCCGGATAATGCTCGAATGGACATCGAACGTCAGGGACAGCCTTTCAACAGCGAGATTGCCGTTATGTGCAAGAAAGTGTTCAGCTCAGAGAAGGCCAAGTTCTTCGTTCCGGAAGCAGTCCTTGATTGTCTCTTCGTACAGAACACTGAGTTGCTCATGGAGGGCTAAGAGGGCTGCTATCCGTTGAATCATCCCCTGCAAGTGCTCGGTTTCGTCCAATGTCAATGCCGTATCAGGACGCCGTCCATTGTCGCGATACGCAAGCCACTTCTTTATGACCGGGTAGCTCCGGCCTTAACCCATAGCGTCCATCCGGCAAACAATCCGTAGAAGACCGTCTGGATCAGCGAAGACCTGAAAAATTCCTCACCGTCCTTCCCTTCGAAGCTGACCCCCAAGGCATCTCGAAAGTCTTCCGCCAAACCACTAACTGCCCTCGTGAACTCAGCGGGCAATTGAAGTTTCGCTTGCCTCGCCTGACGAGCCAAGACCTTCGCTAGGGATTCCGGACTGCCGAGAATGGCGAACCTTGTGAGTGCGGTTTCGACGAGTTCCGTAAGCTCCGTGAATGCCGTAGCCAGCACGGCATCTCTTCGCTCAAGCGCCTCCGGTGATGGCCATAGATTCACTACCTGTTCCAGAAGACGCTTTTCTGGAGGAACGCGTGATCCGGTGCTCGTGCCCGGAAGTACTGTCAGGAGCCCGAAACTCCGAACGTTGCAAAGAAGTACAACGCGAGTGAGACCCAGATACCGTCCGATTTGATCGTTCCGCTCTTCTGAGCGAGCGAGATCGGCAATTTCCGGAGCAGGCGTTTTCACCTCACCCGAAACAACAACGTAGTCTCCATTTTCATCGTAGACTGCGATATCGGGTTGGTCTCTGCCGCCCCCCATACGATCTTCGCTAGTGCCACTACGTACCTCGAACGTCAATCCTAGGTCTTCAAGAATTGCCTCCAAAAGCTTCTTAATCGCAGGGTAATAGCTCGTTTCTGTTGTTGTGTGGGCGATTGCCAACCGCTGAACTTCTTGTACGTACGAGTTTGTAACCTCAGATGTAAGCAACGATCATCCTCAGTTCGTCGTGACAGACCAACTAGCTAACGAGATTAGGCCTCTGTCGCTACTTGATCGCACTCAAGAAAAATATGGTGAAGACGGAATCTAGGACGCGCCGAAAGGGAATGGTTGCTTTCGCGCACCAGGCGGTTGTTGGGATCGACGGAAGACCGTTCCAAGCCTGCGGAGGCGGGCATCTGTAGATCGTTTTGGCGCATCTGGACATTTTGGTCCACTGAGGTTATGGCTTCGTCACCCTTGCCGTCCAATACGTAACCGATCATGCCGCCATTGTGAACCGATGAAGCGTACTGTCCTGTCACGAACCTCATCATTCCTTGCGTCACGTATTCCGCCGCAAGTGTTCTGCGAGTGCCATTTGCGATCACATTGAGCCGTTTACACTCAAAAGCAAAATACACTTCCTCGCGCGCAGAAACGGCAGGCAAAAACTTTAGATCGATTCGCCCCAGTTCATCGCCGGTCAGTGGATTATCCTCTGCGGGCTCCCGCTCGATGCGAACCGGAAGACGCTGGAAGTCCTTCGCTTGCTTCAATGAATGTTTAAACCGTTGCGTTATTGGCACCTCATGATCGGACGGCCCCGGCTTTGTGAACGGCTCCCAGGTGCTAATGACTAAGGCCAACATCCGAGGGATCAATTCCTCGGGGAAGGTATCAGCCCAAATCTCAGCGTCCCCAATTATCATCCGCGGCGCTCCCGTCGCGATCGCAACAGAACGGTAGTCGCAATTTGATCCGCGTCGTTTAGCGCCGCGGTACGGGTCCAAAAACGTTGATCCAAAGATTTAAAAAGGTAAAGGGAGTCCCCGTCAAACACCTTAACACCTCGAAGCAATTCCACTGAACCGATATCCGTTGCGAACGTCCTTTGTAGACGGCTCAGAAGTACAAGCAAGCCATCAAGTTCGAGGTTCGCGGATTCTACCAAGGGGCCTCCGGACTTTATTCTGTTGAGGACGACGGCCGCCATCCCGCTTCCCGATGAACTTTGCACTTGAGCGCTGACGCGATAGGCTCCGCCCTGAGTCCAATCGTTCAATGTCTCGCACAGGAGATCCGTGTACTGCTTCCTGTACGCCGGAGAGCTTTCCCTTAGGGTGGGCAAGTTTGCTGAAGCTCTCGGAGGCAAAATGCTTTGCATGCTGATTGACAACGTGTCCTCAACGAGCGCGCGCTCTACATCGCCTATTCCGAAATAGTCGTATACGAGACCGTCGCACTCTGCCTGTAGTTCTTGAACCAATTGCTTTCGATCCTCGAGGACTGCAACAGTTCTCCGCGAAAAGGCATCGACCTTCTTGGCAATCGTCTTGACCACCATCTTGGCTTGATCCGGAAATTGGGTCTGATCAGGCAATGGAAACGGAGTTCTGAGCAATTCCGCAACTTCCACTTCAGAACGTTCGATACCCCAGCGGCTCGAGGTATGAAATAGGAAATACCGGGCGAGCGGGGATCGCAAATACACCGCAAGGAAAATTAGGAGGTCGCGGTCCTCAGCCGGCCCTTGGATTCCTCTGACCGCATGACGGAATGCGACTGGGAAGCCAGCGAACGCAACATTCAACCCCTTCGTTACCAGGACGTGCGGGGCGTGGAATACTTTTGTGCTCGTATTCGATCGCTTACGCACCACGAACTGAGGCTGTGGAAGTGTCTCACAGTCGCTCTCAGAAAGCACCAGCAACTTCGAAAGTGCGGTCGCTTGCACAAAAAGCTGAGTTGGCAATGCCACTTGCTTTGCTTCCGCTGGGTTGTCTGAATCGCCTATAGGCTGAAGTCCTTCTGCAATAACCCATCGCGGCGGCTTCTTGGAACGTTCCGGGCCAGTAATCGTCGATAAAGGTGGAAGTTCCGCAAGGCGGTCTAAGAACTTCCAATCGCGTGGAGTGCCCCAAAACCGCTCCTTCCAAACTCTTGCCGGTCGATGTGCCCTAAGATCAACCAATACCTCGCTCAGGGGAAACTCTGTCCGATCTTCTACTGGAACAGAAACAATCTCTGCTTGAGAAATCGCCCAGCTCGTCTTTGGTACTAAATACTGAACTCGTTGGCTCTTCTCTTGGGAAGAATCCGCTCGATATCTGATAACCAACGCTGGGCCCACTGCAGCTTCGAAAAGATTGAACCGCATATCGGCTAAATTGAGCACCACATCAAGGGAACTGCGCTCCAGCCAGGCTTTCTGGAAAGTAATGGCCTTATCCTGGTGGTTTAAAAGCACTCCATGTGGCAGAACGAAGCACACACGGCCGTCTGTCCGTTGATGTAGTGCTCCCTTCCACATGAAGGCGATTGCGAGCTGACGATTTGCGATAGGGAGTCGCTTCTCTTCGCACCACTGCTCGGCCTTCGTCAGCGGACCATCCAGACTCTTCCATGGGGGATTTCCGATTACTAAATCGAATTCCCCCACGAATTGTTCCGAGAAAAAGTCTCCACACTGGACGGTCTTACCTTCATCTTCACTGGACGCTGCAGAGAACGACACCAGCTTTGGGAGCATCTTGCCCTTACGCTGCAATTGTTGAATATCCGGTGGAGAAAGTTGGTCGAGCAGCGCAAGGTAGAGGCTGAAAGCGGTAATCCGACATGCCGTCGGGTTGATGTCGACGCCGCAAAGATTGTGTCTAAGAATGTCGATTAATGCACTTACCTGACGGTCATAACGTGCATTCGGATATTTTCTCTTCCACTCTTCAGCCAATCGGTTGAAGAGTCCTACAAGGAAAATCCCTGAGCCACACGCCGGATCGACAAAGCGTTTGTTGAGCAATGAATCGACGCCGTCGAGTGCAATGTCAATCGTTACCTCGGCCAGGAAGCGAGGTGTATAGAATGCGCCTGCTTTCTTTTTGCCTTCAGGGTCTTCCGCTTTCAAGAAATGCTCATAGATCGCACTGATGGTTTCGATAGGGATCATCGAAAAATCATAGGGCCAGAACGCACGTTGTCCTGTCACCATGTCGGTACCACCGAGAAAGTGATCAAGAATACCCAAGTGCTTTCCAGCAATATTCTTGGATTCCGTTTCTAGGTCGTCATTGAATAAGTCGCCGTTAAAATCGATCCCAAGCTGTTTGAATAGCGTGTAGAGCTGCTCTAAAGCTTCCTTCTTGGGTCTTCCGAGAATGTCTCTCAGATGATTGGTCGATGCCACGCCTATGGACGCCAAGTACGCCGCACCGATCACGTTCCGATCAAAGAGATAGCATACGAACACAATGCGGCAAAGAAGGGCATCGAGTACCTGCGCTCCCAGCTTTCGCGATGGGGCCGCAGAAAGAGCCTGACGCGCCGCTTGTAGGCTAGACAGAAGGTTGCGATCAACGCGTTGCTTTGGATCAAAGCATTTTGTGTGTGTGCGGAAAAATTCTCCAGATGAAATAGACAACATCAACTGCCGCACTCTTGCTTCGTCAGTGACGCGATTCAACTGCTGTACAAGATTACTCCGTTCGACATCACTGGACTCCTCGCTTGGAAGTCTCAGACCTGAGTAAATGTGAATCTCTCTGGGATCGATCAGGACGAGAATAGGAGCAAGTCCCTGGTTCCAAAACTGCCGATGCAGCCGTTGCACCTCAACCGGATCGATCGAAGCTACTTCTTTGAAGTACGCGAGAGGGTTGTTCTGGACGCACAGAATACCGTCGAGCTTCAGTCTGTCGAAGGCTCGTCGTAGGGCAACGGCTTGCGGTACTACGTTCTCGGTAGTCGCAATCTCAGCTTCAGAGGAAAAAAAGACGGGTGGTCTCAGTTCAGCAATGCCGAGTTCCTTCCGCCAATCTTGGCCGTTGGCCGTCATGCAGTCTGCTCCAGTAACTGAGGCGTTTCACTCTCAAGTTCATATGACCACGAGTCACCCCGCTTGACCGCTCGAATCAAATAGCCTCGAAGGCGAAGTGCTTCGAGGCAACGCGAAATCGTTGGCTCCGACACGCTGAGGGCCGTGGCCAAGGTGCGAGTGGACTCCTGTCCATCCCGAACCAATCTAATGACATCGGCTAAACGTCGCTCAATCTGAAGAGATCGATTGTAGGGCATAGCGGCTCGATTTCAAGTCTATCTGTGATTGATAGACTTGAAGATAGCGGGATTGGTGCGCGAAGAACATCATAGGGGAAGAAACAGCGAAATGCAAGTGATCTTAGAATGCGGTGAAATTAGGGTCAGTCTGGCTCAGGAGCGGAGGAAAGCAGCGACGAGCTGAGCTCAAAAGAGGTTCTGTGAGGACGATTTTCCTCTTCATGCGGTAGACGCTCACGCCCGAACCGTTGGGACCAGGAATTCAGTTGTCCGCAAGAATTTCCTCCATGATTTGAAAAGACAGCTGCATCTTCGGCTTCTCTGGCAAGAGACAAGGGAGGACGTACTCGTCAAAGATTTCTTGTACGTTCTTCAAATCGTCGTCAGTGAAAATTAATGACATGATGCCGTGCTTCTTGAAGAACGAGCGATGCTTTTTCATTTCCTTCGCAAAGTTGTCAGCCGCCATCGCGTTGATCTGAGCTTGCGTCAACTCCTTGGTCTTGTACAGATACCCGTGAGTAGACCACGGAGAAAGTTCGAACCCTGTTCTGTCAAATGTGTAGGGATTGACCACCAGAAAATCTAGGCGGTAAACATGCTTTACCAACAATCCACCGTACCGAAATTCAGGGATCAGCAGCGGTACTTCAAGTGGGTTGGGCTGAGCGCGAACGTGATCACAGTAAAGCCCAGCCAAGGCATATTCGTACTGTGACCCAGAATTGCGAACGACGGTCTCCTGAAAAAACGTCAGGTACTGTTCGACGTCAGCAAATGTGACACGCTTGTTCTTGCCTGGAATGACCAGCCCCGCTTGGAGCACATGCCCGACAGTGAAGTAGGGCATCTTTAATGCGCGGATTTCGCTTCTGTCGTTCTCCCAATGGCCATGAGCGAATCGAGGAGTCACGAACAATCCATAGTCCGCATGTTTTTGGCCGATCCACAACTCAGATTGTGCCGGGGAGGGCCTATTCTTGGACAGTTCTTCGAAATGCCTCAAGTATGAGCGTTCGAGAAAGAGCAGCGTGTACTTCCGAAAATTTGGATACTTCTTCAGTGATTTCCAGAGCCAAGCAACGGAACCGCCCTGTTGCTCCAAGGCGGCGGCCTTGAGCCCAGCAAGCCACTGATTCACGAACTGATCTTGACTGTGAATGACATCATGTTTGAGGTCGAAGAACTCATCGTTCTTGCTTCCCAGGGTTGCGTTGAGCGTTGCTTCACTTGGCTCGCCAGTTTCCTTGAGAACAGCCGGGAGCAGCTTACGCAACTCTTCCTTCAGGTTCTTGATCAACCTGTTACGCGCCGACTTATTTGGATCTCTCTTCGCCATAATCTGTACGATAACCCCCAACCTATATCTGAGGGGCTTGTCGAAAAATAACGTGGTTTTTCAGCAATCCCCATCGGAGGTACTGTCGCCCAAGAGTTCTGATACAGACCCGATAGCCTCATTCCAGTTGTCTTCAATCATCTGCAGGACTCTCGCGTCGGCTTCATTGTGACCTTGCGTTCTGAACCAATTCTTGCTCCTGGTATTAATTCGGTCCCGATACCCGCCGCCCAAGCCCCACTGCTGGGCGCATTCTGTCCAGAAGTTCGAGTCCTTCGACAATTCATCAGAGTAAATGCTCTGTCCGACCAACTGTGCTTTGCGAACGATGCTGTCGAAGCCATCTTCGAGCACCCGGACAGTCTGGCGCACCAAGTCGTGGGCATCGCTGAATTGCTCATCTTCAAGCAGGTTGTCCGCTATAGACCGGAAGCCGGTCAGCTTAGGTTCGGTCAACTGCGTTGCCATGCGCCTTGCGCCATGACTTAATTGATGCGCATAGTCAAGGTTGTGCCAAGATCCATCTCGAACAACCGCGGCGTAAATGGTGCGATGGTGTGCGATTGTTATTGCAGACAGGAGGCTGTCTTCCACATGACCCGAAGCCGTCTTCGAGAGGTCGCTGTTGTTCGCAAGCCAAACAGACAGGCGACGTGACGCTGCAACCAGAACGCCCTTCGATTGCTCTTCTTCATAATTCTGAAGCAGCATCTTCGCTCCGCGTACGATTTCGCGTAGACTCTCACGTTGGACGTCTTGAACGTGTCGAATTCGATCAATCAAGAAACTTCTGAGCATATCTGGAGCATCGTCCGCAGAGTTAAAGAAGAGCACGGGCAGCGCTGCCAACCCCATATGACTCAGCTTCAGTACGACTTCCTCGTTCTTGAGTTCGTATCCCTCAGCATCACTCTGCGCCGGATAACCGTTATCCTTCATGGCGAGAGCTTCTCCCGGTCTCGGAAGAGCAACTAGCGCCACATTTGTATCGATCGTCCTGACCCCGCCCTCCTTTGCCCTCTGTAAAAGATGGCGGACAGACGTCGACGGCGCCTCATTAAACACTGAGCACAGTATGACAACTGAGTGCGGATCATCGAAGTGTTGTTCGAGGTCTGCGCGACCCGCTACATCATCGATGCCTTGGGTATCGACGAGGGTGATCTCCAATGACTCCTCGCGGAGTATGGTGATCGGGAGGGCCAGTTCGATTCGTCTCGGCACAGTGAACTCACCGTGCCTACCGTTGTTGACGGCTTCAAAGGTATCTTGCAGCCACTCGAGTGGAGTTTTCCCAGAAGTCTCGGAATACCAGATATCGCGTCGATCCCTCCTATGCAGTTCCATTCGTGCTAAGAGTTCAACGCATAGAGACTTGCTGTCGGGCATCGTTTTCGCCAGTTCACGCGCGGCGTCAGCGGCAGGGATGACAGTCCCGTTTGGTTTTCGCTCTCCCCTCTTTCTCCTGAGTCCCGTCATATTGCGGAGCGCCCGCTCGACTTCCCGAGAGATACCAGGTGATCCTGCGTCCGATTCATCCTGCTCGCCGCTACTGGCGCTCTGCGGTGAGTTCATGAGGAAGTTTGCGAAGTCCAAGACATATTGGCGGATTTCTTCTTCCGCACATGGATCGATCATCAGCCCATATCCTGGTCCCCTCCGAATGTGCACCTCACAGATGGTGATGCCCCCAGCACCCGTCTCCAGAACAGCCTTCGGCATTCCCTTCTGCGTTGGAATTTCTAAATCCTCTACTCGACAGATAGCCGTCGATTTTCCAACAGCAATGGTGCCTACGAAGACGGCACGAAACCTGCGATCCATCACCCGCTTTGCCGCGGATGCGAGCTCTCCTTCGTAACGGACGAGGCGGCGCTCGAAGAATTGTTTGACATCGGGACTTTCCGCCAACGCGTGGATTTGCTGCGCGGTCTGCTCTGCATCCCAAAGGAGATCCACATCGGGGTCTGATAGCTCAGGCTCCGGCAGAACTACCCAGCTCCGCCCGATCAGTTCTCTTGTCTTAAGGGCCTCGGGCGTGCCGATGCTAGACAAGATCATTCCGAGCTCGTCTTCGGAGAGCGTCCTTTCGCCACTTTCGACTCGCGATAGGACCGCGGCACTCCATGCTAGCTTCTTCGCGAGCTCATTCTGCTTCAGCCCAGCGCGTTCCCTCAGTTCCGCGATATGACGACCTATTGCACCATCAGCGATCATTTGCCCACCTTGAAAGCAATAATGCAGCAACTATGCACAAAAGTCAAGAAACGTTGCAGCAAGGTTTCATCAATAAGGATTGAGACCCTGGCAAGATCCAGCATGCATATAGAAATAAGGCTTTTAATATGATCTGGTTCGTGGGATTTGTGGCGCCGGATGTATCCAGAAAGGTGGAATTTGAAGCGCGACACCTCGGGAAAGAGCACACCATTATTGGGGAGGAGATCCTCCTCGTCTGTCTGCAGCGGCTTCGTGTCTTTCGCCACCCTCCTCAGCGGGCCGTTCTCTCCCGCGGAATACCTCTCGATCGCAGCTTTAAGCGCTCACTCCTGAACCCCCTCTCAAGGACAATCCATGAAACCCTCCAAGCTCTATGAAGCGCTTCATGCGCTCATCGGCGAGCGCGTGCCCCTGCATATCTGGGGACCATGCGGCGTTGGTAAATCGCAAATCGTCGGGCAGGTCGCCGCCGATCTCAACTACAACTTCCTCGATGTACGGGCCGTGCAACTCGATCCAGTCGACCTGCGCGGTCTGCCTCGCATTGCTTCGGACCAGACCGAATGGGTGCCGCAGAAGTTTCTTCCTACCACCGGCAAAGGGATCCTCTTTCTCGACGAACTCACCTCCGCTCCCCAGATGACCCAGGCGGGTTGCTATCAACTCGTCCTCGACCGCAAGCTCGGTGAGTATGTGTTACCCGATGGATGGGTGGTCATCGCAGCCGGCAATCCTGCCTCCGAACGCGGCGTTCACTTCGCAATGCCGCGGCCGCTGCGCAACCGGTTTGTGCATCTCGAGCTTGAGGCCGACCTGGACGATTGGTGCAAGTGGGCCGTCAAGGCAGGTGTTCGGCCCGAGATCGTCGCCTTTCTGAGGTTCAAGCCGGATCTGCTCCACACGGCGGACACGACCACGGATGCCAACGCCTGGCCCACTCCACGTTCGTGGGAGATGGCCTCGAACGTCCTTTCCGGAATCGCCCGACGACAAAAGGCGGCGTTCCTCACTGGAGCCAGCGAGTTCGAAGCACAGCTTCTGGACGGGACAGTAGGAGCGGCGGCAGCCTCCGAGTTTGTGGCATTCCTGCGGCTATTTCGCCAATTGCCCTCGATCGACGAGGTTCTGCTCAACCCGGATTCGGCTCCGCTTCCAACGGAGACCTCGGCGCAGATTGCGATAGCTACGGCACTTGGACGGGCTATGACCGATCACTCGATCGGCAGAGGCCTGAAATATCTCGACCGCATGCCTACCGAGATGCGCGTTATGGCTATACGCGATGCGACGGCGCGAGATACCGCCATCACCCACACTCCGGAGTTCATTCGCTTTGGGGTGGAATACCGGGAGGTCCTTCAATGATTACCGAACGAGCCATGCTCGCGGCTGTCCATATCAGTATCTGGACCGCCGTAAAACACGACCGTAAGATCAGCCGCGACGTCGCCAGCCAACATGGAGCGCATCAGGGCGCCGGCAGGTACAACAAGCAGCTTCTGCGCGGTGCAGACAGGCTCGATGAGCTCCGCACACTGGCGGGGCAGATTCGGCAGTACTTCTACAAGATCACGTTGCCGTGGTCGGATGAAGGGTTTCGGCTGCTGCCATCGAACTTCTACTTCGACCTGATGGCAAAGATGCGCGAGTTCGAGGCGAGCTTCGAACAGGGTGTCGAGAGCTTCCTTACCGTCTACCCCCAGTACATAGATCAGGTGCGCCCGGATCTGAATGGTCTCTTTCGCGAGGAGGACTATCCTGCCCCTGCTAAGCTGCGGGATAAGTTCGGGGTGAAGCTGGAGATCCTGCCTATCCCCTC
>VFSW01015029.1_pt1 | contig 10666 bp, 12 predicted proteins | sample 5358111 | NCBI WGS metagenome assembly VFSW01 (sample SAMN11554181, study PRJNA540505) | mine drainage metagenome | isolation source: sediment from site ElyBrook_90M | place: USA: Ely Copper Mine, Vershire, VT | collected 2017
CCTTCTACCACCACCGAATTCTCCAGCGGACCGGCATCCCATCCTACCAGCCCGGCGGCTTTCACCAGGTCGAGCACAATGCTTCGTGCCTGTTTGCTTGCACCGCATACCAGCACGTCGCATTCCAGTTCTTCATCATTCAATAGGTGCTCGTATGAAATGTTCTGAAAAGCCGAAACCACCAGGACCTCACTGCCCAAAATTTGCTGGGCTTCCTGCGCCGCACTGCCTGCGGCCGGCATCTGAACCCTGGTCACTTTTGGCGGCACCAGTGGAACGCTCACGTCCACGAAGATCTTGCCGCTTACGTACGGCTTCAGACTCGCCAGCATTTCCTGGTGTACTCCAAACGGCACCGTCATCACCACCAGGTCCGCCGTCTGAGCCGCCTCCGGGTTGGTGGCGCCGCTGATTTCAAAATTGGCTCCCAGTATTGCCTTCAAATCGTTGACGGCTGCATCAGCTTTTTCCTTGTTCCGCGATCCGATCACAATCTGGTATCCGGCCTTTGCCCAGCGGTATGCCAGACCTTTGCCCTCTTTTCCAGTTCCGCCCAGGATTGCGATTTTTTTTACGACCAGGTTTTCAATTTCCATGATGTTATCCTTCATTGAACTGCTGGTTGAACCTGCCCCACACACCGGGAATCAATTTTTGCGCCTCAAGGGCAATTTTTTCTTCATCCAATGTCTTCAATTCCCGGTTTTGCATTAATACTTTCCCGGCAACCACCACGTCGGTGATCATGCTCTCGTGGAAGCCAAATATCATTTGCCACGGCAAATTATCGGTTGTCAGAGGGGTGAATGGATAATATTCGACGGCCATAAAATCAGCTTCCGCCCCCGCCGCCAGCACCCCGGTTCGTATTCCTAGCTGGCTGTTGATCAATTCGGCGTTATTATAAATCGCCATCTGAACCATCGTCTCAGCCGGCAGCCGGCGTGGGTCCAGGTTCAACAGCTTATGTGCCAGGAAACCCGTCTTCCATTCTTCCCACATAGCGTTTGATAAACCATCATTTCCCAGGCAAACCTTCACCCCTGCTCGCAGCATCGATTCTACCATTGGCAGACCCACTGCGTTGCTCATATTCGATCGCGGCTGGTGACTCACCCAGGTCGATGTTTCAGCCAGTTGCTCGATTTCACGCAAGTCAACGTGTACCGCATGGATGATAAGCGACTGCGGACCCAGCATACCATGCTTGTTCAGTCGGTCAATCACCCGCAGCCCCGTTTTTTCCAGGCTGTCATATTCATCGACAGGATGTTCGGCCACGTGAATGTGGAAACCTATGCTGTCCGGGCATGCCTCACGGCAGGCATCGAGAGTCGCCTCCGAGAGCGTCAGGCTGGCATGCAGTCCGAATAACGCGCCAATTTGCCCTTTTCGATTTGCGTTTTTATTGACGGAATCAATATGGCGCAGGTTCTCGCGGATTCCGGCGCGGGTGCCTTCTGCGCCATTGCGGTCAGTCACTTCATAGCACAGAGAAGCCCGCACCCCCGCTTCCTCAACCGCCATTGCGATTTCTTCCAGGGATCCTTCGATTGCATTGGGTGAGGCATGATGGTCTACCAGGGTGGTTGTACCATGCCGGACGGCTTCTACCAGGCATACCAGAGCTGAATAATGCACGTCCTCCAGCCCGAGAGACCGGTCCAGCGGCCACCAAAGCTTCGATAGTTTCTCCGGAAAATCTGCCGGTGCCGCCCCGGGAATGGCTAACCCCCTCGAAAAAGCGCCGTAAAAGTGCGTGTGGGCACAGATATTTCCAGGCATTACGTACCTGTGCCTGGCGTCAAACCTTTCTTCATCAGGATAACGCTTTAGCAGATCATCCTGTAATCCTATCTCACTGATTTTTCCGTCCCGGACCAACATGGCATGATTTAAAAGGATCCGGTTGGGCGATTCCCACGTAATTAACGTCCCATTCACTACGAGCATATTCACTCCTTGATCAGCGGCGTTAGGAAAGTGTCTGACAACTTGCAGAATTTATTTTAGCATAAATCCACCCGCTTCAAACATTTTTGCGTGGCGAGATAAAATCGCATATAATCAGCTTATCTATATTCAACCGGAGAACCCAATGACGGAAGATCGCACAGTAGCAATTGATTATGCCCGCAGCCAGAAGCAAAGAAACCTGGATAATTTAGTTGCGTTATTAAAGATCCCCTCGGTGTCAACCGATCCCTAACACCAGGAGGATATGACATCTGCCGCCAATTGGGCCGCCTCCCAATTAAAATCGATGGGGTTTAAGAACGTTCAGATCTTTCCAACCGCAAAACACCCGGTAGTCTTTGGTGAATTGTTGGTCTCCCCTCAAATTCCGACCGTCCTTATTTACGGTCATTACGATGTCCAACCCGCAGAACCACTCGATCTCTGGCAAACACCTCCATTTGAACCCACCTTACGCGGCGAAAATCTATTTGCTCGCGGCGCTTCCGACATGAAGGGTCAGGTAATTGCCACCATGAGCGCCGTTAAGGCCATCCTCAGCAACGGCCATAGTGCCCCCATCAATTTGAAATACCTGCTCGAAGGGGAAGAAGAAATCGGCTCCCCCAGCCTGCCGGCCTTTCTCGAAGAGCACAAGGATATCCTGGGCTGTACCTTTGCCCTGAACCCTGACGCCGGGATGACCGCTCCCGATCTTCCGACCATCGTCCACGCCTTGCGCGGCCTGGCATACTTTGAGGTAAAAGTCTTCGGACCGGCGCACGACCTCCACTCCGGTCTGTATGGCGGTGTCGTCCACAACCCGGCAATCGTCCTGAGTGACTTAATTTCCGGGATGCACGATGCCCATGGCCGAATCACCTTGCCCGGCTTCTATGACCGTGTCGTTTCCCTCTCCGAAGAAGAACGCCAGGAAATGCTGCGCCTCCCCATGGATGACGCTTACTACCGCAATATTACCGGCGCCCCTGCATTGTGGGGCGAAGAAGGATTCTCTCCTGTTGAACGTGTTGGTGCTCGTCCAACTCTCGATGTCAACGGGTTTTATTCCGGTTTCATCGGCGCCGGCTCGAAAACTGTCATCCCGTCCTGGGCAATGGCAAAAATATCCATGCGGCTGGTTCCTAACCAGGATCCTGCCGAAGTTCATAAGCAGTTGCGCCAATATTTGACCGAACATGCTCCCAAAACGGTCACCTGGGAACTACAGGTTTTTGCCAGTGGTGCAGCCTGCCTGACAGACGTCAACCATCCAGCAGTGAAAGCCCTCGCTCTCGCCCAGGAAGCAGTCTGGCACCGCAAACCGGTGTACCGGCGCGAAGGTGGCAGTATTCCGGTGGTCGCTGATATGCGAAATATTCTTGGGGTCGAATCGGTCCTCACCGGTTTTGGTCTTCCCGACGACAATTTACATGCGCCTAACGAAAAGCTCCACCTGCCTACCTGGTATCGCGGCATCGAGACTCTCATTCACTTTTTCTACAACATCGCCGAGAGCAATGTTGGTAAAGGTGCAGAATGAAAAAAGATCGGCTGCCTTCCTATGGGGGTCAGGCCTTGATTGAAGGGGTGCTCATGCGCGGCTCGAAAGCGGTTGCAGCAGCCATGCGCGCCCCTGACGGCACGATTACCATCCAGACCGAGCAGCTGACTGGAATCTACCAATCCCCGATTAAGAATATTCCCTTTTTGCGTGGATTGGTTATCCTGTGGGATTCGCTGGGACTGGGGACTCGCTTCCTGACCCTTTCCGCCAATCTGCAAACTGGTGAGGATGAGAAAATTGAAGGGCCTTCTGCATTCCTTACCATCGGTGGTGCGCTCGTCATCGCGGTCGGAATTTTCGTCCTATTGCCTTCCGCTTTTGGTAGTTGGATCGAAAATGCATTAGGGTTAAACTTTTGGGTGGCCAATCTGATTGAATCGATCCTTCGCCTGGTGCTTGCCATTGGCTACATCTGGGCAATTGGACGTCTACCCGACATTCAACGAGTTTTCCAATACCACGGCGCTGAGCACAAGACGATTAACGCCTACGAGGCTGGCGCTGAACTTACCCCTGAAAATGTTGCCCGCTTTTCTCTGGAACATCCCCGCTGCGGCACGGGCTTCCTGCTGACTGTGATCATTTTTACCATCATTTTATTCACGCCTTTGCGCGTGCTGCCATTGTTGGCCCGTATGCCGCTGCAAATTCTGCTGGTGCCTGCGGTAGCTTGCCTTGCCTACGAATATATGCGCTGGACTGCAAATCACCTGGATTCAAAATTTGTTCGAGCCTTGATCTCACCCAATCTCGCCCTGCAAAAACTTACCACGCGCGTACCGACCCCTGATATATTGGAAGTCGCGATTGCATCTTTCAATGCCATGTTAACCCTTGAAACAGCATTGACAGCAATCCCGGTTTCAATTGATTCGTCCGACGCAGCCAACATTTTGCGATCATCTGATTCGAGCGCATCTGCCTCAAACAACAAAGGAGTATGAACACCTGGAAATCCGTTCTTTTGGGAATCGTTCTTGGCCTGTTGATATCGGGGGCAATCTTGCTTATTGCACTCCCCCCACGCGGCCAGCCTTTGATTCTCACTCCTCCTCCAACCGTTTCCACGACCATCGTAATCTACATAACCGGAGCGGTTCAATCACCGGGTGTCTATACGTTAAATCGTCCGGCTCGGGTAAGTGACGCTGTTCTGGCTGCTGGCGGATTGCTGCCATCGGCCGATCCTATCAGCATCAACCTGGCCGCGAAAATTGAGGACGGCACAAAAATCATTGTCTCATCTGTTTCCGATCCAACAGGAAGCGATGATGTGGCGGGGGGCACAGTTCCCAATTCCTCACAAACACCGCATGTCACCCCCACGATCCCTTATCCAATCGACATTAACACCGCAACGCAGTCACTTTTGGATGAATTGCCCGGAATCGGCCCATCGAAAGCCATTGCCATTATCACTTATCGTCAGGAACACGGCCCATTCAAGCAGATAGAGGATATTCAAAATGTGCCAGGGATTGGAACTGGACTTTATAATTCAATGCGCGATTTGATCACCGTTAGTTTGCAGCCATAATTCTTTTCAAGGAAGGTATTTCGATGGAACTAAAAGCAAAATTGGAGAATGATCTGAAAGAGGCCATGCGCGCCGGGGATGATGTAAAGAAAAGGACTCTGCGAATGGTGCTGGCTAGCAGTAAAATGACTGAAATTGACAAAGGCAGCCCACTGGATGAACAAGGTTTAATGGCGATTATTCAGAAGGAGATCAAATCACGTCGCGAATCGATCCAGGAAGCCCAAAAGGCAAACCGGCCCGACCTGGAATCGGGAGCCCAGGTAGAAATCTCCGTTTTGGAATCCTACCTTCCCACTCCATTGACCGACGCTGAATTGACCGCCCTGGTTCAGGCAGTTGCTGCTGAACTCGGTGCAGCAGGCCCTGCCGATATGGGAAAGGTGATTAAAGCCGCCATGGCTCGAGTCCAGGGTCGCGCCCCCGGTGACAAGGTCAGCCAGGCCGTCAAGACGTTTCTGCAAAAATAATGGCCGTTAGCCATCTGCGCCCCAATCGATTGTTCAGAGGAGCGATCCTGAGAATCGGATTGCTCGTTCTGACCGCCTGTGTGGCGCTCGTCTTGCTGGCATTTCCGATCGCCATCCGCCCATCCGCATTTCCTTTGAGCGTTGGCGATGTAGCCACACAGGATATTCAATCTCCCAATCCTTTCAGCTACACCAGCGATTATCTCACCGCCCAGGCGCGCACGACCACTGAAGATTCGGTCATGCCGGTCTATCTTCCTGCGGATCCTGCCATCACTCGCCGCCAGATTGAACGCCTGCGCGTGATCCTCGATTACACCAGCTCGGTCCGGTTCGATAGTTACGCCTCGCTGTCACAAAAAACCTCCGATTTATCCAACATTTCCGATTTCACCCTCCCGCCGGAGACAATCTCCAGCATTCTTATGCTGTCTGAGGCACGCTGGCAGTTGATTCAGGCTGAAGCGTTGACAGTTCTTGAACAGATCATGCGCAGCACCATCCGGGATTCCTCCGTCGCAGATGCTAAAAGAAGCATTCCTTCGATTATCAATTACTCGATATCCCAAGATCAGGCTTCGGTCATTTACGATCTGGTGTCGCCATTAATCGTTCCAAATAGTCTTTACAGTGAGGAAAAAACAGCTGCCGCTCGTCAGGCGGCTCGCGATGCCGTTCAACCCGTCGAACGCACCTATATGGCAGGCGAAATCATAGTCCGCCGCGGGCAGGTTATCACGCCGGTCATGTATGAAGCCCTGAATGGGCTTGGGTTGATCGCACCTCAAAGCAACCTCCAGAGCTTGATCGCAGTTTTATCCCTCGTCATCATCACAACCGTCTTTGTGGGGATGTATGTCACACGTCGCAAGATTGCGGTTATCCATGACGCTAAAAGCCTGATCCTGATTTCTTTGCTTTTTGTTATTTTTCTGACCGGCGCTCGTATTGTCATCCCCAACCGCGTCGTCGTCCCTTACCTATTCCCTCTGGCAGCATTTGGCCTCACGGTTGGCAGCCTCTACAATATGGAGCTTGGATTAATTCTTTCCATAATCCTGAGCATACTGGCAGGCTATAACCTTCCAAACAGCCTGGATGTTACCCTTTTTTATTTGCTGGGGAGTTCCTTTGGCATATTGATACTGGGCAAGGGTCGTCGGATCATCCACTTCTTCTGGTCTGGCATGGCGATAGGTTTTGCCGGAGCCGCTTTAATCATTGCTTATCGCCTCCCTGACGCCATCACGGATTGGATTGGTCTTGCTACCCTCATTGGTGCGGGTTTCCTTAACGGCCTGGCTTCTGCCAGCCTTACTCTCCTCTTCCAGTTTCTGTTTTCGCAGCTGCTTGGAGTCGTTACCGCCATGCAGCTGCTCGACCTTTCTCGTCCTGATCATCCCTTGCTGCAGTATCTTTTACGGTTTGCTCCAGGCACTTACCAGCATAGTCTTCAGGTATCAAACCTCGCCGAGCAGGCCGCAGAAGCGATTGGCGCCGATGCTCTGTTAGTGCGGGTTGGCTGCCTGTATCATGACATAGGTAAAACGGCTAACCCTTCATTTTTTGTCGAAAACCAGGTCCCAGGCAAGATTGATTCTCACGATAATCTGGATCCAATTGTCAGCGCAGCATCCATCATTCGCCATGTTTCAGACGGCATCGTCCTGGCCCGCAAACACCGCATTCCCCAACGCATTCAAGATTTCATTCGTGAACACCACGGAACCACTTTCACTCGTTATCAATACACCCTGGCCGTCATGAACGCCGGCAACCATCCAGAAGCTGTTGACAAAGAGCTTTTTCGTTACCCGGGGCCGCGGCCTCATTCACGCGAAACAGCCTTATTGATGCTCGCAGATGGCTGTGAAGCGCGTGCCCGGGCAGAACTTCCCAAGGATGATGAGGAGCTTGTGGGCGTCATTCGAAAAGTGTTCGAATTCTTGCAAACCGAAGGCCAGTTTGACGATACAGTCTTGACACTGCGGGACTTGCATAGGGTTCAAGAATCCTTTTTCGCGTCCTTGAAGAACACCTACCACCCTCGCATCAAGTATCCCGAGCTTAATCAACCTCAGCCAACACCCCCGGAAACCGAAACGAATCCTCCCCCAGAATTACCGATCCAGCACCCGATCTCAAAGGTCAAAAAATGATCTACCTTTCAATTACCGATCCATTTACAGAAAATGTTGACGAACCAACTTTAAACTCTGCCGCTCAGGTTGTTCTTGACCATCAAAAGATAAATCGGGAAGAAGTTGATCTCAGCATCGTCATCACAGATGACTCAAGCATCCAGGATTTGAATCGGGAGTACCGCGGTCTCGACGCCCCAACGGATGTTCTCTCCTTTTCCCTGAACGAAAAAGATCCTGAAACGAACCGGCTGTACCTTGGAGACGTAATCATTTCATTCCCACGTGCCCAGGACCAGTCCCTGAAAGCTGGGCACGCCGTGATGGCTGAGTTGCAGTTGCTGACAGTCCACGGAATCTTGCATTTATCGGGATACGATCATGCTGAGCCTGATGAAAAAGAGAAAATGTGGCAGGTGCAGCAGGACATCCTTTCAAACCTGAATGTAAAAGTCAACAAATGGCCTGAGGATTGACTCATGGGGCAGTTCCTGCTGGATCGAGCAAAGTCGTTTCGCTTCGCATTGGAGGGCATTTCCTACGTCTTTCGCACCCAAAAGAATGCCCAGATTCACCTGGTTGTTATTGTCATCGTTTGTATTCTGGCAATCTGGCTCGCATTGCCTGTTACCGAAATATCCCTGGTCTTCTTAACGATCGGCCTGGTACTGGGCGCCGAGTTCTTCAATACTGCCATTGAGACAGTGGTTGATCTGGTCACACCCGATCATCATCCCCTGGCAAAAATTGCAAAAGACGTTTGCGCTGGTGCTGTTTTACTCTGTGCGATCACTGCTGTTTTAGTGGGGATAATCATATTTGGCCCGCCCCTATTAATTAAATTAAACCTTGTTCCCCGCTGAAGGAGATGAAAATGGGATCTACATTCCTTTTTGGCACAGTCGGATCGCCGATATCCACACCCCCTAAACCTGGCGGGAGTGTAGGCGCCGTACACCGTATGGCAGAGTTGGGCCTTTCAGCATTAGAACTGGGGTGGGTGCAGTCGGTCAGGGTCAGCGAAGAAACTTGCGCGAGCATCAAATCCGCTGCGGCAGATAAGAAAATCGCCATCAGCGTGCATGCCCCCTATTTCATAAATCTGAATGCCGATGAAGAGGAATGGCCTAAATCGCGCAAACGGTTAATGGATGCTGCTTATTATGGGAATTTGGCCGGAGCCACCGATATTATTTTTCATCCGGGCAGTTATTTTGGAAAACCCGCCGAAGAAGTCCTGCCACTGGCCACTGCCCGGCTGCGTCAATGTGTGGAGGAATTGAGAGCGAGCGGCAATCCGGTCATCTTGCGTCCTGAAACGATGGGGAAGGCGGCCATGCTTGGATCCTTGCAGGATGTCATTGAAATGAGCGCGGCAATCCCTGGCGTGGCGCCCTGTGTCGATTTTGCCCACCTTCATGCACGTAATGGTGATGGATCGATGAATTCATATAAGGAATGGATTGATGCAATTAATGGCTATGCGAAATTATTGGGCGATCATTCCCTGCTTTCGCTGCATATCCACCTCTCAGGAATCGAATATTCTGAAAAAGGAGAACGCAATCACCTCCCCCTGCGTGAATCCGACCTGCGCCTTCCCGAATTGTTTATGGCTCTCCACGAATCTAATTGTCAGGGGCGCATCCTGTGCGAAAGCCCCTTGATGGAAGAAGATGCGTTGTATATGCAGGAATTGTGGCAAAATTGATAAAAAGAAAGGGTTACCGCTCGGGCAACCCTTTCTTTTTTATAAGTACTCTTTCAGATTATGTTCCACCGCATAAGCAGCCGCTTCAGCCCGGTTGCTTACCCCCAATTTCGATAAAATGCTGCTGACATAATTACGGACGGTTCCTTCTCCCAGGAACAATGCTTTGGCGATCTCCCGGTTGGTCTTTCCTTCCGAAACCAGCATCAAAACATGGCGTTCCTGCTGGCTTAAATTGACGAACGCCGAGGCTTCTTCTTCTTTCACCGCCCGCCGCACCTCTTGAAATACGCGCTGCGTGACTGCCGGATCCAACATAGACTCGCCGCGTCCCACTGCTTCCAACGCCCGGATCAGGTCATCCCCGCCGATTTGCTTCAGTACGTAGCCTGAAGCTCCCGCTCGGATCGCTGAAAAAAGCATCTCGTCTTCAGCATAAGATGTCAACATCACCACCCTGGTTTCGGGAAAATTGTGGGTAATTTCCTCACACGCCTCAATTCCCGATTGACCCGGTAGGCGGATATCCATTAAAACGATATCAGGTTTAACCCGGCTGACTAACTCGATCGCCTCTTTCGCCGTGCCGGCTTCTCCGACAACTTCGAATTGCGGATGATGTTCCAGGAGCGATTTAAGACCTAAACGGACTACTTCGTGATCATCTACCAGTGCTATACGCTGCTTTCCCATGACTCTCTCCTGGTGAGAGAGTATATCGGAGAGTTGCCTCAATAGCAAGGGTAATAACTTCTTTTCGGATAGGATTGCGTAATTTTTACCCTGTGGTACACTTAACCCGCGGTGAGGAAACAAATATGGAAGACAAAGCGCAGAACGTTGTAGTCTACATAGAAGACGATCCAGAAATGGTTGACCTCGTCTCGTTGATTCTTAACCGACAGGGTTGCGCTGTGACTGGCGCAAATGGGGCACGGGAAGAGCTGGACCTGGTAAAACACCTCGTCCCTGACCTGATTCTCCTGGACCTGATGATGCCCGATATCGATGGCTGGGACGTATATCAACAGTTGAAATCGAGTGACGAGACTCGCGACATACCGGTGATAATTATCACCGCCAAAGCCCAATTGATCGACCGCGTCCTCGGCCTGCACATCGCCAAAGTCGATGATTATATCTGCAAGCCTTTTCGGCCGGCGGAATTGGTCGATAGTGTTGCAAAAATTCTGAACCGAAAAACGCCGGACTGAGATTTCCGTTTTTTTTATGATGCATTTCGCCGAAATTGTCAATAAATCCTCTCCACTTACCTCTCCCCTC
>VFSW01015030.1_pt1 | contig 10664 bp, 13 predicted proteins | sample 5358111 | NCBI WGS metagenome assembly VFSW01 (sample SAMN11554181, study PRJNA540505) | mine drainage metagenome | isolation source: sediment from site ElyBrook_90M | place: USA: Ely Copper Mine, Vershire, VT | collected 2017
GCAGGCGCTCTCCCAGCTGAGCTATAGCCCCACGATTCACGCTCAATGTGAGCGGATTACTGATCGGATTCGTCTCTTCTACGGTAGTTCACCGCTCGAAGAGCCTATTTGCGGACCAGCGCGGGGGATCATACAGCATCACCGTTCTCGGCGCCCCTTTTTTGCTGCTCCAGCGGCAACGATGAGGCTCTAGCTGCCCGAGTGCGTGCGATTTGACCGATCCGATGTCTGAATCGAGTGCTAGCGTACGAACACGGTGTCGGCGGTCTCGGGTTGAGGAGCCCTGGAGTCGACGGGAGGTGGGGATGCGAGGGAATACCAGGCAGCGGTTCGTGATCGCGGCGCTCGCGTTGCTCGTGATGGCTTCCGCTGTGGCCGGCTGCTCGACGCCTCACAAGGAGATCGATGCCATCGGTGTGGTCGCAGCGGTCGAGTGGACCCCGGCTGGCAACTCGGGCGTATACAAGGTCACCTTCGATGACGGCCGCACCTACGAGATGCAGGGTGGTCCCCAGACCGGTTTGGGTCCCAGCCCCAACGCGGGAGACCTCCTGATCGCGGGCTCCAAGCCGAGCAATTGGATGCTCGTCGCTCCACTCCGCGACATTTCGGACATGCCCGTTCTCTGTTACGGCCTCGTGGAGAACGGCGAGGAGCGGGACACCACCGTCGAGCTCGACTTCGGCATAACGCTTCAGAAGGCGCCTGATTTCGACGAGGGCGGCCGCAATCCGAAGTTCTCGGCGCGGATCACCGGCGGGGTCATCTGCCTCAACCGCGAGGGCCAGGTTCGGAAGATCTACTAGCGTTGTTCGGCGCCATGGGCGGAAGGGCCGATATGGTGCGAGCGGCGCGATCAAGCGATCAGAGATCCGCCCGCAGAGTTGACAGCCTCGGCCAACTGGCTTTACTACCTGGGAGGACCGCGAGGAGGCGGGTCGCGAGGCGCTGGAGGGCACGCCGATGGGGGAGCGATCAGGACGTCGACCTCTGCTGCTGGCGGCTGCAGTTGTCCTTCTTCTGACTTCTGGCGGCTGCAAGGGCTACGACCCCTATCCGTCGCCGCCCGCTGCGCCGCTGCGGCCGGATTTCGCCGCGGTGATCGACAGAGTCGAAGACTCGAGCGACGGTTGGCTTCTCACAATGGCAGACGGTCGGACGATTGATCAGCCGCAGCACCGAGCGGACACGCAAGTCCTTGGAGCCATACCTGAGAAAAACAATCTCGCCATTGCTCGCACTGGCCCGCCGCGATTCTTCGAGATTCTCAGGCCGATTGAGCAACAGCCAGGCTGCTGGGAAGCATGGCCGAACCAGGGTAACTGGCGGATTGCCTGGGACGAGGGCGACGCGATCCTTTTCTCCTACGGCGGCATCGAGCTGCCGAAGGCGGCGGACTACCACTCGGACGTGCCGACCACCGACGTGGCGGGCAGGAAAGCCTGGACATCCGAGGGCCAATCGGTCCAGCCATTCACCGCGTGTGCAAATAGCTCGGGCCAGATCGAGTGGGTCAAGTTGACGAACGAACTCACGAGGTAGGCGGCGATCGCACAGCCGCGCCTGATGACGGTTGGCCAGGACTCGCCTGGCTTGAGGGCAGCCACGATGACGAAGGGCCTGCGTGCCATCGGGGGCCGGCTCGGCCGCCGGCGGGCAAATCTAGGCTGACGCGCCAGACTTGCGGGGTCCGTCATCGTCGCCGTTCGATCGAGGAGAGGTAGAGGAGAGGTAGATGAACGCGGAAACCATGCCAAGCACATCAGAGGTCCCTCAAGGCTCGCTCGATCTCCTCGAAACCGACGTCGCCCGGCGACTGCTGAGCGCGACGATCCTGGCGCGCATCGCCTATATCGCTCTCGACGGCACGCCGCGGGTCTATCCGACCTGGTTCGAATGGAGCGGCGAGGAGCTTGTTACGGCGGCGTTCCTGTGGACGCCCGGCACTGAACGGGGAGCAGGGAGAGTCCGCGCGCTGCGGGCGAACCCGGCCGTGGCGGTGACCATCGATACGCTCGACCCCACAGAGGTGCTGCTTCTCCGCGGTTCCGTCGACATCCTCGAGATGCAGGGGATCGTGCCCGAATACGCCAGCTGCGCTCGGCGCTACATGGGCCCGGAGAACGGTGCCGCTTACGTGGCGAGCATGAGCGCGCCGGGAACCCGAATGGCCCGGATCTCGCTGCGGCCTTCTTGGGTAGGCGTGATCGACTTTCGGACGAGGAAGCCGCGACCGCTCGAATCGTCGGGACGCTAACCCGTGAGCGCCGGCCTCCGGGCCGAACGCCGGCGCTTTCCGCGACCCCATCGCGGCCGCGTCGGGGGTCGACAGTGAGCCCGAACCGCTAATGTAGCCGCCGATGACAGTCTCGACCGAATGGCGCGCGCCCTTCCACCTGGCCGGTGGCGCTCTCGAGCTGACCATCAGGCGGTCGTCGCGGGCTCGCCTCCTCCGTCTCACCATCGATCCCAGGCACAACGCCGTCGTCACCGTCCCCAGCAAAGCCGCTCGAAGCAAGGCCGACGCGGAGAGAGTCGCGGCCGCGTTCGTGGCCGAGCGAGAGGAGTGGCTGCGCCGGCACCTGGACCGCCAGGCCCATCAGCGAGCCCGGATCGAGGCGATGGGTCCGCTCCGCGACGGTGGCACGTTCAGGTTCCGGGGCGAGCCGCACCGTCTCCGGATCGTGGCCGCCGAGCCGCGTCATCGGACCGGCGTGAGCCGCGAAGGCGGAGAGAGCGGCGACGAGCTCGTGGTCCGGCTGGCCGCCGGAGAGCGCCGGAGCATCGAATCCGTCCTGGAGGCCTGGCTGCGCGTCCGGGCTCGGACGGCGATCGTACGGGAGATCGAACGGCACGCCACGGCGATGGGCGTGCAGCCGGCGGCGGTGACCGTTCGGGATGCCCGGACCAGATGGGGCAGCTGCTCCCGGCAACGGCGCCTGTCGTTCTCGTGGCGGCTCGTGCTGGCGCCGCCGGAGGCCCTCGAGACCGTGGTTGTCCACGAGCTGGCCCACCTCCGCGTCTTCGGCCACGGGCCGGAGTTCTGGGCGATCGTCGCGACGCATCGAGCCGACCACCGCCAGTGGCGGCGCTGGCTCCGGGAGCACTCTCTCGAACTCCATTCGGCCCTCGACGGAAACGGCCGCACCTGAGGCGTCCCGGGCCGTAGTTTCCCGTCGTGCGGGGGCGTGACGTTCGGACGCCGGCCCTGCCTCGATGGATAGCCCCGCATGGCCCCGGTATCCCGATGGGCGGCTGCCGCCCGGCTCTTGGCGCCGCGCAGCCCCGTGGCTACAGTGAGCATGCGCCGATCACCCGCGGTCGAACGGCCGGCGAGCCGTCGGTGCCAGTGGACGAAGGAGCGCCCCGATGCCCGTCGTCACAATCTCTCGCCAGTTCGGCGCCGGCGGTTCGAGCGTAGCCGCGCTCGTCGCGACCGAGCTCCATGCCGAGATCGTGGACAAGAAGATAGTCGAAGACGTCGCCGCGAGGCTGCAGATCAACCCGAGCGAGGTCGAAGCCGAGACGGAGCGGCCTCGAACCATGCTCGAGCGGGTCGTGCGCTCGTTCTCGACGCTCGAGCCCGGGATCGGCGCGGCATGGACGCCGCCGTACCCGGACCCGTTCTACGACCCGAGGGCGGAGATCATCCACCTCACCGAAGAGATGATCCGGCGGACGGCGGCATCGGGGAACGTCGTCATCATCGGCCGGGCAGCGAGCTATGTCCTTCGGGACGACCCGGACGTGTTCCGGGTCTTCCTGCGCGCGCCCGAGAACGTCCGAGTCCGCAACCTCGTCGAGAGGTTCGGCCTCAGCGAGGCCGATGCCCGTCGCAAGATGCACGAGACCGACGTCAACCGCGCCGCCTACACGAAGCAGCTCTACGGGCACGAGTGGTGCGATCCGGACGAGTACGACCTGATCGTGAACACCGGCCGGATCAGCTACGAGACCGCGGCCGAGATGATTCTGCGGGGCGTCAAGGGGCGGGCTGGGAGCGTCTCCGCCGCGGGTTAGGTGGAGGGTGCCGGGAGGTGGCTCGGGGGCGCGGTGCGCATGACTGCAAGAGCCCAGGGCTCGAGGAGGCGGCGAGCGTCAGTCGGCTACGGGGACGACCCAGGCCGGGCCGTTCTGTGGGACCGACGACCACTGGTCGGAGGAGAGCTGGGCCCGGGACAGAGTCATAACGGACCAGCCGACCGCCAGGGCGAGCACCCAGATGACGACCACGACGTCGAAGTGTTTGACGAGTTCTTCTCGCACGGCATTTCCGCTTGCGCGGCCTCCGGTCGGGCAAGCGCCCGGCCCACGTCCAAAGTTTGGCTTCCAAACTGGTGCGCGGGCAGGGCCCCATCGCCCTCATCCGGCAGGGCGGAGGTCCCTAAGCGAATCGCTAAATATTGTGTATGTGCATTAGATTGCTCGCCATTTCGCGGCCGAAGAGCGGCATCTGCCTAACAAACGAAGGCCGGCCGCGAAACCCGCGGCCGGCCCGAGTAGCCCAAGTCGAGGCGCCGTGACCTATGCCACCGTGACGGCCTCGGGAATGTCGAAGAGGCCAGGCACGGAGAGGTACCGCTCGCCCGTGTCGTAGGTGAAGGCCAGGATTCGGGCTCCGTCGGAGATCTCCGGCAGCTTCCGCGCCACGGCCGCGAGAACGGCCCCGGAGGAGATGCCGACGAACAGCCCTTCCTCCCTCGCCGCGCGCTGCGTGTACGTGAACGCGTCCTGGGCCGAAACCTGGACGTAGCCGGTCACCGCCGGGGCGTGGAAGTTGCCGGGCACGAACCCGGCGGCGATGCCCTGGATCGGATGCGGGCTGTGCGTGCCGCCGCTCAGCACCGTCGAAAGCTCGGGCTCAACGGCGAGGACCTGCAGCTTCGGCCAGCGCTGCCGCAGAACCTCGCCGGCGGCGGTGATGTGGCCGCCCGTCCCAACTCCGCCGAAGATGAAGTCCAGGCCGTCGGGATGGTCGCGGAAGATCTCCTCGGCCGTAGTCCGCTTGTGGACCTCGAGGTTCGCCGGGTTGTCGAACTGCATCGGCATCCAGGCGCCCGGCGTTGCGGCCACGATCTCCTGTGCCTTGGCGATGGCGCCCTTCATGCCCAGTTCGCGTGGCGTCAGCTCGAAGCTGGCGCCGTAGGCGGCCATGAGCTTGCGCCGCTCCACGGAGAACGACTCGGGCATGACGAGGATCAGCTTGTAGCCCTTCACCGCGGCGACGAGGGCCAATCCGACGCCAGTGTTCCCGGACGTGGGCTCCACGATGACGCTGCCGGGGCCGATGACCCCGCGCCGCTCCGCGTCCTCGACCATCGACAGGGCGATACGGTCTTTGATGCTGCCACCCAGGTTCTGACGCTCGAGCTTGGCCCAAACTTCCACCCGGGAATCGAAGAGCTTGTTGATGCGCAGCTCCGGGGTGTTGCCGATGAGCTCGAGCGCGCTGTTGACCTTGGCCACGGGGTTTCCTCCAAAGGTTGGGACGCGGCGGCCGATCCGATGATCGACCGCCTGGAATTCGAACTCGAAATTGGCAGTCGGGGTCAGATGACCCAGTCGGAATCCTCGAAATCGGCCCGGCCCTGCCGGACATGGACTTCCGCGCGCTGGTAGACGATCGAGTCCGGCGGGACGCTGGAGGTGATCCAGACGTTGCCGCCGATCACGCTGCCCCGTCCGATCACGGTCTCGCCGCCGAGGATGGTGGCGTTGGCGTAGATGACGACGTCGCTCTCGATCGTCGGATGGCGCTTGGTGGATGCGAGGTTCTTGTTGACCGACAGGGCGCCGAGAGTCACGCCCTGGTAGAGCTTGACGTTGTTGCCGATCTCGGCCGTCTCGCCAATCACGACGCCGGTCCCGTGGTCGATGACGAACGGGTGGCCGACCGTCGCGCCGGGATGGATGTCGATGCCGGTCCGCTCGTGCGCCCACTCGGACAGCATTCGCGGGATGAGAGGCACGCCGAGCTCGTGCAGTCTGTGGGCGATCCGGTGGACGGCGATCGCCAGGAACCCGGGATAGGCAAGGACAACTTCGTCGACGCTTTCCGCCGCCGGATCGCCGCGCTCGATCCCCGCCGCGTCGATGAGCAGCTGGCGATGGATCTCGGGCAGCGACGCGAAGAACTGCCGGGCGACTTCCGCCGGGTCCTCGACCTCGCCTTCGAGCGGTCGAAGGATCGATCGAAGCTCGGCCGCCGAACGGTCGAGGGCGTCTCGGACTTCGCTCGCGGTCGCGTACGTCCTCTCCGCCGTCTGGGGGAAGAGCGTGTCGAGGAGCGCACGGATCCAGGCCGTGACCCTGGTCTTGGCCAGATGCGTGCCCTGGTCGTCGGCCAAGACCGAGTGAAGCCGCTCGGCAAGCCCGTCGAGCGGATCCGCCGATTGATTGGATTTGGTGTTGGGCAGGGATCTGAGCGGGAGAACCATCGGTGCCTCGAAAGAAAGCTGGTGCGGCGGCGAGCGGGGTGGCAGCTCTCGTCTCGCCGTGGTTGGGTGACGCGGCGTGTCCGATGGGAGGAAACAAGAAGGCCGCGGTTCTGACATGACCGCGGCCCCGGGACTGGTTCGCCGGGCTCCCTCAGGGAGCGCGACGCAGCCTGCTACCTCCTGCGGCGGGGCCGCCGGGGACAGAAGCAGGCGAATGAATGCGAAGTCACGCATGAATCATGACGGAGACACGCGGGGTCGGTCAAGTGGGTGCGCTCGGAAGCGCCACTCGGCTCGCGTCCCGCGACGCCGGGGGCGGCGCATGCCTTCGCCGAGCTCGCCCGGCACCGATGCGTCACGCTCGCGGAGCCAACCGGATCCGCGTCTCGGCCTCCGTGCCCGCCTCCGGGTCCATCCTTCGTGCTACCGTGTGCCGATCGGATGCCGGTTCGGCAGCGGGGTGGCGTCCAGGCGGACGCCCGAGTTAGGGTCGCAGGACCAGGAGGTGGCGATGTTCGCGGTAGCCAGGGGGAGTGGTCGCAGCCTGCTCGTACTCGGAGCTGTGGCGGCCATCGCTCTCGCCGCCTGCAACGGCAGCACCGCGACGTCTACCCCGAGCGCGGCTCCCTCCGCCACTCCGGCCTCTGAGACCTCGACCCCCGAGGCGACCGCCAGCCCCGTCACCGGCTGCGATCTGACCGGCGCCGGCGCGGCTCTGACCAACCTGAGCAGCTACAAGTTCACCATGACGCTGGCCGGGGGAGCCGCGGACACCGCTCTCGCGACCCTGCAGCTCGACCAGGCGGACAGCTATCCGCTGAAGGGCACGATCGTCAATCAGCCGCAATGGGCGGCCGACATCACCATCGCCAAGTTCCATCTGATCGAGGTTGGCGGCTTCGACTACTTCGATCCGGATGGCAACGGCACGTTCACTCAGGTCGGCCCGGACAGCAATCCCGGTGCGAGCGATTCCATCGCCCCCGACGCGTCCGCCACCGCACCGGACGCCGGCGCGAGCCCGAGCGGGGCCGCGGGACCGGGCCTCGCCGAGCAGTTCTCGCCGGCCCAGATCTACCAGACGACCGTCGCCTCGTCGACGGGCAGCGGATACAGCGTCGCCGGCACCGAGACGAAGGACAACGTCCAGGCCATCCACTGCACCGCCGGCGCTCAGGCACTCGAGCAGTACGGCTCGACGCTCGGTGTGACCGACGCCACCTGGACCTCCGACATCTGGCTCGCCACGGATGGCGGGTATCCGGTCAGCATCGCCCTGGTGGCCAAGATGAAGGACAACAGCCTGGCCTACGAGTTCCTGCTGGACCTGAGCAACGTCAACGACGCCGCGAACAAGGTCACCGCGCCAACGAACATCGGCGGCGCGTAGTCGCCCCGGACGCGGCGTAGCGGCCCTGGTCGTGAACGGCTTCGGACAACCGGCGGGAATGCCGGCCCGCCGATTTGGCGTCTCGCTCGCCGCCCTGCTGGCCGTGCTGGCCGTGGCGACAGCCTGCGGCTCGAGCGCTCCTTCGGTGAGCTCCACCGCTCCGCCCGCCTCCCTCCCGCCGGACGCGAAGTCGCCGCCGGCCGGCCTCGCGGCGAACCTGGACAAGCTCAAGAGCTATCGCTTCTCGGAGATCATCTACTCGGCGCTGCCGGCCGAGCCCGTCGCGAGTGCCGGGGCGTCCGCTGCCGCCGCGTCGAACGCCGGCGCCAGCCTTAGCGCGTCGGCCGGCTCCGCGTCCCCTGGCCCGGCAACCGCGGGTGCTTCGGCAACCATTGGAACCTCGGCAACCGCGAGCGCCTCGGCAACAGCGAGCGGCTCCGCCGGGGCGAGCGCTTCCGCGTCCGCGTCTTCGACCCGCGCTTCGCCTTCGGCGCCCCTTGCGAGCTCGCCGCCGTCGCCGGCAGTCGCGGCCGGGTCGCTGCGGATCGAGGGCACCGTGGTCAACCTGGGCGGCCGGTCGATCCGCATCTCGATCGGAGCCGTCCAGTACGTGGTCGTCGGACAGTCAGGCTGGACGACCGTGGACGGCGAGGTCTGGGCGCCGCTCGACAACGTCGCGGACGTGACCGACCTGCTGCCCGCGGCCTACTACGGCACCTGGTTCGAGCCGCATGTGAGCGGCTTCGGCGCGGTCGGCGACGAGACCAGGAACGACGTCGCCTGCACTCACTACTCTGGCAGCGAGTCGCTCGGCAATCTGTACGCGAGCATGACCGGCGGAACCTTCCAGGCCGAGCTCTGGGTCGCGAGGAACGGGGCGTTTCCGGTGGGCGGCCGCTACCTGGTGCCGCAGGCGGGCAGTCCGTCCGGGTACACGTTCGAGATCACCAACGTCGACGATCCGACCAACGTCGTCACTGCCCCGTCGAACGTGGTTCCGCTTTCTTCGTAGGCCCGGGCCGCCGCGCCGTCGGCCGCCCGTGACCACGCCCGGCAGGCCGCTGCCGCGGCGCCAAAGGGTCAGGAGGGCCGAGTCCAGATCCGGACCGTCTTGTCCGCGCTGGCGGAGGCGAGGAACTTGCCGTCGGGGCTGAACGCCACCTTGCGGACACCCATCGTGTGGCCCTCGAGGGTCTCGAGGCATTTGCCCGAGTTCGGGTCCCACAGCCGGATCGTCCGATCGCCGCTCGCCGAGGCGACCATCTTGCGGCTCGGGTTGAACGACACGGAGTCCACCGAGCCCGTGTGGCCCGTCAGCCGCTTCGCCGACATGGGTGGAGCTGCCGGATCCCAGATACGAACGGTGTGGTCGTGGCCGGCGGAGGCGAGCGACTTGCCGTCCGAGGCGAAGTCCACGTCGTTCACCCAGTTGGCGTGGCCTTCGAGCTGCTTGGTCTGGCCGCCGGTTACCGGATCCCAGAGCCGGATGCTGCGATCCGAGCTGCCGCTGGCCATTCGGGTGCCGTCGAAGCTGAACTTGATGGCGTTCACTTCGTCGCTGTGGCCCTTCAGGGTCCGCAGGCTTCGGCCGGAAGCCGGATCCCAGAGCTGGATCGTCTTGTCGGCGCTCGCGGAAGCCAGGAGCGCGCCGCCCGGGCTGAAGGCGACGTCGAGTACCCAACCGGTGTGTCCCTCCAGCGTCCTCAGGCACTGACCGGACAGGGGATCCCACAGCTTGATGGTCTGGTCCCAGCTGCAGGAAGCCAGGACCGCGCCGTCGGGGCTGAAGGCGACGGCCAGGACGGCATCGTCGTGGCCCTCGAGAGTCGTCAGGCAGCGTCCGGTGCTCGGGTTCCATACCTTGACAGTCGTGTCGGCGCTGGCGGATGCCAGGAAGCGGCCGTCGTGGCTGAATGCCACCGAGTGGACCCAGTGATGGTGCCCGTCGAGTGACTTCAGCAGCGTCCACCCGGGCTGGCCCATCAACCTGCTCAACATGGGGCGATACTCCCTTCCGAGCCTGCTTGCAGGCCGGACCTGATGGTCAAGCGAGAGGGCGGCGACACGCACCGATCTACCCAAACGGGCATGCGCCGTCAGCACTTCCTATATAGACATCGGCACCGAGGCCGCCCAACTTCAGGACCGTTGCCCCCGGTTCCCTTGCGTTCTGCGGTGGGATCGCCGGTGGCACCCCGTCGATCCGTGCATCGGAAACGCTAGACGGTCATGCATGCAATCAATAAGTACCAATAGGTACCAGGAGGGCCGCCCCCATCGGCGGGGGGAGCGGGCGATCGCGGGCCCGATTGCCGCCCGACACGACCGGCGAAGCCTTGCGGGCTGAGCCAAAAGTCAGGCGTCGGCCCTGGTTGGCTTTGCGGCTGGCGGCCGGTCCGGCTCTTGCCGGTCGAGCCACCAGTCGTCTCCAAGCGTCGAAACAGCGAGGATCATCCCGTCACGAACGCCTTCCGGAACGACCGTGAGCGAATCCAGGCCGTAGTGCTCCATTGCGGCAGCCACGATCAGAAGACCCGGCGCGAGGATGGCGACCCGGCCTGGATCTTCGCCGCTGCGTTTGGCCAGTTTCCGAGACGGTAGCGTCAGCAGTTCCTGCGCCAGATGGCTGAGCGACCGCGTCGTCAGGACCTGCGGCCCGCTCTTGCCCCGCGTCCGCTCCAGGCCCGCGAGGTTGTGGGCCGATCCTCCCGTCGCCCACGCCTTGACGGGTTTGCCGGCCGGGGCGGCAGCGAGGGCGGTGCCTATCTGTTGGGCCCGAAGCGCCCAGGAAAGCGCCTCGGGCGGATCGCCACGAAGCGTGGCTCCGAGCAGCGCCG
>VFSW01015031.1_pt1 | contig 10664 bp, 8 predicted proteins | sample 5358111 | NCBI WGS metagenome assembly VFSW01 (sample SAMN11554181, study PRJNA540505) | mine drainage metagenome | isolation source: sediment from site ElyBrook_90M | place: USA: Ely Copper Mine, Vershire, VT | collected 2017
CCGCCGCCGGCGGGCGCGCGCTCCTTGACCAGGGAGCTCACGTGCAGGACGCCGAGCGCGATCAGCAGGCCGCCGAGCAGGGACGAGAAGAGCACCGTCGCGAACGCGCGCGCCTGCCGGCGCTGGCCGGGGGTCAGCTCGGGGAGGCGCTTGTCGCGGCGCGCGGGCTCGGGCGCCAGGCCGTGGCGGCGCGCGGCGTCCTCGTAGGTCGGCTCGAACTGGGGGTTGAGCTCGGCGGCGGCCTTGTAGTCCTCGGCCATGGCCTCGTAGTCGCCGCGCCGCTCGTCGGCGTAGGCGCGGTTGGCCAGCGCGTAGCCGTCGCGCGGGTCGGACTCCAGCGCGGCGTGCGCGTCGGCGACCGCGTCGACGAAGCGGCCCATCCGGTTGTAGGCCCAGGCGCGGGCGTCGTGCAGCGGCGCGTCGGCGGGCGAGACGGAAAGCCCCCGGGTCGCGTCGCGCGCGGCCTCCCCGTACTCGCCGCCGAGGTTGTGGGCCGCGGCGCGGAAGTAGAGCGCGCGCGTGCTCGCGGGATCGAGCGCGAGGGCGCGGTCGGCGTCGTCGATGGCGCCCTGGTAGTCCTTGACCGTCAGCTTCGCGCCGGACGACGAGATGAGGCGCGCGACCGCGCTGGGCCCGGGCTCCTCGATCGGGGCCTGGCGGCGCTCCTCGACCTGGTTGAGCTGCTCGGTCATGCCGTGGTACTCGCGCTCGACGGTGTCGGCGAGCTGGGGCGGCGCGGAGCCCTCGAAGTCGGGGGCCTTCTTCGTGCGGCCCTCGGCCAGCTTCATGACCTGGAAGGCGTTCTTGTTCTCCGGGTCGAGCGCCAGCGCGCGGCGAGCGTCCTCGACGGCCTGGAGGTAGTTGCCCAGGCCGTACGCCGCGGCCGCGCGGGCGGTCAGCGCGTCGGCGGAGTCCGGCGCGAGCTTGGAGGCGCGCTCGGCGTCGGCGTAGCCGCGGGCGAAGTCGGCGAGGCTGGTATTGGCCTGCGAGCGGCTGATCAGGGCGCCCGCGTCCTCCGGGTCGATGGAGAGGGCCTTCTCGGCGAAGGCGCGCGACTCCTCCCAGCGCTGGGCCAGGCCGTTGAGCCGGGCGGCGGCCTTGGAGGCCTTGAGGACCAGGGGCTCCGGCGCGCCGGCGTCGAGCGTGCGCAGGGTCTCGTTGAAGGTGCCGAGGTGGCCGTCGATCCAGGCCTGCCGCTCCTCGGGCTTGGCCTGGGCCGCGCCGGACGCGAGGTCGTCGAGCGCGCCGAGGAGGTCGGCCTTGGCCTTGCTGTCGGGCTCGGCGGCGCGCGCGCCGCGGACGGTCTTGAGCATGGCGGCCGAGGCCGCGGCGTGGGCGAGCGGCGGCAGTCCGCCCGCCGGCCCCGGCCGCGCCGCGCGCCAGGCCACGGTCGCGGGGGACTGGGTGCCGACCGGGGCGTCCTTGTCGGCGTCGTCGGCGCGCGCGCCCGCGGCGCAGACGAGGAGAGAGAGGAAGAGGGCCGGGAGAGCTCGTCTCATGGAGGAAGGAGGACCCGATCAGTGTAAGGAACGAGTGCGCGGCCGTCAAGGGCCTTTCGGCGCGCCGCGCGGCCGTCGATGTCGTTTTGCTAAACTTAAAAAGTTAAAATGACCAGCCGGCTTTTCTGCGTCGACGGCACGAATCTGGTGCGCACGGCCTACGGCTACGGCGGGACGGCGCATTCGGCGCAGGAGCAGTCGGATTCCGAGCACCTGGCCGGGGTCTTCGCCCAAATCTGCGAGGAAGCGGGCGGCGCCGTCGAGGTCGAGCTGTTCTTCGACGGTCCGTTCCGCTCAATGCCGGGAGGGCCGGAGAACTTCAGCGTGAGCTTCGCGCACGAGGTCGCGGCCGACGACTTGATCTTGGATCGGGTGCGCGCGCGGGCCTGGAACAAGGGCGGCTCGGTGACGGTGGTGACGGCGGACGGGGATCTGGGCCGGACGGCGGAGGCCGAGGGCGGGAAATGGCTGCGCGTGGCTCACGGCTCTTCGCCGGAGAGCGTCGCGCGAAGGATCGGAGGGCGGTTCTCGAGATGAGCGTCAAGAATTCGGTCATCGTCGTCGGCGGCGGCATCATGGGCGTGCAGGCGGCGTGGCACCTGTCCGAGCTCGGCCAGAACGTGACGGTGCTCGACCAGTTCGACGTGCCCAACCAGTGGGCGGCCTCGGGCGACCACCTGCGCGTGTTCCGGCTCACCTACGGCAAGGACGCCTTCTATACCGAGATGGCGCTGAAGGCGCTCCCGCTGTGGCTGGAGCTCAACGCCCTGTCCGAGGAGCTGTGCCTCCAGCAGAACGGCGTGCTGGAACTCGCCGCCAAGGCGAACGGCTGCGAGGCGGCGAGCCTCGCCGTGCTCAAGGAGCGCCAGATCCGCGTCGAGAAGCTGGACCGCGAGGCGGTCAAGAAGCTCTACCCGATGTACAACGTCAAGGCGTTCAAGTGGGCGCTGTTCCATCCCGACGGCGGCATGGTGTGGGCCAACCGCGCGGTCGCGGCGACGGCGTCCATCGCCCAGCGCAAGAACGTGCGCATCCGCTCGAACGTCAAGATCGTGCAGATTTTAAAGGATAAGAACGGCGTGCGCGCGGTGAAGGACTCCGCGGGCAAGGTCTGGGAGGCCGAGAAATTCCTGTTCACCGGCGGCAATTGGACGGGCGAGCTGCTGAAGAATTACGGCCTTCCGATCAAGCTGACCAAGCAGCAGCAGCTTTTCCTGCGGCCGATCTCCAGCCGCGGCCGCTACCGCCCGGAGCACTTCCCCGTCTTCGCGAGCCAGGCCGACGGCTTCTACGGCTTCCCGGTCCACCTGCACGGCTTCATCAAGATCGGCGACTGCCGCAAGGGGGCCGTCGTCAAGAAGGCGGACCCGGAGCAGCTGCGCGAGCTGGCCCCGAAGTTCGAGAAGTCGTGCCGCCAGTTCCTGCGCAAGTTCATCCCCGAGCTGTCGAAGTTCACCGAGTTCGAGGGCCACGTGGGCTGGTACGACAACACGCCCGACAACGACTTCATTCTGGACAAGCTGCCCGATGCGCCCAACGCCTTCGTCGCGGCCGGCTTCTCCGGCTTCGGCTTCACGTTCGCGCCGATCGTGGGCAAGTCCATGGCCGAGCTGATGGTCGCCGGCAAGTCGGAGCTGAACCTCCACCGCTTCCGCCTGGCGCGCTTCAAGCTGCGCCGGTAAGCGCTCCCCCGGCGTGCGTCGCCCGGAAAAAATCAGCCCCGGCAGGCGAACCTGCCGGGGCTGAATCGTTTCCGCGCGGGGCGGGTCTTAGCGGACCTTGCGGGAGAAGCGGTCCTTCACGTGGGCGTCGATGTAGGTGCCCAAGCCTTTTCCGGCGACGGCCAGGTCCTTCATCTTGCTGATGTTTTCGGGATCCGCGCTCTGGTTGGTGTAGACGTAGACCGAGCAGTCCGCGAAGCGGATCTTCAGCGAGTCTTTCGCGATCTCGTACTGGGCGACCTTGGACTTGCCGTCGAGGTTCTTGTAGCGCAGCATCAATTTGTGTCTTTTGGGGGTTCGCATGTATACAGTATACCCGGATTCGGCTCGCGCCGGCGCGAGTTTTACGCCGCGACGGGAGTCTTGCCCGAGCCGGCCAGCATCTGGCCCAGCACGTAGCGCAGGACGCCGCCGTAGCGGTAGTACTCGAGCTCGATGGGCGTGTCGATGCGGCAGGTGACCGTGAACTCCTTGCGCTTGCCGTCGAGCGACGCGTGAACGCGGACCGCCGAGCGCGGCGCGATCGCGCTCAGGCCCACGATGTCGAAGGTCTCGAAGCCGGTGAGGCCGAGCGACTGCGCGGACTCGTCGCCTTGGAACTGGAGCGGGAGCACGCCCATGCCGACGAGGTTGGAGCGGTGGATGCGCTCGAAGCTCTGCGCGATCACGGCCTTCACTCCCTGAAGCGCGGGGCCCTTCGCGGCCCAGTCCCGCGACGAGCCGGTGCCGTACTCCTTGCCCGCGAGGACGATCGTGGGGACTTTTTCGGCCGTGTACTTCATCGCGGCGTCGAAGATCGCCATCGGCTCCTTCGACGAGGGGTGGAGCGTGTAGCCGCCGGTCACGTCCTTCAGCATCAGGTTCTTGATGCGGATGTTGGCGAAGGTTCCGCGCATCATGACCTCGTGGTTGCCGCGGCGCGCGCCGTAGCTGTTGAAGTCTTGTTGCTTCACGCCTTGAGTCTGAAGATAGACCGCCGCCGGAGAGTCCTTGGCGATGTTCCCGGCGGGCGAGATGTGGTCCGTCGTCACCGAGTCGCCGAACACCGCGAGCGCGCGGGCGCCCTTGATGTCGTTGAGCGCGCGCGGCGTGAGCGAGAGGTCCTCGAAGTACGGCGGCAGGCGCACGTAGGTGGACTTCGGATCCCAGTTGTAGGCCTCGCTGGCCGCGACGTTCAGCGACTGCCAGTTCTTGTCGCCCGCGAACACGTCTTTATATTGATGAACGAAAATTTCGCGCGTGACGTGCTTCTCGACGGCCGCGGCCACTTCGTCGTTCGTCGGCCAGATGTCCTTCAGGAAGACGGGCTTGCCGTCCTTGCCGGTTCCGAGCGGCTCCGTCGTCAAGTCGATGTCGACGTTTCCGGCGAGCGCGTACGCCACGACGAGGGGCGGCGAAGCCAGGTAGTTGGCTTTGACCAGCGGATTCACGCGGCCCTCGAAGTTGCGGTTGCCGGAGATCACGGCGGAGACGACCAGGTTGTTCTCGGAGACGGCCTTGGCCACCTCTTCGGGTAGCGGGCCGGAGTTGCCGATGCAGGTCGTGCAGCCGTAGCCCACCAGGTGGAACTTCAGCGCCTCGAGCGGCGCGACCAGGCCCGCCGACTTCAGGTAGTCCATGACGACCTTGGAGCCCGGGGCCAGCGAGGTCTTCACCCACGGCTTGACCGTCAGGCCCTTGGCGACGGCCTTCTGCGCGACGAGGCCGGCGGCGATGAGCACGCCGGGGTTGGAGGTGTTGGTGCACGAGGTGATCGCGGCGAGCGTGACCGCGCCGTGGCCCAGCTTGTAGTTCTTGACCGAAACTTCCGTGCCGGCGGGGGCGGGCGCATTTCCCTTCTTGTCCTTTTCTTTGAGGAAGCCGGGGAGGTCGGTCGCCAGCCACTGCTTCTTGACGCCGCCCAGCTCGATGCGGTCCTGCGGGCGCTTGGGGCCGGCCACGCAGGGCTTGATCGCGGCGAGGTCGAGCGAGAGCGTCTCGGCGAACGAGGGCTCGCTTCGCTCGTCCCTGAATAAACCCTGCGCCTTGCAGTAGGCCTCGACGAGGGCGATGTCTCCCTCCGGGCGGCCGGAGACGCGCAGATAGTCGAGCGTGCGGCCGTCGACGGGGAAGAAGCCGACGGTGGCGCCGTACTCGGGGGCCATGTTGGCGATCATCGCGCGGTCGGCGAGCGCCAGGCCCGCCACGCCGGGGCCGTAGAACTCGACGAACTTGCCCACCACGCCCTTCTTGCGCAGCATCTGGGTCACGGTCAGCACCGCGTCGGTGGCGGTCACGCCCTCGGAGAGCTTGCCGGTGAGGCGGAAGCCGACGACCTCGGGGATCAGCATGGGCATGGCCTGGCCGAGCATGGCGGCCTCGGCCTCGATGCCGCCGACGCCCCAGCCCACCACGCCCAGGCCGTTGATCATCGTCGTGTGCGAGTCGGTGCCGATGACGGTGTCGGGGTAGGCGACGCCGTCCAAGGTCCAGACGACCTTGGCGAGGTACTCCAGGTTGACCTGGTGGACGATGCCGGTCTCGGGCGGAACGGCGCGGAAGTTGGAGAACGCCTTCTGGCCCCACTTGAGGAAGGCGTAGCGCTCCTTGTTGCGGGAGAACTCGAGCTCGGAATTTTTTTCAAAAGCGTCCTGGGCTCCGAAGAAGTCGACCTGGACCGAGTGGTCGATGACGAGGTCGACGGGCTGGAAGGGGTTGATGCGCTTGGCGTCTCCGCCGAGCTTCTTGATGGCGTCGCGCATCGCGGCGAGGTCGACGACCGCGGGGACGCCGGTGAAGTCCTGCATGACGACGCGCGCGGGCATGAAGAACACCTCGCGCTCGGCGGGCTTGGCGCCGATCGTCCTGGCCACGGCTTCGATGTCGCTTTTCTTGACGACGCCGCCGTCCTCGTGGCGGAGCAGGTTCTCGAGAAAGACCTTCATCGAGAGCGGCATCTTGGTGAGGTCGAAGCCCCTCGCCGCCAACGCGGCGAGACTGAAATAGTCGTAGGTCTTTCCGCCGGCGGAGAGGGGGCGGCGGGTCTGGAAGCTGTCGAGGCTGGCGTTCTTCATGGGAACACTCCTTTATAAAGCGGTCCGGGTATTTTATCATTTGCCATGAGCTTGGAATTGACCGTGCTCGGCTCCGGCAACTACGCCCCCGGGCGCGGCAAGACCGTGCGCAACCCCGCGGGCTACGCCGTGCGCGCGGGCGCGGACCTGCTGCTGTTCGACCTCGGCTTCGGCAACGCGCGCCAGTTGGCGCGCGCCGGCCTGCGCGCCGAGGACGTCACCGACGTCTTCCTGTCCCACCGGCATCCGGACCACTGCGGCGACCTGCCCGCGCTCCTGTTCGCCTTTCACGGCGGCCCGCATCCCAAGCCCCGGCGGGAGCGCCTGCGCGTGTGGGGCCCGGCCGGCACGAGCGAGCTGGTCGCCGGATTGTGCCGGGTCTGGAAGCCGTGGCTGGACCCTCGCGGCTACGCGCTCGAGGTCCGCGAGCTCGCGGGCGGCGGCGAGGTCCAGGGCGTGGGCTGGGTGGTCGAGACCCACGCGGTTCCGCACACGACCGCCGCGCTCGCCTACCGCCTCAGCCGCGGCTCGGCGAGCCTGGTCTACTCCGGCGACATGGAGTACGACCCGGACTTCGCGCGCTTCGCGGCCTCCTGCGATCTCCTGCTGCTCGAGTGCACGGCCGAGGTCGACGACGCGGTCCCCGGGCATCTCTCGCCGCGCCAGGCGCTGAGCCTCTCGCGCGAGGCCCGGGCGGGGAAGACCCTGCTCACGCATCTCTCCGACGGCTCGGCCGAGGCGGCCGCGCGCCTGATCGCGGGCGATCCGTGCGTCGCCCTGGCCAAGGACTTGATGCGGCGCAAGATCTGAGGCGATGACGCGCAAGCTCCTGCCGCTGGCGCTCCTCCTGCTCGGGGCCTGCTCCGGCGCGCGCCTGCGCGAGCAGGAGCGGACCATCTCCGGCCTGCAGGCGAAATCCGACGCGCTGGCCAAGTCGCTCAAGGACCGGAGCGCGGAGCTCGACGCGTCCAAGGCCGCCGCGGCCGGCGCCGAGGCCAAGCTCGCCGACGCCGAGAGCAAGCTCGCGATCGCGAGCGCGCGCGCCGACAGCCTCGCGAAGTCGAACAAGGAGCTGTCGGACTCCATCGGAGCGAGCCAGACCGAGCTCGGCGGCAAGCTGAACGCGGTCGTCGCCGAGAAGGACGAGCTCGCCCGGCAGCTCGCCGAGGCCCAGAAGGAAAGGCTGAGAGCCGTGCGGCTGAAGGCCGTCTACCGCTCCGCGCGCGACAAGGCCGTCGCCGACCACGAGGCCCTCGTCAAGGAGCGCGACGAGCTGGCGTCCCAGTTCGCGGAGCTCGAGAAGGCGAAGGCGCGCGAGAAGACCGCGGCCGAGGAGGCGCGCCAGCGCCGGCACGACGAGATGGGCTCGGTCGCCGACGTGATCCTCAAGGAGATCCAGGCGGGCCGCGCGTTCGCGTCCGTCGCCGGCGGCCGCGTGGAGATCAAGCTGTCGGACGGCCTGATCTACGACGGGGACTCCGCGGAGGTGACCGGCGAAGGCGAGACCCTTCTCTCGCGCGTGGGCCTGGCGCTCAAGGAGCTCGGGCCCCGCGCGATCCGCGTCGAGGCCCACGACGACGCGGCCCCGGTCAAGCGCGGCCTGCTCGGGGGCTTCAAGGATCACTGGGCGCTGTCGGCCGCGCGCGCCGCCGCCGCCGCGCGCGCGCTCCAGCTTCGCGTGGGCCTGGATCCCGCGCGGCTCTCCGCCGTCGGCGACGCTCAGTTCCACGCGGTCGCGGGCGACGACGAGGCCTGCGCCGACGGCCGCTGCCTCGTGATCGTCGTCGAGCCGCCGGCCACCCCTTGACGGAATAAAGGACGCGTTCTACACTCAGAGCATGCCCAAGACCAAGGCCGCGACGAAGGTCGCGAAGACGAAGAAGGCGAAGAAGGGCGCCGAAGATCACGAGGATGCCCGCGAGCGGCACACCGCCGAGGCGGTGATGCAGACGGTGCTCACCGAGGCGAAGGTCGAGGCGGAGACGGTGCGCCTCGATCAGTGGGTGCCCATCGAGTGCCCGCACTGCGGCGAGGGGACCGAGCTTCACGTGATCGCGGACATGGACGGGCAATCGATCGACCAGGACTGCACCGTCTGCTGCCGTCCCTTCGTCGCCCACATCGAGATCGAAGACGACGACGTCCACGTCGGCGTCGAGGCGTCCTAAGCCTCGTGGCGGACGGGGCGTCCTGCCGTCTCGAGGGCGGAGCCTCGTCCGACGAGACGGTCGCGCGCGTGCTCGCGCTCAAGACCATCGCCGTCGTGGGCTGCTCGCCCAATCCCGCGCGCCCGTCGCACTACGTCTCCGCCTACATGATGGAGCGCGGCTACCGGGTCGTTCCGGTCAATCCCGGCCACCGCGAGCTCCTCGGCCAGGCCTGCTATCCGAGCGTCGCCGACATCCCGTTTCCGGTGGACGTCGTCGCCGTGTTCCGGCGTCCCGAGGAGGCGCTGACGCCCATCCTGGAGGCGATCGCCCATAAGGCGAAGGCCGTCTGGCTCCAGGACGGCATCACGCACCCCGAGGGCGAGGAGTTCGCGCGCAAGGCCGGTCTGCTCGTCGTCTCCGACGACTGCCTGATGCGCCGGCGCATGCGCGCCGGAGCCTAGCGGTCGATGATGTCCAGTAGTTCGACTTCGAAGACCAAGGTCTCGCCGCCGGAGATGCCCGCGCGCGGCTGGCCCTGGTCTCCGTAGGCGACATCCGACGGACAAACGAGCTTGGCCTTGCCGCCGGCCTTCATCAGCGCCAAGCCGTTGCTCCAGCAGGGGATCACGCCGTTGAGGGGGAAGACGGCGGGGGCGTTGCGCTTGTAGGAGCTGTCGAACTCGGTACCGTCGATCAAAGTCCCGCGGTAGTTGACTTTGACCTTGCTATCCGGAGATGGGTTTACTCCGTTGCCTTCCTTCTGAACTTTAATGAAGCCCCCTCCGGGGATTGCAAGGGCGTCATCGCGCTTGGTGAATTCGTCAGCGTACTCCCTACCCTTCTTTTTCTCGGCGTCGACGCGGACTCTCGCGCGCTTTTGGGCGAAGTCGCTGACCATGGGCAGATAGACCGTCATATCGAGCGCTGCAGTCTGGTTGTTGGCGGCGTCGGAGATGCCCCGGGTAAAAACTTTCACCTCGGCCTCGGACATGCCGATCTGTGAGACGTTCTTGCCGATCTGGAAGCCATACGCGTAGGCGACGCGCTCGTCGTCGTTCTTGAAGCCGTCTGCGTACTTCTGGACCTTCTTCTCGGCATCGACATGCAAAATCCCGTGATTTTTGGCGAACTCGCTGACCATTGGGAGATAGACGGACATGTTGAGCGCCGCGGCCTTGTTGTTGGCTGCGTCGGCGATTCCTATAATGAAGACCTTCACTTCGGCGGCGGACATGCCGATCTTCGACACGTTCTTGCCGATCTGGTAGCCGTACGCATAAGCGGGGCGTTCGTCTTCGGGCATCTTATCGCCGGAAAAATGAGTTGCCAATTGCGCAGTCGGCTCGGCAGACCCTGATCGAGCCGGCGTCGAAGGGGACTTATGCGACTCGCCGGCCTCACGGTCGATCCGGGCCAGGTTCGGCGCGTCCTCATGCCCTCGGCCGAGAAGCGCGTTCGGAGCGCCCGCCGACAGTTCGGGCGTCTGCGTCCGGTCGTGCGCCAGGCTCAGAACTTTTCTCGCGTAATCGATCAGTCCCCGCGCCGTGACGCGGCCGGACGCGTCGGCGGCCCATCCGCGCAGGGCGCCGAGCGCCAGATAGCTGAAAGCGGGACGCGGACTCTCGGCCTCGGGCAGGGGGCCGGCGAACTGATCGGAGCGCGCCGCGGTCAGCAGGATCGTCCGGCGGTCGAGACCCTGCGGGAGATTGCGCATGGTCACCAGGGGCTGAAGATTGGCCACGAGGTCGCGTCCCGAGGAGGTTTTTCCGGAGAAGCAGGCGTCGATGAGGACGACGGTTTTCGCCTGCTTGCCTTTGGCCAATATTCCGAGGAGTTCGTTGCGAGAGAGGCTCCGACGGTAGACGCTTTCGGCCTTCTGCTGGGCGTCCACGCCGACGAGCAGGCCGTCCTTGCCGTCCTTGGAGGGAGCTCCGTGGCCGATGAACACGAACCACAGCGTCCCTCCCGCCTCGACCTGCGCGGTCTTTTCGACGGCCGCCTGACGGATCTCGTCGTCGGTCGCGTCGTCGTCGCGCAGGAGCGCCACTTTTTCCGCCGGAACCTTCAGCGTCTCGGTCAGGTAGGCCTGCCAGGCGTCGGCGTTTTCGCGGGCGCCGGGCACGGGCTCGACGAAGGCGTATTTTTCGGCTCCGACGATCACCGCCGCGTCGCGCTCTCCGCCGCCCGTGGCCTTCGGCGGCTGCGACAGCTCGGGCCAAAGATCGCTGGCCCGAGCTGTCG
>VFSW01015032.1_pt1 | contig 10664 bp, 11 predicted proteins | sample 5358111 | NCBI WGS metagenome assembly VFSW01 (sample SAMN11554181, study PRJNA540505) | mine drainage metagenome | isolation source: sediment from site ElyBrook_90M | place: USA: Ely Copper Mine, Vershire, VT | collected 2017
TGATTCGCCGGTCCCATGCTGCCATTGGTGATCAAGTTACCTGGGTCTTGCGCACACGGATCATGCAAATTGAAATGCGGGAAGGGTCCCAGCAAAGTTGGCGGCGGAAGCGCTGGCGCGGGCACGACGGGCGGCGGCGCGGGCGGAACAACCGGCGGCGCGCTCGGCGCGGGCGTTGCGGTTGAATCCGGAATCGTCAGCACTTGTCCCGGTTTGATGAGACTTGGATTCGCGATATTGTTCGCGGCAACCATCGCGTCGACCGTCACGCCGAGCTTGCGCGCGATGCCGAACAGCGTGTCTCCGCTTTGGACGGTGTATGAACTTGGCACAGCAGTCCTCCTTTCGATTGTTAGGGTTCGGCAAGAAATAGATTCCCGTTCACCGGTGCGGAACGGCGTCCGCACCCTACGTAGGGAACGCTCGCCGGAGCGTTCCAGATATACGGTTCAGGAAGTTATTCTTTTTCGAACCCTTAGATGCAGGCGCGGTCGTGTAGGGGGAATGCCTCGCCCCTACGTTTGTGGAATGGTCAGCACCTGACCCGGTTTGATCAGTTTAGGGTTCGCGATGTTGTTCGCCGCGACGATCGCCGCGACGGTCACACCGAACTTGCGCGCGATGGCGTAGAGCGTATCGCCGGGCTGAACCGTGTACGTGGTTGCCGATTGCGCCGGCGGCTGCGTCGGTTGTGCCGGCGGCGTGGGCGGAGTAGGCAGTTGGGGTTGGCTCGGTTGCGGCGCGGGAGGCGGGCTCGCGGTCGGCGGCAGGATGACCACGGGCGCTGGACTGCCGCCCTGCGCGATGTAATCGCGAATCTGCGGCGTATCGCCCATGCCAAATGATCCGTCGATCCCCCAGCCGTTCATCGCGAAGATCGCCGCGCCGATAACGTAATCGTCGTTCTGCAATTCACTGTCGTACCAACTCAAGGTCGAAACATAACCGGCGGCAGTGGTGAATTTCCTCCAGCCCTGCTGGGGACGATTCGCCGGTCCTGCGCCGCCGTCGATGCCGGTCTCGGTGATGACGATCTGCCGGCGCGCATCCGGCGGCAGTAGGCCCATCACCTTGCGATAGCGCTGACAGAGCGAACACGCCCAAACATCCATCGTCGGCGCGCTGTACTCGTGGAGAGACAACAAATCGCAATGCCGCAAGCCGTCCGCCAGGTAGGTCCACAGGTTGGGTTCGAACGTACCGTCCGGTCTCGGATCGCCGCGGGCGGGATTGCCGGTCGCAAAGGAATACGCGGCGGAAGTGAAACCCGCCGCGCGCATCAAGTCGCCCCAGCGCACATAGAATCGCGAGAGTTTTTGCGCGTCCTCCGGCGATTGGACGACCGATTCGTTATAGCCCATCCACGCATCGTAGATGCCGCGCATCTGCTCCGCTTCGTCTTTCATCAAGGCAAAGAATCTTTCCGCGCGACCTTCTGGATCATCCTGAAAGATTTGATCGTTGTCATCGACGTAATGCCGCCCGATGATGAACGTGTTGGGCGATGCCTGCTTCGCCGGTTTCCAAATGTCGGCTTTGTGCTCCATCGAGACGACGATGCGCGGCTGCGCCGCCCCCAAGTAACCGGGAACATCGATGCCGCCGAGCGAGATAAAGTACAAACCGAGTTTGCTCTTCATGGGGCTCTCCTTTTTCGAAGCGATGTTGGCACCGACGCGTGCGATGCTTAAGATAGCACGAAAGCAAATGATATTCAAGCCCCCTCAACCAATTTGCACCCCCCTGTTCAAAGAACTCCTCTTCTACTATAATATGTCGCAATTCGGCCCTTTGGCTCGACCCAAGCCGCGCGTGCGCATAATACCTTCGCCAAAATCGTTTCGCACGCGTAGGGAAAATACCAGGTTTCTCGGAGAAACCTGGTATCTAGCGAAGGTATTGTGGACAACAATGGGATTGGTGTGTTGCCGTCTCTTCACCGAACAAAGAAGATAGGTGAAATGGTTTCGATAGAACTGGTACTCTTGGGACGCCCGCAGTTGAGATCGAACGACCGCGACCTGACGCCGGCGGTGGGCGCTAAAAGTATGGCGTTGCTCGCCTTGCTCGCGGCCGAGGCACCCGCGCCGTTGCCCCGCGAACGCATCGCCGGAACCTTGTGGTCGGACAAACGCGAGGACGCCGCGCGTTATCGACTTCGGCACGAGCTGTGGGATTTGCGGCGAACGCTCGGCGCGGAGGTGGTTCAATCGGACCAGACCGCGTGTTGGCTCGATCCGAGCACGGGCGTCCGCATCGACCTGCTGGAGTTTCTGCGCGGCAGCGCGCGGCTCGGCATTGGCACGCGGCAGCCGAAAGCAACCGCCGAGGAGGTCGCCGCGTTGAGCGATCTAGCGGCGTTGTATCAAGGCGATTTTCTGCGCGACCTCACCGTGCGCGGCGCGCCGGTTTTCGAGGAATGGCTCATGGCGGAACGCGAGCGCTTGCGCTTGCTTGGTCAGGATGTTTTGTGGAATCTCGCGCGGGCGCAGCAAGCCGCGCAGGCGCCAGCCGATGCCGCACAAACTCTCGCGCGGCTGTTGAGTCTCGACCCCTTGCGGGAACGCAATTACCGCGCGCTGATGGCAGTCTACCTCGCGCAGAACGATCAAGCCGCCGCGCTTCGGGTCTACCAAGATTGTCGAGAAACCCTCGCCGCGGAATTGGGCGCCCAGCCGTCGAAGGACACTGAACGCTTGTACGAAATCATCAAGCATGGCAGCGGCGATTCGACGCGCCGAGAGTTTGATCGCGCAAACGCATTTTTCAAACTGAGACAGTTCGACCAAGCGCTGGCGGCGTGTCACGCGGCAGACCTGCTCTTTCCCGACAGTCTCGCGGCGAGCGAAATTGCCTTGCTGCGCGCCGAAATCGCGCTGGCGCAAGGCAAATCCGCCGATGTTTCCTCCCTCATCCAACTTGCGCGCCAAACCCTGCAGAATTTGGCGGGCAGCCAGAATCCTTGAGGCATCCTCAATCGTAGTGCCAGTGACACACTCCGTGACACGCTCCAATGTTAGACTCCTTCTGAAAATGGAAAACAACACAGAAACAAATACGAGCGTGACAGAGACAAGTCAATCGTTTGTCGTCCGAATGTGGCAAGAAGATCCCGGCGAATGGCGCGGCACGGTTCGGCATGTGCAGAGCCAGGCGCAACAGGGATTTACGCGCATTGAACAAGTTTCCCGCTTCATCCAACAACACACCATTGGAGCGGACAAGCGACAAGCGGCGCAAAATCCCGCGCCACGCGCTGCCTTTCATTTCAATCTCGGCTTTAGCCGACACACCACCCGGATGATGGCACTCGCCCTCGCATTGATTGTCTTAGCCGTCGTGGGTCTGCTCGCCGTAGGACAAGGCAATGTAAGCCAAATCTTGGGGTTCGGGCGCTGAGATTGAGTACGTTCCGCTCAATCGACATCTGAAGTTTTTGAAGGCACATTACTCTATCCACTGCCCCGGTCAGTGGCAAACTAAACCAAGTGCCGCCGTTGCCGGAGGATGGCGAGCCAATTTAGGAGGAGAGGGGAAAATGGATTCACGTAATAAGAAGATGCTGATCGTCGCAGCCATCGTCGTCGTCGCCGCCGTGATCTCGATTGCCGCTGTCATGTACAATCCGGGTTTGTTAACCGGATTCGCGGGACAAGCCGGTCAGGCAGGACAAGCCGGTCAGGCAGGGCAAGCGGGACAAGCCGGTCAGGGTCAGTAACCCGAACCTACTTTGACTACACCACCTTCCCAGTTTGTAAAATAACCGAAAGTGAACGTAAGGCGGTAGTCCGCGGACTGCCGCCTTCCCTGTTGTACTCTCACTAGATCTGAAAGGCGGTGCGCCATGCTCCTTGCGATTCTAATCGCGATTGCAATACCCATCGTCTTCCTCTACTTTGTGCACTGGTTGGACCTCTATGGTTCGGATCGACCGCGCACGGTGCTGCTCTGCTTCGTGTGGGGTTTCGTCGCCTTCGTGCTATCGGTCCTCGTCAACCGTTTTTCCACAGACATTCTGGGGTTGGCGCATGATTTTGTCGGGACTCGCACGGCGCCGCTCGTCGAGGAGGTCTTCAAATCCCTCTTCCTCATCTACCTCGTGCGGCGGGCGAACTTTACCTACTTTGTCGATGGCGCGATCTATGGTTTTGCCGCGGGGATCGGGTTTGCCGTCATCGAAAACCTCAGATACATCCAGCTCTTCCCCGACCAAGCTCTCCTGCTCGTCATCACGCGCGATTTTTCGACCGCGTTGATGCACGGAACCGTGACGGCGCTCACCGGCGTCGCGCTCGGCCGTTTTCGTTTAGCGCGCGGCAACAGCGGCGTACTTTCGTTGCTGTTGGGCTGGGCGGGCGCGATGACCGTTCACTACACGTTCAACAATATCGCCCTCTCCAGTCTTGATTCGACGCTCACCGAGTGGATCCTCGTCGCCATCGGTCTGGGCGGCGTCGCGCTGGTCGTCGCGATCATCATGTGGGGTTTGCACGAAGAGCGCCGCTGGTTACGCGACGAGTTGAGCGAGAAGCTGCATGTGTCCGGCGAGGAAGCCAGCATCGTCCAACATTTGGGCGATCTGGATGAACTGCTTGCGCCCATCGAAAAGCGGTTCGGCAAGGACAAACGCAATCAGGTGGCGACTTTTCTACATCTCGAGGCGCAACTGGGATTGAAGCAAGAGGCGGAGGAGAAAACCACCGATCCCAAATTGCGCGCGGAGTTGGCAGCCCAAATTGCCCGGTCCGAACAAGAATTGGATCAAGAGCGCCGCCACGTCGGCGTCTACGTCATGTCGTTTGTGCGCGCCATTCTGCCGCCCACTGACTGGTCGCTCTGGGCGCGGCTGGGTCAGACCTTGACCAAAATGAAAACACCGCGCGCGAATATGTGGAACGCGCTGGGCAAGAAACTTACCGCGCCCGCCCCGACATCGAGCGCGAGGATGTACGCGCGCGTCCAAGCGGAACTCGACGCGCGAACGCAAGCCGCGACCTTGACCATGTCGCATGTAAATGAATTGCCCGACGCGTTGCAGCAGGTCTTCCACTGGGTTGCAAAGGAAGGAACGGTGGGCGTGCATCACGTGGTCGCGGGATTGGGACACGAGGAGAAGGCAGCGCAAGAAATGTTGAGCCATCTAGCGGCGCGGGGATTCCTCCACCAGACGACGCAGAACGGACAGGTGGTGTATCGCTCACGGATTGCGCCCGGCGAGCAAGACGCCACACGTCCACACGTGTGGCGGTCGCTGGAAAAACGGTCTGCTTCCATTCCTGAAAGGAGCCATCGATGAAATGCTTTTTTGATGAGAACGACGCGCGCGGCACGTGCCGTTTTTGCGGGCGCGCGGTCTGCAAAGACCACGCCGAGAAACGGATGCCCTACATCGCGACGATCTATCTCGGCGCGAATAATCTGCCCAAAGCCGTGGTGGTCGAGGACGCGCTGTGGTGTGGCACTTGCAAGCCCGCTGCCGAGCCGGTGCCAATGCCGGAGATTTATTGATTCACGTTACGCACCTCGTCATTTCGACGAGCGAAACGATTCGCGATGATCAAGCCGAGTTGTCAAGAACGTGCAATCGATATAGACTCCGGGCAATTGACCATGGGAGACCTCAATGCACATCCTTGTCACGAATGACGATGGCGTGACCGCGCCGGGTTTGCTCGCGCTCGCTACAGCGCTGCGCGCGCTGGGCGATGTCAGCGTGCTGGCGCCCGATCGTAACTGGTCCGCCGGCGGTCACGTGAAAACACTCGACCGACCGCTGCGCGTAAAACAAGTTCGCCTTGCCGATGGCACCGCGGCGTTCGCCAGCGACGGCGCGCCGTCCGATTGCGTCGCGCTTGCGCTGCTGGGCTATTTCGAAAAGAAAATCGACCTGGTCGCCGCCGGCATCAATTTCGGCGCGAATCTCGGACATGACGTGACGTATTCGGGTACGGTGACCGCCGCGATGGAAGCGAACATCGTCGGCGTGCCGGCGGTCGCGTTCTCGTTTGACGTGCCAGATAATTTTGTCGGCGATCCGGATTTCGGCGGGGCGGCGGCGTGCGCGCGCCAGATCATCGAGCAAGTGATCGCGCGGGGGTTGCCCACTGGAGTTCTGCTCAGCGTGAATGTGCCATTCCTGCCCAGCGCCGAAATCAAAGGGTTTCGCATCACGCGCCTTGGCTTGCGCGTTTATCGCAATCGCTTGGATCGACGCCAAGACCCGCGCGGCAAGCCGTACTACTGGATCGGCGGCGACGCGCCGACCAGCATTCCGGAGTACGGCACCGACGTGGGCGCGCTCGCGGATGGATATGTGTCGATCACCCCGCTGCAACTCGACCTCACCGCGTATCCCGCGATGGAATCGCTGAGCCAATGGGAGTTCAAGTCCAATCCGTGACCCGTCGTCGAGTGGCGGCGGCGCGAACGCATCCGCGCGTGCTCACCAACATCGGACGCCGGCGGCGCGTCGGCACAAATGAATGGGGCAAGCCGCTGGTCGCGTGTCCGCAGTGCCGCGCCCCCGCGGTCGTCGATGCGACGCAGACCGTGTGGTGCCGCGCGTGCGGCTATACGAGCCACGGTCTGGCTGGGTGCGGCTGATAAAAAATTTCGGCGCGGCGTGTTCCGCGCCCGAGCAAAACAAAATGCTCTCTCTCGACTTGATGTCGGAGGGAGCATTCATTAATGCCACGCGAAGCGGGTCGCAAGCGTCCCGTGCAACCCTGGCATGGCTGTGCGAACTTCAGCACAGTCACGTTCCCGCCAGGGCAAGTGTGATAGCCCGTTTCTACAGGAGCAATGTCAGCGCCCACAGAATCGCCGAAACCACTCCGAGGACGCCGAAGAGCGCGAAGAGCCAGCGCAAACCCGGCGAAACTGCCTGCGCGAGACCGAAGAGAAATAGTGCGATGGCGAGCACGGTGAGAACGCCGGTGTACGCGTCCGATTTCGCGCTGTACTGGGTGTATGCGTCCGACGCGGCATTTTGCTTGGCGAGCAAGTCCTGCGCGGCGGCGTGCAGGTCAGTCAGGTAGCGCGATGCGTCCGGCGTGCCGTCGGCTGAAGCGGGCGCGTACCGGGAATCGGTGTATAGGATCGAGGCGGCTTGGTACGAATCCGCACGCGCCTTGGCGACCTTCGCGTGCAGAAGAGCGGCGTTCGCGGCATCGGTATTTCCCTGGCTCTGCATTTGCTGCGCGGTCAGTTCCAAAATAGTGGACTGCATGCGATCCTGGAGCGTGGACACGAAAATCCCCATGTCATAGTTGCCTTGTAGTCCGCTCCGCTGCAACTCGCCTGCGATCTTGATCGCGTAAAACTGAGAGGCGCGGTTTGCGCTGCTGGCGCGCAGGCTCGCTTCGGCTTGCAGACCGGCGGTAATGGCGACCAACACCGTCGTCGCGACGGTAAGGACGACGACGAGACTCTTCCCTCGTTCCGAGTTGTTCGTTTTCTCGCTCATAATCCGCCTCGCAAGATGAAGAAGATTCCCTCGACGACGACGAACCAGGTCAAGCCGAGCAGGTAGAACGCTCCGCCGATCGAGAGCGTTGCCCAGCGCAGCCGCTTGTCCGCGATCTGTGCCACTGTCAGCCAGAACAACGCCATCACCAGCACGACGATGTTGACGGTAAGCCAGCGTTGTTCGCCCGCATACTGGTCGGCGCGATTAAAAGAGACCTGGGGATCGAGTTTCGCCAAGTCGGGGTTCTCGGCGTTGAGGTCGGCAAGCCGCGTATCGAGGTTGAACGAACCGTCGCGCTTGAGGTACGCTGGATCGCTGACCAGGGGTGAGAACTGCGCCAGCGCCGGCAGCAGGAATTGCCTGAGTTGCTGCGCCTGGACTTGCGCGACCGGGTCGCCGCTGTTGTTCAGCACTCCAAGTTCCGCCACGTACGCCGTATAGTTCTGCGCGAAGGTGGCTTCCTGGTACAGTTTGCGAACGTTCTCGCTCGCGCCGGCGTCGTTCTTCAGCGTGTTGATAAGCCCCGCGCGGCTGGCGTCGCCGCCGCTGGGACTGACGAGGCTGCCGCGCCCCGCCACGACGGCGGTCGTGATCGAAACAATCGCAATGACAAAGGCGACGAAAAGGTCCGAACGGGAGACAGTCGGTTGGTTCGCTGCCATTGGCAATCTCCTGATTTGTGTTTATCCGTGTGCATCTGTCCCATTTCTGAAACTGTCCGGTGGCTAAGACATGGAATATTCGCCCAAGCCAGTTGCAGACGCGTACCTAATTCGTGGGGCACCCTTCGGTAGCCGGCTCGAGCCTGATTTGCTCAACCCTATCTATATATTGTCCGCTTGCTACAGTCCCAACAACCGGTGCCGTCACGGTCCAGCTGCCGGGGTTCACCCGGATCACCGGTGTGCCGTCAGCCACGCCCTCCATTTGATAGGTACCGCTGCCGTTCACCGTCACACATCCATCAGGGGCGCAAAGCGTCCCAGCGTACTTCCAACTACCGCCGCCTGCGCCCGCGGGCGTGAAGACGAACTCTCCGACCCCCGGCGCGCCACCTCGGTTCTGTTCCGCTTTCAGTGTGAACGGCCTGTCCAATGCGCAGACGATCCCTGTCAGATGGTCAGTGCGCCAGTAGACTCCATCTACACGATATTGCGGTACCTTGTAGTAGATCACTGTGAGGGGCGAGTCACCCGTATTGCCGGTGTCTCTGAGCGCGCCGACGACGCGCTCCAAGCCGCTCCACCCCGGCACCAGGCTGCCTGCCCGTACGATCACAGCCCCTACCGCATCTCGCTGGTTAGCAAAGACACGCTGCGACTCAGGCGTCGTCTCAGGAACGGTCTGCCAGTTGCCGGCGGCTTTGCCGCTGTCATCGGTCTGCGGTGGGGCAACGTTAAAGGTTCCGTGCCCAGCCAAGCCATCCGACACCGACCACTCGAGGGGCCTGTTTCCCTCCACTGCTCCCTGGTGAGGCAGATTGCAGTTGCCCAGGTTCTCCAGCATCCAGCGGTCAATTGGAAGGTAGTTGCTATAGTAGTCATCCTGGAAAGTCAATGCAACATCCACTCGAGTCGACCAGGGCTTGCTGCCGTCCTGATGATAGATCTTGTTCGGCTTGGTCGTGACCGTTAGCTTGTGACCATACAGCAGTAGAGACGCACACACGCTCACCTGCGCGGCTTCATACCTGTCCAGAGGCATCCCGATAGCGTCCTGCACTTCGCCTTCCATCTGACCACGTACTTGGTCTTGGATGAATTCGCCAATCGGCCCCCCACCGGCAAAGCTCGCGATCAAGGACGCCTGTATCGGATCATTGACGAGGCTGCCGCGCATAGACAGGTGGACAACGCCCGCTGCCAGCGGCACTGATGCCATCGGCACCGCGGTAGGCAATGGTCCGGCATCGGCGTATGAGACGCTATAAAGCAACAGCGTCAGTTGCAACGGATCGAGCAAACTATCGCCCCAGAGCGGATCGGGTTTGAGGGGTGGAAAGCGTTTGGCTCTCTCCTTGCCAAGAGCCAGCACGAAGGCAGGCAACGCTTGCTTTGATTCGTACTGGGCTTTGCCTGCATAGTTCGCGAATTTTAGAGTGAGGTAATCGCGGGTCAAAGGATTGTTGGTGCCTTGTTGTTTCGCCCCTCGATTGTTTGCCGCAGCAATGAAGGAATCCAAGCTGACATAACCACCGTCATTGAAGGCATCGGCCATTTCAGCCACCTGCGGGACGAACATCAGCGGCAAGCCCTGCTTGAAGCGTGTCCCCGCCAAGGTTACGTCACCTTCACCCAGTGGAGGCACTCCAAAAGCCGTCATCACGCCCGTGATGTATGGCTTGAGGTCTTGCTTGGCAGCCAGCGCCGCATAGGTGATCTTGGCAACGTTCTCCAGCGCTTGCGCGCTGTTGGTTGTAGCTGGGGCAGGCAACGCGACGGAAGGATTGGCAGAGGTCGTTGGTTGACTAACAGCGGGTTGGGCGGTCGGCTGGGAGGTGGGCACAACGGTTGGTGCCGCCACGCGCGGAGGCGTCACATTCGCAACCGCCGCCGAGGACGGTTGCGTCTGCACCGGCGCGCTCGTCGATGGTGCAGACGGCGCACATGCAACCGCACCAAACAAAATGACGGCGAACAGAAAAAGGGAACAGCGGTTCATTTCTTCTCCTTGTGAGAGTCACATTTCACTACTGCGCCTTGTGGGTCAGTTTCAGCGTGGTAGTTTCTTGCACAGGGAATCCATTGAAACTCTTGGTGCGGTTATACTGCTTTGTCAAAATCGGCCCGCTTCGGGTCCAGCCGCGAATCTCGAAACCTCCCGCTCCGCCTTCGTCTTGATGAAGGAATTGAAATAAACCAAGCCAGAGCGGAGTATTGTCAGTAACCTCAGGGCCGCAGCCGGCAGGCGAACATGCTTGTTGAATAGCATGCCGGGTGTCGGGTCCGGGATTTAGGACAAGCGTAAGACTCGTCAAGTCGAAACTCACGCTCGCGTCAAGTCCAGAAGGAGGCCCGATGATCGACGCTTGGAGGTTACCGCCTGTCGCTCCCGAGTCAATGACCTTAAAGTATTCAGAACTCGACGTCTCATTCAGATTCAATTCGATCGGCGCTTGACCTTTTATTGCAGTTATTTCCAAGCGGAGAAGAACGGTTGAATGAGCACCGTACATAGATATAAACAGCGCAAACTC
>VFSW01015033.1_pt1 | contig 10664 bp, 8 predicted proteins | sample 5358111 | NCBI WGS metagenome assembly VFSW01 (sample SAMN11554181, study PRJNA540505) | mine drainage metagenome | isolation source: sediment from site ElyBrook_90M | place: USA: Ely Copper Mine, Vershire, VT | collected 2017
CGTCCCCGCTGCCCGCGTTTGAAACGTCCACGGTCCAGCTCATCGTGCCGTAAGTGCCGGTCTTGGGCTCCTTCTTCGCAAAGAGCGCATCCATCATCGGTGTGCTCGTGCTGTCCTGAATCTCCAAGGCGCCCAGAGCTTCGATGCGGTATTTGAGCAGGTGCGCGAAGGCCGATACCAGGCTTGGCATGCGGGTCAGTGTGCCATCGGGTGGCATGGGCATCTCGAACGCATCGTCGCCCGCGGTCTTCATCAGCATCTCGAGCTTCATGCGCATCCATACCGGATCGAGCGTGCGCATGTCCATGGAAAGCGTCTTCGCAAGCGCGCCCAATCCCCTCGGCTGTTCCGATCCGTTCACCCAGACCTCGAATGGATGGTGGACGCCGTTGCTCGACGTGTGCGAGACGAAGGCGACGAAGCTTCCGAGCGGATGCTTGACCACCTGGGACACCCAACCCTCGCTGCCAGCGGGCAGAGCAGGGCGGCCAGGCCAGCGCAGCGAGGCCAATGCGGGTTTGGGGGCGGCTTCGAGCATGATGCGCCTGTCCTGGTCGAATACGAAATCCTGAGGTTGCTCCTCCTCCTTTGCGACAGACAGCACCGAACCCAGCACGCTGTTTGGCCGGTAGGTCGCAAGCCCCTTGAGTCCGGCTCTCCATGCCTCGGTGTACAAATCCCTGAATTCCTCGAAGGGATAGTCGGCCGGGACGTTCACAGTCTTGCTGATCGAGGTGTCGATATAAGGCGCGACGGCCGCGACCATCTTCATGTGGTCGAGCGCGGAAATTTCGAGTGCGGTCACGAAAGCGGAAGGAAGTGCTTCTGTCTTCTGTCCGCTGTCTTCCGTCATCTGATTGTACAAGCGCCAGGCATGATCCTCGACCGTATAGTCCTTGGTCGAGCCGTCCATCATGCGCTTCTTTCGCGTGTAGAACCAGGAGAAGGGAGGCTCTATGCCGTTCGACGCATTGTCTGCAAAGGCAAGAGAGATGGTGCCGGTGGGCGCGATCGAGAGCAGATGGCTGTTCCTGATGCCGTGCATTCTGATGCCGTTCTTCAGCTCATCCGGAAGACGCGAGGCAAAGCGCGGCGCTTCCAGATACAGGTCCGCATCAAGCAGCGGGAATGCGCCGCGCTCCTTGGCCAGTTCGATCGAGGCTGAATACGCCGCATCGCGCATGATGCGGGTGATGTCCGATGCAAAGAGGCGCGCCTCGTCCGTGTCGTAGCGAAGACCCATCATCACAAGTGCATCGCCCAGGCCCGTGTAGCCCAAGCCGATGCGCCGCTTGCTCTGCGCTTCCTGCTGCTGCTCCGGAAGCGGCCATGCGGTCACGTCCAGCACGTTGTCCAGCATGCGCACTGCGACTCCGGTCAGTTTCTCAAATGCATCGAAATCGAATCGGACATGCTCCGAAAATGGATCCTTCACCATCAGGGTCAGGTTGATCGAGCCCAGACAGCAGCAGCCGTAAGGGGGGAGGGGTTGCTCGGCGCAAGGATTCGTGGCCTCGATCAGTTCGCAGTAGGACAGGTTGTTGTCGCGGTTCATCTGGTCGATGAACAGCACGCCCGGTTCTGCATGGTCATAGGTGCTCTCTATGATCTGTTGCCATAGATGCTTTGCGCTGATTTTCCGGTAGACCCAGAGACCGTCCTCACGCTGGAAGGCCCGCGACTCCTTGATGGCTGATGCAGGTTCCGCCTTGTGCACGAGTTCGAATTCCAGATCGTTTTCGACCGCATGCATCAAGGCATCGGTGACGCCGACCGAGATGTTGAAGTTGCGAAGATCGCCCTGGTCCTTCGCGTGGATGAATTTCTCGATGTCAGGGTGATCGCAGCGCAGCACGCCCATCTGCGCACCGCGCCTGGCGCCTGCCGATTCGACGGTCTCGCAGGAGCGGTCGAACACGCGCATGTAGGAGATCGGCCCGCTGGCGCGCGACTGAGTTCCCTTGACCAGCGCACCTTCGGGGCGTATCGAGGAAAAATCATACCCCACGCCGCCGCCGCGCCGCATGGTTTCGGCAGCCTGTTGAAGCGCGTCGTAGATGCCGGGCTTGCCGTTGTTGACGCCGGATATTGCATCGCCCACCGGTTGCACGAAACAGTTGATCAGGGTTGCCTGATTCGCAAGACCTGCGGCGGAATTGATCCGTCCTGCGGGCACGAAGCCTTGCTGTTGCGCGTTGAAGAAGGCCTCTTCCCAGTGCGCGCGCTGTTCGGGTTTCTCGGCCTCTGCAAGCCCGCGCGCGACGCGCCGTCTGACATCGTCGGCGGATGTTTCGCCCGCTTCCGCATATTTTTCAAGCAACACTTCAATGCTGATATCCTGCGTCATTTTCCGCTCCATCGCTCTTGCATGCTGCCTGATAAAGTTTATTCGAACAATCTTGCCAGCCCGTCCAGTCCCGTGAAGTTCAATGCATAGCTCGCCTTTTCGCGCACTACGGGCTTGGCGTGGTAGGCGATGCTCACCCCCGCTACCGCCATCATCTTCAAATCGTTTGCGCCATCTCCCATCGCGATCACCTGCTCAGGTTTGAGTCCGAGTTCATCGCGCATCTTCAAGAGCCAGTCCGCCTTGCCTTCGGCATCGAGTATCTTTCCCAACACGCGGCCTGTGAGTTTGCCGTCCATGATCTCAAGCGTGTTGGCATGCGCATAGTCGAGTCCAAGGCGAGTTTTCAGGCGCTCTGTGAAAAACAGGAACCCGCCTGAGACGAGGAGCGTTCTGATGCCATTTTGCTTCAGCCTTGCAAGCATGATTTCAGCGCCGGGGTTGAGATTCAGGCGCTCATCATACACCCGCTGCAAGGCGTCCTCGGCAAGCCCTTCGAGCAGTGCCACGCGGCGGCGCAGGCTTTCTGCAAAATCGATCTTGCCCTGCATCGCTTCCTCGGTGATCGCTGCGACCTGCGGCTTCAAGCCCTGCATGTCGGCGATCTCGTCTATGCACTCGATCGAGATCAGCGTCGAGTCCATGTCCATCACGACGAGCCCGAAATCGGCGAGGCGCTTGCCATCAGGCACGAATCCGTAGTCGATGCGATGCTCGAAACAGTATGAAGCTATGTCCGGATGACGGCTTGCATCAACAAGACGCCAGCCTGACTTGTCGATCTGTTCGATGCGTTTCGCAGAAGACAAGGCCGCGAGGTGTTCGATCTTGGCGCTGGGGATGTCGTTTTCAGCTAGCAGGATGAGGTTCATGCGTCACTTCAATTCGTTGTAAAAGTTTTTGATCGCCAGCACGCGCTGGCCCAGGTCTTCGTATTTTAACTCGATGCGCAGTCTGTCCTGGCCGATCATCTTGATGTGGCGTTTGCTCTGGATCAGCGTGATGATCTTCATTGGATCGATGGGCGGGTTTTCCACGAACTGGATCTGGATCGCATTCGATGAGGCGTCGACCTTGCTGATGCCCAGAGGTTTTGCGAGCAAGCGCAGGCGGTGACAGTCGAGCAGAGTCTGTGCGGATTCGGGCAGCAGGCCGAAGCGGTCTATCAGTTCCTGATGCATGTCGTCGAGGTCCGTCTGGGTTTCGCAGTTGGCCAGCCGCTTGTAGATCACCAGGCGTTGGTGGATGTCTCCGCAATAGTCTTCGGGCAACAACGCGGGGCTGTGCAGATTGATCTCCGTGGTGACACCCAAAGGATGCGCCATGTCGGGTTCGCGCCCCTGCTTTAGCGACGAGACCGCGGCATTCAGCATATCGGTATAGAGCGAAAATCCGATCTCCTGCATCTCGCCGCTTTGCGACTCGCCCAGCACTTCGCCGGCACCCCTGATTTCAAGGTCGTGCATCGCAAGATAAAATCCGCTGCCCAGTTGTTCCATCGCCTGTATCGCTTCGAGCCGCTTCTTGGCCTGGACAGTCAGGCCGTCCAGGCTGTCCACCAGCAGATAGGCATAGGCCTGGTGGTGCGAGCGTCCGACGCGGCCGCGCAACTGATGAAGCTGGGCAAGACCGAAGCGGTCGGCGCGGTTCATGATGATGGTGTTTGCAGTCGGGATGTCGATGCCGGTTTCGATGATGGTGGTGCAAAGCAGGATGTTGAAGCGCTGCTGGTAGAAGTCCTTCATCACCGCCTCGAGCTCTCGCTCGCCCATCTGCCCGTGCGCGATCCGGATGCGCGCCTCGGGCAGGAGCTCCGTGAGCTTTTCTGCCATGTTGGCGATGGTATCCACCTCGTTGTGCAGAAAATAGACCTGGCCGCCGCGTTTCAATTCGCGCAGCACGGCCTCCCTGATCACGCCTGCGCTATAGCTGCTGACGAAGGTCTTGATCGACAAGCGCCTTTGCGGTGCGGTGGCGATGATGGAGAAATCGCGCAGGCCTTCGAGCGACATCGCAAGCGTGCGCGGAATCGGGGTTGCGGTGAGCGTCAGTATGTCCACTTCTGCGCGCAGCGCCTTGAGTCTCTCCTTCTGCTGCACGCCGAAACGATGCTCCTCGTCTATGATCACAAGCCCCAGGTTGTCAAACGAGATGCCTTTCTGGATCAGCTTGTGGGTGCCGATGATGATGTCGAGTTTTCCTTCTGACATTTCCTTCAGAGCCTGCGCCTGTTCCTTCAATGATCGGAAACGCGACAGCTCGGCTATGCGCACAGGCCAGTCCGCGAAACGGTTGGAAAAATTCTGGAAGTGCTGTTCGGCAAGCAGCGTGGTGGGCACGAGCACGGCGACCTGCTTGCCGTCCATCACCGCGACGAATGCGGCGCGCAGCGCAACCTCGGTCTTGCCGAATCCCACATCGCCGCAGATCAGTCGATCCATCGGCCTGCCCGATTGCAGATCTTCGATCACCGCGTTGATCGCGGCTGCCTGGTCTGGCGTTTCCTCGAAGCCGAAGCCCGCGGAAAATTCCTCGTAATCGCGCGCCGTGAGCTTGAATGAATGACCCTTGCGGGTTGCGCGCTGTGCGTAGAGGTTCAGAAGCTCTGCTGCGGTGTCGCGCACCTGTTGCATCGCGCGGCGCTTGGCCTTGTCCCAGGCGCCGGAGCCCAGCTTGTGCAAGGGGGCCGTGTCCTGCGCGCCGCCGCTGTAGCGGCCGATCACATGCAATTGGGATACCGGAACATAGAGCTTGTCGCCGCCTTGATACTCAAGCAGCAGGAACTCGTTTTCCCCTTCGCCGAGATCGAGGTTCACCAGTCCCTGATAGCGCGCAATGCCGTGCTGTTCATGCACCACCGGGTCGCCGACCTTGAGTTCAGACAGATCGCGCAGCATGCCTTCGATGTTGCTCTTTTTGGCGGCGCGCGCGGCGCGGTTGCGCGGTTGGGATGCATACAGTTCCGTCTCGGTGATGATCGCAAGGTTCTCATCGGGCAGCATAAAACCGTTCTGCAAGGGTCCCGTGCAGAGCATGAATTTCTTGTCGCCTGCCAGAAAACCCGCATAGTCTTCGCAGACTTCTGCTTTCAATCCGTATTCCAGAAGGAAGCCCGACATGATTTCGCGCCTGCCCAGACTGTCCGCCAACAGCAGCGTGCGCCCGTCAAAGTTTTTCAGGAAATCTGCAAAGGCCTGGGTCGGAATTTCCGCATGGCGATTCACCGCAATGTCGGGCAACGTTTTGGTATTGCAGGAAGTCGCATTGCCGGAATCGGATACGATGTCTAGCCTGGCGAAATTTTTGGCTGCGATGAAGAATGCCTCGGCATTCATGAAAAGAGCATCGACCGGCAGCAGCGGATGCTGCGGATCGCCCCTCAAGAGGTTGTAGCGCGATGCCGCGTCGATGCCGAACTGGCGTATGACCTGATCCACGTTGCCGTGCAGGCAAAGGGTCGAATTTTTCGGCAGATAGTCAAACAGCGAGGCGGTCTTGTCAAAAAACAGCGGCAGGTAATATTCGATGCCGGCCGGCGCATTGCCCTTGCTGACTTCCTTGTAGATGCGGGATTTGGACGGGTCTCCCTCGAAGCATTCCCTGAAGCGCTGGCGGAAATGCGCCTGGCCCTTTTCATCGAGCGGAAACTCGCGCGCAGGCAACAGGCGGATTTCCGGCACCGGATACAGCGTGCGCTGCGTGTCCACATCGAAGGTTGCAATACTCTCGATTTCATCGTCGAACAGGTCGATGCGGTAGGGTAGCACGCTGCCCATCGCAAAAAGGTCGATGAGGCCGCCCCGGATGCAATATTCTCCGGGGGAGAGCACCTGCTGCACATGGCTGTATCCAGCAAGGCTAAGCTGTTCGCGCAATCCCGGCAGGTCCAGCCTCTCATTCTTCTTCAGGAAAAAGGTGAAGGCCGCCAGATATTCGGGAGGGGCAAGCGGGTAAAGGGCCGTCGTGACCGGCACGATCAGCACATCGCAGGAATTGCTTCTGACATGGTGCAGCGTTGAAAGCCGTTCGGAAACCAGGTCCTGATGCGGCGAGAAGTGGTCATAGGGCAGCGTTTCCCAGTCGGGCAAAAGATGCACGCGAAGATCGGGCGAGAAGAAGCGGATTTCCTCGAAGAGCCGCTGGGCTGAGAGCGCATCCGAACTGATCACGGTAAGCGTGGTGTTCTTGTCGGCAAGTTGCGCCAGCGCCAGCGCGTCGGACGATCCGGCAAGGCGGGTATAGCGCGGCCTTGTGTGATTTGATGTGAACAGCATGACAAGTTGCGGGAGCGTATGAAGCGCCCATTATAAATCAAGGAGGCGCTGATTTATTCCCGCACGGGTGCGACGTTGGTTTTGCGGGAGGGGATGCGAGTCGCCTTGAGTATCACTCGAAATAAATCTTCGAGGCGCTGCGTCTGCCGGGGCGCGACTTTTGGGTGATGAGGCCCCTGACTGCCGACAAATCCGCGATCGGCACATCGGGATAGCTGTCGTTGAGCGCATGCAGATGCCAGCCGGCTTCAGTTTTTATCAGCTGGCGAAAGATGTATTCGTCGTCGTAAAAGGCCAGCACATAGCTGCCCTCGATGATCCTGGGGCCCGGTTCGATGACGATGACCTCGCCTTCGTTGAATTCCGGCGCCATGCTGTCTCCCAGCACCATCAGCGCAAACGGTTCCGCGTCATTGCAGGCACTCTGGTGCGCAGTATCAGCGCTTGCGGATTCGATAGGGATGATTTTTTCGTTCGTCATTTGTTTCCTCGGGTAATTGCGTAAAATACTACCCGCATCAAGACAAAAAGCCAACAGAGCCTTTATCGGCTCGCCCGGCTCAATTACAATCCGTTCATGACTTCATTTTACGCTCTGGTTCCCGCCGCAGGTTTCGGCGCGCGCATGGAACACGAATTGCCCAAGCAATATTTACCCATCGCGGGCAGGCCGATGATCTATCATGCGCTGAAAACGCTGTGCGATTGCGCAGAGATAGAGCGCGTGTTCGTGGTGCTCTCTCCCGATGATGCGCTGTTTCATTCCTATGACTGGCAGGGCTTGGGCGACAAGTTGCAGACCCTGTATTGCGGAGGGGAGATGCGCGCGGATACGGTATTGAACGGGCTGATCGCCTCCGAACTTGAGCCGGATGACTGGGTGCTGGTGCACGATGCGGCGCGGCCCTGTCTTGCAAAAGCACATTTGCAAAAGCTGATCGATGAATTGAAAGACGATGAAGTGGGCGGGATACTGGCCGTCCCTGTGGCCGATACCTTGAAGCGCGCGGACGACAAACAGCGCGTGCTGCGCACGGAGGACCGCGCGGGTCTTTGGCATGCTCAGACGCCCCAGATGTTTCGCGCGGGATTGCTGACGCTGGCATTGGAGCGGTGCAAGTCCGTCACGGATGAGGCATCCGCAATCGAGGCGATGGGATTGAGCCCGAAACTTGTTTTAGGGGATGCAAGCAATTTCAAGGTGACTTATCCGCAGGATTTGCGGCTGGCTGAATTGTTGCTTAAGGAGAGGACATGCGCATAGGTCAGGGTTTCGATGTGCACCAGTTGGTGGCAGGCCGTCGGCTTGTCATCGGCGGAGTGGACATCCCGTTTGAAAAAGGCCTGCTCGGGCATTCCGATGCGGATGTGCTGCTGCATGCGATCTGCGATGCGCTGCTGGGTGCTGCAGCCTTGGGCGACATAGGGCGGCACTTTTCCGATTCCGATGCGAAGTTCAAGAACATCGACAGCCGCATCCTGCTGCGCGAGGTGATGCATCTCGTGAAAAGGGAAGGTTATCTCATCGCGAATGTGGATGCGACCATCATCGCACAGGCGCCGAAGATGGCCCCGCACATCCCGCAGATGGTGGAACATATCGCAAGCGACCTTCGGATTGAAAAGAGTGCGGTCAACGTGAAGGCGACCACCACCGAGCATCTGGGCTATACCGGGCGCGGAGAAGGCATTGCGGCCCAGGCGGTGGTATTGTTGATTGCCGACGCATGAAAATACTCGCACTGGAAACTTCCACCGAATATTGTTCTGTTGCACTCTGGCAGGACGGAATCATCCTTGCGCGGAGCGAGCTTGTGGGGCAGAAGCATTCCGAAAGGTTGATGCCGATGCTGCATGACTTGTTGAACGAGGCCGGGGTCAGCCTTTTGCAATGCGATGGCATCGCGTTCGGTTCCGGGCCGGGTTCGTTCACAGGGGTGCGCATCGCCTGCGGGGTGGCGCAGGGTCTGGCATTGGGCGCGGGCTTGCCCGTTTTGGGCATCACAACCCTGCTTGCGCTGGCGGAAGGAACAGGGCATAGGCGCGTGATTGCGGCGCTGGATGCGCGCATGGGAGAGATCTATTGCGCCGCGTATGAAAAGCAGGATGAAGGCTGGAAGACAATCTGCGAGCCGGTTCTTTGCAAGCCGGAAGAGGCGCCTGTTGTGAAAGATTGCGGCTGGTTTGGCGCGGGCAGCGGCTTTGCGGCGCACCGGGAAATCCTGCATGGGCGATATGCGAAAAACATCACCGGCATGGATGCCGATGCCGTTCCCGGGGCCTCAAGCATCGCCGCGCTGGGCAACTTGCAGTTAGCACGCGGACAGGGCATGGATGCGGCTTGTGCGCAGCCCTTTTATCTGCGCGACAAGGTCGCGTTAAAGACCGCAGAGCGCGAACTGATCGCGGCAGAACCTCCGCAAAAATGAGGAAGATGGCGGCATCCGACATCGGTGCGGTGCTGGCGATCGAGCAGGCAGTGCAGGCATATCCCTGGACGCGCGGCAATTTTTGCGATGCAATGGAAAGCGGCTATCTGTGTTATGTTGACGAAAACAACGGTAAGCTTTGCGGCTATGCGGTGCTGATGGCAGGCGTGGACGAGGCCGAGCTGCTCAACATTGCGGTGGCAGCCGAGTATCAGCGCAAGGGCATGGGCGGGAAGATGCTTAAGGTGATGTTGCAAGCCGCACAGGATAGAGGGTTTTCTCGGGTGCTGCTCGAAGTGCGCGCATCCAATCTGGCGGCGATTTCCTTATATCACCTTGCCGGATTTGCAAAAATCGGTGTGAGGCGGGATTATTACCACAATGCCAGCGGCAGCGAGGATGCGATCGTGATGGCGTGCGATGTTGAAACAGGCAAGGCGATGGAGAGTAAACATGGATAGGCGCGAGGCGGTGTTGCGCGAACTGAATCTGTATCCGGTATGGGTTAGGCGCGACAAATGTGACGCATCGGACGAAGCCGCGCCGCTTGAGATGCGAGCGACCCAAATGGATTGGCCCGAACTGAAAGAGAAGGTGAGAGACTGCGCACTGTGCCCTTTGAGAGCCGGCTGCACGCAGACGGTGTTGGGTGTCGGAAACGAGAAGGCGCAATGGCTGTTCGTCGGGGAAGCGCCGGGCGCCGAAGAGGATGCGAGGGGAGAGCCTTTCGTGGGTCATGCGGGCAAATTGCTTGACAATATGCTGCTCGCCATCGGGCTAAAGCGCAGCGAGGTGTATATTGCCAATGTGGTCAAGTGCAGACCGCCTGACAACCGGCAGCCCCATGCAGCGGAGGTGGCCGCGTGCCTTCCTTATTTGCAGCGCCAGATTGCATTGATTGAGCCCAAGGTCATCGTGGCGCTGGGCAAGACGGCGGCTTCGGCGCTTCTGAATAACGATGCATCCATCGCCTCGCTGCGCGGGCGGGTGCACGAGTATCAGGGCATGCCGCTGATCGTGAGTTTTCATCCTGCCTATCTGTTGCGCACGCCGCAGGACAAGGCAAAGTCCTGGCAGGATTTGTGTCTGGCAAGAGCGGCTGCCGACGCGCACTGACTTTTTGGGATCAACCCGATAGGATTGCTGACTTGAAAAAATGGCTGCTGATCCCGGTTCTTCTGCTGGCCCTGTTCTTGTTGTACCGCCAGCAACATATTGAAATGCCTGTGATCAGGATAGGCGTTCTGCATTCGCTGACAGGCACCATGGCTGCGAGCGAGGCGCCGCTGGTGGATGCGGTGCGGCTTGCGGTCGAAGAGGTGAACCAGTCGGGCGGGATACGCGGCGCCAGGATCGAAATGATCGTCATCGACTGCCGCTCGGACCCGAACTACTGCGCAGCACAGGCCGAGAAGCTGATTACGCAGGACAAGGTGCAGGCCTTGTTCGGCTGCTGGACTTCCGCCTGCCGCAAGGCAGTCAAGGCCGTTGTCGAAAAGCATCATCACCTGCTGTTCTATCCGGTGCAATACGAGGGATTTGAGCAGTCGCCCGACATCTTCTATACGGGTGCCGTTCCGAATCAGCAGATCATACCCATGGTGGCCTGGGCAT
>VFSW01015034.1_pt1 | contig 10664 bp, 12 predicted proteins | sample 5358111 | NCBI WGS metagenome assembly VFSW01 (sample SAMN11554181, study PRJNA540505) | mine drainage metagenome | isolation source: sediment from site ElyBrook_90M | place: USA: Ely Copper Mine, Vershire, VT | collected 2017
GTCCTGCAATGTAATAGACCCGTCGCGCGTCCTCGACCGAAAAGAGCCCGTACCGCAACACGACGCCATCGGGATTTGCTTGTGAGCGCATTCCGAGTTCCCGCTCCGCCCACGCCTGCGCTACCACTACCCCCTCATCCGCTTCCGCCTCAATGACAAACGCATGGTGCCGATTTTTCATTGTTTCGCCAAGATGCTCTTGCGGTACGTATCCAGATGCTGCCGTGCGTGCCCCGGCCCGCGCGCGACGCCGTTGTTGGGGGGGGGCGGGTGTTGCGCGACGACGCCCGTGCGGCGGTAGACGAGCTCCGGCATCTGGCGGAGCTGCGAGGAGCCGCCCGTGAGAATAATGCCGTTGTCGATAATGTCGGCGGCGAGTTCGGGCGGCGTGTCCTGGAGCACCTTGCGTATCGCCTGTGTCATCTCGCGCAACTCGCGCGCCATCGCCTGGACGAGGTCGTTCGTCGAAATATCGACCGTGCGCGGCAGGCCGCTCATCAGATCACGCCCCTTGACTGACAGGGAGAGTTCCTCGTTCAGCGGTACCGCGGCACCGACCTTTATCTTCAGTTCTTCAGCGGTCTTCTCGCCGATGGAAAGATTGTGCTGCTTCTTCACGTGGTCGATAACCGCGCGATCCAAGCGGTCGCCCGCACACTTCACGCTTGTGGAGGCGACGATACCGCCTAAGGAAATCACCGCGACGTCTATCGTTCCGCCGCCAATGTCCACGACCATGCGCCCCATGGGCTCGTGGATGGGGATGCCCGCGCCAATGGCGGCAAGTATCGGTTCCTTCACCACATACGCGTTCTTGGCGCCGGCCTTGAGCGCCGCTTCGATGACCGCGCGCTTCTCGGTTGACGTGACTCCGGCAGGAACCGAGACGAGCACAATCGGTTTGAACGGGTTTCTGCCGAGCGCCTTTTTTATAAAATAGCGGAGCATCGCCTCAGTAATACGATAGTCGGCGATAACGCCGTCCTTCATCGGACGATACGCGATGATGTCTTCGGGAGTGCGGCCAATCATCCGCTTCGCCTCAGCGCCGATGGCAAGAATCTTGTTGTGTCCACGCTTGCCATGCGCCTTGCCGACAGCGACGACCGACGGCTCATTGATAACCACGCCCTTTTCGGGCACGAAAACGAGCACGTTGGTGGTTCCGAGGTCGATGCCGAGCTTGGGAGAAAAGAATGACATTGCCTGCATGATATCGCTCTCGGCGCTCGCGCGCAAAGGTGTTAGGATACCTCCCATGGAGGAAGGGATAAATTTCATCGTCGACGGCGGGAAAAAACTCTCGGGAAGCGTTGAGACAAGCCGTTCTAAAAATGGTGCGGTTGCCCTTCTCGCCGCCTCGCTCCTCAATAAGGGCCGTACAACGCTCGAGCACATGCCGAAGATTGAAGAAGTGAATCGGCTTGTTGAGGTGCTCCGCTCTCTCGGCGTAACAGTCGCGTGGGAAGGATCAGGTCTTACGATACAACCGCCTGACATCCTTTCACTCGGGACCATCGACCAGGTGGCGGCGGCTCGCACGCGTAGCATCCTCCTCTTTATCGGCCCGCTCCTGCACCATGCGCGCTCTTTCGAAATCCCCCAGTCGGGCGGATGCACGCTTGGCACACGGACCGTACGCCCGCACCTTTTTGCTCTGGAGAAGTTCGGCGTTCAGATCGAGGCTTTGACCGATCGATTTAAGATAAAGCATACGAAGCTGCGGCCTGCCGAGGTTATCCTCTACGAGTCGAGCGATACCGCTACTGAGAACGCGCTTCTCGCGGCCGCGTGCATCCCCGGAAAGAGCGTCATCAAGTATGCGTCGGCCAATTATCAAGTGCAGGAGCTCTGCGGATTCCTCAGAGCGCTCGGCGTTGAAGTCGAGGGTATCGGTACGACAACGCTCACGGTGCACGGCCTCATCGACATCGACACAGACGTCTCCTACAGTGTCGCCGAAGATCCTATCGACAGTATGTTTTTCATTGCCGTAGCGGCAGTAACGCACTCTGCGCTCACCGTGCGCCGTGCCCCAATCGCTTTTCTCGAAATCGAGCTTACCATCCTTGAGAAGATGGGATTACAATTTTCCGTCACCGAGACCGGCATGTCAGAAATCGGGATCACTCGCCTTGCCGACATCATAATAAAACCCTCGGCGCTCATCGCTTTCCCCGAACGCATTCATCCGCGTCCGTATCCAGGGCTTAATGTGGATAATTTGCCATTCTTCGCCGTCATCGCGACCCAGGCGGATGGTACGACAATGCTGCATGACTGGGTCTACGACAAACGCGCGATCTACTATACCGAGCTCGATCGCCTCGGCGCGAACACTCTGCTCCACGATCCCCACCGCATCTCCATCACGGGGCCCTCGCACCTGAAAGCTGCCGAGGTTGTTTGTCCGCCCGTGCTGCGCATCGGGGCGATGCTCGTCATCGCTATGCTCGCCGCCAAGGGCCGTTCAACGCTCCGCAATGTCTATACCATTAATCGGGGATACGAAAATCTCGTACCGCGTCTCAAGCAACTCGGTGCCTCAATTGAAGCAACATGAAATCCATACGTGACATTCTTCCCGATATACAGAAGAAAGCGGCGGCGGCGCCCAAGGGGAGGAAACGTCAGACCGAACGCGGCGAGTTAATGCGGTTCTTCCTGCGCCATTTGAATTACTCTCGCAAAAATGACGGCCTCGCGCCCATGACGATGGCCCACCTCGGCACCGTGCTCGAGAAACTACCGACCCAGGACCTCTATTATCTAACGAGCGGCTGCAGCCAAGCGAAAAGCTTCAGCAAAACGTTTTGGTGGGAACTCGACCCCACGAAACACCCAGCGCGCTGATTTTTTGATATAGTTCGCCACATGAAAGAAATCGTGCAAGACGGCGCGCCGGTACTGCGAGAAATCGCGAAACCGGTGCCGGAAAATCTTTTCGGTTCCCCGGAACTCAAGCATCTGGTGCACGACATGTCCGAAGCGCTCGACGCCTTTCCCGAGGGCGTCGCGCTCGCCGCACCGCAAATCGGCATCTCCTATCGCCTCTTTGTCGTGCGGAAGGATCGAACACTCCCTCCCCCGAGCGCTCCTGAAAGCAAATCGTCTCTGGAAATCGCCCCTGAGGTGGAGGTATATATCAATCCGGAGATTGTGAAGACGTCTCGTAAACGAACGAAGGTGGACGAGGGCTGTCTCTCCGTACACGGCGTATATGGGACGGCCAAACGCCACGAACGCGTCACCATTAAGGCGCGTCGCCCCGACGGCTCGCACCTCTCGCGCGGAGCGGGCGGTCTCATGGCGCAGATATTCGAGCACGAAATAGATCACTTAAACGGCATTCTCTTTACCGATCATGCCGAGAATTTCATTCACCTCCCGAGCGGATCCTCGCATACTTTCGCCTACTTCGGCACACCGAAGGTCGCCAGCGATACGCTTAGTCTCCTCTTGGAGCGCGGCTTTGTGCCCGCCGTCGTCATCACTTCTCCAGACGCGCTAAAGGGCCGCGGCCTCGTACTTACTCCTTCTGAGACGAAGACGCTCGCTCTCGCGTACAACATCCCTGTTCTCTCGCCCGAGAAACTCGATACAAAAATGATCACCGAGATTAGAGCGTTCGGGTGCGACTACGCCGTCTGTGTTGCCTACGGAAAAATATTCCCCGAAGCGCTCATCGACGCCTTCCCGAAGGGCGTGCTGAACGTTCATTATTCGCTCTTGCCGAAGTACCGCGGCGCGACGCCGCTTGAGACCGCGCTCCTCTTCGGTGACGCCGAGACCGGCGTCACCGTCCAAAAGATGGTCAAGGAGCTTGACGCCGGTGATATTCTCGCGCAAGAGGCGGTCAAGATTGCTGAAGGTGAGACCGCGCGCGAACTGCGCCCACGCCTCATCGAGCTCGGCGCGAATCTTCTCGCCGACGTCCTTCCCGCCCTACTTTCAGGCAATCTGGAGCCGCTCCCCCAAGACGCCTCGCACGCGACGCACGCCTATAAAATAAAGAAAGAGGATGGCCTTCTCTCGCTCGGCGCACCCGCAGAAGAAAATTGGAACAAATACCGCGCCTACGCCGACTCCATTGGTACCTACTTTTTCGAAAAAGGGAAACGTATGAAAATTACCAAAGCTTCCTTTAAGGAAGGTGTATTCATCATTAAGCGCGTCATTCCCGAAGGTAAGCGCGAGACAGAGTACACCGGCGAACGATCTTAATTATCAAAACGGAGCATTCGCTTCAGAGCCGTGCCGCCGCGCCTCCAGAGGCGTCGGGCACGCCCGCGATTTTTGCGTATCTCGGACTCGAGCTCGCTCCGCACCCGATCTGCCGCACTTTCTGGTGTTGGCTTCACCGCTTCGGCGTGGAAGACTTTATCATCGACAATGAGCCGCGCGACGAGACGAAATGGTTCCGACGAGCGCCCCTCTGGCGGCGCCTGTTCTATCTCTATCTCCAAGAACGCTGTATCGCCTTTTTCTCCGAGAAGGCGGAGTGGGGCGGCGAGTTTTTCCTCAATGAGCGCTTCGGTCTCCGGGGTGAGCTTATACTTCGGCGCTCTTATGGTGATATTCATTACGGGAAGAGGTTAACGGCTAATGCTTATCATTTTAACGCGAGAACGGTGTCCTGTCAGGATGCGCACCGAACCCAACGGCTTACCGACCCGCATCGCGATAATCTCGCGCACGCGATCGTTCGCGCGATTCCCGCTCGCGGGCTCCCTTACTGATACTACGAGCGCCTCACCTTTTTCTTCCACCTTCTCTCGTCTCGCGCCTGGAGTAACAAGTACTTTAATATACATTATGTTCTCGCGTAGCGGCCGATGAGTTCCGCTTGTGCGATGACAATCGGCGCGAGCGCGTCAAGCACCTCCCTCTTTGTCGCGCCCACAGAGAGCGTGAGCGGGGCGCGAAGCGCGTATAGTTTGAAAATATAACGATGTTCTTTCGGCTCATACTGCGGCGGCGGACATGGACCGACGTAGTGAAGCTCGCCCCGTGTGGTGGCTCCTGGCGTTCCTACCGTGTCGCCTTCGGAGATCTCGCGCGTCTCAGGCGGAATATTGAAGAGCACCCAATGGTCAAATGCTTCTATGCCGAACTCTTTCTTTCGTATGTCCGGCACATCCGGATCATCCATGACCAGTACGAGTGATTTCGCCTCCTCCGGCACTCCACCAAAAGAGAGCGGCGGCGAGAGTTTGGAGTCCCCGTCGCACGTATACTTCGCGGGGATATTCCCATTATGGGTAAACGCGGCGCTTGTAAGGGTTAAGGCCATGAGAAGAGTATACCTCGTACCGCTTTGCGACGCAGGATGTTTAGGCTAGAATGCAAGAGTTCGTTAGAAACATATTCCGGGATAGCTCAATGGTAGAGCAGCGCCCTGTTAAGGCGTTGGTTGCAGGTTCGAGTCCTGCTCCCGGAGCAGCTATTGACAGAGTAAGTATAGTGTGATATACAAGAAATAGACGCGAGCTAGCAAAGCTCCTTTGTACGATTCAATTGTAACTGGCTCATGGAGGGTCTAAACATGTTGATGAAGCTGCTGCGGTTTTTGGGTCCTAGGGAGAGAGTTTTAAGTAACTGCCCTGTTGTTCGGGCAGCCTGTGGCAAAGTTGTCAGAACTCATCGCACTTGCTCTGAGTACAGCCACATTCGGCTAGCACGAGAAGAAGCGATAGGGATGGTCGACGTTCGTCAATCGAAGCCCTGGCTTTTCGGCAAATGGACGAGTCAGGAGGAAGTAAAGAATTCCTGGCACAGACTGTGCCGATAGCTGCAACCCCGAAGGCTCGCGCCTTCGGGGTCTTCATTTCTATACCAAGCAGGTTTAAACTATATCCATTTAGTGGGGCTATAGCTTGTAGTACACTATATCGAAATGAGGCTGATTTCCCTTAACATCTGGCTGGGCAATCTTCAAGAACCGCTACTCAATTTTTTAAAACGAGAAGCCCCAACGACAGATATATTCTGTTTTCAAGAAATAACAAGTTCATTGAATAACAATATCCCGGAAAGTCCGGATCTCTTTTCCGCCATCGCAAAGGCCCTTCCCAATTTTCAAGGTTTCTTTGAAAGCAGTCAGGAGGAGGGTGATGTCCAGACGGGACTGGCTGTTTTTATCAAAAGAATAGATAGAATTGATAAAGAGGGTGATTATTTTGTGTATCGCACTAGAAACGCTATGGAGGGAGATGATTGGCGGACTCAAGGAAGGAACGCTCAATTTGTGCAGTTTCCGATTGCAGGGAAAGAATACGTCGTTGTTAATTTTCATGGAATAGCAGACGGTAAAGGCCGAGAGGATTCTGAAGCGAGAATAAGTCAATCTAAAAAACTAAAGAAGCTGCTGGACACTTTGGATGGGAGTAAGATCGTTTGCGGAGATTTCAATCTGACTCGTGATACTGAAAGTTTGGCAATCATTGATGAGGGTATGCGAAATATGGTAAAAGAATCTGGTATTACCTCGACTCGCAATCGGTTCTTCCCCTACCCTGACAAGTTTTGTGATTGGATTCTCGTTGAGAAAGATCTAAAGGTAAAAGAGTTTCGAGTTTTTGAGGATGAAGTTTCAGATCATCTGGCTCTACTTTTGGATTTTGAGACCTGAGTAAATTCATATTTAACTTTCTGGTCGTGTGGGTTCGAACCATATCTATCCTGCATCGTAGTGCACATGTGTACATCGTGAACATCACTCAGTATGTAAATCAGCTCGTTAGCTCCTGCAACTCCCGCAGGGCCAGCTCCGGCGAGGGGTACAAAGTAGCCCAATCAATAGTTCGAAAGTCGTCCGCTGTAGCGAGCCAGTAGTGAGAGGTTCTATTGTGTATAGCTTATCGATATAGTAGGAATTAATGTATCCTGTTATGTATGAGCGCCGCCCGGTTGGTTGTCGCGATTCTATTCGTCTTTAGTATAAGTGGGCTGATCTCTCTTTTCCCGACTGTCTCACACGCACAAGCAATTACGATTACCAGAGACTTTGGCGTAGGAACGGCCAGTATGGAGGTCAAAACACTTCAGCAAATTCTTTATAATGAGCAACTATTGAATGTGACTCCGACCGGATACTTCGGTGCCCTAACTCGAGCAGCAGTAATTGAGTACCAACGTGAAAATGGTCTGCCAACAACCGGTTTTGTCGGTCCCCTCACACGAGCAAGACTTCTCATAACGCAGTCCTCGACCAACACCATGGTAAGTCAGACAGCATCTTCATCACCAACATTTACACGCAATCTATTTTATGGCTCTAGTAGTAGAGACGTCAAAACACTTCAACAAATTCTTTTTAATGAGCAACTATTGAATGTGACTCCGACCGGATACTTCGGTGCCCTAACTCGAGCAGCAGTAATTGAGTACCAGCGTGAAAATGGTCTGCCAACAACCGGTTTTGTCGGTCCTCTCACACTATCAAAATTGAATGCGATAAATATTGATCAAACAGGGGCACGTAGCAGTGGGGGCTCAAGTGGTCCCATAACAGCGGCTGTCTGTGGCCTTGGCGCTTTGTTCAACTCGACGACTGGCCAGCATTGTGCACCTGTAACAACCTATTCAGGAAACGTCTCATATAACAGTGGTGGATCAAACGTGAGCACCACTCAAACCCCTCCGGTCAACAACCCCTCTCAAGCAATGTCTGGGAATGGTTCGACAGGAAGTTCGCAGCCGGTAACCAACCAAGAATCGGCGATATCTACTACACCAGTGCTGCTCACGGAGTTGAGGTTTAGTTCGACAACGCTCAGCGCGCCAGGCTGGATCTTCGGCGCTCAGCACGGAGGCGCAATCAGTGTTCAGCCGACTTCGGCGCCAGATTCAAGCACAACCGTAGTAGACGCCCTTGTCGGTTCCTACCCGGTGCCAACTGGGGGAAATTACATTTGGGCAAACTACAATATAGCGTCTTTGGATACCGAGGATATCTATATAGAGTTTTGGGCTAAGATGCCCGGCGTCAAGGAAGGTTTAAAGTTTCTGAAGATTTTTGGCAAACGATCGGCTACTCCTCCAAACTATGCTAATACGACGATTGGCACGAATTATAATGGGGGTGATTATGGTTCGATTCCACAGGTGGGGTTTGGCGATGGAACTGGTCTTATCAATGACACGCAGAATCCGATTAATCTGAATGGAAATTATCCGAAGTGGATTGGACGATCGTATGGAACTGCCTCGGTGCAAACGCCGCAGATGGGTAGTTTTTCATCGGCGGACTGGGGGACGAGCTGGCACCATTTCCGCGTTCACATCAAGTTCAATAGTGGTACGACCGCGCAAAACGAGGTGCAGAACGGTCAGGTCTACCTTGAAATTGACGGTAAGGTGTACGCGAATGCGACTGGACTCTACAACCGGAATCCCGCAAATGGACCAATCCAAACTATTGATTTTTTCGGATGGGCGCAAACGGAGACGAAGCCTTTTCAGGTATGGTATGACGACATTAGAATCTCGACGGGAGGATTCTTGTAGCAACCCGCTACCGATATCTCCGATTAATGTCGACGTGAATTAGATCGGCGTTGCTTTTCACCTCAGAAATCGATCGTTTTGTGTAGAACAATAGGGTCCGAGCATCCTCTATCCAGCGGAGCAAAGCTTGCCATTGATACGACATGTGTATCGTGATATATAAATTATGGATACTGGCTCGATAAGCCCACTAATCAGCCCGACGCTAAATGAAGGAGACTTCGATGAATGCTTTCCTCGCGGTTATTATTTATGCCTGTTGCGTAGCACTGGGAATTCGATCTATCAATGAGGGAGACTGGTACGGATTAGCGCTAGCGGTAATTGTTTTCATGGCATTTATTGGCTATGAATTCCTTCTCCACTTCCCCTCTCCCCCTTGAAAAGCGAATCGACACGGCGGTTAAACTAAAGAGAGCCTGACCAGCTCTCTTTCTTTATGGACTATTCACGACGGGGCTGACACTTTCTGATGATATGTTATCACCGCGAAGACGAGAAAAAGTACGGTGTGCTCCGCATAAAGCTCCGCTATATCGGAGAGGCATAAACAGTGATGCGCGCCGTGGGGTAAACAAAACCAGCCAACGCGTGTGCGTTAGCTGGCTTCAAGTTGTTCCAAGTCGCGGCGTGTTCCTTCGGTCTTCGGGATGATGGGGATGCCCATCTCCTTTGCCAGCAGGACCTCTTGTTTCATCCCGCTTGAAATACGGTCTCCAAAGAGCCAGAGTTCGTCCACATAGCGACGATGGAAGCATTCGTGATTTGCTTCCATGCCAAGCTCGCGGTCCTCAATCATCTCGTCATTGAGGTACTGGAGCGAGATAAGATAGTGCGCGACTGGGATGATATCTCGCGTATGCACTTCCGCGCATATCTTGAGCACCTTCCCCGCATTGCCCTTCACATCGCCACTGATGGGATGCCCGATAAAGACGGTTCTCTTTGCCATAATATCCTCCGTTAGCGGGTCTGGACTGATACTACCCGAAATCAGACACTCATAGCAAATGCGGGACAGCAATAGAAAAACTCACTCTTGCCTCGAACAAACAGGTTAGAACATCCTCTATCCAGCGGAGCAAATCTTGACTTTTAATATATACTGTGCTTTACTTTCCCTGGAGCGATAGTGCCCACAATTACCGCAGGAGTTCAGCATGAATAGATTAACTATGGTCGTCGCGCTCATCACAATACTCTTGAGCGGATGCAACAAATTTGAAGAAGCCAAACAAAATCAGATCCGCACACGAGACGTATCGAATGAGGAGTTTGTCGAACAGAGCGGCAAGGGATTAGTGGCTCATCTCCATTACTTCAAGGATTCGCGCACAAGTCTGTGCTTCGCTTACACTTGGGGTGGTGACAGTCATGGTGGTCCTGCTCTCACATCAGTTCCGTGTGAAGCAATTCCAAAAAATCTGCTTAGTGTGGCTCAGTAGTACTTTATCGGAAGGAAGGAGGTGACGCAAACCGATCGCACAAGCTGAAGAGAACTGGGGCCTTTATATAAGGGTACGTCCCGTTATCGTTGTGCTTGTGGAAAGCGCCCCCTACTTGGAAAGAAACGTATGAACAGAACATCTGAATTGCTGACACCAGAAGAGGAAGATCGAGTTCTTTCCAATCTACGGAAGGAAGACGCAAGGAACAACCGTTTTTTGATCATTGCCCTTATCCTGGTCGTCGTATTCGCGGGAATACTGTTTACAGTTTTCCATCACTGACCGTCCAAGGAAGACCTCCTCCGGGCGGTCTTTCTTTTTAGATCAAACAGGTTAGAACATTCTCTATCCAGAGGAGCAAAGTTTTTGTGTGGTGAGTGTAATGAGGTCATAACTGCAACGGCCTCTCGAAGAGGCGTAGGAATGATGTGCGCTTCACGATCTTTCGTTATCAGCTCTTTCTAAATAGACACGGCTATGCTACGGATACATGCATAACTGGCCAGGGAGACCGAGCACAAACGCACGGTCTCCCTGGCCGCGTTTGGTAGAAAATATTTTATGTAATGGTTTTACATTTGATACGGCTTCACCGTGTGCATCAGGGGAAAGTGTCGAACGATCTGGGATTCGTAGAACATCCTGAACCTGCACAAATCTCCGCCTCGCCATTCTGGTAAAACTGGAACACGCGACTGCCCGAGTCTG
>VFSW01015035.1_pt1 | contig 10664 bp, 8 predicted proteins | sample 5358111 | NCBI WGS metagenome assembly VFSW01 (sample SAMN11554181, study PRJNA540505) | mine drainage metagenome | isolation source: sediment from site ElyBrook_90M | place: USA: Ely Copper Mine, Vershire, VT | collected 2017
TGGTGGAAGCGGACGAGTACGACTCCGCCATCTTCGACAAGCCCTCCAAGTTCGTCCACTACCACCCGCATACCTCCGTGCTCAACAATCTCGAGTTCGACCATGCCGATATTTTTCCCGACCTGGCCGCGATCGAGACCCAGTTTCACCACCTGGTGCGCACCGTGCCCGGCAACGGGCTGATCGTCGCCAACGGGCGCGAATCCAGCCTGGACCGGGTACTCGCACGAGGCTGCTGGACCCCGGTGGAGCGTTTCGGCACGGCGCAGGGCTGGACTATCGGCGCCGCCGGTGCGGTCGCCTTCAAGGAAGAGTTTCAAGGCACGCTGAACTGGCCGCTGCTCGGCGAGCACAATCGCATGAACGCCCTGGCGGCCATCGCCGCAGCGCGCCACGCCGGGGTGCCTGCCAGCATCGGCATCGAGGCGCTGGCGAGATTCGCGAACGTGAAGCGCCGCATGGAAGTGCGCGGGGTGGCCAACGGCATTACGGTTTACGACGACTTCGCCCACCACCCCACCGCGATTGCCACCACCGTCGCCGGTCTGCGCGGCAAGGTCGGCGCTGCCCGCATTCTGGCGGTGCTGGAGCCGCGCTCCAACACCATGAAGCTGGGCGTGATGAAGGATGCGCTTCCCGGCAGCCTGAAGGACGCCGACCGGGTGTTCTGCTACGGCGCCAACCTGGGCTGGGATGCCGCCGCCGCGCTGGCCCCGCTGGGCGACAAGGCGCAGACGTTCGACGACCTCGACCAACTGGTAGCCGCCGTGACTTCCGTCGCCCGCCCCGGCGACCATGTGCTGGTGATGAGCAACGGCGGCTTTGGCGGCGTCCACGAGAAGTTGCTGGCGGCACTGGCCGCCCACGTGAGAGGTGAGGCGTAAGGGGTGAGGCGGAAAAGCAACTCCACCACCGCACCGTTTTTGACTTTCTCCTCACCCCTCACCTCTTACCCCTCACGGAATTCATATGAACATCCTTTACGAAGAAGACGGCGCCATCAAGGTTGCCGGCGTCATGGCCGACAACACCTCGTCGTTGCAGGTGGAAACGCCGCACGGCAAGCGCTCCAAGATCAAGGCCGCCAACGTGCTGCTGCGTTTCGAGACACCGCCCATTGCCGGTTTCATGGAGGCGGTCGAAACGGCTGCGGCGGATCTCGATCCGATTTTCCTGTGGGAATGCTGCGGCGCCGAGGACTTCGCCTTCGCCGATCTGGGACGCGAATACTACGGCCATGCGCCTTCCCCGGTCGAGGCGGCGGCGGTGGCGCTGAAGCTGCATGGCTCGCCGATGTATTTTTACAAGAAAGGCAAAGGCCGCTACAAGGCCGCGCCGGAGGAAAACCTCAAGGCCGCGCTGGCGTCCGAGGAGAAGAAACGCAAGCAGGCGGAAACCATTGCGGCGCACGCGGCGGAGATGGTCACGGGGCGCCTGCCCGCAGCCTTCACCCCTCAAGTGGTGGAGTCCCTGCTTTACGCGCCGGACAAGAACACGCTCGAATTCAAGGCGCTCGACAAGGCCTGCGCCGAAACCAATCTCAACCCGGTGAAACTGCTGGACCATTGCGGCGCGATTCCTTCCGCCCGCGACTATCATCTGAACCGCTTCCTGCGCGAGCATTTCCCCGAAGGCACCGGCTTTCCCGAGATTAATTTCCCCCTCCCGCACCCTCTCCCGCCTGCGGGCGAGGGGGCAAACGTGAAGGGCGCTGGTTTTAGTTTGGGTGACCCCGCGCATTCGGATGCGGTGGCCTTCAGCATCGACGATGCCGCCACCACCGAAATCGACGATGCCTTCTCGATCAAGCGTCTGGACAACGGCAACTGGCGCATCGGCATCCATATTGCAGCACCTGGACTGGGTTTCGCGCCGGGCGATCACCTCGACGAAATCGCCTCGCGCCGCCTGTCCACCGTGTACATGCCGGGACAGAAGATCACCATGCTGCCGGAGGCGCTGGTGGAACGCTACACTTTGGCCGCAGGCCGCCGTTGCCCCGCGCTGTCGCTGTACCTCGAAGTAACGCCGGAATATGCCGTGGTCGGCCAGGAGAGCGCGCTGGATCACGTCGAAATCGCTGCCAACCTGCGTCACGAGGCTCTGGAGCCGGTGTTCAACGGCGCGACCGTGGTCAGCCGGGAGGGCGATTACGCCTGGAAGGACGAGCTTCTGCTGCTGTGGGATTTCACCACCAAGCTCAAGGAAGGCCGGGGCAAGGGGGATAGCAGCCGGAATTTCCCCGACTACAATTTCGCCGTGGTGGACGACCGCGTCTCCATTACCGAGCGCCACCGCGACACCCCCATCGACCGGGTGGTGTCGGAGCTGATGATCCACACCAACGCCACCTGGGGCAAGGAGCTGGCGGAAGCCGACTATGCCGCCATCTACCGCAACCAGGAAGGCGGCAAGGTGCGCATGAGCGTGTCGCCGGGCGCACACCAGGGCTTGGGCGTGACGCACTACATGTGGTCGAGCTCGCCGTTGCGCCGCTACGTCGATCTGCTCAACCAGCGCCAGCTGATCGCCCGGCTCGAAGGCAGGCCGGCCCCCTACGGCAACCGCGACGAGCGGCTGCTGATCGCCATGCGCGATTTCGATCTGGCCTACGAGGCCTACGGCAACATCCAGGACCAGATGGAACGCTACTGGTGCCTGCGCTGGCTGCTGCAGGAGCAGGTCAGCGAAACCGGCGCGGTGGTGGTGAAGGAAAACCTGGTCAAGCTCGACCACCTGCCGCTGTTCATCCGCGTGCCGCTGTTGCCCGAAGTGCCGGCAGGCAGCCGGGTGGCGATCGAAGTGTCGAAGGTGGACCTGCTCGAGGTGACGTGCCAGTGCCGGTATGTCGGCCCCCTGGAGCAATGATTCCATGAAACCATTTAACCGCCGATTAACGCGGATAAACGCAGATGAGTCAATGGATACGAAGTTTTCTGAGGTCACCACAAGAGTGCGCTTTTTAGTGTCCAGAATCGTGTTGAATCAAAAGGATAAATTGGCGTTCATCGGCGTTCATCGGCGGTTAGTAGAATGATTTGGCAGGTTATTTCTGCTAAACTGGCGCTGCCTTGAACACTCCTCGTGCTCCCATTTTTCTGAGCCGCCTTGCGCGGCTGAACCAGTCCGATCGCCTTGGACTGGTGCTGCTGGTTTCCATCACCCTGCATTTGCTGGTGGTGTTTTTTGTGGCCTTCAAGGCGCCGGAGATGAAAAAAGCGGCCATGACCGCCCCCCTTGAAGTGGTGCTGGTCAACAGCAAATCGGCCTCCCGGCCGGTCAAGGCCGATGCCCTGGCGCAGGCCAATCTCGACGGCGGCGGCAACACCGATGCCGAGCGCCGGGCCAAAAGCCCGCTGCCGGTGCTGGATCGGCCCCGGCTGAAATCGGAAGCCGCGCAGAAACAACAGCAGGTCAGCCGGCTGGAGCAGCAGGCCAGGCTCCTGATGACCCAGGTCAAATCTACGCAACACGTTGAGCCGATTCCGGCCAAACCCAAACCATCCGAAGCGCCGACAGAACGGTCGGGTACAGACCTGGTGTCGCGGAGCTTGGAAATGGTGCGTCTGCAGGCTCAAATCGACCGGGATCAGGACGCTTACCAGAAAAAACCCAAGCGCAACTATGTCAGCGCGCGCACACGGGAATACCGCTTCGCACGCTACGCAGAGGATTGGCGGGCCAAGGTGGAAAAAGTCGGCAACCTGAATTACCCTGAAGAAGCGAAGCGGCAAAAAATTTACGGCAGTCTGCAACTCATCGTCAACATCAGGGCCGATGGCAGCGTCGAGAGCGTCGAGATAAAACGCCCCTCCGGGCACAAGGTATTGGACGAGGCGGCCATCCGCATCGTCCGCCTGGCGGCGCCCTATGCGCCCTTTCCAGATGATATTCGCAAGGACACCGATATTCTCGGTATCGTGCGCACTTGGACCTTTACCCGTGCCGACGAACTGGGCACAACTGCCTCCGAGTAGGGGCGCCGAGGATATGCCATAATTGCACCATGCAAAACGTCAATCTGACCGACCATTTCCTGATCGCCATGCCCGCCATGACCGATCCCTATTTCGCCAAATCCCTCACCTATGTGTGCGAGCACTCCGAGCAGGGGGCGCTGGGCGTGGTGGTCAACAAGCCGATCGAGATGACCCTGAAGATGCTGCTCGAACAGATTGGCATCGAGTTCAAAGCGGAAGCGCATGCGGAGGAGCTGGTACACTTCGGCGGCCCGGTGCAGATGGACCGTGGTTTCGTCCTGCACCAACCGACCGGAGAATGGATGTCCACCATGGCGGTCAACGAGAGCGTCGCCCTGACCACTTCAAAAGATATCATGGAAGCGGTCGGCTGCGGGCAAGGGCCCTACAAGCTGCTGGTGTCGCTGGGTTATGCCGGCTGGGAGGCGGGGCAGCTGGAACAGGAGCTGACGCAAAATGCCTGGCTCACCGTGCCGGCTTCGGCGGCCATTATTTTCGACCTGCCCTGGGAACAGCGCCTGCCCGCCGCGATGAAACTGCTGGGCGTAGACCCCGTCAGCCTGGCCGATGAGGCGGGGCATGCGTGAAATTCGTGAGGAGTCAGGAGTGAGGAGTGAGGAGAAAAACCCTTCTTGCTCACCAGTCGCGTCCCCTCACTCCTCACTCCTCACTCCTCACAAGGTGCAGGGCACCGTTCTGGGTTTCGATTTCGGCATCAAGCGTATCGGCGTGGCGGTGGGCGAACTGGAGCTGGGGCTGGCGCATCCCCTGACGACAGTGGTGGGGGAAAGCAACGACCAGCGTTTCGGAGTCATCGAGGCGCTGCTCAAGGAATGGCGACCGACGCTGGTGGTGGTGGGGTTGCCCGCGCACACGGACGGCGAGGAGCACGAAATGAGCGCGCGCTGCCGGCGCTTCGCGCACCAGTTGGAAGGCCGCTTCGGCCTCAAGACGGTGCTGGTGGACGAGCGCCACAGCTCCACCGCAGCGAGCGAGGATCTGAACGAAGCCGGGGTGCGTGGCCGCAAGCAGAAGGTGGTGCTGGACCAGGTCGCCGCGCAGCGGATTTTGCAGTCTTATCTGGATAACAAATCAGTCCTGAGTCCTGAGTGCTTAGTAAACACTCAGGACTCAGGACTTGGCACTCAGGACTAATGACCTATGCACAAAAACCCACAGTTAAATAAAAACGGCGAGCTGCAGCACCTGCTCACCATCGATGGCCTGCCTGCGGCGACCTTGCGGCACATTCTCGACACCGCTTCGTCCTTCCTCAACATCGCCGAGCGCGAGGTGAAGAAGGTGCCGCTGCTGCAGGGCAAGTCGATCTTCAACCTGTTCTTCGAGCCCAGCACGCGCACCCGCACCACTTTCGAGATCGCCGCCAAGAAGCTGTCCGCAGACGTGATCAACCTGAATGTCGGCGCATCCAGCACCAGCAAGGGCGAAACCCTGCTCGACACCGTCGATAACCTGTCGGCGATGCAGGCGGACATGTTCGTCGTGCGCCACGGCCAGTCCGGCGCGCCGCACCTGATCGCGCAGCACGTTGCGCCGCACATCCATGTCGTGAATGCCGGCGACGGGCGCCACGCCCACCCCACTCAGGGGTTGCTGGACATGTTCACCATCCGCCATTACAAGAAAGATCTGACCAGCTTGCGCGTGGCCATCGTCGGCGACATGCTGCACTCGCGCGTGGCGCGTTCGCAAATCCATGCGCTGACCACGCTGGGCGTGCCGGAAGTGCGCGTGATCGCCCCCAAGACCCTGCTACCGGCCTGTGCCGAGCGCATGGGGGTGCAGATTTACCATGACATGGCGAAGGGGCTGAAGGGTGTCGACGTGATCATCATGCTGCGCCTGCAGAACGAGCGTATGCGCGGCGCGCTGCTGCCCTCCTCCCAGGAGTACTTCAAGTATTACGGACTGACCGCCGAAAAGCTGGCGCTGGCGCGGCCCGATGCGATCGTCATGCATCCCGGCCCGATGAACCGCGGCGTGGAAATCGAATCCTCCGTCGCCGACGGCGTGCAGTCGGTGATCCTGTCGCAGGTCACCTTCGGCATCGCGGTGCGGATGGCGGTGATGAGCATACTGATGGGCAGCGAGTCGGGGAGCAAGCAATGAAAATCCATATCAAGAACGGCCGATTGATCGACCCCAAAAACAATATCGATGCACAACAGGACGTGTATACCGCCGCCGGCAAGGTGGTCGCCATCGGCGCCATGCCCGCTGGCTTTCATGCCAACCGCACGATCGACGCCGCCGGACTGGTGGTCTGCCCCGGCCTGGTCGACCTGTCGGCCCGGTTGCGCGAGCCGGGCTACGAATACAAGGCCAAGCTCGAATCCGAGATGCTGGCGGCGGTGGCGGGCGGTGTCACCAGCCTGGTCTGCCCGCCAGACACCGACCCGCCGCTGGACGAGCCCGGCCTGGTGGAAATGCTCAAACACCGCGCCAAGAGCCTGAACCAGGCGCGGGTCTACCCGCTCGGCGCGCTCACCCAAGGGCTGGCCGGCGAACACCTGACCGAAATGGCGGAACTCCACGATGCCGGCTGCATCGGCTTCTCCCACGCCGACGTACCGCTTACCGACACCAACGTGCTGCTGCACGCCATGCAGTATGCGGCCACCTTCGGCTTCACTGTCTGGCTGCGCCCGCAGGATGCCTTCATTGCCCGCGACGGCGTCGCCCACGATGGCGAAGTCGCCACCCGTCTCGGCTTGCCGGCGATTCCTTCCTGCGCCGAAACCATCGCCCTCGCCACAATACTGGCGCTCGCGCGGGAAACCGGCGCACGTATCCATATCTGCCGCCTGTCGAGCCGCGAAGGCGTGGCCCTGATCCGCGCGGCGAAAGCGGAAGGGCTGCCGGTGACCTGCGACGTCGCCATCCATCATGCCCATCTGAGCGAAATGGACATCGGTTACTTCGACACCAACTGCCACCTGGTGCCGCCGCTGCGCAGCCAGCGTGACCGCGAAGCCCTGCGCGATGCGCTCGCCGACGGCACGATCGATGCCCTGTGCTCCGACCACGCCCCGGTGGACGACGACGCCAAGCTGCTGCCCTTCGCCGAGGCCGAACCCGGCGCCACCGGCCTGGAGTTGTTGCTGCCGTTGACGCTGAAATGGGCGAAGGAAGCCGGGGTTTCCCTGTCCGCCGCAATCGCCAAGATCACTACCGAACCGGCACGGATTCTGGCTCTGAGCAACGGGCACCTGGGAGCCGGACACCCTGCGGATATGTGCATCTTCGACCCGGAGCAGTACTGGAAGGTTGAGCCGGCCTCGCTCAAGAGCCAGGGGAGGAATACACCGTTTTTGGGGTTGGAGTTACAGGGGAAGGTTAGATATACGTTGGTGGAGGGGCATGTGGTTTATGAGGGGTTGGCTTAACTACAAAGGAGAGAATTACATGATGAGAATTGTTGTTTTGGGCGTACTGACGATGGCCATTTCGGCGTGTGGTTCGTCGAAGTCCGTTGAGTCTAAGTGGGTTGATGTACCTGCTCCGTTATCGTGTGATAACTTAAATAAGGAAGCTAAGAAGAGCGGCATGAGCTTATCAGATGAACGTAGTATCACAGTGATGTGGGGCAAAGCTGCGTGCCTTCAGATGCAGAAAACTTACGCTGGTGAAATTAGATGCGAGGGCGTCAGCAATTTACAGGTGAAGTGCAAATAGCGAGCTATTTTTATTTTCGGTGCAATGTATTTACTAATCATTGAGGGCGGATGATGTTTAAGGCAAATGCAAATATTACGGATAAAAAAAGGTACTTGGTTTCTTCTTCATTTCTCATTGTTTATGGCTCGGCATTATTTATTTGTAGCGCGTTTTTGTATCCGCAGTTTGTTAACTTGGTCAAGGCGCTAACGTCAGCGAGTAGTGCGTCAATTTGGTTTTATGGTCTAGGCTGGATCGTCACTTTATTGGTCGGGATTCTTTGGCTGTGCTCCTTTTTGATGTTTGAGGTAGCGAAAGGGGAACTGCTTGCCTTAATGCAAAAGTGAAATCTAAGCCCGCAGGGTCTATAAAAGATGCGAGTGGGCTTGATTTTGATGGCGCTACGCGTAGATATTTAGGTGCCGGGGGCTGCCCGGCAGCAGCTCACTTTATTTTGCTTGCCCAAAATACAAGTAAGCAAACAAAAGGGCACCCACCCGCACCGGCCCTTCGGGCTTCCCTCGATTTTCCGAAAAGATCGGGCGTTGCCCCACAAGGGGATTCCGACTTTCTATCCGCTGAAGCGGATGAAAGATCGTATACGGAACTCGCGCTACGCGCTCAAACATTAGTCCTCGCCGACGGCCCCCGATCTTTTCGGAAAACCGAGGCGGTGCAGAGGGGGATTTGGTTTTTGTGGGCGGAGCCCGTGTTTTTTGTTCCTTCCCCTTCCCCTAAAGGGACTCCGATCCGCTATGGGCTAAAGCCCATGCGGAATCGTATGCAAGGAGGAAGGCTAGGATGGGGATGGAGTGTGCTTTTGGTCCCCTTGGTCCGCCGCCGAGCAGCACAGCCGGGCCGGGGGTAGTCGGCGAGCACTGTTTGAGGCCGCAGGCCAAGTTCCGCAGCAGCCCGGCTTGGCGAGCAACGCAGGAAACCCGTAGCGTAGCGAAGGGCGGTGGATAGGGGCGGGTTTCTTTGATACCTTTCTTTGGCCGTTCAAAGAAAGGTATCAGCCCGCCGGGCTGCCCCGGCACCTAAAACATCCGCGAAGCGCACAAAACCCCGGACCTCGTGGTCTAGATTCGATGGTGCCTCGCCCTCCGCGCCTACAAAACGGAATCCATAAATCGGTGCTCGATTGAAATAACAGTCTCGCATTCCTATCCACCCGCGCATTTCGCGTCATGACCCAAGGCAGGAGCCCGATGCGGCGATACCGCACCTGCTGATCTGTGCGGGGTGCCGGGTAACCGGCATTTCTACCGCGACCTGGTTTTGATTGGGCTATTTTGCGGCGAGTATGGTCAGCGTTGACTGGAGCGCTTCCGCCACCTCGCGGCCGAGGGCGGTGAGATAGCCGCCGTCAGCCAGAGTGACCAGTTTCTTGGCATGCAACCGCTGCACTGCGGCAATCATCGGGAGCTCGGCGTCTTTGCGCACTTTGATGCCTTCCTGCATGGTGTCGAGGTCGAAGTGGGCGAGGAAGTTCAGTTCCTCCACGAGATCGGGAGTCAGTTTTGGAGGTGGGATCAACATGGTGTGCCTTTCTGGATAGTCTTTTAGTCTTTGCCTATTGTGGCACGGAAACAGGCTCCGCTCCGTTCGGGCCGTCTTCTTTTTTTAGCTTGCGGTTCGAGCCGGCCACCATGTCGTAGACGAACAGGCGGCAATCCAGCGCGCCGTTGTAGAGCGGAATGCGGCGCGACACGGAAAGCCGGATCAGCTTGGCGAGGCGCATGTCCGCGCTGAGGAAACAGGCGCGCCAGCCGCCGAATTTCTGCTTGAGCAGGTCGCCGAGTCTGGGATAGAGCTGCGCCATTTCTTCCTGTTCGCCGATGCGCACGGCGTAGGGCGGGTTGGCGACCAGCACGCCGGTCGGCGCGGGCGGCGTGACGTCGAGCATGTTGATCTGCTTCAAGGTCACCACTCCTTCCAGCCCGGCGGTCGCCAGATTGACGCGCGCCGCCATCAGCACGGTGCTGGAAACGTCGCTGCCGTAGATCGGCAATGGCGTTTTTGGCAGTTCCGCCGCTACGGCTTCGTGGTAAATCGCATCCCATGTCGCAGGGTCGAAATTTTTCATGTGCTCGAAGGCGAACCAGCGTTCCGATCCGGGCGCGATGGTGAGCGCCATCTGGGCGGCCGCGATCAGGAAGGGGCCGCTGCCGCACATCTGGGCGAGCAGCGGCATCCCCGGCTGCCAGCCGGCGAGATGCAAAATCCCCGCCGCCAGGTTTTCGCGCAACGGCGCATCGCCCTGTTCCTTGCGGTAGCCGCGCTTGAACAGCGCATCGCCCGAAGTGTCGAGGTAAAGCGACACCCGCTCGGCGGTGAGAAAAGCGTATACCCGCATGTCCGGCGCGGCGGTGTCGATGCTCGGCCGTTCGCCGCCGACTTTGCGGAACTTGTCGCAGATGGCGTCCTTGATTTTCAGGGTGACGAAATCCAGGCTGCGCAGGGGGCACTTGATCGCGCTGACCTTGACGCGGAAGGTCTGATCGACGTTGAACCAGCTCGGCCAGGGCAGGGCCAGGGCGGCGCGGTAAATATCCTCCTCGCTGCGGTAGGGCTGTTCCGCCAGTCGCCACAGGACGCGGCTGGCGACCCGGCTCCACAGGTTGACGCGATAGCACAGCGCTAGGTCGCCGGCAAAGCCGACGCCGCCGTCGGTGGGTGCTATGGCGGCGGCGCCGAGCTTTTCCAACTCGTCGGCCAGTGGAACTTCCAAGCCGCGCGGGCAGGGGGCGAAAAAATGTTGGATCGTGGTCATGAGTTATCCTGTAAAAATCGGTTAACCACGGGGCACACGGGGATCACGGGGTAAAAGCAATATGCTCGCAGTCCTGCCCAAGCACCCGTTGGGTGAATGAGCTGACGCCCCCAATTTTTGGTTTTCCCCGTGTACCCCGTGTGCCCCGTGGTTCAAATGCGGTTTTCAGAGTTATTTCAGTAGTCTGCGCCGGGTCAGCACCAGCGCGATATAAAAACCGGCGCCGCCATAGG
>VFSW01015036.1_pt1 | contig 10663 bp, 8 predicted proteins | sample 5358111 | NCBI WGS metagenome assembly VFSW01 (sample SAMN11554181, study PRJNA540505) | mine drainage metagenome | isolation source: sediment from site ElyBrook_90M | place: USA: Ely Copper Mine, Vershire, VT | collected 2017
TCGCTTGAGGAGGCTCGCCATGTCCCGCACCCGTCTTTTTACCGCGGTCGTCCTCGCCGCCGCCGGCTTGAACGGCTTGCGCCTGCCGGCGGACGCCAAAGGCTTCGAGCTGGGCTGGACGCCCCTTGAGGCCGCCGTCCGATGGAAGGGTTCCTCCGGCGACGGCTACGCCGCCGCGGCTTATCGCAAGCATGCCTACCTCGCCGACGTCTCCACTCTCCATTCCGGCGCAGAGAGCTATTCCGAGATCTGGTTCAGCACGAACCGGACGGGGCGGTGGCAGCGCACCCTCGTGGCAAAGGTTCACGACGATCCCGACACCGGCGGCGCGACATTGCCCCAGATCGCCGTCGTCCCCTCCAGCGGGCACGCCGTCATCGTCGTCGTCCATCCGAAGACCGACGGCAGCGAACTGCTCGCTTTCTCCGATCGCTCGGGCGCCTGGAAGCCGGCGCCCTTGCCGCCTCCCGGGGAGGGGGCCGACGCGTTCGACAAGCCGTCCGCGCCCAGCCTGGCCGCGGCGGGGTCGGAAGCCGTCCTGGCCTTCAACGCGGGCAGCAAGCTCTCCGACTGTTCGGCTCAGGGCGGCTATCTTTTCGTCGCGCGCCTGCGCGACGACGGGAGCCCTTGGTCCCGGGCCAAGAACATCACCGCCGATTACTGCTCGCCGAAGGGCGGCTTCGCGAAGAATCCCGTCCTGGCGCTGAGCGCGGACGGCAAGCCGTTCATCGCCTACCAGTGCGCCGGCGATCCCAACGGCTCCCCGGGCGCCATGTGCCTGCGCTCCGGGGACCTGGGCGGGGGAGGCGAAAGCCTGGTCGAGACCAACACGCCCGACTGGGGCCTTGCCCCGAGCCTGTATGCGCTGTCCGTCGACGAGCGCGGCGCTCCGCACGTCGCCTACATCATGAACGACAACAACCAGCTCCGGCTCATGTCCGCCTTCGAAGGGAAGGACGGCTGGCGGCGGACCCGGTTGGCGACGGGCGGATCGTCCCGTTCGGCCGACGTGTTGTCCCTGCCTCCCGCGATCGCGGCGGGCCCCGCCGGCGACGAAGCGGTTTATGTCGGTTACGCGAAATGGCCTCTCGGCGGCTCGAACAGCCAGGCCCTCTACCTGGCGCGCGAATCGTCGGGGGCGTGGTCGAAGCCGAGAAATTTCACCCGAAGCAAGTCCAGCGACGCGGCGCCGGTCCTCGCCTCCTCCGAAGGGCTTTTGCATCTGTTCATCGAGAGAGACGGGCAGACCCTGCTGTGGACGCACGAGGAGCCGATTCCCGTCCTGACGGCCGCCGTTTCACAGGCGGCCGGCGTCGTCGAGATGAAGGGGACTCTCGCGCCGGCATCCGTTCCGGAGAACGTGAAGGCCTGCCTCCAGGAGCTCGGCGCGGATCATCAGTGGTCGGCCTGCCGCGAGCAGTCGATCGAAACGCGGGCCAAGGACGGCCGGGCGAGCTTCGAGGCGTCCTGGCCGAAGCTCGACGCCGGGAGCTACCGTCTTCGCGTCGAGGCGGCGCGCAATGACGACCACCTCGCCCGCGCGGGAGCCTGGAGCGCTTTCGTCGTCCGGTAAACGGGGCGCCGCCTCAGCGCCTCACGCCGCGGTGACCGACGCCTCGAGGCTGAACGGCTGCTTGAGGCTGTTGGACACGATGCAGTATTTCTTGGCGGTCTCGATGAGCTTCTCGGCGCGCTCGACGTTCTCGGCGGGCACCGTGATGCTCACGCGCAGGGTGATGTTCGTGAAGACGAGGCCCTCCTTGGTCCGGTCCAGCGTTCCCAGCGCCCGGCTCCGGTAGGCCGAGAGGCCGAGCGGCGACTTCTTGGCCAGAGCCTGGAAGGTGGTCATGAGGCAGAGGTTCGCCGCGGAGAGGAGCAGCTGCTCCGGGCTCCAGAAGCCCTCCCGCCCGTCGAACTGAGGCGGCGGGCCGCCGGCCACGTCGGGCAGCGACGGCGCCGAAAGAACGCCTCGGGCGTCCTCGGTCCATTCCAGATTCGCTTCGTAGTGGTGGGGAAAGGGGGCCGGCATGGTCTTGTCCTCCCGAGTTTCGTCGCCGCGTCTCGGCGGCTTTTTGAAAATCGCCTTCTTCTTTGGATGCCCGAAAGCGCCCGAGGATTCGGGCCCGCTCCCGGTCTACGTCGAGCGCTCCATCTGGAACAGGGGCAGGACCCAGCGGCCGTAGGCCGTCTCGGACAGCCCGTAGATCGCGTAGCCGACCAGGTAGGCCGCGAGAACGTCCACGGTGTAGTGGTTGCGCGAGAGCAGCACGCTGACGCCCATCGTCACGGAGCCCGCCAGCATCAGCGCCTTGAGGCCGGGGGAGCGGAAAAACAAAAAGAAGATGAACGGGACCGCGGTGTGCCCCGAGAAGATGAACTCGTTGGTGAAAGTCCAGGTGCCGAGGAGGCGCGAGAAGATGAAGTCGTGCACGCGCATATCCACCATGCCTACGGGATGGCCGATCGGCGACAGGAACACGAAGGCCGTGCGCACGACCATGTACGCCGTCAGCGTGAATAAAAGGAAAGGCACGCGCTTGGGCGAGTAGGCGGCGGCCGCGCCGACGGCGTAGAGGTGGAGCGCGAACCAGCCCCAGGACAGGATCGGCAGCGTGTCGACGATGGGCAGCCGCCGCAGGAGCCAGTCGTTGCCGACGGGCAGGGCGCGCTGGTCGGCGACCCAGCCCAGCTTCGTGTACAGCGCGTACGAGAGCGTCAGCATGACCAGGAGGACGACGAGCGTCCCGACCCACCATTTGTAGTGGACGCCCTTCCATTCGTCGGCGATCTCGTCGAGACGGCGTTCGATGGACTCGAGGGGCGGCTCGAGGGGGTTTTTCCCCGGCGTCGTCATGGACCGAGGATAGCACATCTTCGTATGATGCTCTCAATGGAGCCGACCTCCGCCGCCCCGGGAATTCTCGACGAGGTCCGCGGCTTCCTGGAGGACCTGCGCCGGGACTGGCCCGAGATCTTCCGCGCTCGTCCGAGGCTTCCCGAACCGCCGCCCGCCGCGCCGCCGCGCATCGGAGCGCTCCCCGCGCGTCCCGCGCCGCCGCCGCCCGCGGGAACCGACGCGGCGCTGTTCCACGCGCGCGCGGAGCACTGGGCGCCGCGGCTGGGCGTGACCTTCGGGCGCGTGCGCGTGAAGGACCAGCGCTCGCTGTGGGGCTCGTGCTCGCGCGAGGGGAACCTGAACTTCAGCTGGCGGCTGACGCTCGCGCCGTCCGAGGTCCTGGACTACGTCGTCGTCCACGAGCTCGCCCACCGGCTGGAGATGAACCACTCGCGCCGCTTCTGGGCGCACGTCGAGAAGCACTGCCCCGATTACCGCGCCCACCGGAAGTGGCTGCGCAGGAACGGCGAGGCGCTGTACCGCGCCAGCCGCGCGGCGGCGCTGCTTCTTGTTTTCGCGTTCGCCGCCGCCGCGGCGTCGGCCCAAGGCTGGACGGCGGTCGGCTCCGTGACGAACGTCGAGACCCTTTCCGACGGCGTCGAATTGACGGCCGGAGCCGCGCGGGTCCGGATCACCGCTTTCGCCCCGGGCGTGATGCGCGTGCGGCTCGCGCCGAACGGGGGATTTTCGAAGGACGCGTCCTGGGCCGTGGCCGAGGAGGCCGCCCCTCCGGCGATGAAGATCGACGACGGCGTCGACGCGGTGAAGCTGACGATGGGCGAGGTTTCGGTCGTCGCGACGAAGTCTCCGCTGACGATCCGCTTCGCGGACGCGTCGGGGAACGCGGTCCTGGCCGACGCCCCGGCCTTGCCGATGGCCTGGAACGGGGCGAGCGTGCGCGTCTGGAAGTCGATGCCCCCCGGCGAGCGCTATTACGGCCTCGGCGACAAGGCCGGACCCATGGATCGCCGCGGCCGCGCGTTCTCGCTGTGGAACACGGACGCCTACGGCTGGCAGGAGTCCACCGACCCGCTGTACAAGTCGATTCCGTTCTTTCTGGGCGTGCGCGGGGGCAAGGCGTACGGCGTGTTCTTCGACAACGCCTACCGCAGCAGCTTCGACTTCGGCAAGGAGACGGACGGCATCCTCTCGTTCGGCGCCGACGGGGGCGACCTCGACTACTACTTCCTCGCCGGCCCCGCGCCGAAGACGGTCGTCTCGGAGTTCGCGGCTCTGGTCGGACGCGCGCCCCTGCCGCCGCTGTGGTCGCTGGGCTATCAGCAGTGCCGCTACAGCTACTACCCGGAGGCCCGCGTGCGCGAGGTCGCCAAGACCTTCCGCGACAAGAAGATTCCGGCCGACGCCATCTACTTGGACATCGATTACCAGGAGGGCAACCGGCCGTTCACCGTCAGCGCGAGCTCCTTCCCGGCGTTCGGAGCCATGGTCCGCGACCTGCGCGCCGAGGGCTTCCACACCATCGCGATCACCGACCTCCACATCGCGCGGGCCCCCGGCGTCGGCTACGCGCCCTACGATTCCGGAACCCAGCTCGACGCCTTCGTGAAGAACCCCGACGGCACCGTCTACGTCGGCCATGTTTGGCCCGGCGACAGCGTGTTCCCGGACTTCACTCTGACGCGCGTGCGCGACTGGTGGGGCGGCCTGTACAAGGAGTTCGTCGGCCTGGGCGTGGCCGGCTTCTGGAACGACATGAACGAGCCCGCCGTCTTCAACGAGACGAAGACGATGCCGCTCGACACGGTGCACCGCCTCGACGACGGCTCGGCCGTGGACCATCGGGCCGTCCACAACGTGTTCGGCATGGAGAACGCGCGCGCGACCTACGACGGCCTGCGCCGCCTGCGGCCGGACGAGCGCCCGTTCGTGCTGACGCGGGCGGCCTTCGCGGGCGCCCAGCGCTGGGCGGCGTCGTGGACCGGGGACAACAGCGCCACGTGGAACCATATGGCGATGAGCACGCCCATGCTGCTGAGCCTGGGGCTGTCCGGCTACGGCCTGGTCGGCGACGACATCGGCGGCTTCATCGGCGCGCCGCCGGCGGACTTGCTGACGCGCTGGATGGAGCTTGGGGCGTTCAATCCGATCTTCCGCGGCCACGCGGCCAAGGGCACGCCCGACCGCGAGCCTTGGGTGGACGGCCCCGAGCACGAGGCCCTGCGCCGCCGCGCCATCGAGCGGAGATACGCCCTGCTGCCTTATTTGTACACCGCCGTCGAGGAGATGACCCGCACGGGCGTCCCCCTGATGCGGCCCGTCTTCCTCGACTACCCCGACTCGGAGGATTCCTACGGCGACCGGGACTTCCTGTTCGGCGGCGATCTGTTCGTGGCGCCGGCCTTCTCCGAGATGCGGGAGGCCGAAGACGTGCGCCTGCCGCCGGGGGGCTGGTACGAATACGGGACCTCGAATCGGCACGAGGGCGGAGTCCCGCTTTCCGTCCGCCCCGCGCTCGGCGAAATCCCCCTGTTCGCGCGCGCGGGCGCGATCATCCCGCAGCAGCCGGTCGCGCAGGACGCCGACGAGACGCCGAACGGCCCGCTGGAGCTCCATGTCTATCCGGGCCCCGACTGCCGCGGGGAACTCTATCAAGACGACGGCCATACCTTCGCCTACCGGCGCGGCAAGTTCCTGCGCGCTCGCTACTCGTGCGAGGCGGCGGCCGACGGCGTCTCGGTCTCGGGCGCCGTCGAGCACGGCGGCTACCGGCCGTGGTGGTCGGGCGCGGAACTCGTCGTCTACGGATTTGCGGCCGCGCCGCGCGAGGTTCGCGTTGGGGGGACGGCGGCCGCCGGCTGGACCTTCGACGCGGACCGCGGATCGGTCCGCGTGCTCGTCCCGCGGGCGCGGGGAGCCTGGCGGGTTCGAATCCTGCGCTGAATCTCCGACGGGCGGGCTTCTCGGCCTGTGGATTACCAAAAGAGAGTCATGCTACACTCCGTGAGGAAGAGGTGACGCCATGTCCGATATCGTCGACGCGAAGCAGGTGCCGTGCCCGCGGTGCGGGGCGATGTTCGTCTGCGGTGTGGCCAACGGCGGCGACACATGCTGGTGCGCGGAAATGCCGCCGCGCTACGCCGTGCAGACCGGCCAGTGCCTGTGCCCGGATTGCCTGAAGAAGTCCGTCAGCCTTCCTTCGGACTGAGCCTTTACTTCGTTCCGGCGAGCTCGTCCAGGATCGTCTCGGCGTCGCCGGGCCCCAGGCCCGACAGCCACTGACCGTCGGGATAGAGGAAGGCGTTCGGGCCCTGCTCGCACAGGTCGAGGCAGCCCGTGCGCGCGACTCGGACCTTGCCCTTGAGCCGCCGCGCCTTCGCGCCGCTCTTCAAGGCCTCGCACAGCTCGAGGCCGCCGCGGCCGGGATTGCCGCAGGCGACGCGCCCGCCCTCGCGCGCGTGCACGCACACGAAGATGGTCTTGGCGAACGGGACTTTCGCGCTCTTCATGGGAGAGATTCGACCGCGCCGTCGCCTCCCCTCGCCAGGGCCAAACGCGCCGTCCAGAGAGCGCCCGCGAAGGTGCACGCCAGACCCGCGATCTGCACGGCGCGGATCGGCTCGCGGCCCAGGCCCCAGGAGAACACGAGCGTCAGCGCGGGGTAGGAGAGCAGCATCGTCGTCGCCTTGGCCAGCGGCATGCCGCGGATCGCGGCGTACCAGAGGACGAAGTTGAGCGACGACATCAAAAGGCCCTGCGCGAGCAGGAGCGCCAGCGCCGCCGGCTCCCGGCTCCACGCCGCGCCGCGCCAGACCGACCAGGCCGCGAGCGGGAGCATGGTGAGCAGGCCGTAGAACACGCGCCCGCCCGAGAGCGTCGCCGCGTCGAGGTCGGGGGGGAGCTTCTTGGAGAAGATGTGCGAGACCTGGTACATCCACGGCGTGGCCAGGATCATGAGGTCGCCGCGCCAGCGCGGGGAGCGGAGGTCGTGGAGCACGATCAGCCCCGTGCCCGCCACGACGAGCAGGCTGGCCAGGGACTGCTTCAGCGTCGGCCGTTCGCCGAGGAAATGGGCGCTGAGCAGGACCGAGTACAGGACCTCGACCTGAGCCAGGATCACCGCGTTGACCGGGGTCGTGTAATTCAGCGCGACGATGTAGATCGCGGTGGCGAGGCCGGAGAGGAAGCCCATCGCGAGAAGGGCGGGGGCGACGTCGTGCGCCAGCATCCTCCGCCAGCGTCCGCGCGCGAGCAGCCAGGGCGCCATCGCCGCGAGACCGATCGCGAGGCCCGCCCACATGAAGACCATTCCGGAGTAGTAGCGCAGGCCCGAGGCGCCGATCAGCGGCCACAGCGCGGTGAGCACCCAGTCGACGGCGAGCGCGGCGAACGGGATCATGGACGGAGAGGATAGCACGGCGCGGCGGGCGCGCGACAGCCGTCCGGGAGGCGCGGGCTTGACGCGCGGCGCGCGAGCGCCTATCATGAATCGTCGGAAACGGGCCGCCGGAAACGAGGAGGGCTTTCATGCGCCGGAGAGACGGGCCGCCGCGGGCGTTCGCGGCCGCCGCCGCGCTTGCGGCGGCGCTCCTCCTCCGCGCCGTTCCCCTGCGGGCCGAGGCGCCCGCTCCGGACGGGAAGGTCATGGGCAGCAAGGAGGACCGCATCCTCTGGATCTTCCCCAACTACCGGACGGTCGACGAGGCGGGCAGTCTTCCGCGCATCACCGCGCGGGAGAAGCTGACGATCGCGACCAGGGATTCCTTCGACCCTTACGCGTTTCCAATCGCGGGCATGTTCGCCGGGATCGCCTATGTCCGGGACACGGACTCGTCCTGGGGCAGCGGCACCGACCGCTACGGGAAGCTCTATTTCGCGGCGCTGGCCGACCAGACGATGAGCAATATGATGTCGGAGACCGCATTCCCGATCCTGCTGCACCAGGATCCGCGCTACTTCCGCCTGGGCCGCGGCGGCTTCTGGCATCGCGCCGGCTACGCGGCCAGCCGCCTCTTCGTCACGCGGAACGATTCGGCCGAGGCGGAGTTCAACTATTCGGAATTCGGGGGCAACGCCGTCATGGCCGGGGTCGGGAACGTCTACTATCCCCGGGTCGACCGCACCCTCGGGAACACCGCGGCGCGGTACGGGACGCAGCTCGCCTTCGATCTGATCGCCAACTTGGCCAAGGAGTTCTGGCCGGACGCGAAGCGCTGGCTGCTCAGGAAATGAGCGGCCGGGGCCGTCAAGCCTCGTCTTTCGACGGCTTCCACTTCGGCTCGCGCTTGGGCTTGCGCGCCTTCATGCCCGCGGCGAACATCCGAGCGAAGAAGGCCGCGTAGCGCGCCGCCATCCCGGGCTCGGCGAACCAGTTCGAGTTCTCGAAGCTGTTCTTCTCGGCGTTGGGCGAGTAGTTGAAGGAGCCGGTCTCGACCAGCTTGCCGTCGAAGATCCCGAACTTGTTGTGCATCTTCTGGTACAGCGGATCGCGCTCGTCGTCGGGGCCGACCAGCAGGCGCATCTCGAACTCGTGCCAGGCGAACCAGTCGTCCAGCGAGGACAGCGAGGCCTGGCTCTTGTCGAGCACCAGGCGCACCTTGACCCCGCGCGTCTTCGCGGCCAGCAGGGCCTCGCCGATGCGGCGCGAGAAGAAGCTGAACATCGCGATGTCGATCGTCTCTTTCGAGGCCTCGACGGCGCGCACCAGAGCCTCCTCGATGCCGCCCTGCGGCGAGAAGATCGCGCGCCCGAAATGCTGGCCGTTGTAGGCGATCGGGGACTCGTCGTCGGCCGGCGGCGCGGGGAACTTCGACGTGCGGCCGTCCGGATCGGGACGGCGCTTCGAGGCCTCGGTCTCGGCGGCCGCCGCGTCGGCGTCCTCGTTCTCCGCGGCCGCCTCCAGCCCGGCCTCCTCGGTCCGGTTGAGGATCTCCTCGAGCTTGTCCATGTCCACGGGCTCGGCCTGGCCGCGCATGTACTTGTAGTAGCGCCGGTAGAGCGCGACGCGGGCCTTGTCGAGCGTGAAGTAGACGTTCTCGAAATGGTCGTTCTCGGATTGGTCGGTGTAGTTGTAGGAGCCGCCTTCGAGAAGCTCGTCGTCGACGATCAGGAACTTGTTGTGCATGATGCCGCTGCCCTGGCCTTTGAGCAGCAGAAGGTCGAAGCCGGACTTGACCAGCTCGACGATCATCGGGCGCGGCTTGCGCGGCCCGCCCTCGTGGCTGGCGCCGGTCACGTAGACGTGGGAGCGGTCGAGAACGACCTCGACCTTCACGCCGCGCTTCTTGGCGCGGCGCAGGGCGTCGAGCACCGACTGCTGCTCGAACTGGTAGATCGAGATGCGGACGGTCGTCTTCGCGGCGTCGATCGCGGCGACGACGTGCTCGGCGACCGGCTCGTACGGGCGGAAGGCGCTGGTCGGGTAGGCCCGGCCGCGGAAGGTCAGCGTCGGCGCGGCGGGGAGCTCGATCGGCGACGGCGGGGGAGGCGGCGCCGGCTTCGGGACGGGGTGCAGGATGTCCTCGCGCAGCTGCTCGTCGGTCGGGATCGCGGCGGACGCGGGGCGCTCGAGCGGCCGGGCGACGGCCCACAGGTGCGCGAAGTGGAAGACGAAGCCGGCGGCGTCGGTCGGGTCGATCAGGAAATGGGCGTTCTCGTAGTTGTCCATCGACGCGCGCTTGGTGTGGTTGGCCGAGCCGGTCTCGACGAGCCGTCCGTCCAGGATCATGAGCTTGTCGTGCATCTTCTCGGCCATCGGGAAGTCGCTCTCCGGGCCGTTGGGGCCGGAGAGGGTCTTGACCTCGACGCCGTTGAAGGCCAGCCAGTCGACGAACGGCTTGAAGTACTCGCTCTTCGACTGGCTTTCGTCGATCACCGCGCGGACCCTGAGCCCCCGGTCGACGGCGCGCTTGAGCGCCAGGGCGACCTTGGCGGAGCGCGGGGAGAACATCGCGTAGTCCACCGACGTCCGCGCCGCGTCGATCGCGGCGACCAGGACGTCCTCGAGCTTGTCCCCGGGCGTGAAGACGTAGAGCGGGAGCTTGACGGAGTTGAACGCGATCGAGGGGCTCGCGTCGGCGGGAGGGGCGGGGGCGTTCTCGGGCCAGACGTGCAGGCGCGCCTGCGCCTCGGGCGCGGCCAGGGCCCAGAGGTACTCCCAGTAGGCGCCGAGCGCGGCGACGCGCGGCTTCTCGGCCGAGAAGTTCACGTTCTCGTAGTGGCTGTGCTCGGAGGTGTAGGACCAGTTGTAGGAGCCGAACTCCGCCATTTTCCCGTCGAAGACGGCGAACTTGTTGTGGTTGATGCCGAAGGCCGTCTCGCCGCGGAGGACGCGCAGGTCGAACTTGTCCCGGACCAGCGCCCAAATCTGCTCGCTGCGGCGGCGGCGGTATTCCGCGCCCGGCTCGTTCTCGGGGAAGGCGTTGGAATAGTCGATGACGATCTGGACGTTCACGCCGCGGCGCTTGGCCCGCTGCAGGGCCTGCAGGAGGCCGCGCGAGCTGAACTCATACAAGGAGATGCGGATGCTCGTCTTCGCCGCGTCGATCGCCTGAACCAGGAGCGGCTCGACCGGCGTGTTCGGCCGGAAGGCGACGGAGGGGAACGCCTTGCCGTTGAACTGGACGGTGCGGCGGGGATAGTCCGCTCCTCCGCCGTCGTCGCCGACGATCTCGGAGGGGGGCGTGCGCACGGCGGCGAGGAGGCCGAGGACCCCGTCGGGAAGGGCGGCCAGCGTCTCGCGGCTCAGGCCGTCCCGGCGGCCGGCCTGGTCGAAGAAGCGTTCGGCGCGGCCGGACTCCGCCTCGGCGC
>VFSW01015038.1_pt1 | contig 10663 bp, 9 predicted proteins | sample 5358111 | NCBI WGS metagenome assembly VFSW01 (sample SAMN11554181, study PRJNA540505) | mine drainage metagenome | isolation source: sediment from site ElyBrook_90M | place: USA: Ely Copper Mine, Vershire, VT | collected 2017
ATCCTTATCTATTCTTAATATAACTTTAATCCAAACTTAATCCTGGCCTTCTTTTTTGTAAATAAATTTGTTTGAATGATTTATTTACCTGAACCAGTTAGCATTATTAATTGTCCGGTCTGAATCACCCGGATTGTTGACAAATGACTGGAAATAGTTATTCGGGGCAGCATTTTAAGATAGCTTTATATACAATCTAATCTTGATAACCATGAATACGATACTAACCTTACTCAGGTTCTGCTGCGGGATCCCGGGAAGACCGGAAAACGGATCTTCATTCCCTTACAGCTTAAGAATTTTATCTGAATTAATCCTGCTGATAATGATTGCCCTCTTTTCCGGAACGCAGTTTGCTGGTGCGGTTCCGAGTTATGCAAGACAGACAGGTATGTCATGCTCTGCTTGTCATAATGCTTTTCCTGAGCTCAATGCATTCGGCAGACAGTTTAAGCTGAACGGTTATAATCTCACCACTGTTAATACAATTGATGAGACATATGCTGACAAGAACAAGCTGAAACTACTGACTATTTCGCCTCTGTCAGCCATGGCCCAGATATCCTTTACCAACCTTAACAAAAGTATACCCGGTACACAAAATAACAATGCCGAATTTCCACAGCAGCTGAGCTTATTTTACGCGGGTTCCATAACGCCAAGGATCGGCACCTTCATTCAGATAACATATGATCCGCAGAGCGGGACCTTTGGAATGGACAATGCCGATATCAGGTATTCGAAGCAGACAAATCTGGCTTCGAAGGATTTTATCTACGGATTTACATTAAATAACAACCCGACGGTGCAGGATATCTGGAACAGCACTCCTGCCTGGGGGTTTCCTTATGCGGCCTCAGCGGTGGCGCCTTCCCCTTCAGCCGCAACCATGCTGGAAGGTGGCCTCGCGCAACAGGTTGTGGGACTGGGAACTTACGGATTCTTTGATAATTTGATCTATGCCGAATTCAGCGTATACCGGTCAGCCCAACAGGGTGCACCTGATCCTCCCGGTGCTGATGCCCGGATGGTATTAAACGGAGTTGCACCTTACTGGCGGGTGGCATTACAGCATCAGTTTTCAGATAATTACATTGAACTGGGAACATACGGTCTGGCTGCCAAAATTTACCCCACCGGCATATCCGGACAGACAGATAATTATACTGATATTGGCCTTGATCTGCAGTTTGAACATTCACTCTCAAACGCTACATTCACTCTTCATTCCTCCTGGATCCATGAGGGACAAAAACTGAATTCATCCTTCCCGGCCGGGAATGTGCAGAACAGCAAGTATAATCTTCAATCCTTTAAAGTAGATGGCAGTATTTATTTTAAAAAAGGCTATGGATTAACCCTCGGATATTTTTTGGTGGCAGGTGATATGGATATGGTAGTTTATACACCCGGAGAGGTCAACGGGAGCAGAGCAGGAAAACCAAACAGTGACGGGCTCATTTTAAAGGCCAGCTGGATGCCGTGGTATAATACCCAGTTTTCATTGCAGTATACTTTGAATAATAAATTTAACGGGTCAGCGAGTAATTATGACGGCTTTAACAGGAATGCCTCTGATAATAACTCCCTGTACCTGCTGGTCTGGCTTAATTTCTAGATTTCATATACCTTTTGTAACTGAAAATTACTAAATTAGCATAGGTGACTTATTTGAATAATATTAACCAATATAATCAGATCATGAAATTATTTTCCTTACAGTTTGTTACAATTTTAACTGTGGCATTTATTACAGCTGATGGGATTCCGTTAAATTATGAGGGATCCGGCAATAGCGTATCCGGTTCAGGAAGAACGGTACTGGTACAGCAGGAGAAAAAAGACATGGGTATCGGACCCGTCAAACATGTTACACTGGGAACTCTTGACCCCAAAATGGCTTCAAAGGGGAAAGATCTGTTCAATAACAAATGTCTTCTGTGTCATGATCTTGATCAGAAAAAAATCGGACCGCCTCTCAGGGATATAACTAAGATAAGAACTCCTGAGTTTATCATGAACCTGTTGCTTAATACCGCACAAATGCAGCAGGAAGATCCAATTATTAAAGATCTGATTGTAACCTACAAGGTGCCAATGGTTCCGCCTAATCTGTCCAACGAGGATTGCCGATCAATACTGGAGTACCTGCGTTCAGTAGTCAAATAAAGTCTGCAGATTCAGGGGCGAAAGTTAACCGGGAGCTAACCATATCTGATAAGAATGAACGAATCATTATCCAAAAATCAGCATGATGTAAATGCCGGAAGCCCTGATATGAACCGCCGGCTTTTCTTCAGTAAGGCAGCAGGCATTCTTTCATTCTTTGGAGCTCTGTTAATAAGTATACCATTCATAGGTTCGTTATATAATTCGGGTCATGAAAAGAAAAAGAAGCAGTTTATTAAAATAGTTAATCTGGATCTTCTCCCTCTGAATGTACCGCAAAAAATTACCTTTTCCGAACCCATAAGTGATGCATATATTTTTGAAATTGAAAACAGGGACATTTGGGTCATAAAACATTCAGCTTCATCGGTAACTGTTTTTTCTCCCGTTTGTCCTCATCTGGGATGCAGCTATAATTGGAATTCAGAGGAAAAATTATTTGTGTGTCCGTGTCATTCAAGCATCTTTTCCCCTGATGGCAAAGTAGTCGCAGGTCCCTCACCCAGGGGTCTGGATCCCCTGCCACAAAAAATAGTTGACAGGGAACTGTTTATTGAGTGGGAGAGGTTTGAAATCGGAATTCCGGAAATTAAGATTCTGTAAAAAGATGGCCCGACCATTACGAATTCTGCATTGGACCAATGAAAGACTGCCGGTCAGGGAGACTCTTAAATTCGTTTTTGATGAAGAGATCCCCGGGGGATCAAATTATTTCTATGCTCTTGGCAGTGCGACTCTCTTTGTATTTTTTTTGCAGATATTATCAGGCATATGGCAGCTGTTTTTTTATGTACCAACAATAGATCACGCATATGCAAGCGTCAGCTATATGAGAATCTCTGTGCCCTTTGGCTGGCTTATTCACGGGATCCATTACTGGGGCTCCCAGGCAATGATTGTTATCGTGGGGCTGCATCTGATAAGAGTTTTCATATGGGGTGCCTATAAAAGTCCACGGGAATTAATATGGCTGGCCGGCGTCATCCTTCTGATCCTGACCGCAGCCATGAGTTTTACAGGTGTTCTGCTGCCCTGGGATGAAGTCGGATATTTTGCAGCCAGGGTAGGATTAAACATAGCCGGCACTTTCCCATTAGTCGGAAAGGCAATCAAGAATTTTACGATGGGTGGAACGGAAATCGGGCAGCTTACCCTTTCCAGGTTTTTCATTATGCATGTTGCCATCCTGCCTGCAGTGCTGCTTGGCTTTATCACCATCCACCTGGTTGCTTTCAGACAATTTGGAAGCGTCGGGCCCTGGAAGAAGAAAAAGAATATCGGATCCGGACCCTTCTGGCCTGACCAGGTATTCAAAGATGTGCTGGTCAGCATACTGATCCTGATGGTTCTGGTCTTTTTCTCAGCCTATATCAGGGCTCCGTTCTCGGGTCCGGCTGATCCCCTTGATATATCTTACCACCCTAAACCCGAATGGAACTTCCTGTTCCTCTATCAGGCATTAAAAGGATTCAAAGGTGCATGGGAACCCGTGGGGACTGTAATCCTGCCAGTTGTTCTGGTATTATTTCTGCTTTTAGTTCCTTTCATGGATTTTTATAAAGAGAGAGACCCTATAAAAAGGCCGGCAATTGTCATATCGGTTCTTGCCGTTTGTGCCGGCATCATTGTTCTGACAATTGCCGGAAGCGGGAGCGTTCCTGATATCGGTAAGGTATCACCATCACAAACTAAAATAGAGCCTGCTGTAAATGCTCCTGAAGATATAAAGGAGGGTCGCGGGCTGTTTGTTTCCAACAACTGTGCGATATGTCATAGTATCAATGGGGCAGGAGGCAAAATAGGGCCTGACCTTTCCCATGAAACAGCCAAAGGATTAACGGCAGTATGGATTGCAAACCAGATACGAAATCCCAAAATCAATGATCCTAAAAGCATTATGCCCCCATTCCCAAATCTGTCACAGGAACAGCTTAAATCAATAGCAGATTATCTTTTGAATGTGGATAAAGGCAGCAGTTTAGTGGTTACCGAAAAGAAGGAAGCACCATCAGGCGAAATGAATCAGCCAAATACTACGCCGACTGAAAATTCACAGAATAAGGCCGTAAATGATCTGAACAGGCGGTCGCTGAACGGACTCGCCGCTTCGCTCATCGGTAATCCGGAGCATGGAGAGGTTTTATTCAGACAGCAATGCGAAGGATGCCACGGTGTTGATGGTAAAGGAACAATAGCAAATCCGGGTTCAACAGCTGGTATTATACCTGTCCTGAATCCTGTAAGCAAAAAGTATTTTAATCCTTCTCCGGGCAGTTTTGTCGCTGATATTGATACGATAATCCAGCATGGATCAATCCCGGCTGGTCCGGGTCCTGCCTTCAGAATGCCGGCATTCGGGGAGTCAAATACATTATCCCAGCAGCAGATTGCACAAATTGAAGCATATATTCTGAGTATAAATGGTGTAGACAGGGCTGAAATACTGACACCTGGTATAAGACCCCGGTATTTCGTCTGGCTGTCAACGGGGATCTTTCTTATTCTGATCCTTTACCTCATAACAGACTGGGTCATTCTGAATAAAAAAGTCCGCTCCGGACAATAACGGTATAACGGTGTTCGGAAGGTTTGATTCAAAGAAACAGATCTGAGGATCCCGGTCGTACAGCATAGTGTATGAAATCTTAATATTCAATCCGGAATTCCTTATAATTTACCGGAGGAAAAGAATCTTTGGTGACAGATTCCACAAAGCCCGGACCCTTTTTGCACCATCCGACAAATGAGTTAAGCTGTTCCCATGAGCCTTCCGCTTCAATATATACAGTACCGTCCGATAAGTTTCTGACAAAGCCGTTGATGCCCCTTAGCCGGGCTTCCCTTGCTGCACTCCATCTGAATCCGACTCCCTGCACCCGGCCGGATATATTGATTTTGTAAAGTACCTTTTCCTCCATATCAGTAAACAACTAAAACCGGAAGGGGTTGTCTGTCAGTACCAAATATATCCCGAATATAGAATATAAATCCAATTTTTCATAACTATAAGTAAAGGGCATCCGGCAGCTTTTAATTCTTTTAAGGGAAAGGCAGCCATAAACTATTTTTCTTAATTTAGTACAGGTGTATAATTGAATGACAATTAAGTACAGATCCTATGAAAAGAAGAAAATTTTTGCAGACAGCAGGTTATAGCGCACTGGCAACATATGTGCCTTCGAAACTGGGCGGAAATATGAGCAGCGGATTATTACCTGAATTGCAGACGGGTTCATCCGAAAAAATGGCAAAGGTTGCGGTTAAAGATGGCAGGGTTTATGTTGATACACATACCCTTAGTGCGGTTCTTGAAAAGGGAGTACTGACCTCATTCAAAAGCAAAATTACAGGAGAAGAATTTATTGATAAGCCGGATGTTGTAAATTTCCGTGCATTGCAGCTTTTATACATCAGGAATGAAATAGTTGAGATAAATGAAGAAAAGTTTGGCACTGTGGAAGCCCGTCAGATCTCGGGGCAGAGGGCTGAAATTATCTTTCACGGATGGGACGGGGATGGTGTCATTTCGGTCTCCGCAGATGTCGGATCAGGAGAGCTGCTTATCGAACCTTCTGCATACTCATCCCGTCCCGGAGTGCTGGCATGCCGCTGGTCAGTATCAGGATTAAAGAAACATCTGGAGTTGGTAGCGCCCTTCTTTCAGGGTGTAAAATTAAAACTTGATGATCCATTGATTAGAAATAACAGATGGCGCTGGCCATTCTCATGGGAAGCAGGATTAGCTATCCTTCAGTCAGGAGATGGAGGATTCTGGATACATACACAGGACACACGGTACAGATTCAAAGCGCTGCAGACGGGTATAGAATCTGACCCTTTTGTTATTGGTCTCGATAGTGAGGCATATGGCCCTATTGACGGTAATCTGAGCTCGGGAGGTATTTGCTGGAGGCTCAATACATACAAAGGAGGGTGGCAGGTTCCGGCTGAATTATACCGGCAGTGGTACTGGCAGGCATATGGTCTTGAATCGGAGGAAAGTAACCGACGGCCATGGATAAAGAATATAAAACTGGCGATCTCATGGTGTCCGGGAAGAAGGGAGATACTGGATGCTCTTTCTGAAAAGTTGCCGCCGGACAAGGTTCTGATACATTTTCCCGACTGGAGGATTGACAATTATGATGAAAATTATCCGGATTATATTGCCAATGAAAATGCAAAAGCTTTCCTGAAAAAAGGGAAGGAGATGGGATTTCACATTATGCCTCATTTCAATTCCATTGATATGGACCCGTCAAACCCTGTTTATGAACAGGTCAGGGATTTTGCCTACAGGGATGTTGAGACAAATCAGATTCAGGGCTGGAGCTGGTACAGGGACAAGGTCATCGGCGTTCCCGAATCCAATATGAACCGTTTACATAACAGGGATAAGAAAGTGATGGTAAAAATACATCCGGGTTTGAGCATGTGGAGATCCATTCTTGGAGAAAGAATATTGAAAGCTTCAGGGGATCTGAATCTTGACGCCATTTTTATTGATGTCACTCTCTGCATGTGGAATATACGTAATTGCATTGTGGAATCGATGGCTCCGACAGAAGGTATGAACCGTCTGATCCGGCATGTGTCTTCCCTGGGAGAGGGCCTTGTGACAGGCGGCGAAGGGCTGAATGAAATAACTGCTCAGGGGCAGTCCTTCGGGCAGGTCCATCTGTTCAAATCGTGGCAGACATCCCTGGAAGGCCTGGAACGGGCCGGGGCATGTAACCTCAATGAATTGCTGTTTGGAAGATTATGCCGTTCCTTTGGATACTCAGGACTGGGCGGTGAAGACAGTGATTCGGAGCTAAGGATGCGGATACATATGGAACATGGCGCAATTCCGACTATTACAATCAATTCAGAGAAGGATATAATCAATCCTGATCCTGCTGTAAAGAGAATGATCGATATAGCTGCCGGTTGAAGAACCTGCCTTATTCAGACATGACCCCCAACCTCTTATTACCCGTCCGGTTAAGAAAGATGAAGTATTTTTTATTTGACTTGGATTCAACTCTTTCATAACTTTAGACAACTATAGCATATTCGACGGGTGATTTAAAATTACTGCCCGTGAAGGATTACAGGGATCGTTCGGATAATATGAAAGAATTCAATGAAGCAGTTGGTAATGGCATTGGTGGTGTTATTTGTTGCTTTCGCGGTGTACGTGTTCACCCTACCTCCCAGAAAGATTACCATAAAGGATATTCATCCGGCCATTCCTGTACATACAGACTCCGCGGGATCAGTTGCCCCGGATACTACCCGGCCTGAAAGCCCGGTAAAAGAGGTCGTTGATAAGTCAGAGGTTGAATACTATATAATTATTGAAAGCATTAAAAGTAAGTCAATGGCTCAGCAAAAAGCAGAGCTGCTGAGAAAGAAATTCAATACAGATATTATCGTACTTCCGGCAACAAAAGAGGGTTTTTACAGGATCAGCTTTGGAAAATATTCAACACCCGAAGATGCAAGAGCTGCAGTAAAAGCTGCCAGAGAAGGTATCAGGCCAGATGCCTGGATTTTTTCAGTCAGGAAATAATGATACCGGCAATTTCAGGATACTTCCCTGAAACTGAGACCGTCTCCGGGTCTTTATCTGTCATTTGAAGTATTCTTTAAATCGAAATCCGGTTTCCTGATATATACTTAACTTAGCAGCCGGAGTGAAGGTAAAAAGTCGGGCATAAGCAAACCATTTCTTTAAGCCCGTGGTCGATGATTAAATTGGTTTTAGCTGTCAGAATGCGGGTCATGAAGAGATTTAATATTTTAATTTCCATTTTGATTGCATCAGCACTTTTTAGTTGTAAAAAGGAGACTTCAAATCAGGAGATCATACCCGTTCCCAACGGTGACTTTGAGCTTTGGGATATGCAAACTTTACTGATCTGGCAAACAAACAGCTGCCCCGCCTGTGATCCTCCGTTTGAAACATATATTGTACAAAAAGTGACAGATGCCTATAGCGGGCAATTTGCTGTTAAGCTTATTTATAACAATGTATACAGTAGCTTTGCAAACAACAAATTTTCTATCGCCCGGCATCCGACGTATCTAAAGGGATATATAAAATCAACAATATCACCCGGAGATACTGCTACAATTCATGTTGATCTGTTTTTGGGGAATAATATAGTTGACAACGGAAGCTATTATGAGATTTCATCAACTGCTCTTTATAAAAAAATAGAAATACCACTTACGCAAAATTCCTCCTCCGTGGATTCAGCATTAATAAGAATTGTTGGCGGGAAGAAGCAAAACACGGTATTGTATGCTGACAATTTTGAATTTGTCAGAGAGGCTGATTAAGCGCCGGGATCGACATGATGCTACTCATCTATATCAAATGGCTGACTGATCAGTTTAATGAGGGCTTGTACCGGGCTGACGAATATGTATGATAAATGTCATGATATTTATTTCACCAAAGCATCATCTTTATATCGAAAGTCGATTTAGATACAATATAAAGTGTCAGGGAGGGCAGCTTACTCATTTTCGGGGGTATATCATAAATGCTAAAGTTAAATTTCAGCAGAATGAAAAGTAATTGTCCTCATAAGATTAACAATAAATTATGTGATATGAAGAGCATTCTTAAAGCATCAGGTTTAATTCTACTTATTCTTTCCTTCTTTTTAATTTGCTCCTGTAAGAAGAAAACTGCACCTCCGGTTATAACAACAACTGAGGTGACAGAAATTACTGACATAACAGCAGTATCAGGAGGTAACATTACAGATGATGGCGGAGCATCAATAACTGCAAGAGGAGTTTGCTGGAGCATTTCACAGAACCCGACAATTGCCGATAATAAAACAGAAAATGGCACCGGGACAGGGATATTTACAAGCTCCGTCAGTGGATTAGCCGGTATGGCAACCTATTATATCAGAGCTTATGCTACTAACAGTACCGGGACTTCGTATGGTGATGAAATAAGTTTTAAAACATTTGCAGTAACCGATGCAGACGGTAACGGATATAGCTCAGTAACACTCGGGTCACAAATCTGGATGGCTGAGAATCTGAAAGTAATGCATTATAGCAATAACGACCTTATCCCAAATCTCACTGATAATGCAGCATGGAGTTCTCTTTTAACAGGCGCCTGTTGTGATTATAACAATATTCCTGATACCAGCAAGATATACGGCAAGCTCTATAATTTTTATGCTGTTGCCGATGCACGCAATTTATGCCCAAATGGCTGGCATGTTCCTTCTGATGCAGAATGGACAATTCTGACTAACTTTTTGGGAGGCGAAAGTATCGCCGGCGGTAAAATGAAAGAAATCGGTTTAGTTCACTGGAACTCTCCAAATACCGGAGCAACTAATGAAAGTGGTTTTACTGCTCTTGCAGCAGGACAACGTACTACCGATGGTACATTTTCGGATTTTGGAATAGCTGCAATCTGGTGGTCCTCCACCCCTTACAATAATCTGAAGCCTTACTACCGAAGCACTGGATGTGGCAACGTTATAGTGTTCCGGGGCTATGGAACTCTGAATAATGTCGGAATGAGCATAAGATGTCTTAAGAACTGATTTTATAGGAGGAACCGGATCTACTTTTATCCACAGAGCCCTTGAAAACACATCAAAACAGCATTCACAGGGATACTGTTATATGGTAGGGATCACTTATATCCATGATGACAAAAGAAGGCAGCACTTGTTGTTGGTTTGAAAGTCAGTGTCTGGAAAGGAATGCCGCATGTTAAATTTTGGAAATATTTTAATGATGGACAGATAAAAGTTTAATTCTTTGTACTTGAATTTGTGAATGTCACCGGCACCATATAGAAAACATTTACTTTTTTATCACTTTGTTCACCGGGCTTCCATTTTTTTGGAATAGAATAAACTGTGTTAATGGCTGCCGAATCGAGAAGTGGGTGGATTTTTTTTATTACTACTGCACCTTTGATAGATCCATCATTCATTATTACAAATCTAACGACTACTGTTCCGGTAATATTTTTCTCTTTAGCTCCTTCAGGATATATAACATTTTCTGCAATGTCCTGTAAAAGTACAGCATCACCTCCTGGATATTCCGGCATTTTTTGAACAAGAACATACGGTTCATCAATGTACTCATTATCATTTATATAGTAGTTATTTGAAGTACATTGATTATCACTATATGTTCCCTTGGTTATAATTTTTCCTGTTGAAGAGTTGAAAATGCGCCAGGATCCAAATTTTATCAATGGGAATAAAAGTTTGCTCTCTCCATCTTGAGTTAGAATCGTATCATTATAGTCCCTTACTCTATATCCACTGTCAGTCGGGATGAAATATCGTTTGACAACAACATTTTTATTCTTTTCCGATGAGGATTTTGATGTCAATATGAATGAATTGTTAGATTCTCTTCTTATTACAGTATAATTAGTTGCAACCCATCTGTTATTTATTAAAGTATAATCCATCATGGCGAAAAGATCTTTTTCTTGCCTGACAACATG
>VFSW01015039.1_pt1 | contig 10663 bp, 8 predicted proteins | sample 5358111 | NCBI WGS metagenome assembly VFSW01 (sample SAMN11554181, study PRJNA540505) | mine drainage metagenome | isolation source: sediment from site ElyBrook_90M | place: USA: Ely Copper Mine, Vershire, VT | collected 2017
CGATGCCCGGCGCGCCGGGAATGTTATCCACCGCATCGCCGCGCAGGGCCATCACGTCCACTACTTTTTCCGGAGGCACGCCGAGGGTTTCGGTCACCTTGGCCGGGTCGAGGATGAGGTTGTCCTTCTGCGGGTTGAGGATCTTTACGCGCGCCGTAACCAGTTGCATCATGTCCTTGTCCCCGGAGACGATGAAGACCTCGTGCTCGCGCTCGGCGGCTTCGCGGGCCAGCGTGCCGATCACGTCGTCGGCTTCGAATCCCTCCGCTTCGAGGATGGGAATGCGCAGCGCCTCGAGAGCGCGGCGAATGTAAGGGATCTGGCGGCGCAGGTCTTCGGGCATGGACGCGCGATTGGCCTTGTAGCCCTCGTAGCTGACCTCGACAAAGCTCTGCGTCTTGCCATCCCACTTGCGCAGGGGGCCCATGGTGCGCGCGCGCTCGTCGCGAAAGACTTCGCCGCTGACGTCGAAGACGGCGGCAAAGTAGCGCGGAGAGAAATCCTGGCGCAGTTTCTTGATCATATTGACGAAGACGTAGATGGCCGCGGTGGGAAGGCCGCCGCGCGTGGACATGGGCCTGCTGCGCTGCATGGCGTGGTAGGCGCGAAAGATGAATGACATGGTGTCGAGCAGGAAGACGGGCGGCTTGGATGAGTCGGTCACGCTAGAGAGTCTATCAGGGACGAGGGTTCAGAGATCCGGGGGTCAGAAATCAGCTGAGGAACATGCAGTCGCCGTAACTGAAAAAGCGGTACTTCTCCTGGACTGCGTGGTTGTACGCGGCCAGCACACGCTCGCGGCCGGCGAAGGCGCTGACCAGCATCAGCAGGCTCGACTGGGGCAGATGGAAGTTTGTAAGCAGCGCGCCCACCAGGCGGAAGTTGAAGCCGGGGGAGATGAATATCTCTGTTTCGCCGGTGTGGGGCTGGAGCGGGGCTCCGGCGGCCTGCAGCGCGCAGTGTTCCAGGGTTCGCACCACAGTCGTTCCGACGGCGATGATGCGCCGGGTACTGCGTGCGGCGTTGTTGATGGCGTTTGCTGCCGAAGGAGCGAGCGTGTAGCGTTCGTGATGGAGGTGAACCTCGTCGATGCGCTCGACGCGCAGCGGGGCAAAAGTGCCGAGGCCCACGTGCAGCGTGACGTGCGCAACTTCAACGCCGCGCGTGGCAAGGGCATCGAGAATCTGCGGCGTGAAGTGCAGGCCGGCGGTGGGGGCGGCCACGGAGCCGCGTTCGCGGGAGAAGACGGTCTGGTAACGGTCGCGATCAGCGTCCACGTCGCCGCGATGAATGTAGGGCGGCAAGGGCATGTGGCCGATGCGGTCCAGGACGGCGAAGAAATCGTCGACGGGCTCGAATTCGATAAGGCGGTCGCCGAACTGGCCGCGCTCGAGCACTTCGGCCTGCAGTACGATCTCGCCCGATGGCGCGGGAAAGACGAGGCGCTCGCCGATGGCGACTTTTCTGCCGGGACGGACGAGAGCGTGCCACTGGCTTTCGCCGGCGGGTTCGGTGAGCATGACTTCGATGCGGCCGGTGGGCTGCTCGCGCTCGCGGCGGAGCGTGCGGCGGGCGTAGAGGCGGGCGGGGATGACGCGGCTGTCGTTGAGCACGAGCAGGTCGCCGGGCACAAGCAGCGAAGGCAGGTCGGAAAACATCGCGTCGCGCAGCGTGCCGGTGGCGCTGTCCATCACAAGCATTCGGCTCTGGCCGCGCTGCTCGGGCGGCTGCTGCGCAATCAACTCCTCGGGCAGATGGAAGTCGAAGTCGTCGACGCGGAGGGCGCTGCCGGATTGGCTCGCTTCGCTCACGGCCGCGCCTTCCTGAAGTAATCGAGCGCCTGCATGCGAGCGCGTTCGAGGGCGGCATTGAGCTCTTCGCGCTGGGGCTCGAAGTCTTCGGCCGCGAGGTCGGCGGGCACATAGGTCCAACGTGCCCAACTGACGCAGATACGCGTGAAGGGCTTGGGGATGAGGAAGCGGTCCCAGGAGCGCATGGTCCAGGCGCGTTCGGGCTCCAGATGAAACGCACCGATCCGCGCCCCGGTCATTTGCGCCAGCTTGATGGGGCCCATCTTGGTCTGATAGATGGGGCCGCGTGGGCCGTCGGCGGTGAAGATGGCGGGAGTGCCGCGCTCGATGACACGGCTCAGGCCCAGCAGGCCCTCGCGCGCGCCGCGTGAGCTGGAGCCGCGCACGGCATGGAAGCCGAAGAGGTTGAGGATGCGGGTGATCAGCTCGCCGTCGAAGCTGCGGCTGATGAGGATGGTGGCGCCGGTGCGGCGATAGTAGAACGCGCAGGGGAGCACGCACTGGTGCCAGAAGCAGAAGATTTCCGCGCCTGCCCCGCGGCCGTAGACGAGCGGCGTTGCTCCTTCTTCGCCGATTGCCTCAAAGCGCCAGGTAAGGCCGACCAGCCACAGCAGCGCCCACACCACGCGTGGCACTATGGCCAGGACAAGGCGCTGGGAGAGGGTGAATCGTGGATTCCCAGGTCTCAAAGTCGAGACCTGGGGCACCCGGTTGGAGTCGGCGGTCACTCAAGTAATTCTAGTGTAAGAAGGCAAGACTCAGATCCTTCGACTCCGCTTCGCTGCGCTCAGGAGTAGCGCAGCCAGCGGAGCAGCTCGGGGAGCGTGGCACGCTTGCCATACATGAGAATGCCGACCCGATAGAGGCGCGCGGAAAACCAGAGAGTGGCCCAGATGCTGAGCACCATGAGAGCGATGGAGACGGCAAACTGCCATGCAGGCGGCGTCTGCGAGGCCATGCGCAGGAACATGACGATGGGCGCGGTGGGCGGAAAGAGCGAAGCGGCGACAGACCAAAAGGAGTTGGAGTCGTTGATGATGAGCAGGATCATGGCGAAGCTGAGCCACGTGGGCGCGGCAGCCAGCGGCATGTACATCTGCAGCTCCTGCTCCGTCTCGCAGGAGGCGGCGAGGCCGGCGAAGAGCGCGCTGAAGAGCAGGTAGCCGAGCAGGAAGTAGACCGGAAAGAGCACGCACTCCACCCAGGAGAAGTGAATAGCGAAGTCTCCGGTGAGAACGGCGGCGGCGATGGGCGAGAGGAAGATGGCCGCGCCGGTGACCAGCCAGATGCCGATTTGGGTGAGGCCGACGGAGCCCGCGCCGATGAGCTTGCCGGCCAGCATGTCGCTGGGCTTTACGGTGGCGAGCATGACTTCAAAGACGCGCGAGGTTTTCTCCTGAATAACCGAGCGAGCCACGTTGAGGCCATAGATCATGGTGGTCATGGTGAGCAGCAGAGCCATGACGTAGCCCTTCCAGAAGGAGGCGAAGGCGTTGCTTTTGACCAACTGGCCGTCTTTCTTCACCTGGAAGCCCTGGATGGAGACGCCTTTGAGCAGTTGGTCGGCATCGGCCTGCTGCATGCCGGCGCCGGTCAGATGCTCGCTGATGAGGCTGTTGTCGAGGGCTTCTTTGAGCCGCGCGGTGCTCATGAAGTCGCCGGCGGATTGGGAGTAGTAGGTAGCAGTGGGCGCGGCGCCGGCAGGCGTGTCGATCCACAGGAGGCCATCGATAGTCCTGGCACGCACTTGTTCGATCATGAGGGCACGGTCTTCCGGCCTGGCCGGCGCCACAACGTCTACGACGGCCTTCGAGTCCTTGCCGTCGGTGAGGCGGGTGCGGATGTTGCCGGCGAGCGCCGCATCGGCGCTGGCGACGGCCATGTGCTTGTGCGCGCCAAGGCCGAGGGAAGACAGGTAACTGATGCCGAAGACCAGCGCCAGGGCCGCGGGTAGCCCGATGGTGGAGAGCTTGAAGGCGCGGCTGCGAATCTGTTCCAGGTACTCGCGCTTGGCAATGAGAAGTGTGTTACGCATTGGCCTTGCCTCCCACGGTCTGGATGAAGATCTCTTCGAGCGAGGGCTCGACGAGTTCGAAGCGGTAGATAGTGGCGACGGCGGCGGCCTCGTGCAGCAGCTTCTGCGCGTTGCCGTGCTCCTTGAGGCGGATTTCGGCATGGCCAGAGAAGTTTTTGGCTTCGGCGATCTCGGCAGAATTCAGGAACGCCGGGCTTCCCTCAAATTCCACGATGACGTGGTTGCGCTCGTACGTGGCCTTGATCTCGCGAACCTTGCCGGCCAGCACGGCCTGGCCGTTGTCGATAAGGCAGATGGAGTCACAAAGCTTCTCCACCTGATCCATGCGGTGGGTGGAGAAGAGGATGGCCTTGCCCTGGTCTTTGAGTTCGAGGAGGGTCTTCTCGACGAGCACGGCGTTGACGGGGTCGAGGCCACTGAAGGGTTCGTCCATCACGATCAGGCCGGGGTCGTGAAGCAGCGCGGCGATGAACTGTATCTTCTGCTGCATTCCTTTGGACAGCTCTTCGGTCTTCTTGTGTAGGGAATCGGCGATCTCCATGCGCTCGGCCCAGGAGGCGGCGCGTTTGCGCGCCTCTTCGGAGTGGAGGCCGTGGAGTTGGCCAAAGAAGGCCAGTTGGTCGATGACTTTCATCTTCTTATAGAGGCCGCGCTCCTCGGGCAGATAGCCGACGCGCTCCAGGCTCTTGCGCTCAAAGGGCTTTTCAAAGAGGCCGATGCTCCCCGAGTCAGGGATGGTGATGCCCATCATCATGCGGATAGAGCTGGTTTTGCCCGCGCCGTTTGGTCCCAAGAGGCCGAACATCTGTCCGGCGTCGATGGAGAGGCTCAGGTTATGGACTGCGACCTTGTTCTCGTAGGCCTTGGTGACTCCCGCGAGCTCGACAACTGGCATGGACTCTCCCGCTGGTTCTGATGCCGTTGAGATGACGGCCGGACAGGTAAACAGCCTGAATGCAGTCTACCAATTCTGTGGGCGCGGCGTGGAACTGCGAGGCCTGAGCGAGTAAAGGGAAGGTTGAACAGGACAACTGCAGCCAGTTGCTGTTTGGGGGCTCACTTTTTCCCCTTTGTTCTCCGGTGCAGTCTTCCCGCCAACTGCTCTCCGACGCCATCGGGTTGAATCGAAACGGCAAAGAGGCTGAAACCTGCCACTAAAGGGGGACCTGCCTGCCGCCAAAAGAGGGAGTCACAGGGAGTGACTATCAGGGTACATTCGGTAGAAGCATCGGGAGTAGACCATGGCAACGTTGTTATCCATGTATGACTACGATAACGAATTCATCAAGGACGAGACCCCAGTCGGTCCTACGCGCAGGCCAAAGCTTCTTTCAGAGATCGATGTTCGCCAGTCGGTCCTCGAGGACATCGCGTTAAAGACACTTTATCTGTCCGGTACGATCTCCGTCCTGGAACTGGCTGAGAGAATGCGGCTCGGCTACGAGGTGGTGGACGCCCTGTTCTGCCAACTGCGCGGCGAGCAGCTCTGCATGGTTACGGGAATGACGGGCCATGTTCATCAGATCACGCTGACCGCCCAGGGCAGAACGCGCGCGGCGGACCTGCTGACGCACAGCCACTACGCGGGCCCGGCCCCGGTGACTTTTGAGAGTTATGCCGACCAGACCCGCAATCAAAGCGTAAAAAGAGTGGATGTTCACGCCGAAGACGTTCACCGTGCCTTCAAACACCTGGTCATCGACAACGAGACGCTTCGGAAGTTCGGCACGGCACTGAACTCGGGCAGCTCGCTGTTCATTTTGGGACCCGCAGGCACGGGCAAGACGACCATGGCCGAGACGCTTTCCCGTGTGCTTGCCGACGACGACGTATGGATTCCGTACGCGGTGGAAGTGGACGGACAGATCATCACGGTCTTCGATCCGTCAATCCATAAACGCGTGGAGGAACGGGAGCCCGAGAGCCGGGACGCGCGCTGGGTGCTTTGCCAGCGGCCCTCCGTTCTGGTGGGCGGTGAGTTGACGGCCGAGATGCTGGACCTGCAGTTCAACACGACGACAAAGTTCTACGTCGCCCCGGCACAGATGAAGGCCAACAACGGCGTGCTCATCATCGACGACTTCGGCCGCCAGCGGCTGCGCCCGGAGGAGCTGCTCAACCGCTGGGTTGTGCCGCTGGACCGCAGAATCGACTACCTGACCCTGGCGGGCGGGAAAAAGATCGAAGTCCCGTTTGAGATGCTGGTGGTGTTTGCCTCGAACATGGACCCCGCGGAGTTGGTGGATCCCGCCTTCCTTCGCAGGATTCAGACCAAGATCAGGATCGGCGAGGTTTCCGACGAGCAGTTCTGCGAGATCTTCCGCCGCGTGGCCGCGGATAACCGGGTTCCCTACGACGCGTCCATCCCTGTCGACCTGATCGAATTCATTCGCATCAGCCTGAAGCAGGAGTTGCGCTCGTGCTATCCGCGAGACATTGTGAACCAGGTCTGCTGGTCAGCCCGCTATGAGGCGCGCAAGCCGTATATCGACCGGCCGGCGCTGAAACGCGCCATCGACGCATACTTCCTGGCGAAAGAATAGGCCTCAACGAACAATGGACAAAGAAAGGCCCGTGCTTGGCACGGGCCTTTCTTTGTCTAGTAGGCCTGCGAAGGGATGCCAGCCTACACCAGCTTCATTGCATCAGGGTCCCAGTGGGCCACGGTGCCCTTCTCCATGCTGAGATTGCTGAGCAGCGCGGCGCCGGCGGCGCGATAGCCAAAGACCGCGTCCTCGACGACCGGCTTGCGGCTGCGCACCGAGGCAAAGAAATTCGCGAAGTGGTCGTAGCTGTCCAGATAGCCTTCCGGCGCTACATACTTCTCGAAGCCCAACGGCGGCGGTCCTGCCGGATGCTCCTGCGGATACTTCTTTTTGTAGTCCTCCAGTATGGTCTTTTGCATCGCCAGAGGGAACGAATCGATCATGTAGCCCGGCGCCTTCTCTCGCGGCACGCGGGTCACGCTCACCCATCCACCGCCGATCTCCATGGTTCCTTCAGAGCCTGTGAAGATCAAGCCTTCGCTCTCCTCCCCGCCGTCGACAAAATTGACGTGCAGGCTGAGGTTGAAGCCCTCGCGGTAATCGAACAGGCCCAGCATTACGTCGGGCACGTCGCGGCCGTCTTTCCAGAAGCGCAGTCCTCCGGTGGCCATGCCCCGCGTAGGGCCGTTCGAACCGGTGATGAAGTGCGTTCCGCTGAAGAGGTGGACGAACAGGTCGCCGGCAACGCCGCTCCCGTAGGCTTTCCATTTCCGCCACTGGAAGAAGTGCTCGGCGTTGAAGGGAATTTTGGGCGCGGTGCCCTCGAAGCGCGGCCAGTCACAGGTTTCGGTGGAGGCATCGGGTGGAACGGTATAGCTCCACGCTCCCATGGTTGAGTTGCGGTCCCAGCGGGCGGTGACCATGTTGAGCTGGCCGATAGCGCCCGAGGCCAGCAGTTCCTTGGCCTTGGCATAGATGACGGAGCTGACGCGCTGGCTGCCCACCTGCAGGATGCGCCCGGTCTTCTTCGAGGTTTCGATCATCTCCGGGCCGTCGGAGTAGAGATGGATCATGGGCTTCTCGCAGTAAACGTCCTTGCCCGCCTTCATGGCGTCAACGGAGGCCTTCATGTGCCAGTGGTCGGGGGTGCCGATGATGACCGCGTCGATGTCCTTGCGGGCCAGAATCTCGTTATAGTCGCGCGTGGTGAAGGTGTCCGGCCCCCAAAGCTCTTTGGCATGTTCCAAGCGGCCGTTGTAGCAGTCGGCCACGGCTACGCACTTGACGCCGGGCACCTCGACGGCAACCTTGGTGTCAAACTGGCCCTGGCCGCCGGCACCGATCAAGGCAATCTGGATGTGGTCGTTGGCCGCGACCGGCTTGGCCTGCTCGTCTTGCATGACGCCGAGCGCGTGCAGCCGTGGAGCCAGCAAAGATCCCGCCGATACCGCCGATGCCGCCCTCAAAAAATTCCTGCGATTGAACTCGTTCACTTTAGAACCCTCCCGATTGGGTATTCTTTCAACGCTATAACCATACACCGCCCCGCCATGGTCTTTCTTCCAGCCTCGGGCCGTAGTGCGAATCCAATAAACGAACTGAGCTTCCCGGCTTGAAGAGTCCTCGCTTCCAAGCGCAGAGATGAGCAAGCATTCTCCACATGAATCGCGGAGTTTGGGACGGCCATTCTCCGCGCGAGCGCGGTTGCGCTGGGTGGCGGGCCTGGACGCGCCAGAACAGGGTAAGACGCCTGACGGTGGACGCACCGCAGCCTGCCGTCCTGGAAACGGCGGTTGAGCTGCTGTCGAACCAGCCACCCTTTTCAATTTGCAAGTGCTTGCAAAAATTTAGATGTAACCAGTCCGGTGAGCTGCGAGCAGTTTGAAATCCAAGCGGAGAAACCACTTGGCGGTTTCAGATACCTTCAACTTCCGTTTCTGGGATAACCCGTGTGTCCTGGATTTTGATTCCCAGAACGCGGACCGTGCCGATGTTGACGGGATGAGTCCAAAACGCGAGTTACGGGGATTTTACCCAGTTTTGGCGTCCGCAGCCCTCCGAAAGAAACCCTTTGGCAACCTGGCTGGCTGCGCCGCCCTTGCCGCTCTGCACACGGTGCCCCCCCGGGGGCGCCGGTCCTCGGTTTGGGGCGTTCAGCTCAGTAGCTGTTTCGCGACCTGGATGTAGAGCTCGACTGCTTCGAGGAGTTCTTTTTTGGAGAGCTTTTCGAAGGGGGTGTGGGCTACGTGGATGGAGCCGGGGCCAAGAAGCAATGGTTCGCCCCAGTTGCTGAGCTGGGGAATGTCGGTGGTGAACTTGGCGATCATGGTGGGTAGGCCGGGGACGGCGCGTAGGCGGACGAAGGGGATTTCCAGGGTGAAGTCAACTTCGGCGAGGCCGGCGGCGGCTTCGACGACGGCGGCGCGGACGGGGGCGGAGTCGCCGACCAGACGGATGAGGACCTGGGCCTCGGCCTTGTCTGCAATGACGTTGGGGGCGTGGCCGCCCTGGATCTGGCCGATGTTGAGGGTACTGGGGCCGACGTCTTCAAGCGTAGGCAGGGGCAGGGCGAGGAGCTTCGAAAGAGCTTCGACGAGCTTGTGGACGGCGCTTTCTCCCAATTCCGGATAGGCCGAGTGGGCCATCTTGCCGGTGGACTTGAGGACGGCGCGGAGAGCGCCCTTGGAGGCGAGGGCGAGGCGGTTGTCGGTGGGCTCGCCGTTGATGAGAAAGCGGCTGCCTTTGGGGGCGAGGTTTGCGGCTTTGGCGCCGGCGGAGTCGCGTTCTTCTCCGGAGACTAACAGGATGCCGATCCGAAAGTCCGTCGCGCGCAGGGCTTCGGCGGCGGCTACCTGCGCGGCGATGATTCCCTTGGCGTCTGACACGCCGCGGCCGTAGAGGAAGTCCGCGTCCTCGGTGGGGGAGATGTAGGGCGGGACGGTGTCCACGTGGGTGTAAAAGACCAGGTCGGGGGTTTCGCCAGCGGTTCCGGCGTAGACGTTCCAACGGGCGCCGCCGGTGGCGCTCTCGACGGGCTGGGGAACGGGAGTCTTCTCGACGGACCAGCCGCGCGAGGCGAGGAAATCGGCGAGAAAGTCGCCGACCGCGCCCTCGTTGTAGGTGGTGGATTCGATCTGGCAGAGGTCGAGGGTGAAGCGGATGGGATCGAGCGGCGGGGCTGGAATGAGATCGGACATGATGGAGCCAGAATACCGCATGAGGTGATTGCGATATACCGCATGAGGTGATTGCGATCAGGAATGGAAAGGCGAAATGCTCGCCGTGAATCGCCTTGCCTGGTTGCGGATGGGAGTGGGGATAACCGGAAAAGACAGTGCAGCTAACCCGGATGTGGACTGATAAGCGCGGATAGCGAGGCGTAGAATATTGAGTGGAATGACCGCGACAATTGCATCTTCCCGCATCAGCACAGTTCCGGCGCCAGTTGTGGTGCGCAGCGTGGACCTGACCGGGCCTGAGGGCCGGCTGGAGGCGGTGCTGAACGAGGGCGCGGCCGATGCGCCGTTTGCCGCGCTGGTGTGCCACCCGCACCCCAAGGGCGGCGGAACAATGCACAACAAAGTTGTGTACCACGCGATGAAGGCGCTGAACGACCCGGCGTGGGGGCTGGGGCTGCCGGTGCTGCGATTCAACTTTCGCGGGACGGGGTTGAGTGCGGGCGCGCATAATGGACGGCTCGAAGCGGACGATGTACTGGCGGCCATGGGATGGCTTGAAAACGAATACAAGCGGCCGCTGGTGGTGGCGGGATTCAGCTTTGGCGCGGCTATGGCGCTGAAGGCCTGTTGCGTCTACGTTCCCAATCGGCCGCCTGTCCGCGCTCTTGTGGCGCTGGGGCTGCCCACCCAGACAGAAGGCCATCACTACAGCTATAGATTCCTTCCCGATTGCACGATTCCCAAGCTATTCCTGAGCGGAGACCAGGACCAGTACGCGCCGGCCGCACAACTGGCGCAGGTGGCCGAGTCTGCCGCACCTCCGAGACAACTGCTGCTCATCCCCGGCGGCGATCATTTTTTTCAAAACCAACTGGATCCCATGCAACAGGCGCTCTCCGGCTGGCTCAAGGAGCAACTAAGATGACCCCGGTGAGCGATACCGCCCTGGAAACACTGCACACGACAGCAACGGAGATTTTCACCGGCGCCATTGCGGCGTGCAACATTGGCTCGGCCTTCGACCGGCGGCTTCGGTTTGAGGGCAACACGCTGCACCGACTGCTTCCGGACGGCAGCGGACCGGCGACCATCGACCTGGGCTGCTATAAGAGGATCTTTGTTATTGCGCTGGGCAAGGCGGCGGGGCCGATG
>VFSW01015040.1_pt1 | contig 10662 bp, 12 predicted proteins | sample 5358111 | NCBI WGS metagenome assembly VFSW01 (sample SAMN11554181, study PRJNA540505) | mine drainage metagenome | isolation source: sediment from site ElyBrook_90M | place: USA: Ely Copper Mine, Vershire, VT | collected 2017
AGCCCCGCTTCATGCGCCTGACGGCAAAATTCTATGTGCGCGGCGGCATCTTCACCAACGTGGTCGCAGAACACCGGCAAAACGGCTGGCAGCCCGCGCCCTTCGTGGAACTCTCCCATTTTTCAAGCCAGTCCAATACCAGGTAAAGTTTCTCCATATGGCGCCGATAAATGTCATACGGTATCATCGTTTATATTGGAGGTGAAAAATGAGCGCGCTGACCATGGACATGAGCAGTTACGAGATCGAGCAGGACGATATGCAAATGGAATCACATGCAGGCTTGGTGCCGTCCCTGCAATTCTTCCGGGAAGAGCGCACAAGGGTCATGCCAGCCGACCTAGTTTCTGCGGATGCCGATGCCTTCATCCGGAAGATGCGCAAGACGCATGCCGGATTCATGTGCATTCATCAGCGCTGACATGCAGCAACGCGCCACTTCACCGGAGAACGACTCAACATTGCTGATGCTGCGTGACAGGCTGCGCGCATTTGCCGACGAGCGCGACTGGAATCAGTTCCATACGCCCAAGAATCTGGCGATGGCCCTGATGGTCGAGGCCGCCGAACTGCTGGAGCATTTCCAATGGCTGACGCCTGATCAGTCCTTCAACCTGCCCGCAAAAAATCAGGCCGAGGTGAAGGAGGAACTGGCCGATGTCCTGCTCTATCTGATCCGCATCGCCGACAAGCTCGGCGTCGATTTGCACGAGGCGGCGTTGCTCAAGATGGAAAAGAATGCGCTGAAATATCCGGCAGACATCGTGCGCGGCAGTGCGAAAAAATACAACGAATATTGAACTCCCAACGGACGACGACATGAGCGATACCCCGGGCAAGAAACGCGCTGGTCTTACAGATGCCAAAGTCAAGAAGATTGGCCTTGCCACTGCAAGGTTGCACCGCATACTGAAGGAACTCGGCCACACCCGCAGCCTCGAACAGACGGCCTCCACGATGCCCGATGCACGCGAGCGATTGTCGTTCATCGACCGGTCCATGCATGACGCATCCGAGAAGACCATCAGTGCAGTCGAGTCGTCACTGCCGCTTGCCAGCCGGAACAGGGCCGTTTGCAGCGAATTGTCGATGCGCCTTGCAGACGCCCAGTTCAAGGAACACCAGCCGCTCATCATGGATGCAATCTCCAAGCTCGGAGAGATTGCGATGGCGGAAGAGACCGTGCGCCACAACCTGATGCAAATCATGGAAGCCCAGGAGTTTCGCGACGTGGCAGGACAAATGGTCAACAAGATCGTGACCGCAGCGCTCGAGATCGAAAACATACTGCTCGACATCCTGATGGAGTATGCGCCGGATCTCCAGGACTCGCTGATCAGCACCGCAGGCCTGACCGCAGGACCGGGACACCAGACCAGCGTCAACGGACAGGACGAAGTGGACGACCTGCTCGCCTCGCTGGGCCTCTGACTGCGCACCCATAGCCTGCGATGAAACGCAATCCAGCTCCTGAAGCAAGAAAACCGGAAGGGTGGCTGGCTACGCGCATGCAGCTTCTGGCCAAGCACCGCGCGCAGGTGCTACAGATCGTCCTGGCGATGATCTTTTTCCTGCTCGCAATCGGCAGCCTCCAGTATCTGCCGATGTTGGCCGTCTGGTTTCACATCAGCGACATGACCCTGGGCAAGGTAATGGTGTACAGCCTGCCCTTCTGGATCGCGCTGGCCTTCTTCCTGATCTGGCGCTCCTGATTCCTTAAGGGCTTCCCTGCCCGCCGGCATCCTTAAGGAGTTGCGACACGCCGGTCGGCATCACGACCGCCGTCGCCGTATTCTTTTCCTCCACCCTGTCCACGAAATAACCCGCCCCCCAGGACAGCAAGGATGCAACGACCAGCACCAGTATGCCTCGCGTAGGCCCCTTGGGTATACCCTGCTCGTCAAGATAACGATGGATGTACCAGGCAGCGAGGAAAAACACGATCGTCGAAATGACCAGGTTCCACATCGAAAGCATCTCAAACATGATCGCTTACCCTTGAGTCGAGCGGTTCATGGCAAGGGCCTTGCAGGCGAGCCTTGAGGTGCGGCACGCAGATATTGCGAAGGCCATGAGCTTGTCTGGCCCAGCGCCTTTGCAGCGGCAAGCGGCCAGTATGGATCGCGCAAAATTTCCCGGCCTATGAGCACCATGTCGGCCTGATTGCTGCGGATCACATGATCGGCCTGCGCAGGAGACGTAATCAGGCCTACGGCCGCCGTCGAAATGCCGGCTTCACGGCGCACCTTCGCCGCAAACTCGGTCTGAAAACCCGGACCTGCGGGTATCTTTGCGCTGGGCAACAGGCCCGCGGAGGACACATCCACCAGATCCACGCCGGATGTTTTCAAAATTCCGGAGAGTTCGACCGTCTCGTCGATGCTCCATCCTCCTTCGATCCAGTCTGTGGCGGACAGGCGGATCAAAACCGGAAGTCTTTCAGGCCATGCCAATCTCACCGCAGCGACAACCTCGCGCACAAGCCGCGTGCGGTTCTCGAAGCTGCCGCCATAGGCGTCGGTGCGCCTGTTGGACAAGGGCGACAGGAACTGATGCAGCAGATAGCCATGCGCCGCGTGTATCTCGATCGCACTGAAACCCGCTTCATGCGCACGCTTGGCGGCTGCCACGAAATCCTTGATCACGCGCGCAATGCCCGCCTCGTCGAGCGCTTCCGGGCTCGCATAGTCTTCGCCAAAGGAAATGGCAGAAGGTGCCAGCGTGTTCCAGCCGCCCTCGGATTCAACGAGCGTGCGCTGCGCCTGCCAGCCCAGGCCCACACTCCCCTTTCTTCCGGCATGCGCAAGCTGGATCGCAGGCACGCAGCCCTGGGACTTTGAAAACCCGGCGATGCGGGAAAGTGGCTCGACATGTTTGTCGTCCCAGATGCCCAGATCCCCCGGACTGATTCTGCCTTCTGGCGCGATGGCCGTCGCCTCGACGATCATCAGCGCAGCTCCGCCTACCGCGCGGCTGCCGTAGTGCACGAAAAGCCAGTCTGTTGCAATGCCGTCGCACGCGGAATACTGGCACATCGGCGGCATGCCGATGCGGTTGGAAAAGACGACGTCGCGCAACTTGAATGCTTCAAACAGATGTGTCATGACTTGATATGCTTAAAGAGACCATGCATAGACTCTAACATACGGGCGTTGTTCCGCAAATCGATCAATGCCGCGCATCGCACCCAACGCGGTCGTCTGGTGTAAAATGCCGGCCTTACAGGAGGCATCCCGTGGAAAATCCCTACCATATCCTTGGCGTTTCTCCGAATGCGACTGCAGAGGAGATCAAGAAGGCATACCGCTCTCTGGCCATGCGGCATCATCCGGACAGGAGCGATCATGCGAGTGCCGAGAGCCGGTTCAATGCGATACAGAAGGCCTACGAGCTGCTCTCGGACCCGAAAAAGAGGGCCGAATACAACCAGAGCATCGGCAACCGCATCATCATCGATCCGGCAGAAGAGGCGTTTTCCCTCTGGCGCTCCCTGTTCAACCGTTGCGAAATTGCATCCACATCCAACACGCCATGAAAAAAATTGATCCTGAATTTGCCTACCAGTCCCGCGAACTCGGCGCCCAGATCGAGGACACGCTGGGCGATCCGCCGGACAGAAAATATTACGCCAAGGTCGTCAAATCCCTGATCGACGAATTCGCCAATGGCACGGAAATCGACGACGTGAATCTGCTGAGCTTCGCGATTGCAGATCATCTGAAATTCGACGATGTGAAAGGATTGCTCGCGCACACCGATGATTACAACCAGACCGACTTTGCATGCGTCATGGACATGATCTCGGGAAGCAACGATGCTGCCATCAAGGCACTGACGGCAGTTGCACAGAAAAATCCTGCCCTGGCATGCCGTGCGATCGGCACCGCGTTCCTCTATAAACATCCCAGACTATGGATCGACGAGGATCACTCTCTCGAGTCCCTGCGAAAGAGCGAAGAGGAGGAAGACGAGGATGAAGATCGGGTGATGCACGGTCACGACATCGAACACCTGTTCGACTCAGGCGGAGAAGAGAATGTCTGATCAGAAAACCAATCTTCCCGCGATCAGTCGCCAGCTCACCGAACTGGTGCTGGCTGGCTCCCCTGAACATGCCGAAGAGACGCTCAACGATGCGGCCGAGCAGATAGGCGACTTGGCCGTTGTCGAAGTGCTCGACGCGCTGGAGCCGCAGGTCGCCTCGATGCATCTTTCCGCCTTCGATGGCGGAAAATTGTCGCTTGCAACGCTGCTGGTCTCGCCCCATGCCTGGGCGCAAAGCCTGGCATTTTTTGCAGCGACCTGGACCGAGGACATGATAGAAGACGAGCCCGAACTGCTGGCCGAGGCACTGTTCGCGCATATACACGGCATCCTGTTCGCAACAGACGATCAGGACCGGCGCGCCGCACTGATCCATGAAGCGCTGGCAACCGACTGGGGGACGACCGCATTTGCCGCGCTGTTCTCTACCGCCGCCGCGGAGATCGCGGAGCTCGCTGTTGAAATCCACGACCGCGGTCCATACAGCAGCGGCCAGACCTCATCCGATCACGACATCGTGCCCTTGGCGCTCGCCGTTGCCCAAAGCGACCCGGAAGGCTGGGATCGCGTGCTGTTCGAGCTGTTTCCGAATTGGCAGCCGGGCGAGCATCCGATGCAAGGCCATGAAGGCTATGAGGAAGAGGACACCGGAGACTATGAGGCCGAACACGACGAAGAACATGCAGAAGGCCGCAACACCCAGGAGTTGCTTATGCGCCTGCGCAAGCAGGTTCCGACCAGGCAGATAGACACCCGCAGCAGCAGGCCGAGCCTGGGCGAGGACATCTTCGCATGACGCAATTCCCATGAAGCTTGCAAGCCACACGCCGCGCGTCCCGCATCTGGTGCAGGCGCTTGAAGCGCTTGCACTTCAACCCGATCACGCCGGGATCGCAAACCGTTTGATAGACGAGCTCTCCGGCATCACCGTGCTCGTCGCGAAAAAATTTACCAATGACAGAACCGCAGACGGCCTGCTCGACGCCTATTACCTGACGACAGGTTGCGTCTCGCTTGGGATCAGCTTGAACAGCAATGAACCCGCGCTCCCCTTCCTGATGAAGCATGGCGCTGAACGCATTTTCCAGATGGGATTCCGTAGCATCAAGGAGCTGTCAGGGCTTCCCGCGCAGACTCTGATCGCGGATTTCGACAACGATCCCGAAATTCAGCAGCGCAACCTGAAGTCGCTTTTCCTCGAGATATGCCGCGCAGATCCGAATACATCCTGGACGGGTGACGAGGCCTACAAAAAGGAGTTGCAGATAAGGCGCGAGAACCAGGAGATCGTGTCCTGCGCGAAATGGCTGCGCAAGTATCACTACGCGGGCGCGATAAGGGAAGCCGATCTGGATGCAAGCGCTGTGATCGCAATTGCGCTGATCTTCGCAATCCTTGACGATGGGCGCATCGTCGCACGCATCGGGCAGAAAGACATCGAGGAATTGATCCGGCGAGCGCGGGAATTGCAGCCCGATGTCGAGATCGGCTGGCAGGCGCTGTTGAGAAAAGCACCCACAGAATTTCAGAACCCGCTGCGCGCGCGCATGGACGAATTCAAGGGCTCCATCGTGAAGAAGATTTTGTCCAAAACCCGCGCCGAAAAAATTGTCGCGGAAATCCAGAACTGCTACGCGGGTGTGGAACAGGACGTCGAATACGACTGATGCTGCCGATGGCTGTGCTTGAATCAACCTGGGTTTTGAGGAGGCTCCAACATTTGAGAGAATGGAGCCATCATGAAGTGGAAGTCGATCTGCGCGATGGCGCAACGCAACTCCTGATTTCCCAAAGTGCCGCTAATCGAAGGTCGGGATGGATGCAGCCTCTTCCACAATCCTTACAACTCTGCCTCGTCCAGACCCAACACATGCAAACAGGCAGCGCCATGGTATCGTCCATCTGCTGACACAACGTTTTCAGGCTGACCGGACAAATATTGGTAATTATCATCGTCTTCTTGATCGCGGGGACGTCCCCCGCGACCAAGAATCGGAGATTTCTACGCACATTGCAACAAGAAGAAGCAGAAAAACAAAGAAGAAACGAGGGAGTCTGCAGACACCGCGTAGCGGTTTAGTTCGACTACCCCTTATCCCGCGCACGTCAGCAGGAAAGCATTCTCCTGCATCCTGGTCACTCCGCGCTCCGCGAAGCGCGGTTCCAAAACGTCGGCCTGCTCGAGCAGTTCTATGCCGGTAAAATCCCGATACAGCCTTTGCACCTCATCGACTGAGACCGCAAAAGGCGGCCCCTGCATTTCAGCCTGAGGGTAATCCAGAGTGATCAGCAGTATCTTCGCACCTTCAGGCAATATGCTCATCATGTGGTGCACATAGCGCTCGCGCATTTCGGGAGGCAACGCGATCATGGATGCGCGGTCATAGACCGCAGAAACGCCTTTCAAATCGTCCCGACCGAGATCGAAAAAATCTCCGCACAGGATGCGTATACCTTCCGCCTCATGGCTTTCGAATTTCCCGAAGGGGCGGCATGTCGCCTTGATTTCGTTCTCATCGAAGTAGGCGCGCGCCGCGATCGGGCTCAACTCCACCCCCAGCACTTCCGCGCCATTCGCTGCAAGCCACGACATATCAAAACTTTTTCCGCAAAGCGGCACGAACACCCTGCCCTCGAGATGATGGCCGTGACGCTCAAGATAAGGATTGACCCCATTCTGGTGGAAGCCGATCTGCTCAAGCTCCCAGCGCTCGAACCAGAAATCCTTTTCCACTTAACCCACCCACTTCCTCGCGTTCTGGAACATCTTAAGCCATGCGCCGTTCTCCTTCCACTCGGCGGGCCTCCACGAATTCTGCACCGCGCGGAACACGCGCTCTGGATGCGGCATCATGATGGTGAATCGCCCGTCGGGCGTTGTGAGTCCGGTGATGCCTTGTGGCGATCCGTTCGGATTCAAAGGATAGACCTCTGTCGGCACGCCTCGATGGTTCACATAGCGCAGCGCGACTATCGCAGACTTCTGCTTTTTCGCACTCCTGAAATCCGCATAGCCTTCGCCGTGCGCGACCACGATGGGCATTCGGCTTCCCGCCATGTCCTCGAAAAGTATCGAAGGCGAAGGCTGCACCTCCACCATCACGAAGCGCGCCTCGAACTGCTCGGACCGGTTGCGCGAGAAATGCGCCCAGTTCTCCGCACCCGGTATGATCTCGTGCAGGTTGCTCATCATCTGGCAGCCGTTGCACACGCCCAGCGCAAACGTGTCCCTGCGGTTGAAAAAGTCCTCGAACTCATCGCGCGCCCTCGAATTGAACAGGATGGATTTTGCCCAGCCTTCGCCGGCGCCCAGCACGTCGCCATAGGAGAATCCGCCGCATGCGGCAAGCCCCTTGAAGTCGGAAAGCGCAATCCTTCCGCTGATGATGTCGCTCATGTGCACATCGACAGCCGCAAAGCCTGCGCGATCGAATGCCGCAGCCATCTCGACATGCCCGTTCACGCCCTGCTCGCGCAGGATCGCGATTTTTGGCCTTCCGCGCAAAATGGCAGGCGCCTCGTTCACATCGTAGGTCAGGCTCGCATGCAGCCCGGGGTCGGCTGCATCGAGGATGCAGTCGTATTCGGACTCGGCGCAGGCGGGATTGTCGCGCAGCTTTTGCATCCGGTATGTGGTCTCTGACCAGATGCGCATGAGGTTCACGCCCGAATCGGAGAACAGCACTTCATTGCCGCGCACGATCTCTATCGCGCCGTTCTGATTCAGCGCAGCAATTTTCTGCACGCTCTTGATACCCGCATCAGCGGCCCTCTGCAGCACATGGGCCACATCGCCGTTCTTCACCTGCACGACCGCGCCCAGCTCTTCGCTGAACAGCATGCGCAGCGCATCGCTTTGCTCGACTTGTATCGTGAGCCCGATGTGCGAGGCAAAGGCCATCTCGCTTAAAGTAACGAACACGCCGCCATCCGACCTGTCGTGATAGGCAAGCAGCGTGCCTTCCGAGTTGAGCTTTTGCATCAGATCGAAGAACGCCTTCAGCGCGGCTGCGGAATCGACATCGGGCGCGACATCCCCCACCTGTTTGTAAACCTGCGCCAGCGCCGATCCGCCCAGACGGTTCTTTCCCTGCCCCAGGTCGATCAGAAGCAGCGAGGTGTCGAGATCTGCCTGCAGCTCTGGCGTGAGCGTTGCGCGCACATCCTTGACTGGCGCAAAGGCGCTCACGATCAGCGACAACGGGGATGTGACCGACTTGTCCTCGCCGCCTTCCTGCCAGGTCGTCTTCATGCTCATCGAATCCTTGCCGACCGGGATGGAAATACCAAGCTCGGGGCAAAGCTCCATGCCCACCGCCTTGACCGCGTCATACAGCGCCGCATCTTCGCCATGGTGACCCGCTGCAGCCATCCAGTTGGCCGACAACTTGATGTCGCCTATTTTTTCGATACGGGAAGCAGCAATGTTGGTGATCGCCTCGCCCACCGCCATCCGCGCGGAAGCGGCCGCATTGATCAGCGCAAGCGGCGTGCGCTCGCCCAGCGCGAACGCCTCTCCGAGATGCGTGTTATACCCCCTCAGGGTCACCGCCACGTCCGCGACCGGCACCTGCCAGGGACCCACCATCTGGTCGCGCGCGGTCATGCCGCCCACGGTGCGGTCGCCTATGCTGATCAGAAAGGTCTTGTTGGCAACGGAAGGCAGACTGAGCACACGCTCTATGGATTCCTTGAGATCGAGTGCGCTGGTATCGAAGTGCTGCAGCCTCGCCGTCTCTCGCGCAACATTGCGCGTCATCCTGGGTGGCTTGCCCAACAAAACGGAGAGCGGCATGTTCACCGGATCGTTGCGGAACTCCCCGTCATGCACGACGATCTTGTCCTCGTCGACCGCGGTTCCAACCACCGCAAAAGGACAGCGCTCGCGCTCGCAGAATGCGCGGAACTCCTCGAGGCGCTCGGGCGCGATCGCCAGCACATAGCGCTCCTGGGACTCGTTGCACCAGATCTGTTTGGGTGACATCCCGGTCTCGTCCAGCGGAATCTTCCTGAGTTCGAATAGCGCACCCTTGCCGCCGCCGTGCACAAGCTCAGGCAGCGCATTGGACATGCCGCCCGCACCCACGTCGTGTATCGACAGGATGGGATTGTTCTCTCCAAGCTGCCAGCAGCGGTCTATCACCTCCTGGGCGCGACGCTGCATCTCGGGATTGCCGCGCTGGACCGAATCGAAATCCAGGTTCTCGGCATTGCTTCCGGTGTCCATGCTCGACGCAGCACCTCCTCCCAAACCGATCAGCATGCCGGGTCCGCCCAGATGCACGATCAGCGCGCCGACCGGAAGATCGTGTTTTTGCGTGTGCAACGCGGAAATGCTGCCCAGGCCGCCGGCCAGCATGATGGGCTTGTGATAACCGCGCATCTCGCCGCCGACCTTTTCCTCGAAGGTGCGGAAATAGCCCGCGAGGTTGGGGCGCCCGAATTCGTTGTTGAATGCGGCAGCGCCCAATGGCCCGTCCAGCATGATCTGAAGCGGTGTGACGATGCGCGAAGGCTTGCCATAAGTCGACTCCCAGGGCTGTTCGAACCCGGGGATGTTCAGGTTGGAGACGGAGAATCCAGCAAGCCCCGCCTTGGGCTTGGAGCCCGTGCCGGTCGCGCCCTCGTCGCGTATCTCGCCACCCGACCCCGTAGCAGCGCCCGCAAAGGGCGCGATCGCGGTCGGATGGTTGTGCGTCTCGACCTTCATCAGCGTGTGCGTCAGCTCCTCGCTGAACGCGTAACCTTGGTCTCCCCGCGGATAGAAGCGCGCGACGTTCGCCCCTTCGATGACAGACGAGTTGTCCGAGTAGGCGACGATCGTGCCGTCAGGGCTTGCCTTGTGGGTATTCCTGATCATGCCGAACAGAGACATTCCCTGCGCTTCGCCGTCGATCACCCAGTCCGCATTGAATATCTTGTGGCGGCAATGCTCAGAATTCGCCTGCGCGAACATCATCAGCTCGACATCGGTGGGATTGCGCTTCAACTTCCTGAAGTTCTCCACCAAATAGTCGATCTCGTCAGCTGACAGCGCAAGACCCATCTCGCGGTTTGCGGCCTGCAACGCGTCGATGCCGCCCTTCATGATATCCACCGTTGCAAGCGGCGTAGGCGCGCCGTGGCGGAATATCTTCTCTGCAGCCCCCTCTACCTCGCGCAGCACCGACTCGGTCATGCGGTCGTGCAGCAGCTGCAACAACACATCCCTGTCGGCTACACTCAATCCTGCCTTCAAATAATAGATCACGCCGCGCTCGATGCGCTCTATCCCATCAAGGCCGCAGTGCTGCGCGATGTCGGTGGCCTTGGTCGACCAGGGAGAGATCGTGCCCAGGCGCGGCACCACCAGCACGCGGACAAATTCTCCCTCCGGCTCCCCCTCTTCCTTGCCTATGCCCAGAACCTTGTCCAGCAGTTTCTGCTGCGCCTTGGCCAGCGTCTTCAGACGCAGCGCGCTGAAATAGCAATGCCTGGTGTCTGCGATGAACACATCGGGCGCGATCGCCTTCGATGCCGCACGCAATTTTTCAAGACGGAAGGACGAGAGGGCTGGACTGCCAAAAGAGACTTTGAACATGGCGGATGAGAATAAAATTCGGGACGCGATTATACTAT
>VFSW01015041.1_pt1 | contig 10662 bp, 11 predicted proteins | sample 5358111 | NCBI WGS metagenome assembly VFSW01 (sample SAMN11554181, study PRJNA540505) | mine drainage metagenome | isolation source: sediment from site ElyBrook_90M | place: USA: Ely Copper Mine, Vershire, VT | collected 2017
TTCGTCGTAGTCGATCCGCTCGTCTTCCTTCCGGACGCCGTATGAGATCACATGGTAGGTCTTCCCGGAAAAATTGAGCGGATGCCCGTGCGTCAAGTGGCCGCCGTGGGCCAGATTCATGCCGAGAATCGTATCGCCGGGTTGGAGGACCGCGGCGTACGCGGCGTGATTGGCGTGGGAACCGGAATGGGGCTGGACGTTCGCATGCTCGGCTCCGAACAGCGCTTTGGCGCGGTCGCGAGCGATGTTTTCCACCACGTCGGCGAACTCGCAGCCGCCGTAGTAACGCTTGCCGGGATACCCTTCGGCGTACTTGTTGGTGAAAATGCTGCCCGCCGCTTCGAGGATCGCTTCGGAAGTAAAATTCTCGCTGCCAATCAGCTCCAGGCTGGAGTTTTGCCGTTCCCGTTCGTGTTGAATGGCTTCGTAAATGGCCGGGTCGGCGACCGAGAGCGGGAGGGACATGCGCTGCTGTTCGTTCATGTACTTCTCAGTGTAATCCCGCGCGAGGAGCGGTTTCGCGGCGGAAGTTTGCGGGGCGGCTGGTAGACTGAGAGCTTCTATGCATTGGAGCAAACTTTTTATACCGACCCTGCGCGAAAACCCGGCGGAGGCGGAAGTGGTTAGCCATCAACTGCTGCTGCGCGGCGGCTATGTGCGGCAACTGGCGGCCGGCATCTATAGCTATCTGTATCTGGCGCAGCGGTCGCTGTTGAAGATCACCGCCATCGTGCGGGAAGAGATGGACGCGATGGGCGCGCAGGAGTTTTTGCTGCCCGCGCTGAACCCCGCCGAGTTGTGGCAGGAGTCCGGCCGGTGGGCGGTGATGGGCGACAATATGTTCCGGCTGAAGGACCGCTTCGGCCGCGAATTATGTCTGGGCATGACCCACGAGGAGGTGATGACCAGCATCGCCCGCGGCGAGCTGCGCAGCTACAAGCAACTGCCGCAGATCTGGTATCAGATCCAGACGAAGTTTCGCGACGAGCCGCGCCCGAAATCCGGACTGCTGCGCGTGCGCCAGTTTCTGATGAAGGACTCGTATTCATTCGACCTGGAGGCGGCCGGTCTCGACGCCTCGTATGAAAAGCACCGGCTTGCTTATTGCCGGATTTTCGACCGCTGCGGGTTGGAGTATATGGCGGTCGAGGCGGATTCGGGGCCGATGGGCGGCAGCCAGTCGCAGGAGTTCATGGTGGCCTCGGCGGCGGGCGAAGACCTGGTGGTGCGCTGCGTGAAGTGCGGGTACGCGGCCAATTTGGAGAAGGCGGTTTCGGCGCCGGCGGTGGGACCGGCCGGGAGCGAGGCGGAGGCGGGCAAGCCCGAAGAAGTCCACACGCCGGGGCAAAAGACGATCGCCGAAGTGTCGGTGTTTTTGGGAGTGGCGGAAACGGAACTGGCCAAGAGCGTAGTCATGGCGGTGGACGGAAAACCGGTGCTGGCGTTGCTGCGCGGCGACCATTCGTTGAACGAGGCGAAATTCGCCGCGGCGACGGGCGCCGTGGACTTTCGCGCGGCGTTGCCGGACGAGATCCGGCAATGGTTCGGGGCCGATCCCGGATCCCTGGGACCGGTCGGCGTTAAGAACATGCGCGTCTTGGCGGACGAGGCGCTGAAGGGGCGGCGCAATTTGATCACGGGCGCCAATCGCGACGACTACCATTTGAAAAACGTATCGCCGGGCATCGACTTCGAGGCCGAATTCAAAGATCTGAGGCAAGTGGCGGAAGGCGACGCCTGCCTTCACTGCGGCGCGGCGCTGGAGATCGTGAAGACGCTGGAAGTGGGACATATTTTCAAGTTGGGCTATAAGTATTCCGGGTCGATGGGGTTGAAAGTCCTGAGCGAAACGGGGGCGGAGGTGACGCCGATCATGGGCTCGTACGGCATCGGGATCGAGCGCATTCTTACCGCCGCCATCGAGTTGTATCACGACGCCGACGGAATGGCGCTGCCCGCGTCGATCGCCCCGTTCGAAGTGGTGATTACGCCGGTAAATGGCGGCGACGAGGCGCAACGGAAAGCGGCGGAGGATTTGTATGCGCAGTGCCGCGGAATGGGCCTCGACGCTTTGTTGGACGACCGCGACGAGCGGCCGGGAGTGAAATTCAAGGACGCCGACCTGATCGGAATTCCCTATCGCATCACCGTTGGAAAGAAGTTGAAACAAGGGTTGGTGGAAGTGGTGGAAAGACGCACGCGGCAGACCGGCGATGTGGCGCTGGCCGATGCGCCGGCGCGGGTGCGGGCGAGCTTGGGCCGGGGATAAAATGGCGGCCGATTGGCGGGCGGTGCGGGCCGAATTCCCCGCCCTGGAACGATGGACGCATCTGAATTCCGCGACGTTCGGGCAACTTCCACGATGCGCGGTGGATGCGGCCGCGCGCCACTTTGCGCATCGCGACGAATTGGCATGCGCGGATTTCCTGGAGTGGTTCGACGAGGTGGACCGGGTGCGCGAGACGGTTGCCCGATTGATCGGCTGCGAGGCCGGCGACATTGCGTTTGTCACGAACGCCTCGGCCGGGCTGGCGATTTTCCTGAATGGAATCGACTGGCGCAGAGGCGACCGCGTCGTTACGCTCGCCGGAGAATTTCCAAATAATCTCTACGGGGCCGCGTCCCTGGCCAAGGTGGGCGTCGAGGCGGTGGAAACGACCTGGGAGCGGATCGGCGAGTATATCGATAACCCCACGCGCGCGGTTCTTCTGAGCACCGTGAATTACACCACCGGATTCCGCCCACCGGTGGAAGAAATCGCCGGGACATTGCGCGAGCGCGGCGTGCATTTGTATGTGGATGGGACACAGAGCGTGGGAGCTCTGCGGGTGGATCTCGGTGCGATGCAACCGGCGATGTTATGCGTCGATGGATACAAGTGGCTGCTTAGTCCGAACGGTGCCGGATTCATTTACGTGCCGAAAGACGTCCGGCATTGGCTGCGCCCGAACGCGACGGGTTGGAGAAGCGACCGGCGCTGGCGCAACGTGGGCGATTTGCATCACGGCGCGCCGGAATGGGCCGAAGGGGCGGAGCGGTATGAAGCGGGGATGCTGCCGTTTGCGCTCCTATTCGCGATGGAAGCGTCGGTGAACTTGATGTTGGAGATCGGCGTCGACGAGATCGAGCGCCGGGTCCTGCAGTTGGCGGCGATGACGCGGACGGTGCTGCAATCGGCCGGTGGCGATGTGGAGGATCAAGGAACGCAGATCATAGCCGCGCGCTTTCCTGGCCGCGACGTGGCCGCGATATCGGCGCAGCTCCGCGAGCGGCGGGTATTAGTGGCCGCACGGCACGGTTATTTGCGCGTATCTCCGCATTTTTACAACGCCGAAAGCGACGTGGACAGGCTGGAAGCGGCGCTTCGTGCGGTGTTGTAACTAAGATGAGGTCGGGGGCGACTCAAAGGCCTCCGGCGCCAGAGATTACACCGGCACGTACTGATTCAAGTAGCGCTTCGCCATCCTAAATCCAGCCTGGAAGTTGGGGCTGAAGTCCGGGCCGGGATCCCCCGCTCCGTAGAGAGCGTCCTCGTGTTCGATGCTCATCGCGCCTTGATAGCCGATGCTTTCGAGGACGCTGAAGAACTCCGACCATTTGATGCTGCCCATGCCCGGAATGCGGTAACTCCACCATTGGGCTTTGTCTACCGGTTGAATGCCGCCGCGGCGAAGGATATCCCAGCGAATTTCGGTGTCCTTCAGATGGACGTCATAGATTTTGTCGGAGAAGTCGCGGGCGGTCTGGATCGGGTCCATCATCTGCCACACCAAGTGAGATGGATCGTACTGGAGGCCGACGTAGGGGGAGTCGCCGAAGGCTTTGAACAGGGCTTCGAATCCGACGGGGCTGGTGGCGATGTTGGCGCCGCCGGGCCACGGCTCCCATAAGATCCGGACTTTATATTTCTCGCAGGCGGCGAAGTATCGCTCGTTGTAGACGCGCACGATTTCGGCCACTTGCTGGGGGAAGGACTTAGTCGCGTCCTTCCCGGATTGCGTGCCGATGTAAGGGACGCCGAGCTTGCCGGCCATTTCGATGGACTTGGCGAAATAGGCGTTCGATTTCTCGCGATAATTCGCGTCGGCGTCGATGTGGCTGCCGTTGATCTGCAGAGCGGACACGTGCATGCCCTTGGCGGCCAGTAACGACTTGGCTTTATCGATTTGCTCGTCGGTAATTTTCATCGCGTCGAGCGCCGATCCGGGGCTGGAGGACAGGATCATGTTATTGAATCCCTCCTTCAAGGCGAAGTCGACGTTGGCCTCGGTGAAAGGGCCGAGGACGCCGAGGCGCGGTTTCCACTCGGTGCGTTTCGGTCGGGCGTCGGCCTGAGAACTGGCGGCAATTCCGGCGGCCAGTGAAACGGAGCCGAGCAGCGCCCGGCGGCTAAGATTATCGTTCAGCACGGAGCTATTCTATCCGAAATGGGACGACGCGGCGGCCCTCGATGCGGTAGGCCTCGCTAAGAACGAACGCAATGGCCTGGGGATAGGCCCGATGTTCCGCGGCGAGGATGCGTTGAGAAAGCGTTTCGACGGTGTCGCCATCCTCGACGGGCACGGCGGTTTGAGAGACGATGGGTCCGGAGTCGAGTCCCTCGTCGACAAAATGAACGGTGCAGCCGGAGACGCGGACGCCGTAAGTTAAGGCCTGGGATTGCGCGTCGAGGCCCGGAAACGCGGGGAGCAGCGAAGGGTGGATGTTTAAAATGCGTCCTTCGAAGGCGCGAATGAATCCGGGGCTGAGAACACGCATGAAACCGGCGAGGCAGACCAGATCGACGCCGTGGCGTTTCAGCTCGGCCGCGACAAGTTGGTCATAGGTTTCGCGGGGAACGCCCTTCGACGGGATGCAGACGGCGTGCAATCCCAAGGCGCGCGCCGTTTCCAATCCCCGCGCCTCGGGGCGATTGGAGACGACGGCGGCGATCTGAGCGGGGATCAATCCGGAGCGAACGGCGGAGGCGATGGCTTCAAAGTTAGACCCGCGCCCTGAAAGTAGGATGCCGAGATTTTTCATGACTCAGCGGTAGATTACGCGGGGACGGGGAGCTGCGACGATCGCGCCGATCGAGAAGTGAGGCTCGGCCAGACCGTCCAGAACGCGTTTCGCTTTCGCCAGATTGCGTTTGGAGACGACGAGGATCATCCCAATGCCGAGGTTAAAAGTGCGGCGATAATCGGCGAGGGGAACGTTGCCGATGGCGCGCAGCGTTTCAAACACAGCCGGGATTCTCCACGAGGAAGCGTCCACCTCCGCGGCGCATCCTTGGGGAAGAACGCGGGGCAAGTTACCGGTGATTCCGCCGCCGGTAATGTGCGCCGCCCCTTTCAGCAACTTCGCCTCCAGCAACGCGCGGATCGGTTTTAAGTAACTGCGATGGACTTTGAGTAGCTCCTCTCCGACGGTGCAATTCCATTCGGGGACGCGATGATCCACCTGCATTCCCGCGACTTCGAAAAGCAGTTTGCGCGCCAGCGAGTAGCCGTTGGTGTGAAGGCCGCTCGAGGGAAGCCCGAGGAGAACGTCGCCCGGGCGGATGGAGGCTCCGGTGAGCATGGCCCTGCGCTCGGCCGCGCCGACGATGAAACCGGCGAGGTCGTATTCGCCGGAGACATAGAGTCCCGGCATTTCGGCGGTTTCGCCACCAATTAACGCGCAGCCGTTGTTGCGGCACCCGCGGGCCAGGCCCGAGACGATCTCGCCCGCGACTTCGGCGACGAGCTTGCCGACGGCGAAGTAATCGAGAAAGAAGAGCGGCGTGGCGCCCTGGACGGCGATGTCGTTCACGCAATGGTTGACCAGATCTTCTCCGATGGTGGAGTGACAGTTCGTCAGAAACGCGATTTTCAGCTTTGTGCCCACGCCATCGGCGGAGCTGACGAGAACGGGATCGCGCCAGCCTTGGAGGCGGAATCCGGCTCCGAAACTGCCGATGTCGGTGAGGACGCCGGCGTGAAACGTGGAGCGGGCGTGATCGCGGATGAGGGCCACGGCGCGATCCGCTTCATCGATATCCACGCCGGCGTCGCGGTACAGGATCTGTTTTTTATTCGGCATTCAATTCCTTCGTGGGGATACCCGCGAGCGTTCCCTTGGGGCGGCGTTTCAAGAGCGCGCGGATCCAGCGGCCGGGTTAAGATGCAGCCTGGGACCAAATCCAATATAAACCGCCGGAGCGGACGACGATGAAACTGGTGTTACAGCGGGTGAGCGAGGCGGAGGTGCGCGTGGAAGGGGAGACGGTGGGCAGGATCGGCGCCGGGATCGTAGTGCTGCTGGGCGTGGGTCGAGGGGACACGGCGGCGGACGCCGGAAAGATGGCGGAGAAGACGGCGCGGCTGCGAATATTCGAGGACGGAGGCGGAAAAATGAACCTTAGTCTGCTCGACACCGCGGGCGAGGCGTTGGTGATCTCGCAATTCACTTTATACGGCGATTGCCGTAGGGGGAGGCGGCCTGGATTCGAGCATGCGGCGCCGCCGGAGACGGCCGAACCGCTCTACGAGGCCTATGTGAAACGGTTGCGCGAATTGTGAATCCCGGTACGGACGGGACGGTTCCGGAAAGAAATGAGGGTTTCCCTGAGTAACGAAGGCCCGGTGACTTTTATTATCGAAAGCGAGCGGGACTTGGCGAATTAGTAACATTTCTGTATCATCGAAGTATGGCGAGAACAAGCAGTCCAGTCAACACGGCGACTTTCCTCGAAGCGGCACTCGAAGGTCTCCAGTTACAAAAGCAAAGAATCGAAGAGCAGATCGCGCAGGTTCGCGGGATGCTTGGCCACGGAAAAGGAAGCAGCCCGAAAGCGGCTGCGAAGCCGGCGGCCGCGGCGGCGGCTCCCGCGGCGGGGGCCCCGGTGGTGAAGGAGAGACGGAAGCTGAGCGCGGCGGCGCGCAAGAGGATCGCGGTCGCGCAGAAGCGGCGCTGGGCGGCATACCGAAAGGAAGTTGCCTCCGGCAAAGCGGTATAACCGGAGGGAATCCGGCCGGGCGTTCGTGTAAGCTGGAGGGCGCATGGGCCAAGGCCTCGGTAAACGCACGGAATGGTATCGCGCGAATGCGTCCTCCCGTCCGGGTGAGCGCGGTGGTGCGCCATTTTTTTCCCGCGGCGAACTTCGCAAGCGCGAGCGGCGAACGGACGTGGTCTCGGAATCGGCCCACGCCGAGGTGGTGGTTACCGCGACGCCCGGCTACTTCAACTATGTGAGGTCCCTCGGCAAAAAACGGACCGAGCTTCAACACACCCATCTTCATAACATCGTTTCGACGATGGCCTGGATCGTCGTCGAAAGGGTGAAGCGCGGCCGGATGACGATCGCCGCGGCGGACGGCGCCGCGTGATCGTCGGGTCGGGAATCGACACCGCCGAAGTGGACCGCATCGAACGGGCGGTAACGCGGCACGGCGCCCGGTTTGTGGAGCGTATTTTCACGCCGGGCGAGATCGCCTATGTCGAGCGGAAAGCGAACCGGTTCGAACGCTATGCGGCGCGCTTTGCCGCGAAAGAGGCGGGGATGAAGGCCATCGGCACGGGATGGCGCCACGGCGTGCGATGGCGGGATTTCGAAGTGAAGAATCTGCCGAGCGGAAAACCGACGCTGACGTTCCACGGCGTGGCGGGAGAATTTGCGGCGCGGTTGGGGGTGAAGAACGTTTCGCTTTCCCTGACCCACACGGCGGCGCAAGGCATGGCGGTGGTGATCCTGGAGAATTGAACGGGGCGGGATGGCGGACGTTCTCTACATCACGGAACTGCTGGGCATGGCCGTTTACGATCTAAAAGGGAAACGGATCGGGGCGGTGCGCGACGCGGCGTTGGTGCCGTTGGTGGATTCGGCAAGAGTGGACCGCTATCTGGTAGGAGGCGGATGGGCGTGGTTGACGATCCGCCACGATCAGGTGCGATCCGTCTCCCTCGACGGCATCCAATTGAAGGACGAGCAGCTTACTCCGTACCACGCCGACGAGTATATGCTGCGGCTGGTAAGGGATTTGCTGGACCAGCAAATCATCGACGCGCAGGGCCGCAAGGTGGTTCGCGTGACGGACGTGACGTTTGAAATCGTCCACCGCGACGAGTACGACGAGTTGCGTGTGTTGGAGGTGGATGTCGGGCTGCGCAGCGTCTACCGGAGGCTGGTGCGGGGAGTGATCCCCCCGCGCTGGATCCGGAAATCGCAATCCGGCATCGCGCCCAATTCCATACCGTGGGAACACTGCAACATTCTGGAGCCGGACCCGCAGCGGAGGCTGCGGCTAAACATTAGTAACCGGCTGCTGGAGGAGATGCACCCGGCGGATTTGGCCGATATCGTCGAGGAGCTGGGGCCCGACGACCGGGAGGCGATCTTCGAGACGATAGACAGCGAGATTGCGGCCGAGACGCTGTCGGAAGTGGATCCGGATATTCAAGCGAGCATCCTGGAATCGCTTGAAACGGAGAAAGCGGCCGACATCGTGGAGGAGATGGCGCCGCACGACGCGGCGGACGTGTTGGCGGAACTGGGGGAGGAAACCTCGGAAGAGATTTTGGAAGAGATGGAGGCGGCGCCCGGCACCGAGGTGCGGGAACTGCTGGAATTCGACGAGGATTCGGCGGGCGGTATCATGAGCCGCGAGTTTGTCGCGCTGCCGGCGTCGCGGACGGTGGCCGACGCGATGGCCTTGTTGAGAGAGCATGGCGATTTACCGGAAACGCTGAATACGATTTTTCTGATCTCGGAAGAGGAGAAGCTCAGCGCCGCCGTGCCGTCGGCGAAACTGTTGGGAGCGGCGCCGGAGACTCCTCTGGCCGGCCTCGCGATGGAACGGTTGATCGCCGTAAGAGAGGAGGAGACGCAGGACCGGATCGCCGAACTGTTCGATAAGTACAATTTACTGACCCTCCCCGTGGTGGACGCGGAGGGCCGGCTGTCGGGAACGATTACGGCGGACGAGATTATCGGCCTGCTGCGGCACAAATGAGAAACGGCGCCGTACGATGACGAAAAAGCTACGAAATCAGATCGCGATCTTTCTCGCCGTGATGGGGCCGGGACTGATCACCGCCAACGTCGATAACGATTCGGGCGGAATTTTGACTTACTCGCAGGCCGGCGCGAAATACGGGTATCTGCCGCTGTGGACGCTGATCCCGATCACGATTTTGCTGATCGTAACGCAGGAGATGTGTTCGCGCATGGGAGCGGTGACGGGCAAAGGCCTGTCGGATTTGATCCGCGAGGAGTTCGGATTAAGGACGACGTTCTTCATGATGGCGGCACTGGTCGTGGCGAATTTTACCAACATCGTGGCGGAGTTCGCCGGCATCGCCAGCTCCCTGGAGCTATTTCACATTTCTCGTTATATTTCCGTTCCGCTTTCCGCGGCGGCGGTGTGGCTGTTGGTGGTGAGGGGAAGTTACCGCAGCGTGGAGAAGGTATTTCTGGTGGCGTGTACGCTGTATGTCACCTATATCATTTCCGGGTTTCTCGTAAAGCCGGATTGGAAAGAGGCGGCCATTTACAGCGTAAAACCGATTCTCATGTTCGACACCGGATATATCTTCATGCTGATCGGCATGGTGGGGACGTCGATCGCTCCCTGGATGCAATTTTACTTGCAGTCGGCGGTGGTGGAAAAAGGGATCACGGCGAAAGAGTACGCGCAGTCGCGGTTCGAGGTGGTGCTGGGCTGCATTATCACCGACGTGGTGGCGTTTTTTATTATCGTCGCCTGCGCGGGCGCGATCTGGTCCCACGGGCCGCGCGACATCGAAAACGCCGCGGATGCGGCGGTGGCGTTGAAGCCGTTCGGGCAGTACGCCTATCTGCTTTTCAGCGCGGGCCTGTTCAACGCGTCGTTTTTCGCGGCCTGCATTCTGCCGCTGTCGACGGTCTACACGGTGTGCGAGGGGCTGGGATTCGAATCCGGCGTCGACAAGCGATTCCACGAAGCCCCGATTTTTTATTGGCTCTACACCCTGTTAGTGGTGGTGGGGGCGGGCGTGATCTTGTGGCCCAATTTTCCCCTGGTGAAAATGATCCTGTTCTCGCAGGTTTTAAACGGCGTGCTGCTGCCGTTCGTATTGATTTACATGGTGCTGTTGATTAACCGCAAGGGACTGATGAAGGAATGGACGAACTCGCGATTCTACAACATAGTGGCGTGGTCCTCGGTGGTAATCATGATCGGGTTGACGCTGGCGCTGGTGGCGATATCGATCAAAGACGTCTCGGCGGGAACTTGATCCGGCCCCGGCGGGCGGCGGCTGTGTCAACATGGCACTTATGACCTCCTCACCGCCGCCACCACCGAAACTGCAGCTTGCCAACACCGCCGATTACCGGGAAAGCTACGCCAATAGCGTGCAGATGCGGATGAACCTCTGGGATTTTTTTCTCATGTTCGGAACGATGAACCAGACGGCGCCGGACGTGGTGACGATCCTGAATTTTCAAGGCGTCTATTTGAGTCCGCAGCAGGCGAAGGCGTTGTCGAACGTGCTGCAGCAGAACGTGACGCAGTATGAAGCGACGTTCGGCGAAATTCGTCTGGAGCCGAAGGCGCCCGGCGGCACGATTCAGTGACCGCGCGCGAGGGCGGCGGCCACGCGCTGGCGTTCGCCGTCCTGGCGGCCGTGGTGTTTTCCTCGCACGCCGCCTATCTGACGCTG
>VFSW01015042.1_pt1 | contig 10662 bp, 5 predicted proteins | sample 5358111 | NCBI WGS metagenome assembly VFSW01 (sample SAMN11554181, study PRJNA540505) | mine drainage metagenome | isolation source: sediment from site ElyBrook_90M | place: USA: Ely Copper Mine, Vershire, VT | collected 2017
CGGGTGGAGTTCACCGTCACCCAGGGAAACGGCAACTCGGTCGGCGCCCGGTTCGACTCCCAAAGCGGTCATTTGGTGCTCGACCACTCCGTGGAATTGGATGTAAAGCGTGGCTCTGATTCCGTGATTCTGCACGCGAGTCATGCGGAGTTTTCGCGCGGAGACCTGATGTGCCGCCTCGAAGCCGCCAACGCCAGCTTTCGCGGAGGCGAAGCAACGGCGGGTGCCGCAGACCTGCTATTCCGGCCGGACGGCTCGGCGATCCGGCTTGATGCGTCCAGCGGATTTTCGTTGCTGACCAAAACCCAGGCGCGCATCGCCGCTCCGCATGGATGGCTGGAGTTCGACGAACATAATCAGCCGCGCAGGGGCCGTTTAGACGGGGGTACGACCATGGACTCGGCCGGCAACGGGCGAGCGATGCACGCTGCTTCACCCACGGCTGATCTCCAGTTCACGGCCCGGGGCGAGCTGCATCATGCCCATCTGGAACGAGGCGTCATCATGCACAGCGAGGAGTCGAGCGCCGCCGCAAATGGCAAAGGCATCCCGACGCGGGAGACACGCGATTGGCGCTCGCCGGTGGCCGATGTCGACTTCCGCAGTTCGGACAAGGGCCAGGTGGAACTGGCCCAGGTTGATGGCACGGGGGGAGTCACCATTACGGGGACGAGCCAGAGGGGGAATGGTCCAGCGATGCCTTCGCGAATGTCCGCCGACCAGGTGAAAGGTAGTTTCGCAGCGCGGGGGATCCTGAGCGCAGTTGTCGGCACCGGGCGAGCCACGATCGAACAGATGACCTCGTCGGGAGCTAAACAAACCGTAAGCGGCGACCGCGTCGAAGCCAGCTTTGTCCCTCCTCAACCGCGGCCAACGGAGGCAAACCGGCGCAGCGGCGCCACAGCAGGGTCGGAGAATGCAGCGGCGGCAGAGATTCAGTCGGCGACCGTGGACGGCCACGTTGTCCTGGTACAGGAGCCGACTGCCAAACCCGGCACTGCGACTCCGGCGGTCGTGCATGCCACGGCAGGCAAGGCGACCTACGAGGGCGCCGGGGAGTGGTTGCACCTCACCACAAACCCGCGCGTGGAGGCTGGGGGCTTGCAACTGACCGCCGATAAGGTCGATGTAGCGCAAGGTTCCGGCGATGCCGTTGCCCACGGCAACGTTAAGGCTACCTGGGCAAGTTCAGCCGACGGGCCTGCATCGGCAAAGGCGGGTCCTGACGGTCTGACACTCGGGGGACAAGGACCGGCGCACGTAGTCGCCTCGGAAGCTCAACTCCGGCAGTCGACGGGCGAGGCCACTTTTCGAGGCCAGGCGCGGCTCTGGCAGGGCGCAAATTCTATCTCTGCCGCGGTGATCGTGCTTGACCGCACCCGCCAGACTGTTGTGGCCCATGCCGGAAGCGCCAGCGATCCAGTCAGGGTGGTCTTCCTGAGTGCCGGAAACCCGTCTGCACTATCCAACGGCAAACCGAGGTCTTCGCCGTCGACGCCCTCGGTGGTTCGTGTGCGCGGCGGCGATCTCAGGTATTCGGGCGTTCAGCGCAAGGCGCTTATGCGGAGCGGCGCCGCGGGTAGCGTGGTGGCAGAGACGGCCGAGGCTACCACGACGTCTTCTGAGGTGGAACTCACCCTCCTTCCTGCGGCGAATCATGGGCGCGAAGATGGAGGGGCGGCGCAGGTGGATCACGTGACGGCGAGCGGCCACGTGAACGTGAAGTCAGCCGGGCGAGAGGGAACCGGGGAGCACCTGGTGTATGCAGCCGACACAGGCCAATACGTTTTGACGGGAACAGCCACCGAACCTCCCAAGATCAGCGAACCGGGCCGGGGCGTAATCAGTGGCGAATCTTTGATTTTCAATAGTCGCGATGATAGCGTCAGTATCGAAGGCGGCGGACACAAAACCACAACGGAGACGATTGCGCCCAAGTGAGGGCGGCATCGCCCAAAAGCGGCGATTGCGCCCAAAACATGGCGGAACGGGCGCCCGCAAAGAAGCGAGTCGGCAAACCCTGATGCAAACATTGATCGCCGAGGGAATCGGCAAGACCTACAAGGGGCGGCAGGTTGTTCGAGGCGTAAACCTGCGCATCTCCCGCGGCGAAGTGGTGGGGCTTCTCGGGCCGAACGGCGCGGGCAAGACGACCTGCTTCTACATGATGGTTGGCCTCGTGGGGCCGGAGTCAGGGCGGGTCATGGTCGACGACACTGACATCACCCGCGTTCCCATGTACCTGCGTGCCCGCAACTTCGGCATCAGCTACCTGCCCCAGGAGCCATCGGTCTTTCGCAAGCTCACCGTGGAAGAGAACATTCTAGCCGTGCTGGAGGCGCAGCCGCTGGGGGAGCGCGAACGCCGGGCGCGCAGCGAGCGCCTCATCAACCAGCTTAACCTCGGGCACATCCGCACCACCCGCGGCTATGCCCTTTCCGGCGGCGAACGGCGGCGCGTCGAGATTGCCAGGTCTCTGTGCATCCAACCCAATTTCATTCTGCTCGATGAACCGTTTTCGGGCATTGATCCCATAGCGGTTCTCGAGCTTCAGAAGATTATCTTCGACCTCAAGGCGAGCGGAATCGGCATCCTGATCACGGACCATAATGTCCGTGAAACGCTCAGCGTGACCGACCGGGCGTACATCATTGCGGAGGGGCGGATCTTCCGCACCGGCACTCCGCACGAACTCGGAAACGATGTGGAAGTAAGGCGCGTCTATCTCGGAGAGGGCTTTTCTCTGAGCTAAAAGTGGGATTCCACCCCGGGGGCTTAACGGGTATGATGCTCCCAAATCGTGCGACTTTAATTTGCACACGCGTGGTCCTTTAAGGAAGGGCGCCGCATCCTAATGCAACAGGAATGCCCGGATTGGTGCCAGTGCAATCCGGGAATAAGAGGATGGTCAGAGGGCGTTTTCCGCTTAGGGCTCCTATCATGCGGTTAGACTTGTACTAGTCCCCAGCGGGAATCGAGTTCCTCTTATGGCGCTGTTGCAGCCAAAACTGAGCCTGAAGGTCGCGCAACGCCAGGTCCTCACACCGGGCCTGATGCAGATGGTGAGCGTTCTTGCGCTCAACAAGCTCGAGCTGAAGGAGATGATCGATGCCGAGATGGTGGAGAACCCCGTCCTGGAAGAGATCGACGAATCGGTTCCAATGCTGGATGAGGTGGCTGGCCGCCAGGAACAGCTGGAACGAGCAAGCAGCCTGGAACATAGTGCGGAAGAAGCAGCGGCTCCGCCGAAAGACTCGTTTAACGAGATCGATTTTGGATCGTATTTCCAGGAATATCTCGACCCCGGCTACCGGACCCAGCCGGAATATGAAGACAGCGAAAAACCGTCATTTGAGAACTTCCTGTCGCAACCCACGACGCTCACCGATCACCTGGCGTGGCAACTGGGGGCTCTGACCCTCGAACCCCAGTTGTGCAATGCCGCCGAATTCGTCATCGGGAATCTCGACTCGGATGGGTACCTTACCGCGGATGAAGGAGAGCTGGCAGCGGTATTCGGCCAGATCACCGGCGTCTCGAATGAAGTGGAAGCGCCCGTCGAGGCCGAGGGAGTTCTCGAGTCCGCACAGCCAAGCGAGGCCCTGAACCTGGTCAGGCGGGGCATTGACCTGGTGCAGCAGCTTGATCCCGCCGGCATCGGGGCGCGCGACCTGCGCGAGTGCCTGATGATTCAAATCGCTGCACAGCAACACGAGTTTTTGCAGGTCTACGCGCGCCAGCACGCACCCGACGATGACGAGGACCCCCATCGCAGCTTCCGCGCGGAGGCTGAGGCCAAGTTGGAGGAACGGCGGCGTGCAATGGAAGTTGCCGCAATCATCGTCGATCGCCACCTGCATCTCCTGCAAAAGCGCGATATGAAGGACCTGTCGAAGGCCGCGCAGGTGACGCAGGAGGAAGCGCACGCAGGGGTGGAATTCATACGCACCCTCGATCCCCGACCCGGTCGCATCTACAACCGCGAACAAACGCGGCTCATCGAGCCGGACGTGGTATTTGTGAAGCGCGGCGGCGATTGGGTGGTCTCAATGAATGAGGAAGACCTGCCCAGCCTGCGCCTCAGCCGCCGCTACCGCCAGATGCTGACCGCCGAAGGCACCGACCGCGAGGTCAAGGATTACGTCAAGGAACGCTTCCGCTCGGCGATGCAACTGATGCGCAACATCGCCCAGCGCAAGAGCACAATTCTGCGTACCTGCGAAGTGATCGTGCGCCGCCAGCAGGACTTTCTTGAACTGGGAATCGAAGCGCTGCGCCCCATGATGATCAAGGAAGTCGCCGAAGAAATCGGCGTACATCCCTCGACGGTGAGCCGCGCGGTTGCCAACAAGTACGCGCACACTCCTCAAGGCGTGATTGAATTGCGCTTCTTCTTTTCCGAGGGATCAAACGGACCGGAAGGAGCCGATACTCCGCTGCTCGTGCTCAAGCGCAAAGTGCGCAAGCTTATAGAGGATGAAGACCCCAAGCGTCCTCTCACCGACGATCAGCTTGCCGCCATGCTCCAGGCACAGGGAATTCAACTGACGCGCCGCACGGTGGCGAAATATCGGGAAGACATGAATATTCCCTCCACGCATCAACGCCGGCGGAGAGACGGGTAAAGTTAGATCGAACGAAGAGTAATGCAATCGGGGCAGGGAACAGGCAGCAATCTACGGAGCGTGTCGCCAATTCGTAGCTCTTCGCTGACCGTCGTCCAATTTTCACCTTCCTGTCCAGCGATCGCTGCACTTCGATGCTATAGAATCACTAGATTCTCCCATCGCGAAAGCGGTAGGAGAAAAGGAAGAGCGGAGGACTGACCATGGAAGTGGAGTTGACCGCCAGACAGGTAAGAATCTCCAAAACGCTGCGCCAGCAGGCTGAAGAGGGGATGAACCGCATTGCCCGCATCCTGGGCAAAACCACCACCGCCGCAATTACATTCCGTACACAAAGGCATCTTCAGATAGCTGAACTCACGGTGAAGGCACGGCTGCAAACCATCGCGGCTGCTGGCCAGGCTGACACCCAGGAGTCGGCGCTGCGAGCGGCCCTGGCTCACGCAGAAGCCCAGGCGTTGCGCTACCGGGATCGCAACCTGGCGCGCAAGCGTCTTCCCAAGGAAGAAAAAATCATGGAGGCGCCTCCGGTCACACGTCCCAAGACCCGTGTCGCACAGTCCAACCCCGGCTCGGAAGACGGCGCTTCTTCTTCTGCATCCAAGGCGCGCGCATCCATTGCAGTGCACTCGTTTCCGGCGCAGGCAGCCGTGGTTGAGCCGCACATCGTCAAGAGCGGCGAGGCCATTGCGCTCAAGCCCATGACGATCGAGGAAGCGGTGAAGGAGGCAGAGTTCCGCGACCGCGATCTGCTTGTCTTTCGCAACGCGGGCGGGGATTTGTTTGTGCTCCATCGACGGCGCGACGGCCAGATGGAACTGGTAGAGATTCCTTAACGTCGTTCAAAAGAGTTTCACGAGACAGGTGCACTCACCGCGGCCTTGGGTTTTCGGGGCCGCGGTCGTGTTTTACGAGGAGTTTTCCCTGGAATGTCTCTCGGACGGCGAGTGACTTGCGAGCAGCGGCCTTGATTGAATTGGTGACTTTGGTTATTAAGCGATGACCGCTTTTGGGGATAGCTTCAGCAGCTTTTGCGGCTTACGATTCAAGAAAATAGTCAGGACAATGCCGTTTAACTCGCAGCTGAGCAGTCGTGTGTCTCGACGCGCCTTGAGTGAAAAAGTGCGCCGCAAATGCCGACAGAGTCACCTGTCGAGTGTTACCGCTCATGCTGAGCCGTCGCGCGAGTACTTTATCTCAGCACGGTCTAAGTGATTCGCAGGGAGTAACCGCGGCAGGGGACTTGAAAGACGTGAACGTGAACCTGCCTGCCAATGCGAATTCATCTCTCCAACAAGAAATTCTTGACTCGTTGCCCGTCCTGGTCTTTCTTGAACGGGAAGGCCTGATTGTCTTTGCCAACGCCGAAGCGCGCCAGGTGCTTGGAGCGGACGGTGAAAACTGGCACTCGAAGCCTGTCGAAGACGTGTTGTGGGGCTTGCTTCCCGGTACTGCCGAGCCGCGGACCAGGCTCGCGGGCAGCGCCACGTGCAGTCCCTTCCATGCCACCATGTCCACACCGGGCGGCCAACTGGTCCACGTCGAAGGCACTTACTCGCTCGTGAGTGCCGACCTTCGCGAGGCGGTGATCGTGGCCCAGACTGGAGTGAAGGAAAGCGCGCCCAGGCCCCGGTTGCTGGAGGACGTACTGGCCAGTCTTCCCGAGGCGGTGGTAATCGTGCACGGCGCTCATGTGCTTTATACCAATAATGCGTTCACGCACATGTTCGGCTACACCGCCGAGGAGGTCAGCGGCGGAAATCTGCGCGATCTCATCGTCCCGGATACGCGTCACCACGAGAACGCAATGTTGCACAAGGCGCTGGAAGAGCACGGCCGCGCAGCCATCGAAACGGTCCGCATGACGAAGAAGGGGGAACTGGTCGACGTGGCGATGCAGATGGGGCCTCTGCTCGTCGGTGGCCTGAATGCAGGACACGTGCTCACGTACCGCGACATCGGCGAGCGCAAGCTGGTCGAAGCCAAGCTGCAATATGACGCGATGCACGATGTGCTTACCGGCCTGCCCAATCGCGCCCTGTTTGAGGATCGCGTGAATCTCGCACTCACCCGCCGCAATCGCCGCCGCGATCAGGGCTGCGGGGTGCTCGTGATCGAGCTAGACAATTTTAATGAAATTCACAACGTGCTCGGTCATGCGGGCGGAGACATGCTGCTCGCGGCACTGGCACAGCGGCTCACGTCGCTGCTGCGGCCGCAGGATACCTTTGCCCGAATCGGCACCAGCGACTTCGCGCTCCTCGTTGAGAGCGTGCTGAACGTCAAAGATCTCGAATTAGTCGCAGGACGCATTTTGAAAGATTTAGAAAAGCCGTTCGAGGTTCTTGGCCGGCCTTGGATTGTAATGGCCAACATCGGCGCTGCGATGGCTGTCTACGAAACGGCAAATGCCGAGTCGTTGATCCGCGATGCCGATTTTGCCACCTACCGCGCCCGGCAAAGCGCTGAACGCAACTATGAAGTGTTCGACAGGCAGATGGGACTGCCACTGGATGATCTCCAGGATCGCGAGCGTCAGCTTCGTTTTGCGCTGTCCAACCGCAGATTCGAACTCCTCTACGAGCCCGTTTACCGGCTGGCGAACGGCCGGCTCGAGTGTTTCGAGTCGCTTCTGCGGATGCGCCGTCCCGACGGCGTCATCGACAGCGTGACCGATTTGCTTCCTGTCGCCGAAGACACCGGGCTGTCAATCAGCATCGGTCGCGAGGTGCTCGATGCGGTGTGTGGAGAGTTGCGCGGCTGGAAACAGGCTCTTCCAGGCCACGCATTGATGCTTGCCGTCAACCTTACGCAGCGGCAGTTCTATCATTGCGACTTGGTGCCGCAGTTGAAGCGGACGCTGGCCGCATCCAAAGTCGACCCCGCGCACCTCATGTTCGAGATATCCGAAGTCGCGGTAGATGAAAACCCGGATAATGCCCTCGCGATTCTTCAGCGCATGGCCGATTGCGGAGTGCGCCTTGCCCTCGACAACTTCGGATCCGGCTCTGCTTCGTTCAATCACCTCATTCGCCTGCCCTTCAATGCCGTCAAGATGGATCCGATGCTGACTCGGGCGACGACGAAAGGGGGTCGTGAATTTGCCGTCCTGGAGTCGCTGATTCACCTTTGCAAGTCGGTCGGCATTCAAATCGGTGCGCAATCGATCGATACCCTGGAACAACTAAGCACGCTGCGCCTGCTGGGCTGCGAACTCGGGCAGGGAAAGCTGCTGGCTGAGGCGCTTGAACCTATGCACGCCCTTGAAATCGCTATCGAACACCTGCATTCGGTTCCGACAGCTACATGAACGGCGTCTTCATGTCGAGGGCTCCCTTCGGTGTACGATGAGCGCATGACGCCTTTGAAGCAAGCCCGGCGAGCGACCTCGAAAAAAGCCGCAGATCACGCAGACGGAACCAAAACCCCAGTTAAAGAGCTGGTCATCGTCACCGGCATTTCCGGAGCCGGCAAGGCGTCGGCGTTGAAAGCTTTTGAGGATCTGGGCTTTCATGCCGTGGACAACCTGCCGCTTGAACTGCTGCCCGACTTTGCTCTCCTGGTAGGAAAATCCGCCGAGATTCAAAGCGCGGCCATCGTGGTTGACGTGCGCGAAGGGCAGACGCTCGATCGCCTGCCGGAGATTCTCAAGGGCGTGAAGACGGTTTTGCCCACAAGCGTGGTCTTCCTCGATTCCAAAGACGAGTTGTTGGGCCGGCGCTACTCCGAGCCACGGCGGACGCACCGGGTCAGCCGCTCCGAAACGGTTTCCCGCTCCATGGTGGAAGAGCGCCAGTTGCTCGACCCCATCCGCAACGTCGCCGACACCTTGATCGACACCTCCAACTTCAACGTGCATGAACTTCGGGCGCACATCCAGGCGCGCTTTGGACACGACGACAAGGTCAAGCATCTTCTTGTATCGTGCCTGAGCTTCGGCTTCAAGAATGGAGTGCCGCTCGATGCCGACATGGTGTTCGATGTGCGCTTTCTGCCCAACCCTCACTTTGTTCCGGAGTTCCGCAAGAAGACGGGGCTCGATCCCAAGGTGGCTGACTTTGTACGCAGCTTTCCACAAACCATGGAGTTTCTGGAGCGCGTGACTGACCTGATGCTCTACCTGCTGCCGCATTATGTTGAAGAAGGCAAGAGCTATCTTACGGTCGCCTTTGGATGTACGGGAGGTCAGCATCGCAGCGTGATGATGGCCGAAGAGATGGCCGTCCGACTCAAGGATAAGGGGTACCACGTCAAGGCCCTGCACCGCGACATGCCGCGCCAGGGCTGACGTGGTTGCGCAGCCAACGATGCGAGCAGAGCGTTTTTAGCGGCGAGCCGGAGTCAGATTAAGGCTCATTTTTTACCAGGACTTTTTGATAATCGTGTCCATCGCGAAACCGCCATTGGGATCGCGCGTGGCGCTCACCGCAACACGCGGCGAAACCTGGTACTGCCCCTGAATGACCTGGCTCTGCGTCGAAGCCACGTTGCTCGAAAAGGTCACGAAGAGATTTCCGGTCACTCGCTGCTGGATGGTGATGTTGGCTCCCGGCGGCCCCTGCGATGTGCCGTTCGCAAGCACTGGGTTGATCGACAACTGCGAAATGCCCGCGATCTTTGACACACGGCTTGAGACCTGGCTTGCCACTTGCGAAGCTACGAGAGACTCAGCGGCCTGGTTCGCCGGCGTGGCTGTGGCGTTGGCGCTGGCTTCGGTAGTCTGACCAAAAGCCAGAAGGTTGATGATGTCGGCCTGGGGCAGCGCAGGGTCGGAGCTGTACTGTGTGCGCAATTGATCCACCGGGCCATTGAAACGCAGATCGATGTTGTACTGCTGGATCGTAGTGCTGGCGCTCACATTAAGCACCGGCTGCGTCTGAGATGGATTCACAAACTGCACTGTGCCGCCATTCAAGACAAAGCGGTCGCCGTTGATAATGATGTCACCGCTGTTCAGCAGCACGCGCCCCAGGATGACAGGGTCGGCGGCCGTTCCGCGCACCTGGAGGTTTGCCGAGCCATTCACGCTTAGTGCCCTGCTCACCAAATTAACGTTGTTGGTAGAGTGCACGGCCAAATTAAGCGCCACGTTCTGGGCGAAGCCGCGCGAGGGTGGCGATGAAACACCTGAGAACTGGCCGACGAAGCTGGTCAGGTCAAAGGCCGGTGTGAACGACAGATCGGCCACGTCGACGCTGCCTCCCAGGTTGGCGCTGTCAGTCGAACCGGCCAGCCTCACATTGGCATTGATGTTCTCGCGAACTCCCTGCGGGTAAAGCAGGCGAATGCCTTTCGCCGCTAGTCCCAGGTCAAATTGGATCGACGGCCGATAGGCTACGCCTCCCTGGGCCGTCACTGTGCCGCCGCCCACCGTGGCCTGGAACTGCTTGATATTGATGCGATCGCTGGTAAGCGTGAGAACTCCGTTGCCATGGGTCAGTCCGACCGGCGAATCGCCCGACGCAAAATTAGCCTCTACGACGTCGATCTCTCCGCCAAGATTCGGACCGGTGCCATTGGAGTCTATATTGAACTTGATTTCACCGGAGCTGCGCACATCCGGACTGAATAACTGGGCCAGTTGCAGGTTGACCGTGCCATGCAGCAGTAGCTTCGTAGGGGCGCCTTGTGTCGTCGGGATCGTGCCCTGAAATTCAAGGTCTGTGTCGGTGCCCTTGATCGCGCCGTGCTGCAGGTTGACGACAGCATCTTTATAGTCCACGTGAATCGGGTCAACCGCGGCAAGCTGAATTGTGTTGTTGTAGGACAGGCGAAGATACGGTATCGTCACATGCGCTTCGAGCAGGTTCTTATTCTTCAAAGGGCCGTGCAGCGTGGCATGCACTTCGGTCTCGCCGGTTACTGAAGCCGCCTGTTCAGGAGAGTACGTTGCGAGAAGCGGTTGTATGGGGATGCCCTGCGTATCAAGCGTGGCGTCGGCCGCGTAGTCTCCAGTCAACTCGATGCGGGCCTTGGCCTGGATCGAGGTGTGCACCGCAGACGAAGCAAGCGTTGCATTGGCAACGTGATTGGCCAC
>VFSW01015043.1_pt1 | contig 10662 bp, 6 predicted proteins | sample 5358111 | NCBI WGS metagenome assembly VFSW01 (sample SAMN11554181, study PRJNA540505) | mine drainage metagenome | isolation source: sediment from site ElyBrook_90M | place: USA: Ely Copper Mine, Vershire, VT | collected 2017
GTAGGGGTTGGCCGTTTGTGCTCTTCGTCATTTTCGCGGTGGAGTTTGATGAGGCCGCCTTTTTCGGCGATTTCATCGAGCAACGCCGAGATCAACCGTTGCAAATCGCGTTGGTCGCGCTTGAGATACCATGCGAAAGCGGGAACTGTCAATAACAGGAGCCAAATCCACCACACCTCATGCTGGATGAAACCGATGACCACCAGTTCAAATCCCAGCATCATGCAAAGGGCAACTTTGGCCGGCAGAGACCAGGTGGTGCGCAGGCGGCAGCGCAACAGTTGTTTTCCTCCGGCGCGCGGCTCGGCGACGGTCGTCAATTGCAAGTGCGCCCAGCGGCTTCCGAGGATTTCCACGTCGAAACCGCACCAGCCTGTGTCCGCTTTGATTTCCCAGCCCTGCTTTTCCAATCGGGACAGAATGCGCTTGACGAAGTCCAGGCGGTCGATGGCTGTGTTGGCCCAGTACTCCACGCAATCCAGCGCTTCCGGGCGGTCCTGGAGCGAGAGCGAGGCGAGGCTTTCCGTCGCGGCCCGCGGGGTGGGCGCAAGGCTCAAGCGCCCCTGGTAGCGCGCCCAGCCGCGCACGATTGGCTGGAGGAAAAACAAAAGAGCCACCAGCGGGCGCGACCAGAACCGGCGCTTGGCCCGAGGCAGGTCGGCCTGGAGGGCCGCCGCAACGCATACTCCCAATGAAATCAACATGCTCGTGATTGCCAGGGGGAGAACATGCCGAAAGGGAAACGACAACGCGGCCAGCGGCAGGGTGATCAGCACATGATACTCCAGGCTGGTGCAAAACATCGGCGCCATCGCCAGCTCGCCGCTGTAAAGACTTTGAAAAAATCCCGTGGCAAAAATCCCGTGGTAAATGATCGGCCGCCGCACACTCAGGCCAAATTTTGCCGCCGTATAAATGCGGCCCTGCCAAACGCTGCCGCCAAACCAGTTGAAGTATTCGGGATGCCGCCGCACAAGCATCGCCTCGGCCTCGCCGTAGCCGCGTTGTTGGGAGAGATACGCGGCAAGGGTGGAACGGCGATAATGCCAGACAAATCCCGCGGCGCTGAAAGCAATCCGAAAACCCCGCTGCTGGAGGCGCCAGCAAATGTCCACGTCGTCGCCGGCTTTGTGAAAAATGGGGTCGAAATCGCCAATTTCCATCAACGCCAATTTGTAAAAAGCCATGTTGCAACCCGGAATATGCTCCGCCAAACGATCAGTGAGCATGACATGCGCCGGGCCGCCCGGCGAAACCATCACGGCCGCGGCCACGGCGGAATCGTCCTGGGGCAGCAAATTGTGCCCTCCGACGCCGACAAACGATCCTTTGAGAAGTTCGCCGACAAGATAATAAAGCCAGTCGTCATCGGCCCGGCAGTCGGCATCCGTAAACGCGATGATTTCGCCCCGGGCGGCGGATATTCCGGCGTTGCGCGCCATCGCCAGCCCGCGATGGGGCTGATTCAACAGCCGAAATTTTTTGTAAAGGGATGCGACCTGTCGCGTAATATCCGTCGATCCATCGTCAACTATTATAACTTCGTAATCCGGATAATTTAATCGCGCCAGCGAATCCAGGCAGGCCTGGAGCGCGCGGCCGCCATTGTAGCAGGCGACCACGACGGAGACGGGGGGGAACCGGGCGAGCGGAAAATAGGGCGCCTGTTGAAATTTCTTGCGCACCGCCTCGAAGGAGTCCTTGGGCTGGCGCGCGCGAGTAACCAGGCCAAACTGCCAATCCAGGACCTCGCGTCCGTCTTTGTGCCACTCGTCGGTGAAGCTGAAGACGATGGCGCCGGCCAGGCCGCCGCGAAAAGCCGACTCGATTTGCCATTCGAGCATCTCGCATTTTTGCGCTTCGCCCTCGCGCAAGCTGTCCACCCCCGCCTCACCCAGCACCAGGGGTTTTATGCCGGAGATGGTTTGCAGGCGGGCCAGGTAGTTCTCCAAAGGCCGCTGCTGATGGAGATAAACATTGAAGCAAAAGAAATCGATGCCGCGCGGACGCAAAAATTCCGTGGGCGGATAATTGCCGAAGGTGCAAAGGCATTCCGGATCGACGCTTTTGGCCACGGCGACCAATTCATCCAGGAATTCCTCGACCGCCCGCGCGCCGCTCCAACGCACAATGTCGGGCGAGATTTCATTGACAACGCTGTAGGCGAAAACAGACGGGTGGCGGGCGCAGCGTTGGACGGCCTGGCGCACGGATTCACGGGCTTGATCGCGCAGTTTGGCCGAATCCAGGAAACAGCGGTGTTTGTCCCAGGGGACGTCAACGAGAACTTTGAGGGCGTGTTCGTCGGCCAGATCCAGCAGCCAGCGCGGTGGAACCTGATAGACGCGCAACAAATTGGCCTCCAGGCGCCGAATGGATTTGAAATCCTCGGCCGTCTGCCACCGGTTGGAGAATGGTTCGCCGTCGGCGTTGGGCGCAAAAGGGCCGTAGGTGACGCCCTTGGGATGGAATTTTGTTTCTCCAAGGCGAAAGAACTTTCCGCTGACTGTCGGGCGCGACTGCGAGGGGGGCGGTTGCGAGGTGCTCATGCGCTTGCGATCAAAGAGCGGGATGCCGGAGCAGGCGGATGCCGGCTCGCGGCGCGCGCTCAGTCAAATTCCGCGTTGCTGAAGGTTAAAGCACCAAAGCGTTTCATCTAATGTGTTTATGACGGGGGCGATTCTGGCGCACTTCATTTTATTCGTCAAATGGGAAGGCGCGGAAGGAACACGGCAGGCGAGGCATGCCGCGAAAATCCAATGCTACTGAACGGCCGAGGTGCGATAGAAAAGGGCGGGGGCCGAATTGTTTTGAGGTTGCACGTAGAGAAGTGTGCCGGTGCCATCAAGGAATTCCAGCAGCGTCCCCGCCGTCCAATGCCGCAAATCCACGCTGGATTGGAGGAAGAATTGCTGATCCGGCTGGCCGGTGAAAAGAAACACGGTGTCCCCGGCCTCCGTCGAAAAGTCGGCTAGGTTCACCGGCGTGGAGGGTGGAACCAACAAGCTGCGCAAGATTACCCCCTGTGCCCCAACGGCGACCAATTGCGACTGATTATGCGCCACTGCGTAAAGGGGTTGCGCGGTAAGCGTCGCGAAATTGGCCCAGGCGTTCAAGGTTTGACTGCCGAGGACCGTTCCTCCGTTGCCGACAATAAACCATGTGTTTGTGACGAAATCCACGCCATTAAGCCAGGAGGAAACGCCAGAGGCCTGTGCGGTCCAGGCGGTGGCGTTGGTGCTGGTGAGGATGGTGCCGTTCTCCCCCACCGCAATCAGCACGCCGCCCAACCACACAACCTGGGAGAGCCAATTTGTTGTAAGAGCGAGTTGGGCCGTCCAAGTGTTTCGATTGGTGCTGGTTAAAATCACGCCGTTTTGGCCCACGGTCACCCAGCCGCCCGGATATTGGGCGATGCTGCTTAGGAACGAGGTGGTGGGGGTGGACCGTTTGGTCCAATTGGTCCCGGTGGCGCTGGTGAGAATCGTGCCGTTGCCGCCGGAGAGCAGATATTCGGCGCCATCGAAGAGAACGCCTTCCAAGTCGTTGGTCGTCGGCGGCGTGATGGCGTTCCACAAAAACGCGTTGGTGCCCCAAAGCACCGTCCCGCGGGAGCCAACGGCCAGCAAAAGATTAGTGCTCCCGCCGACGCCAAGGAGGACGGAGTTTGTCGCCGAGGCGGGCACATACTCCAATTCCCAACCGATCCCGTCGGCGCTGCTCATGATCGTTCCATAATTTCCCACGGTGACATAATAATTGGGCATTCGGATGACCTGCCAGAACCAGGCTCGCACGGTCCCGGCGGGAGGCATCCACGTAAGCGCGCCGTTAAAGTTGGAACTGATCACCTCGATGCCTGTTTCGCCGGCGGCAACATAAGCATTCGTCACATTGATTGTCCAGAGGTCCGCGTAATAATTCCCGTCGGGCGCGGCGGAAGGCGGCGGGGCGGTGATTTGGTTGGACCAGGTGTTGTTTTGATCCAGAAGCAGTTGAGAGGCGCCGGCGACCAAAGTTGTGTTCGTCGCGCCGGCCACGCCGTACAGGGAATTGGTCGCCCCGTCTTTGACTGAATGCCAACTTGTGCCGTTGCGACTGGTTAAGGTGACGCCTCCCGCGCCGATGGCCATAAATTGGCCGCCCAGCCAGGTCACATTAAAGAGGTCCGTCCTGGTATTGCTTGTGACGCTCGTCCAGGTTGAGCCGTCCGGGCTGGTGGCAATAAGGCCGCCGTAACCGACGGCGACGAAGGTGCCCGTTGCGCCAAAGGCAACGCCCGTCAGCCAATTGGTGAATGGCGGGGACACCGGTTCCCATGAGGCGGCATTGGTGCTGATATATATTGCGGCGCTGTCACCCACGGCCACCACCAGATTGCTCGAAGCCGCCAGGCCTTCCAACCAATTGGTGATGCTGAGGTCCACCAGATACCAGTCGTACAAATCGTCCGAAAAAAGCACCGTCCCAGCCTCACCCGCGACCACCGCGCGGCCATTGAGGAACGCCGCCGCCTGGAGCGACGCCGTGGTATGGGTCTGCAACGGCGTCCACGAGATGGCGTCATCGCTGCTAAAAATCTGGCCTTGCTCGCAAGCTTCCAGATAGACGCCGTTGGTGTGGTTATGAACGATTGCGAAAATGTCCGCCCCGTGCGGCGTGGGATTGGACCAGTGCCATATTGGCGGCAACACCAGCGACTGGGCGGAACTTCCGACGCAATTGAGCGCCAGCAACATTATGGCGGCCCACCGTTGGCGCAGCAGCCAGAACAAGGTTGTTCTCCCGGCCTGGCTCATTGAATTTTTGGTTTCTCCACACCTGTATCATACCAAGCCGCCCCCGCAGTTCAACGCAATTAAACCTGTTGCCGGGCTTTTCGGCTCCATTGGACCGCGACTGTCTGGCACAACGAAATCCCCGCGAAACCGGGCGATTTGGATGGAGAGCAGCGCAAAGGGCGCGGCGCGGCAAAGCCGCAACCAAAGAAATCCGTGGTAAAAAATCTTCCCGAAATTGAATGATTTTGACAGATTGCAGTGCAAAGAGGAAAAAAGAGTTGGTTGACACTTTGGGCGCTTTCCGTTTCTGTCCTACCAGTTGTGAGAGAATTGTTGTTCAAGACAATCGAGGGATCGGTGACTGCGCCCCAAGGTTTCCGCGCCGGGGCGGTTTTTTGCGATATCAAACGGCTCGGAACCGGCAAGGGTTCCAACAAAGGCAATAAACGGGATCTGGCGCTGATTTTCTCGGATGTTCCCGCCGCCGTCGCGGGAACGTTCACGACGAATCGCGTTTGCGCGGCGCCGGTCAAGGTCTGCATTCAGCGCCTGCGCCGGGGGGTTGGCCGTTGCATTGTCGTCAATTCCGGCAACGCCAACGCCTGCACCGGCCGCCAGGGCTTGCAGGACGCCAAAAGCATGGCCGAAATGACCGCGCGCGCCCTGGCCGCCGACGTCAAGGGCGTCAATAAAATTTCCGCCGCCGACGTCCTGGTGGCTTCGACGGGCCGAATCGGCGTCCCGTTGCCCATGGCGAACTTGCAAAAGGGGATCGGACAAGTGGTCACGCTGCTGGATTCGCGCGCGGAAAACGGCCGCGACGCGGCGGAAGCCATCATGACCAGCGACACGCGGCCCAAGGAGGCGGCGGTGGAGTTTAGTCTTGACGGAAAAGTTGTCCGGCTGGGCGGCAGCTGCAAGGGCGCCGGAATGAGCCAGCCGGGAATGAGCCAGTCAGGCGCGCGGCCGCCGCTGGCGCCGCTGCACGCGACGATGCTTTGTTTTTTGACGACGGACGCCGCGATTGAACGGCTCGCTTTGCAAGCGGCTCTGAACGAGGCGGTCGCCAAAAGTTTCAACCGAATCACGGTCGATGGCGACATGAGCACCAACGACACGGTGTTGATCCTTGCAAACGGACGGGCAAAGAATCCGCCAATCACCGCCAAAGGCGGCGCGCAATCGAAGGATTTTCAGGTTTTCCAGGCGGCCCTGGATCGCGTCACGCTGGAGCTGGCCGGGAAAATCGTTCTGGATGGCGAAGGCGCCTCGCGTTTTGTCACCGTGCGCGTGCGCGGCGCAAAATCCTTCGCGGATGCGGACGCGGCGGCGCGCGCCATTGCCAACAGCGCGCTTGTCAAGACTAGCTGGCACGGCGGCGATCCGAATTGGGGCCGGGTTTTGTGCGCGCTGGGTTATTGCGCGGCGGAATTGGCCGAAGGAAGAATTGACGTGGGCTACAGTTTGCCTGGCGGCGGTGATATTCTATGCGCCGTCAAGCGGGGACAACCGACCGAGGTCCCGTTCCGAACGCTGTGCAAAATCACGGCCCAGGCCGCCTTTGATCTGCACGTCAACTTGAATTGCGGCAAACACGCCGCGCTGATTTATGCGTCTGATTTGACGCAAGAGTATGTGGATTTCAACAAGGGCGATGTCAACGATCCATCGTCCCTGGGCGGATAGCGAAGGCAGGCACTAATCGAAAGCCCGTGAAGACGCCGCTCTTTGAATCCCTCGTCAATTCATGCAGACGTTGACTTCAAAAGCGGAGGTGTTGCTGGAAACGCTGCCTTACCTGCGCCGTTTTCGCGGGGCCATTTTCGTCATAAAATACGGCGGCAGCTTCATGGATTCGCCGGACGCTTCCCCGCGCCAGGGTGTGGCGCGTGATATTGTATTTTTGGACAGCGCGGGCATCCATCCAGTCGTCGTTCACGGCGGGGGCAAAGCGATCACGGCAGCGATGGAACGCGCGGGGCTTGAGGCCCGGTTTGTTCGCGGAATGCGCGTGACCAACGAAGGCGCGGTGAAGATCGTGGAGCGAGTTCTGTCCGGGGAAATCAATCCGGAGATTGTCCGAACGATTGAGGCGGCGGGAGCCAGGGCCGAGGGCTTTTCCGGCGCGGAGATATTCAGGAGCGTCAAGCTGCGGCAGGTTGGGCCGAACGGGGAGCCAATCGATCTTGGTTTTGTCGGCGAGGTTGCCGGGGTCGACGCGGAGCGTTTGGAGCATTGCATTTGCCAGGGGCGGATTCCAGTGGTCAGTCCCACGGCACGAGGGGAAGACGGCAAGATTTATAATTGCAACGCGGATGTCGCCGCCGCCCAAGCGGCGATCGCGCTGAAAGCGGCGCGGCTGATATTTATGAGTGACGTTCCAGGTTTGCTGCGAGATCCGGCAAATCCCGGCACAATTATCCGGCGTTTGCGCGCCGGCGAAGTTGACGAACTGATAAAATCCGGCGTGATTGACAAAGGCATGATTCCCAAGGTGGAAGGCGCCGTCGCGGCTCTGCGGGCGGGCGTGGCGAGGGTGTCGCTCGTGGATGGACGCGCGCCGCGCGCCATTTTGTTGGACATGTTCGGAGACGGGGCGGCAGGCACCGAGGTGGTGCTTGATGAGCCTCACCAGCGAGATTGAACCAACCCGGCAAACGTGCGATCATAACAGCCATGACGAACTACGACGCATATATACTGCGTGAAACCACCGGCACCAGCGGTGTCTTGATGACCGCCCAAACGGCGGCAGGCGCCCTGGCCGAGCATCTGCTTTCGCATCTCGTCGTCGGAGGAATTGCCGTCCAGGAACACGGCTATCCGCGCGTCACGATGGACGCGGATTTGGTTGTCATGGACGTTCTTGAGGCGGTTGATTTTTTAACGGCCGACCTCAGCGGTCCTTTGGCGGCGGTCAAAGACGCCGCCTACCGCGTTCAAGACAGGCGCAATGGGGTATTCGTGGATTTGCTTGCGGCCGGGCGCGTTATAAAACGGGGTTGCAAAGTGGCCTTTCCGCAACCAACGGTCGCAAGTGATCAACTTCAAATCGTCCGGCTTGAGGATCTGATTTCCCTCACATTGGATAGTTGGAGCAATACGCCCTTGCGCCGTCTTCGCGATAAAGCCGACGTGATAGAACTCATAATCCGACGGAATTTGCCGCGCGACCTGGGCGTCGCGCCGGTGATCCAACATCACTACCTTGAGATTTGGGACGGCCTGAAGGCTGAGAAATGAGAGCCATCGTCCCAGCCCCGCCGGCGGTTGTCCGCAACCACATGCAAACGATCCAGGAACTTTTCCAAAAACACGTCGTCCCCTCCTACGCGCGTTTCGATCTGGCATTTGAGCGCGGCGAAGGTTCGTATTTGTGGGATGTCAATGGCCGGCGCTATTTGGATTTCGGGGGCGGCATTGCCGTTTGCGCGCTCGGCCATGCCAATCTGGAAATCACCCAGGCTTTGATCGAGCAATCGCGCAAGCTGGTGCATGTTTCCAATCTGTATTATCAAGAACCGCAGGGTCGGCTGGCGCGCGAGTTGGCGCAACGCATTGGCCCGGGCAGAGTTTTTTTCTGCAACAGCGGCGCCGAGGCCAACGAAGGGCTTTTTAAGCTCGCGCGCAAATTTGGGGACGCCGAGGGCCGATTCGAGGTTCTGACGGCGGAAAATTCCTTTCATGGCCGCACGCTGGCGGGCATCGCCGCCACCGGACAAGCCAAAGTCAAGAAGGGTTTTGGGCCGCTGGTCGCGGGCTTTCGCCAGATCCCATTCAATGACCTGGAGGCGGCGCGCGCGGCGCTGTCTCCCGCCACGTCCGCCATTCTCATTGAAGGAATTCAAGGCGAAGGGGGCGTCACCCCCGCCACCGCCGCGTATTTGCTGGGCCTGCGGCAACTGTGCGACGAGAAAAATCTCCTGCTGTTGATGGACGAAGTGCAGTGCGGGCATTTTCGCACCGGCCGGTTTCAAAGTTTTCAACGCATTCTGGAAGATTCCGCGGAATCGCGCGCCGGCACGGCGAGCGGCACGAACGGGACATCAGGCGCGCCCGCGTCCTCCGAGCCAGCGCCGTTTATTCCTGATGGCGTTGCGATGGCCAAATCGCTTGGGGGCGGATTTCCGATTGGCGCGTTCTGGGTGCGCGAGCCTTACGCCAATTTGTTGGGCGCGGGGACGCACGCAACCACCTACGGCGGTTCGCCGTTGGGCTGCGCGGTGGCGCTCAAAATTCTGGAAGTTGTGGAGCGGGATGGCCTGGCCGGGAATGCGCGCGAACTCGGCGGACAGCTTCTTGGGCAATTGCTTGGCATTGCGGGGCAATTCCCGAATGTCATCCGGCAAGTTCGCGGTGTCGGGTTGATGATTGGCATTGAATTGGCTGAAAATATCCCCGCCTATTCGGCCAATGCCAAAACGCACGCGCTGCAATTTATTGATCGTTTGCACGAAATGGGAATGCTCGCCATTCCATCGGGACGGCAAGTCGTCCGCCTGCTGCCGGCGTTGAATTTAAAGGACGCGCAAGCGGCCGAGGGCGTTCAAATCATCCAAAAGCTCGCCGCCGAACTCTCGTCATGAAACATTTGTTGAGTTTGCAGACGCTGGCGCGTCCGGACATGGATCATATTCTGGCCGCCAGCGCCACGATGAAAGGTGAACGGCGCCGCCATCGCTCCCAAAAGCTGGCCGGCCAGACTTGGGCGCTGCTGTTTTCAAAATCATCCACGCGCACGCGCATTTCCTTCGAGGTGGGTGTTCGCGAGCTGGGCGGACAGGTGATTTTTCTCAACGCGACGGACGCCCAACTGGGGCGGGGAGAGCCGATCAAGGACACCGCGCGTGTCTTGGGACGTATGATTGACGGCGCCATCATTCGCACCTATTTGCAAAAGGACATCGAGGACTTCGCCCAGTATTCCCGCATTCCCACCATCAACGCGCTGACGGATGACGAGCATCCCTGTCAGATATTGTCTGATATTTTCACCTTCCAGGAAAAGCGCGGCGCCATTGAGGGCAAAGTCGTCGCCTTTGCCGGAGACGGCGCTTCCAACGTCGCGGCGTCGTGGCTTTTCGCCGCCCGGAAACTGGGCTTCGAGCTTCGCATCGCCGCGCCCAAAGAATACCAGCCGCCGGCGGAACTTTTGCGGCAGGCTGGCGCAAATGTGGTCTGCACGGAGGACGTTCGCGCCGCCGCCAACGGCGCGGATATGCTTTACACGGATGTCTGGGTTTCGATGGGAAGGGAAGCCGAATCGGAAAAGCGATTGCACGACATGGCGGCTTACCAGATCAATGGCGCGATTGTTAAACTGGCCAAACCCGGCGCTCTGGTCATGCACTGCCTGCCGGCCTATCGCGGCAAGGAGATTGATGAGCAAACCTTCGAAGCCCACGCCCAGACCATCTTCGACCAGGCCGAGAATCGCCTTCACTGCCAAAAAGCGATCCTGGATTGGATCGTGTCTTAATGGTGTCCGCGACGGTTGCCGTTGCGGCTTGAGGTCGCCTATTCATCGCCGATACTGTTCAACATCGCTTTGGCACGCGAACGGTGGGGCGCCTCTATAAGTTTACTATTCCTCGGCGCGCACAAATGTCAAAGTTTACAAATAAACGGTGACCAACGACACTTATGCGAACGCTCTTATTAGGCATTGATAGCGGAACCCAATCCACGAAAGTCCTCGTCGTCGCCGCGCGTACTGGCAAGGTGCTTGGCGAGGCGGCCGAACCGTATGACTTGATTTCCGGATTGCCGCCAGGGGCCAAGGAACAACATCCGCACACATGGCGCGCGGCCGCGGCAAAAGCCATCGCGACCGCCTTAAAAAGCGCAAACGCTTCCGGCGGCGACGTCGCCGCCATTGGTG
>VFSW01015044.1_pt1 | contig 10662 bp, 9 predicted proteins | sample 5358111 | NCBI WGS metagenome assembly VFSW01 (sample SAMN11554181, study PRJNA540505) | mine drainage metagenome | isolation source: sediment from site ElyBrook_90M | place: USA: Ely Copper Mine, Vershire, VT | collected 2017
GCGCCGACGCCGGTATGCACATCAAGGCCAGCGCGCTGCAAGTGATCGGCGATAGACGCCGCCGTCGCATGTTCCTCAAATGATAACTCCGGGCGCTGGTGATACCATCGGCGCAAGGCTACCAAGCCCGCCCGCCGCCGCAACACATCGGCCCGCAGTTCGTCGTGGACGCCGCCTGGCGCGTAATCATGCGCGTCATCGGCGATCTCGCCCTGCGGATCGGGCTGCCGATCTGTCCCCTGCCGTTCGCGCTTCTCGCGTGCCATCACCCCGCCTCTCTCATCTCCGGCGCACATGGTAGCGCCGCCGAACGTCGCCGACCTCAGGGGCTATTGTACACCGATTTGCGCCAGGTATGATACCGCTGATTCATCTCACCCCGCGAAGGAGGTCGCCAGCAGGGTCGCGACGGCCTCCGGCGCGACGCCTTGCGTCTGGCCGTCCAGCGTCCGGCGTCGCGCATTTGGCAGTACGTCGGCCAAAGCCGCGACGCCGTTGCGCATATACGCTGGGCTTAGGCTACTATCCATCACTTCGGACACTAACAATCGGTATTTTATATCGTAGGGCTAACCCATCTTTATTTACAGGATCGAGGTGGTATAACCAACCAGCAAGCAGGTATATGGCGCTTGAAAAATTGGATGCGTTTGCCCTGCTGGACTATGGCTCACCACACAGGACAACAACGGAGAGGTGATACACCTTACGATAAGGTCTTGGATTGCTCTATTGGCCTGCCAGTATTTTTGGAAGAACGATATCGCTTAAAATCACAAGGATGGCGCCAGTGATGAGGCATGCCCAGAAAATGCCCCAAAGTACAGTTTTGTCCATCTTTCGAAAGTCCGTCACAGCAGCAAATAGCAGAAGAGCAATTGCTAGAGCGGAGACAAGGAGTAGGAATCCTCCTAAAGTCTCGAAGGCGCCAATCATACTGCCCCCTCTTGGCATCGCACGATAACAGCAAGTGCATACATCCTATCAGCGCATCACATCCGTGTCAACCGGCTTCCACCAAAAGCTCGTAGAAAACGGGCAATCAGTGGACAGACGAGTCGCTCAACACACACGAAACCGCCCCCTCCCGACGAATCGGGAGGGGGCGTGATGTCGCGTGCTGGCGAGCCAGTCGGCGAATCTATGCGGCGGGCTGGGCGTCGGCAGCCGAGGACGCGATGGCCAGCGGCTGGATCGGCTCCGGCAGGCTCAGTGGTTCGCCGGAGCCAACCACCTGCACGGCGCCGTTGACGACCGTGAGGGTCGCCGTCTGGCCGGGCTTGACCACGCCCGCCAGCAGCGCGTCGGCCAGCGCGTCATCCACATGCGTCTGGATGGCCCGGCGGAGCGGTCGCGCGCCGTACTCGGCGTCGAAGCCCTCAGCCATCAGGTAATCGCGCAGGTCATCGCCGAAGCTCAGCGTGATCGCCTGCTCGGCCAACCGCGCGCTCACCTGCCCCAGCAGCAAGTCAATGATGCGGCGCAGTTCCTCACGGGCCAGCGAGTGGAAGACCACGATCTGGTCAATGCGGTTTAGGAACTCCGGGCGGAAGGCGCGCTTCAGCCCTTCGAGCGCCTTGGAGCGCTGCTGGGCGTCCTCGCTCTCCTGGGCGGTGGTCGCCTCGCCCCACTTCATCGGCAGGAAGCCGATGTTGCCGCCGCGCTTCATCTCGGCGGTTGCCACGTTGCTGGTCATGATCACCACGGTGTTCTTGAAGTCCACCACGCGGCCCCGGCCATCGGTCAGGCGTCCGTCGTCGAGAATCTGCAACAGCGCGTTGAAGACCTCTGGGTGCGCCTTCTCGATCTCGTCGAAGAGGATCACGCTATACGGGCGGCGGCGCACCTGCTCGGTGAGCTGCCCGCCGTCGTCATGGCCCACGTAGCCGGGAGGGCTACCGAAGAGACGCGCGACCGTGTGCGGCTCCATGTACTCCGACATATCCACGCGGAGGATGGCGTCTTCGCTGCCGAAGACCGGGGCGGCAAGCGCCTGGGCCAAATCGGGCTTGCCGACGCCGGTCGGCCCCATGAAGATAAACGAGCCAATCGGGCGGCGCGGGTCTTTCAGTCCTGCGCGCGAGCGGCGGATGGCGCGGGCGACGGCGCTGATCGCCTCACCCTGGCCAACGACTCGCTGGCTCAGGTCGTCCTCCAGGTGGCGCAGGTTCTCGCGCTCGCTTTCGAGCATCTGGCTGACGGGAACGCCCGTCCAGTGTTCGATGACGTGCGCGATCTCTTCGGGCGTCACTAGCAGCGTCGGCGTCTCGCCCGCGTTGGCCCGCGCCTCGTCGAGTCGTTCCTGCGTCTTGATTTCGCGCTGCCGCAGCTTGGCGGCGCGTTCGTAGTCCTCAGCAAGCGCGGCGGCCTCTTTCTCGTTCTGGATCGTGACCAACTCGCGCTCAAGGTCGCTGACGACCTCCGGCCCCAGCAGGCCCTTCTCCATCGCTTCCAGGCGCAGCGCCGAGGCGGCCTCGTCCATCACATCAATCGCCTTATCCGGCAGGAAGCGGTCGTTGATGTAGCGGTCGGAGAGCTTGACGGCGGCCTCGATAGCGGCGTCGGTGATCGAGACGCTGTGGTGCTGCTCGTAGTTCGCCCGCAGTGTGGTGAGCATGGCGATCGCCTCCTCTGGGGACGGCTCGCCCACCTTCACCGGCTGGAAGCGGCGCTCAAGCGCGGCGTCCTTCTCGATGTGTTTGCGGTACTCGTCGAGCGTGGTGGCGCCGATGCAGCGCAGTTCGCCACGCGCCAGCGCCGGCTTCAGCAGGTCAGCCGCGCCAACCGCGCCCTCCGCCGCGCCCGCCCCGACGACAGTGTGCAGCTCGTCTATGAAGAGGATCACCTCAGGGTTCTGGCGCACCTCTTCGAGCATGTTCTTGAGGCGTTCCTCAAACTGGCCGCGGAACATCGCACCGGCGACCACGCTGCCCATGCTGAGCGCGATGATGCGCGCGTTGCGCAGGTTCGCGGGGACGTTGCCCTCGACGATGCGGCGGGCGATGCCTTCGACGATGGCAGTCTTGCCGACGCCCGGCTCACCGATCAGCACCGGGTTATTTTTCTGGCGGCGCCCAAGCACAGTCAGCACGCGCCGAATCTCGGCGTTGCGTCCGGCTGCCGGGTCGAGCTTGCCCGCGCGGGCCTCGTCGGTCAGGTCACGACCATACTGGTCGAGCGGCGGCGTCTTGCTGCGCTTATCCGGCTCGCGGCGCGCCGCGTTGGTCGCGCCCTGGCGGCCCTGCTGATTGGGGTAGCCACCTTGATTGGCGAAATTGTTGAAGATGGAACCAAACAGCCCACCCGGCTCACTGCCGAATGGCGAACTATTCGATGACGCGGCTCCGCCGTTGCCCAGGCCACTCTGATCGTTGGCGCCCATGGCGCTACCCAACAACTCTTCAGCGCACTGGCGACAGAAGAAATGCTGCTCGTGGCGGCCATTATTGATCGAGTCCAGGCGGACTCGCGCGTCGTTGGTCTGGCAGCGTTCGCATTTTGGCATGTGTATTGTTCTCCCTCTCGATGGGGTTGGTTGGCAATTGACAACGGGTTGACGACCCCTGGATGGGTCACGTATTGGCTCTACGCCTCGGTCGCCGGGTCGAAGTGATCAGCGAGATCACAACACGCATTCGGCGGTAGCGCATCGGAGGCTGGCGCCTTGCGCGGGCGACCGCGTGGTCGTCGGGGCGCCAGCGTCGCCTCAAAGCGACGAAGCGCCTCGTCGGCGGTGACGCTCTCGCCCGCGACCACCAAGTAGGCGCGCGTCCACAACGTCGGGATGCGCGTCAGCTCAGGGAACTCGTCGCGCAGAATGCGCGAGGTGTGCGCCTTCACCTGACAGATAATACGATGCGGAGCCCGCGTGGGTGGCGCGGCGGCGGCCAGATACACACGATCTGGCAAGATGATCACCGCGACCGGCTCGAACGTCACATCGGAGGCGCGCTCTTCGATCAGCGCCTCCAGCCGTTCCGCAATCTCACCGATGAGGCACGGCTTCGAGCGCATGGGTCCCCAGACGAAGTGGTAGGTGATCCGCCACCCATCCGGGTTATCTTGTATTTCCATGACACCCACCTACAGATTATTATAACGCGCGGTCGCACGTTTGTAAAGGGTAAAGCCGATCAATTTTGTAGACTACTGTGGTTTGTCTACATCTTTATTATACGGCGGGGTTGCAAGGGCGAGTGTTGGCGGAGTGGGTACGGCGAGCGACAGTGCGGCTGGCTTGACAATCGAACGTTCTACGGATACGCTTCAGTTTGCAGACGCGCCGACATCCTGAAGCGCCAGCGCCATTTGATCAGGGGGTCTGTTCCGTTGCCAGGCATCATCCGCGTCGCAATGTGTTGAGACATGAACCAAAGGATCAAAGTGGCATGTATCCGCAACAACCCCAACAACCGTTAACGCCTGGCTATGGCGCGCCCCAACCATCCTCGCAGCAGCCAGGGCAATATCCAGGGTACATGCCCGGCTATCCGCCAAGCGCACAGCCGGAGCAGCCAATGTACCCTGGGGCGCAGGCCCCAACCTATGGCCAACCTTCGCAGTATCCCGGCCAGTATCCGCCTAGCAATGCTCCCGGCTACGCAGCGCATTCGCAGCCAATCTATCCAGGGTATCCAGCAGGGCCGACCGGAGCGTATGCGCCACCGCCGCAGCGCCGCCCGCGCAACGCGCGGCTGCCAATCGCGATCGGCGCTGGTGTGCTCGTGCTCGCGATCATCATTGGGCTGGTTGTGCGCTATAACGGGCCGACCACCGTCTCACGAAGCTTCCTGCAGAATCTCGGCAATAACGACTATTCAGCGGCGTTGGGTCAGGTCTGCTCGACAGCTGACAGTACGCAGTTGCGTCAAGGCCTGACACTCGCGGCCAACGTGGCGCAACGCGTCGGAGTGACGACGGACACCTCACAGTTGAGCTTCACGCTGGTCAACGAATCAAACTCCAACGCCAGTGTGTCCTTCAGTGGGCCAATCACTGGGAGCAATGGCCAAACCAGATCGATCAGTGGGACAATGCGCCTCAACGCCAGCGGTCTCTGGTGGTGTGTCGTCACCTATACGCTCCGTTGAGCCGGGTTCGGCGACGTGACGCCAACTATATCCCTATCCCCTGCCTACAGGTGTGGGCAGGGGATAGGGTTAAGTCCGTCAGGCGCTCGCCGAGGTAGATGCAGGAGCAGATGGTTTCGTCTCGCCCTTCCCATCGCCTTTGGCAGGCATACCCTCAGTTTTTGTCGGCTTCGCGTCGGCTTTGGCGTCAACCTTGCCATCAGCGGCGACGGGAGCCGCGTCGTCAGCGGGCAGTGCGGCAGTGGTGGCGCCACGCTGATCGGTGCTATAGAATCCAGCGCCCTTGAACACAATCCCTGTAGCGTGGATGATGCGCTGGACATGGCCGGAGCATTTGGGGCAGACCTGGATGGGATCGTCGGTTATTTTCTGCCAAACGTCAAAGCGGTTTCCGCAGGCCTGGCAACGATAATCATATGCTGGCATAGTGACTGGTATGCCCTCCTCATGACGTGAAAACGCAAGGCGCTTCAAACCTTGCACGCGAGAAAGCCTGTACAGTTGGGGGCCATTGGCGCCAGACCCACCCTGCGAACCATCCTGGGCGCATGACGAGAAAGAGCAAAGCCCCGAATCAGGTAATTCTTCCCTTATTATAGCATGGGCAGCGCCACATTGCTTGCGCGTTCAAGAACCTAACTCATATCGTGAGCAAGAAATGACACGCGTCGGGCTGTTCAGTCAGCGCTACGCGGCCCCAGCCCAAGGAGTGTGCGAATCTCGTCCAGCGTATCAGCGCCCATGTGGGTGAGCGCCAGCTCGCAGGTTGCCTGATCGGCGTTGTCGATCGCCGCTTTGAGTTCGTCATCCAAGAGACCAAAGCGCCCCATCAGCGCAAGCTTTGTCGAGTGGCGTGCGCTCTTCAGTGCGCCGATATCTTCGCCTCGCGCCTCGCCCCGCGCCTCGCCCCGCGCCTCGCCCCGCTCTTCAGCGATGATTTCCAGCGCCTTGCCCAGACTCGATTGCTCCCACAGGTCTTTCAGCATTGGTTGCCTCCGTATCGCTTGATAGATCGCTTCCCAAGGCAGGCGCATGCCTGCAAAGAGCGCCAGATCGCCGACCAGTTGCGTTCGCTCCGGCGCCGACTGCGACGCCGTGACGATCCGGTCAGCGATCTCCGCTGTCGTGTCGGGCGTTACATCGGCCATGAATCCAGCCAGTGGCCAGAGGGGGTAGTAGGGCGTCGCTAACACCTGTTCCGCCCGCCATTCCCACAGCCGGATGTTCTCATAAGGCTTGCAGCGCAGCGTGGATGGCGGCGAGATCTGCCCGCAGGAGGGGGTCGCTAGCCAGCGCCTGGCTCACTCGCGCGCAGCCGTGCATGATGGTGGTGTGGTCGCGGCCACCGAGCTGCGCGCCAATCTGGAAGAGCGAGGCGCTGGTCGTCTCGCGCAGCACATGCATCGCCACTTGTCGCGCCCAGGCGACCTGATGCTCGCGACTCTTGCCGAGTAGCGCCACCATGCTGACCCCATAGTGGCGACTGACCGCCGAGAGCGCCATCATCGCATCCACCGTGCGGCTTTGGGGCGATGGCGCCGCCTCGCCACCCACGCTGGCCGACGAGGCGGCGCCCAGGGGGGCCAGCGCCTGCGCCACCAGCGCCGCGTCGAGCGGGCGCTCCAACAGGCGGGCGTAGGCGACCACGCGCGTCAGCTTCCCTTCAAGCTCACGCACGTTAGCGCAGGTGGGGCGCGCCAAGCATGCCAGCGCCTCGTCTGTGATGGTGATCGCCTGAGCCTGCGCTTTCGCCCGTAAGATGTCGAGCCGGGCGCCCATGTCCGGCGCCTGAATGTCGGCGATCAGCCCCCAGGCGCACCGCGAACGCAGGCGGTCGTGCAGGCGTCGCATCGCCTGTGGCGCGCAGTCGCTGGCCAGCACGATCTGCTTATTCGCCTCGTGCAGCCAGTTAAACGTATGGAAAAACTCCTCTTCGGTCGCCTCGCGGCCCGCAATCCATTGCGCGTCATCCAGCAGCAACACATCCACTGCGCGATACCGCCGCCGGAATTTCTCGGTGGCGCGCTGATGGATCGCCTCAACCAGCTCAGTGGTGAATTGTTCCGCTGTCACATAGACCGTCCGTAGCCCATTGGTGTTCGCCTGGTGGCCGATGGCGTGCAACAGGTGCGTCTTGCCCAACCCGGCGGCGCCGTAGATCAGCAGGGGATTATACTGTGTTCCCGGCGCCCGTGTAACCTCTTGCGCCGCTGCGAACGCCAGCCGATTCGCCATCCCCACAACGAACGTCTCGAAGCGATAGCCAGGCCGCAGGTCGTGCTGCGCAGACGGTGGCTCGGCGAAAGCTGTCGGCGCAGGTTCTGGCGTCACGAGCAGGCGCGGCGTCGTCGGCGCCCGGCGTGGGCCTTCACTGCCGCGCATAGGCGCTTGGGTCGGCGCGACCTGATCTGGCGCCTGCTGCTGACCCTGCACATCGAATGGGGCGGCGTGCGCGCTGTCGAGCTTGAGCAAAGGCGGTTGCGCCATCCACTGGCTTACGACTCGGCGAGCCTGCACAAAGGCGTGTTCGCCCACCCCAAACGGCGCATGGGCAGTCGTTGACGCAGCGGGTGGATGATCCCACGTAGCAGGTGGCATAGGCGGCGGCGGGGTGGGCGCCGTATGGGGCGCATGGGTCGCCACGCCATAGTGGGCGATCTGCGCGCCCTGGCCGTGCGGCGTCCCAGTCGCCCGCCTTCGCGCAGGCGCCGCGCTGGGGCGAGCGAAGAGTGCGGCGTCCGCTGCGGAGGAAGCAGGCGAAGCGTCCTGCGATGATTGGGGGCGACCAGACGCGGCGCCGGTGGGCCGTCCGGTGGGCGCAGCGCTCACCACGAAGGCGATCTGCGCGGGAGCGCCCAGCGCCTCGCTGAGCGCCACGCGCGCTAGGTCGGCGAAACGGCGCCCCAGGTGTTCGCAGGCGAACGCATTGGCGACGCCGACCGTGAGCCGACGCCCCTCCAATGTGATCCCGCTGGTATCACGGAACCAGGTGGTATAGGCGCTGGGTGTGACCCGTTGGCGGATGCGCTCGAGGGCGCTCTGCCAGAGAAAACCGGGATTCATCCATCTGCCTCCACGCCCACATATGCAATCGGTATCGCATGTGGGATGCGCTTGCTCATCTTTGCTTGCCAGAAAAGGTGTAGCTGTCTATCGCATTCGCCGCAAACTGACGCTTGCTTGGGCGCCCGCCACGACGTGCGCAGAGATGCGCCATCGCTAGATGTTCGCTTGCTGGGAAAGAGATACGCCAGGGAGTGCGAAGAGCTTGCCAGGGATACGCCGAACGATGTGTTGAAGTGTACGCTAAAGTGAACATTTAGCGTATCACATCAGCGATCCGTTGTAAACAGGACTTGTTGGCAGTTGGCCGCTTCGGTCTGGGGAATTGACCGAATTGACATTGACGCCGATGAGCGAACGAGTGGTGTGTGAACACGCGCATTGGTCGCTGGGATGCAGCAACCAATGCGCCGAAGAATCGTACCGTTTGCTGGTGAACCGTCGTCTTAGTACGCCGTGTATGTCATAGGACGAACCGAGACGCCCATCGGTTACGCGCCGCCAGAGGTCCCATTTGCGCCGATTGAACGCTGTTCCTCAGCGACTTCTCATCCGATCCTCAGAACACCCTCAGGCTGCATTGCTATGATGCGAGAGGCTCATGACAGAGTGCGCTTCCCTTGGGACGGCTTGAGTAGGTCTGACAACTAACGACTGCGAACCGCCAATGCAAGCGAAGACACGCAAATGCCCTTTTGGTTCGAGATGAGGAGTAGGAGACATGGCGAAGAACCTTCAATCACGACCCTCCGCGCCGATGAGCGGCGCACGCGCGCCGCTGACCCGCCGCTTTGCCTGGGGCGTAGCTGTCGTCGGGCTGGGGCTGGCGCTGGCGCTGGGTGGCTGCGGCGCCCGCACGGCGCACCAGAACACCGGCGCCTCGACGATCGGTCAACAGACGCAGACCACCGGCGGCTCCACGGCTGGCGGCTCGACCAGCGTGAGTACCCCCACGACGAACGCGACCTCCAGCAACGCAGTGCAGGCGGTGCAGAACCTCGACCAGCAGACCCAGAACGATACCAACACGCTCAACAACGCCCAGAATGACGCAAACACGGACTACTCCAGCCAGGATACGCCCACGCAGCCGTAACGGAACCCTGTACTGGCGCGCCAGTCGGCGCGCCGATGGGTTCAGCAGTGAACGACGCCTTCCATTCACCTCTATGTTCATCCTGTGAAGGAGACCTCAGCGCTATGCGTATCACTTCTTTTTTGCGGCGTCTGCCACGGCGCGCCGCCATGCTCGTTGTAGCAGGCGCGCTGGCGCTCGGCGTGGCGCTGCCCATCAGCGCCTCTTCGCTGGCCCCGGTCGCCTCGGCCTCCGACGCCACCTGCGGTTCGAGTGTGTCGTGCATCATCGCCTTCGGCAACCAGCGCATCAGCGAGCGCCTGACGGCGCTTACTACGCTCAGCGGCAAGGCCAACACCCAACTCAACGCTGGGCATATCACCAGTGACCAGAACGCCAGCATCCAGGGCGATGTCACCACCAACCAGGGCAACTTGACAACGCTGAAAACCAAACTCGACGCCGAGACCACGGCGACCGCCGCCCGCGCGGATGTGCAGAGCATCTACGTGACCTATCGCATCTATGCCGTCGTTCTGCCGCGCGACTACCGAGAACTGGCGCTCGACATCATCATGCACATTGATGCGAATATGCGTAACGGCGAGAGCACGATCCAGACAGCCATCAACAACGCGCCAAGCAGCGAGCAGGGCCAACTCAACACACTCTTCGCCGATTACAAGAACCAACTCTCGAACGCTGAGACCCAGATCGACGCCGCCAACAGCCAGATCCCCAGCCTGACGCCGCAGAACTACAACGCTAACAAGTCTGCCTTTGACACCGCCTTCCAGAACTTCCGCGACGATGAGAACGCGGCGCACGGCTACATCAAAGCCGCCGCCAGCGATCTGCATCAGATGGCGCAGATCCTCAAGGGCAATGCGTCTGCGACGGCGACGCCGTAGTCTTCCCTGCGCCCTGAACGACGACCGTATCTGGCCCGCCGCGCTCTCCCCATCGACCATCGGGGATGGGCGCGGCGAGCTTTTGCCGCGCCCATCCCGACGCCTCGGGCAGTGCAATTAGCTATGACCCATGGGTGCCGTTGCTACCGCTTCGTTCACTGTGCTAGACATTCCCTGGCGCGCCACGCGCATCCGTCCATTGGATATGTTACGGTACGAGTGAACAAACCCGGCGTGACAGGCAAAACATTGGTCGTTAGTCAGTGACAAGATATGCGTTTGACTGATCCGAGCGAGACACAACTGAGCGAGAGCGAGGCGCGGTCGGCGCAGCCGATCTCGTTGCCGACAAACGCGCGCATCCTGGTGGTGAAGCTGGCGTCGTTGGGCGATCTGCTGCTGGCGACGCCTGCCCTGCGCGCCCTGCGGCTGCGCTATCCGCAGGCCCGGCTCGATGTGTTGACCACACCGCAAGCGGCGTCGGTGTTGCGCGGCGGGACGTTCGCCCACCACATCTACACAC
>VFSW01015045.1_pt1 | contig 10661 bp, 11 predicted proteins | sample 5358111 | NCBI WGS metagenome assembly VFSW01 (sample SAMN11554181, study PRJNA540505) | mine drainage metagenome | isolation source: sediment from site ElyBrook_90M | place: USA: Ely Copper Mine, Vershire, VT | collected 2017
GCACCACCGCTCCATCCTCGATGCCGGCCAGCGCCGAGCCCACGCTGTCCACCCGCTTGTCGATCATGAGAACCGTGCCATTCCATGGCTCGCCACCACCACGTCGCGCTCCAGCACGCGTGCGCGAAAGGCGCCGCTGGGCCAGATCTCGGTGCGGATCGTCTCGCCGGGAAATACCGGGGCCGAGAAGCGCAGCTGCATCGCGGTCAGCCGCGCCGGATCATAGCCGCACAGCCCGCGCAGCAGGGCGTGGCAGATCGTCCCCAGCGTGCACAGCCCGTGCAGGATGGGCCGGGGAAATCCCGCCGCCGCCGCCAGCGCGGGATCGGCATGCAACGGGTTGTCATCGCCGTTCAGCCGGTAGAGCAGCGCCTGCTCGGGGCGCGTCGGCAGATCGACGATGATCTCCGCCGGCCCCTCCGGCAGCGGCGCCGGCGGGCGCACCGGCCCGGCGGGTCCGCCGAAGCCGCCATCGCCGCGCAGGAAGCTCGTGCTCTCGGTGGTGGCGAGCAGCGCCCCGGTCGCCGCATCGCGCAGCTCCTTTTCGCTGTAGAGCAGCGCCCCCTTGCCCTCGCCACGATCGATAAGCCCGGTCACGCGCGTGCGCCCGACCAGTTCGCCTTCGACGGGCAGCGGCGCGTGCAGTGCAATGCGCTGCTCGCCATGCACCACGCGCACCGCATCGACCCCGGTTGCCGGGTCGGCGAGCCAGAAGCCGGGATGGCCGAGCACCACCGCCATCGAGGGCAGCGCCCGCAGCGCGCGGTGATGATCGACGAAATCGAGCTGACGGAGATCCATCGGGTCCTGTCCGAGCCCGACCGAGAGCGCGTACAGGATCGTATCGCGCCTGGTGAGGCGCTGGCGAATTTCGGGGATCGGGAAATTCAGAAGGTTTTCGGTGATGATCGGCATGTCACGGCCGCTCCGAGCAGTGCGATTGGAATTCCTGATGCCCGTGCTTGTCGGCCGCATCCACGCCCTTGCGGTTCCGCAGCGGGATCCGGAGGATCGTGACGGCTCCGGCGATGATTGTCCGCACGGATATCATTCATCCAGATCGATCACCGCATCGACCGCAAACGCTCCCCCGGGCAGCGCGATCACCGGATTGAGATCGATGGCCCGCAGACGCGGACCGGCCTGTACGGCGAAGGCGGACAGGCGCGACAGCATCACCGCGAGCGCGGGCAGATCGGCGGCCGGCCGGCCGCGCGCGCCGGCGAGCAGCCTGAAGCCGCGGACCGAGCGGATCATCGCCAGAGCGACGTCCTCGCCGAACGGGCAGCGATGCAGCGCGATGTCATCGAGCAGTTCGACGAAGATGCCACCCAGACCGAATGCCGCCATCGGCCCGAACACCGGATCGCGATGGATGCCGAGCAGGCATTCCACCCCGCCGGCGAGCTGGCGCGCCACCAGCACGCCGTCGATCTTCGCCTGCGGCGCCCGCGCGCGCGCCGTTTGCATCAGCGTGGCGAAGCTCGCGCGCACGCCCTCGCGGTCGACGATGCCGAGCAGTACGCCGCCGATCTCGGTCTTGTGCGGGATATCGGGGCTGAGGATCTTCATCACCAGCGGAAAGCCCAGGGAATCCGCCGCCGCCAGCGCTTCCTCGGCCGAGGCGCAGATGCGTTCCGGCGCAGTCACTATTCCGGCATCCGCCAGCAGCTGCTTGGCCTCCGCCTCGTTGAGCGGACGCGCCGGCAATGCGAAGGGCGCGACGACCGGCACCGGCCCCGCCGGCAACGCGGCGAAGGCGGCGCCGTATCGGCCCATCGCGTCGATCGCCGTCACGGCACGGTTCGGATCGGCATGGCAGATCCAGCCCGCGGCCTCGTACTCCGCGACATGTTCGGCGGCGGCGAGAATCGACAGCACGCACAGCCGGTCGGGATAGCGTGCCGGCACGGTGCTCAACTGGGAAAACAGCGGTCCGGCGATGCTGCGGTTGGCGGCGACCCCGGTGAAGAAGGCGAGCAGCGAGGGATAGCGGCCCTCGCTCATGATCACATCGGCGAAGCGTCCGACCATCGTCATGTCGTTGAACACCTGGGCCGTGCAGTCCACCGGATTATAGGGCGCGCAGAACGGCACCATCGCACGCAGCTCGGCCTGCGCCGGCTCGGGCATCGGCGGCAGGGCGAGCCCCAGCTGTTCAGCCGCGTCGCTGATCAGCACGCCGGCTCCGCCCGAGATCGTCAGAACCCCGAGCCTGTTGCCCGCGGGATACACGAGCCTCGTCGCGGTGTGGGCGATGTCGAGCATCTCTTCGGTCGAGCGGGCGCGCACCACGCCGAACTCGTCGAGCACCGAAGCCGTCACCCGGTCATCGCCCACCAGGGAGGCGGTGTGGGAACGCGCCGCCGCGCTGCCGAGCGCACTGCGCCCGACCTTCATGATCACCACCGGCTTTCGCGCCGCCCGCGCGGCGGCGAGGGCCGCGATGAAGACCCGGCCGTTGCGGATGCCCTCGGCATAGACGGCGATCACATCGGTGCCCTCGTCGGCGGCGAGCCAGCCGATCACATCGCCGATGGTCACATCCGCCTCGTTGCCGGTGGTGACGCAGATCGGGGTGCCGATGCCGCGGTCGCGGGCGCAGGAGAACAGATGCGTGCCATAGGCGCCGGACTGGCTGGCGATGCCGATCCGCCCCGGCTTCGGCGGGCCGCCATCGAGCAGCGAGGAGAAGATCGCGTAGAGACCGATGCGCGCATTGAACAGGCCCAGGCAGTTCGGCCCGATCAACCGCACACCGAGACGCCGCGCCTCCGCCGCCAGCGCGTCCTGTGCCGCCGCCCCCTCCGGACCGATCTCGGCAAAGCCAGAGGTGAACACGATCGCCCCCTTGACGCCGCGCGTGCCGAGATCGGTGATCGCCGCCAGCGCCAGCTCCGCCGGCACGACGACGATCGCGACATCAGGCGTTTCGGGCAGATCGGCGACGCAGGGATAGGCGCGCAGCCCCTGGATCTCGCTCCGGTTGGGGTTGACCGGATAGATCGGACCGGCGAAGCCGAGCCGCAGCAGATTGGCGATCGGCCGGCCGCCGATCCGCAGCGGATCGGCCGAGGCGCCGATGATGGCGATCGAACGCGCCGAAAGCAGCGGCGTCAGGCTGGCGAACCGGTCCGCCTGGGCGACCTGGGATGCGCTCACAGCGTCGCGGCGGAACCGAGAACCGCACTGACCTGGCTCGACAGCGTGCCGCCGTTGCCGTGGCAGAGCGCGATGTCGCAGCTGGCAAGCTGCCGCGCCCCGGCCGCGCCGCGCAGCTGCGTCACCGCCTCGATGATCAGGAACAGCCCGTACATGCCCGGATGCACACAGGACAATCCGCCGCCGGAGGTGTTCACCGCGAGCTTGCCGCCCGGCGCGATGGTGCCGCCCTGCACGAATCGGCCGCCCTCGCCCTTGGGGCAGAAACCGAGATCCTCCAGGAACAGAATCGTGTTGATGGTGAACGCATCGTAGAGCATCGCCAGCTGCACATCGCCGGGCGTAATCCCGGCCATGGCGAAGGCGCGCGGTCCGCTATCGGAGGCGGCGGTGACGGTCAGATCGGGCATGTTGGCGATGGCGCGGTGCCATTGCGCGCCGGCCGCGCCCAGCAGATAGGCCGGCTTCTGGCGCAGATCGCGCGCGCGATCGGCGCGCACCAGCACGCAGGCGGCCCCGCCATCGGTCACCAGGCAGCAATCCGCCACCGTCAGCGGGTCGCTCACCATGCGGCTGGCCAGCACGTCGGCCACCGTCAGCGGGCCGCGCGCGAAGGCCGCCGGGTTGAGATTGGCCCAGGCGCGGGCCGAGACCGCGACCTCCGCCAGCATCTCCCGCGTGGTGCCGAACACGTGCATGTGGCGGCTGGCGGCGAGCGCGTAGGCGGTGATGGGATGGCGCGGGCGATAGGGGGTCTCGTGCAGCTGCTTCTCGCTCATCGAGGCGAGCTTGCCGCCCGCGGTGCGCTGGTTGCTGCCGTAGCAGACCAGCGCCGCATCGCAGAGACCGGCATCGAGCGCCAGCGCGGCATGCAGCAGATGCGCCTCGAAGCTCGATCCGCCGACATTGGTGCCGTCGAAGAAGCGCGGCTTCAGGCCGAGATACTCGGCGGCCGAGAGGGTGGGGAAGGCGTGCATCGAGGTGGCGCAGAACAGCCCGTCGATGTCCGACAGCTTCAGCCCGGCATCTTCGATGGCGTTGAGCGAGGCCTGGCCGAGCAGCTCGATCGCGCTCCATCCCGGCGCCTCGCCGGTGCCGGCGGTGCCGATGCCGACCACGGCCGCCTTGCCCCGCAGCTGATGGGTCATGGGGCGGTTCCTTCGGCCAGGTCGAACACCAGTTCCGGCGCGCCGTCGATCTCGGCGATGCGGGCACGCACCCGGGCGCCGATCGGGGCGGTTTCCACCCCCTCGATGCGGCTCAGCAGGCGTACGCCCTCCTCCAGCTCCACGATGGCGATGTTCCAGGCGCCCTCGCGCGCGCGGTTCACCGTGATCGCGTAGATCCGGCCGTTGCCGGAGGCGGGAACCCAGTCGAGATCGGTCTCGCCGCTGCCGGGGATCATCAGGCGGGGATAGAACACGTGCCGGCCAGTGGAGCGGCTGCGCTGGAGCATGAAGCGGCCCTGGCGCAGATGGGCGCGGAACTCAGCCTCCGGGCCCGGCGATGCCGGCTCGTTCATGACGCATTCCCCCTCGATGACGTTGCGATGATGGCGCCGCGGCGGCGCGACGGCAACCGGCGCAGCTGCCCTGCCGCGTTACCAAACCGTATAGTCCGGGCCAAGCCGTCCCACACTGCGGCCAGGCAGTCTGGGCTGCATCGGCGGGGCGTGGTGCTCCGCCGCAGCGACAAGGACCGAAGATGCGCAAGACCATGATCCCCGCCCTGGCCCTGGCCGGCGCCCTGGCCACCGGCCTCGGCGTGACTGCCGCCCTCGCGGGGGGCGAAAACGGCACCGATGCGGCGGCGCTGGGCCGGGCCAGTTTCGGCCTGACCCAGGCGGTGCAGGCGGCCGAAACCGCAACCGGCGGCAAGGCGGCGTCGATCGACCTGGGCGAGAAGGGCGATCACTGGACGGTGGAAATCGTCAAGGGCACGCAGACGCTGCAGGTGAAGGTGAGCGCGACCGACGGGAAGGTGCTCAGCACCGGCCCCGCCGATGGCGAGCACGAAGAAGACTGATCGTCGCGAGGCCAGGGCAATGCCCTGGCCTTACCTTTATTGCCCGGGCACAAGATGAAACTGTTGCTGATCGAGGACGACGTCCACACCGCCGCCTATGTCGCCGCCGGCCTGCGCCAGCAGGGCCACACGGTGGACCAGGCAGGCAACGGCCGCGACGGGCTGTTCCTGGCCGCCGGCGGCGAGCACGACGTCCTGGTGGTGGACCGGATGCTGCCCGGCCTGGATGGCCTGTCGCTGGTGCGCACGCTGCGCGCCACCGGCACCACCGCGCCGGTGCTGTTCCTGACCACGCTGGGCGGGATCGACGACCGGGTGGAGGGGCTGGAGGCCGGCGGCGACGACTATCTGGTGAAGCCCTTCGCCTTCGCCGAGCTGCTGGCCCGGGTGAACGCGCTGGCGCGCCGCCCGCGACTGTCCGACCGGCCCGCCGTGCTGGAGGTGGCGGATCTGCGCATGGACCTGCTGGCCCGCACCCTGACCCGGGCCGGAAGGCCGATCGAGCTGCAGCCGCGCGAGTTCCAGCTGCTGGAATATCTGATGCGCCACGCCGGCCGCGTGGTGACCCGCACCATGCTGCTGGAAGGCGTCTGGGATTTCCATTTCGATCCCCGCACCAACATCGTGGAGACCCATATCAGCCGCCTGCGCGGCAAGATCGGCGGACCGGGCGAGCCGGAACTGATCCACACCGTGCGCGGCGCCGGCTACCTGATCCGTGCGCCCGCCTAGGCTGTTCCGCACCGCCATCGTCCGGCTCGCCGCACTGTACGGCGCGCTGTTCGGCGTCTCGGTCATCGTGCTGGGGGTGGTGGTGTTCCTGACCGCCGATGCCGCGCTGAAATCCCAGATGGACCGCCATCTGAACGCCGAGGCGCAGGCGCTGGCGCTCGATTTCGCGGCCGGGGGTCGAGATCGCCTGGCCGGAGCCGTGCGCGCCCGGGCCGCCATCCGCGGCGCCGGGGCGCTGGATTACGGCCTGACCGGGCCGGACGGACGGCTCCTGGCCGGGGATCTGCGGCTGCCGCCCGGCGCCGAGGGGAGGCTCACTCTGCCGGCGAGACCGGCGGGCGGGGAGGAGCAGGGAGAGCAGGACAACGCCGCCCTGCGGGTGCTGGCGCTGCGCCTGGCAGACGGCTCGGTGCTGGCGGTGGGCGATGATCTGGGCCGGATCGATGATGTGCAGGAAGCGATCCTGCGCGCCTTCGCCTGGGCCCTGGCCGCCACCCTGGCGCTGGGAGCCGGAGGCGGCGTGGCGCTGGGGGCTGGGTTCCTGCGGCGGATCGACGCGATCACCCGCACCGCGGAGGCGATCATCGCCGGCGACCTGCGCCGGCGCATCACGCTGCGCGGCACCGGCGATGATCTGGACCGGCTGGCGGGAACCCTGAACCGCATGCTCGACCGGATCGGGGCGCTGATGGACAGCCTCCGCCAGGTCAGCGCCGATATCGCCCACGACCTGCGCACCCCGCTCGCCCGGTTGCGCCAGCGCCTGGAAACCGCCCGGGACGATGCCGCGATCGAGGCGGCGGTGGCCGAGGTGGACGCCATCCTGGAGACTTTCTCCGCCCTGCTGCGGATCGCCGAGATCGAGGCCGGCGCGCGCCGCGCGGCCTTCCGCCCGGTGGACCTGGCCGAGATCGCGGCGACGGTGACAGAGGCCTTCGCCCCCGCCGCCGAAGACGCCGGCCGGCGCCTGGTTCTGGCCGCACCTGGCGGGCAGGCGATGGTGCAGGGCGATCGCGGCCTGCTGACCCAGCTACTCGCCAATCTGGTGGAAAACGCGCTGCACCACACCCCGCCCGGCACGAAGATCACCATCGGTGTCGATCCGCGCGGACCGCTTCTGAGCGTCGCCGATGACGGGCCCGGCGTGCCGGCAGCCGAGCGGGAGAACGTGCTGCGCCGCTTCTACCGGCTGGAACGAAGCCGCACCAGCGCCGGCAGCGGACTGGGGCTCAGCCTGGTCGCGGCGATCGCGGACCTGCACGGGGCGCGGGTTACGCTCGGGGACAATGCGCCGGGACTGGTGGTCCGGGTGGCGTTCGGCTCGGGGACGCACGGCCAGGGCAATACCGTGCCGGGGTAGGGACCAAACCGGGGCCGAAGGCTTTGGCCCCGGATACGGGCCAGGATCAGCCGACCCGGCCCCGCGATCGAACGCGCACTGGCGCCAGGACCCTGTCGGGCGCCCCCAGGGGAGCCCGGGGGCAGGGACCCTAGAGCAACATCCGATCAGATGGAATCATCTGATCGGATAAAGTCGCTCGGTAAAACAGAGAGTAAGAGCGGTGCCGGATCGTCTATCAGATCGGGCACCGCTCTAGCCTTCCCCTGCCTGACCCCGCCGCCCCGACAGCGCCAGGGCCGCCGGTGCGTCGATCAGGACTGCGCGTCGGGCGACAGCACGATGCAGTTGCCATGTCCGTGGCTGACCCGTTCGCAGGCCTGCACGGCGGCATCGTGCGACAGGCCGGTCAGGCGGGCGCGGTAGAGAGTGCCGTGGCCTTTCTGCACGCTGGCGACCATCGGGTGAGCATGGCTCAGCGCGTCGCGGGCCTTGTCCCTGGCGGCTCCCACCGCCGCCTTGGCATCACCCTGGCTGCCGAAGGCGCCGACCTGGATCGCCCATTGGCCGGTGGCGGGGCCGCCATGGGTTTGCGGCAGCGTATCGGCCAGGGCGGCGGGGATCAGCCGGAAGCGGCTCGATCCGCGCGGCGGCGGGGCGGTGTTGGCGGCCAGTGCCACGCGCTGGCCGGAGCGAGCTGGCGCAGAACTAGGCGGCGGCGGGGCGGGAAGTTGCGCCACCACCACCGGCGCGCCGTGGCCGGGCTGGGACACGGGCTGGACACGGGCATACTGGGTGCTGGCGCGCGCATAGCCACGCCCGAAGCGGGGTCCCGCCGGGATGTGCACCGGCAGCGCGTTCATCGCGTAATCCTCGGCCGGCGAACGGTTCACCGGATGGCTGTCGATGATATTCGGGCCGATCATCGCGACATAGTGGCGGGTTTCGTCGGGCAGCGGCCTATGGCGGGTCAGGTAGTCGTCCAGCCGCTTGGGTCCGGCATTATAGGCGGCGAGAAACCCTGGCGAGCCATAGAGGTCGTACATCTCGCGGATATAGGCGGCGCCGGCCAGGATGTTGTTGTGCGGGTCGTAGGCATCCTCCCCCAGGCTGTAGCGGTCCCGCAGCCCGTCATAGGTTTCCGGCATCACCTGCATCAGCCCCATCGCGCCGACGCCGGAGGTGGTGAGTTCGCCGTTCCGGTAGAGCCGGCCGCCGGATTCCACGCGCATCACCTCGCGCACCCAACGATCGGGCACATCGAAGCGGGCCGACGCCTCGGTGATATAGGGGCCCCACGGGTCTTCCGGCGGGCCGGGCGGGGTGTAGTTGCCGCGGGCATGGGACAGATAATCCGCGGCTTCCTGGCTCGGCGAGACATGCTGGGTGGCGCAGGCCGACAGCAGCGCCAGGAGCGCCACCGCCGCGAACCGGCGCAGCAGGGCGCCGGGGGATCGGCCAGATACTGGCCGGGCGGAGGCGGGAGAGAGGATATCCATGCGCGATGAGCCTCCGTCGTGGCGCGGCCTTCGAGAACAGACCGAGGGGCACGACGACCAGCCGGTCGCCGCTTACGTAGTCCGGCAGGAACAGCCTCTAAGGCGTTATCGCATCGCCAGGTTACTGGCAAGATATCTTGCGGCCATGTGCCGCCGCCTGCTGTCCGGCCGGGCGGATTCGGGCTAACCTGTCACCGACGCGCCACGCTCGTCCGGGCTGGCAGGCGGCAGGAAACATGAAGATGCCTCGATCGCCCATCGCCCACGCCCTGGCCTGCGCCCCAGCCCTCGCCGTTGCCCTCGCCGTTGCCCTCGCCGTTGCCCTGGGCGGCAGCCTCGCCGGCTGCGCGCCGAAGCCGCCGGCGGTGGCGACGGCGCCGCCGCCATCGCGCGGCACCATAGTCGCGCTCCGCCCGGTCTCGGTGCGGCACAGCGCCCTTGCGCCGGGGCTGGGGGGGCTGGCCGGGGCCACCCCGGAGCCAGAGCCGGAAGGCACGGCGCGGGCCGAATTCCTGCTGCGCCAGCCGGACGGCAGGATCGTCTCGGTCACCGCGCCCGATACTGGCCGCTTCCGGGTCGGCGACACCGTCACGCTGGGCACGAACGGCGCCGATCGACTGAGCCGCGCCGACTGAGGGCGGCGCCAGGAACCTCCGCGCCGCCCCAAGGCCCATGGTCTGCCGGAGCGTGAACCCATGTCCCGCCGGCCCCCCCCCGTCATGGCCGGACACACCGGAGTGCGGGAGGCTGCAGCGCCGGGCGCCGGCGCGATCCCCGTATACGCCCCTCCGTATACGCCCCTCCGGATGCGTCCCTCCAGGACCGGGGGGCGTCATGGTCTCCATGGAGTTGCCGATGCCCCTTCCCGCCATCCTGCGTGACCGCCTCGCCCTGCCCGCGATCGCCGCGCCGATGTTCCTGGTCTCCGGCCCCGATCTGGTGGTGGAGACCTGCCGCGCCGGCGTGCTGGGCAGCTTCCCCGCGTTGAACCAGCGCACCAGCGCCGGGTTCGAAGCCTGGCTGGACGAAATCGAGACCAGGCTGGCCGGCGAGCCCCGGGCGGCGCCGTTCGCGGTGAACCTGATCGTGCACCGCAGCAACGCCCGGCTCGACGCCGATCTGGCGATCATTGTGCGCCATCGTGTGCCGGTGGTGATCACCTCGCTCGGCGCCGTCGCGGGGGTGGTGGAGGCGGTGCACGCCTATGGCGGCATCGTCCTGCACGACGTGATCAGCCTGCGCCATGCCGAGAAGGCGGCCGCAGCCGGGGTGGACGGGCTGATCGCGGTCTGCGCCGGCGCCGGCGGGCATGCCGGACGGCTCAGCCCGTTCGCGCTGGTGCCGGAGATCCGCGCGATGTTCCCCGGCATCATCGCGCTGTCGGGTGCTCTCTCCACCGGCGCGCACATCGCCGCGGCGCGGCTGATCGGCGCCGATCTGGGCTATCTCGGCACCCGCTTCATCGCCACCGAGGAAAGCCTGGCGCCCCCCGCCTACAAGCAGATGGTGCTGGACGCGACCGCGAAGGACATCGTGTACACCGACGAGGTGAGCGGTGTGCCGGCGAATTTCCTTGCCGCCAGCCTGCGTCAGGCGGGGCTCGCGCCCGAGAGCCTGTCGGTCGGGGCGAGGCCCGAGCTCAAGGCGAACGAGGACCGGGCGTGGAAGCACATCTGGTCCGCCGGCCAGGGCGTGGGCAGCGTGCGCGACATGCCCGGCGCGGCCGCGCTGTGCGCGCGACTCACCGCCGAGTACCGGGACGCGACCGCGGCTCTGGCGGGGCATCCCGGCCCGGGTTGAAGGCGGGTCTTCGGAAGGAAGGCCGGGCTCTGCCCGGACCCGCCAGGGACCAGCGGTCCCTGGACCCGCATCCTCTGGGGGGTACTTTCCAAGGGAACGGGGTC
>VFSW01015046.1_pt1 | contig 10661 bp, 7 predicted proteins | sample 5358111 | NCBI WGS metagenome assembly VFSW01 (sample SAMN11554181, study PRJNA540505) | mine drainage metagenome | isolation source: sediment from site ElyBrook_90M | place: USA: Ely Copper Mine, Vershire, VT | collected 2017
CGCCGCCAACAAGTACTACCACGCCTCCGGACGGGTGATTCCACTGATGGGGGGCCGATGGCCCCCCATCAGTCTCGTTGGCGATCAGGGCGTCCGCCTCATCGACGTCGAAGCGCCACGGGCTGCCGCGCACCACGTCGCACGAGAGGTCGAGGCGTTTCGCCTCAAGCACGTGAGCGCTCGCCGACGAGGGTCCGTACCGGAAACCGAAGGGCAGTCCCGCGGGCAAGGAGAGGACGTTGGTCCCGTCCCCGTGGTGGTCGGTCACGACGGTGACGTCGCTTCGTGATTCGAACACGCCGAGTCCGTGGGGCTGACGAAGGTCGCCGTGGACGATCGTGACCCGTGCAACAGCGGCGCCGAGGTAGTCGTACGCGTAGGCGACCGCTGCGTTGAGGCCGGACCGCGGCGCTCGAACAACGCGCGCACCGCGCCGTCGGGCGAAGTCCTCCACGTCGTCGGTTTCACACACGACCACCACGGGGCGAGGGGCACAGTTCGCGATTACGGCGTCGGCGAGGCGCTCGGCGAGGTCGGTGACCCCTCGGGCGCCGGCGCGCCGGAGCCGGTCCTTGGCGACGTCGAACGACTTGAGCGGGACGAGGAAGACGTGCGGCCCGGTCAGCGGGGGCTCGGTGACGGGGTCGTACGGCATCAGTGGCCATGCTACGGTCACGCCGTCGATACCCTGTGGTGGTGACGACCGAGCGAGACTGGCTGGCCGCCGAGCGCCCGTTGATCGACGAGGGCCATCGGGTGGTCGGGCTCGACGAGGTCGGTCGCGGCGCACTGGCGGGTCCCGTGTGCGTCGGCGCGGTCCTTCTGTCGACCGCTACGGCACCACCCTCGGGACTGGACGATTCGAAGCGGTTGAGCGCTCGACGGCGTGAGGGATTGGTGGCCCCGATCGAGCGGTGGGCGACGGATTGGGCGATAGGTCAGGCGTCCGCCGAGGAGATCGATGCGTGGGGGATCCGGTGGGCCCTCGCCCTCGCGGCGGACCGCGCCTTGCGGTTGCTGCGGACCGAGCCGACGTACGCGCTGATCGACGGCCCCCTCAACCTGCTGCGGCCGGCTTCACAGTTCACCCCGGCTCCTTTCGTGGCCAATCGTGAGCTGGACCATCGGTGCATCATTCGGGGGGACCAGTCGAGTGCGACGATTGCCGCGGCCGCCGTCGTCGCGAAGGTCCATCGAGACCGGCTAATGACGGGCCTCGCGGCGGAAATTCCGGACTACGGCTGGGCTACCAACATGGGGTACGGGTCGCGCCGACACCTCGACGCCCTGCGCGAGCTCGGGCCGTCGCCCTGGCACCGGATTTCATGGCGGATTCCCGTTCGTGGAACTCGTGAAGGGGCCGGTGATCGGACCAGATAGCGGTCCGCGTGTCCCAGCGATTAGGGCCAAAAGAGTAGGATTGTGTAACTATGTCTTCGCTGCTTTCGGTCAGTAATTTGCGGGTCCAGTTTTCGACTCGGAGTTCGTTCGTTACCGCCGTCGACGACTTCTCGCTGGCGATCGAGCCTGGCGAGAGTGTCGGGCTGGTGGGCGAGTCAGGTTGTGGCAAGACCACAACGGGGCTCGCGATCATGCGGCTCCTGCCCGGGAATGGCAGGGTTGCCGAAGGGTCGATCGTGTTGGACGGCGTGGAACTGACCGCGCTCACGGAGAAGCAGATGCAGGGACAGCGTGGTCGGGCCGTGGCGCTGATCCCCCAGGACCCGATGAGCTCGCTCAACCCGACCACGAAGATCGGCAAGCAGATCGGTGAGGGCCTGCGCATCCATCACGGCGCATCGGATGCCGAGGCGCGCAAACGGGCCCTCGAGGTTCTCGAGATGGTCGAGATGCCTCGTCCGGCCGAGCGCCTCGACCAGTATCCGTTCGAACTTTCGGGCGGTCTGAGACAACGCGTCATCATCGCCATGGGTCTCGTCAATAACCCCAAGCTCCTGATCGCCGACGAGCCGACCACGGCACTCGACGTGACCATCCAGGCGCAGATCTTGGACCTGATCGACAACCTGCGGACGACCCTCAATATGAGCGTGCTGCTGATCACGCACGACATGGGGGTCATCGCCGGCAGGACTGACCGCGTCGTCGTCATGTACGGCGGCAAGGTTGCCGAACGGGCGAGCACGGTGGAACTCTTCGAACGGATGCGCCATCCCTACAGCCAGGCGCTGTTGGCGTCGATGCCCAACCTCGAGAACACGTCGAAGCACGAGCTCGCGTCGATCGCGGGGGTCCCCCCAGACCTGAGTCGGGAGATCATCGGTTGTCGCTTCGCACCGCGCTGTTCCTACGCACAGGACCGATGCCACGCGGAGGAGCCGACCCTTCTGGGGGACGACGAACACCGCTTCGCGTGCTTCTACCCGGTCAACGGTCCGAGGCCGGTGGTCATCAGGACGGCCTCCGTCGCGGCGGCGTCACTGCTGCCTCAGCGCGAACTGATCCGGGTCGAGGAGCTGGTCAAGGAGTTCCCGATTACCGCTGGTTTGATCCGCCACAAGGTGAACGCCGTCCACGCGGTCTCCGACGTCAGCTTCTCGATCAACGAGGGCGAGACCTTCGGTCTCGTCGGCGAGTCTGGCTGTGGCAAGACGACGATCGGCCGGATGCTCGTGGGCATCGAGTCCCTCACCGCGGGTCGGATCTATTTCGAGGACAAGCTGACGAGCACCAAGAAGAAGAAGTTGTCGCTCGAAGATCATCGTCAACGGCAAATGATGTTCCAGGACCCGTACTCGTCGCTCAATCCGAGGATGAAGGTGAACGAGATCATCGCCGAACCGCTTCTGGTGCAGCACGTGGGCACCAAAGAGGATCGGCAGCGACGGGTGTTCGAGTTGCTCGACGTCGTCGGTCTCTCCCAGGGGGCGGCGGACCGCTACCCCCACGAGTTCTCGGGCGGTCAGCGTCAGCGCATCGGTCTGGCGCGGGCACTCGCATTGAATCCGCGGCTCATCGTGGCCGATGAACCGGTGTCGGCCCTCGACGTCTCGATCCAAGCCCAGATCTTGAACCTGATGAAGGATCTGCAGAAAGAGCACCACCTGACGTACATGTTCGTGAGCCACGACCTGGCGGTGGTGTACTACATGGCTGACACCATCGGCGTGATGTATCTGGGCAAGATCGTCGAGATCGGGGACGCCGAGAGCGTCTTTCGCTCACCGGCTCATCCCTACACGCAGGGCCTACTCGACTCGGTGCCGATCCCGGACCCGACCGAGGCGCGAAGTCGCCGTGGGATACAGGTGCGCGGGGAGTTGCCGTCACCGATCAACCCGCCGTCCGGCTGCCGCTTCCGAACGAGGTGTCCACGCGCGCAAGACATCTGCGCCAGCGTCGAACCGCCCCTGGTGGCCTTCGGCATCCGTCATAAGGCCGCGTGCCACTTCCCGCTGCAGACACCGGTGACGGTCGCGGCCCACGAGGTCGCGGCGGTCGAGTAGCGGGGGGACGGGGCGGCGAGCGGCGACGTCCCTGTTCGCCGTCGACCGCGCAACGGAGTCGGACTCGCGCTGCGACGTCTACCAGAAGTACTCCGGCGTGAACGAATGGAACGTGTTCGGGGCCAAACCGATCGAGCTGTGTAGTCCCTTGGAGACCTCGTAAGTCTGGAGCAGTTGCGGTTCGTAGATGACGGGTAACTGTCGGGCGGCGTAGGTCGCGTAGGGAGCGAGGGCGGCCATCGACACCTCGGAGCGGGCGAGCAAGATGGCCAACGTGTGGTCACCGACGCTGCTCATCAGGCCCGAGGTGCCGAACAGGCTCTCGCCCGACGGGTAGTAGTCCGGCGCAAAGCTCCAGCCGCCCCCCCAGGCGCAAAGATCGAACGCGGTTGGGGCCCGGCAGTCCGAGACGAGGTTGCCCGGGGCGTCCTGCGCCGTCGAGACCTGGATCCCGAGCGTCGACCACTGCAAGGCCTCGCGCGTCATGACCTTGGTCAAGGTCGGGTCGCCGCTGGACCAGACGACGCGTAGTCGCAGCGGCTGTCCCGCGTTGATGCCGGCGCCACAGTCGTTGGAACCGACACCGGGGGAGCGACACGTCCAGACACCGTTGGCGAGGACCCAGCCGTGCGCCGTGAGCAGTTGTGCGGCCCCGGTCGGATCGAAGGCGTACCCGGAGGTGATCGGCGGACTCATGAAGGTTGGGGTCGCGACGGGAATCGGACTCTCGGTCGGAGCGCCGTAGCCGTTCAGAACGTCCTTGATCAGTGCGGGCTGGTCGATGGTCTCTTGGAGGGCTTGGCGAATGTACAGCTGGGCGACTTCCGCCGCGTCGGGATCGGCGGCAGAGTAGTTGATGGCGGCGAAGTTGATCGACCACGGCAGGGCCGTCACGCCCCGGTACGAAGGAGCGGCCGCGGCCGCGGGGGCCGCTGCGGCGGTGGACCCGTTCAACGGGGGAATCGAGGTGGGACCGAGGATGCTCATGGAAACGGTGCCGTTCGCCAGGGCCGCCAAGACCGCCGGCGCATTGGCGAACGCGACCTCCTTGAAGGTCGCGACGCGTGGCCGCTGTGGACCCGAGTAGCCAGGGTTGGCCACGAAGCTGGCGTCACCGCGTGCGTCGAAGGCCGACAGCCGCCACGGTCCGTCGACGCCACCTTGCCAGAGGCGCCCGGTGTAACTGCCCGACTGAAGTGCGAGCGACGTGAGATAGGCGAGGACGCGGTTGCAGGACTGGTCGGTGCTCGCCGCACCGTACGCTCCCGCTTCGCACGTCGCCCCGACGTTCGCCGCCGCCAGGTCCCACGACGCGGGCAGCGGCGTGACCTGTGACAGGAAGCGGTAGAGCAGCATCGTTGCGTTCTGAGCACGGTTGAAACCCAGTTGGAGCTGGTTCCCCCGAGCTACGACACTCGTAAGTTGGTCGGGTATCGCGGTCCCCGGCTGGTAGTCACAGTTACCGGTGGGATCAGCGTGGAGGAGATTGAGGAAGAACTTGACTGACGAGGCGTCGACCACCTCGCCGTTGGCGAATCGCCAGCCCTTCATCGCGACGGTGACCGACTTGCCGCCGTTGGAGAACCTCGGCGCATTGGCGGGCGAAAGGGGGTACTGGACCCGAAGCGACGTTCCCAGCCCGATCCAGTACAACGGACGGTACATCAGCCGCTGGAAATACTCGGTGTTGTTGGTCGAATCGTATCCGCAGCTCATGTACGGGAAGATGAAGTTCGGGTTTCCGCCTGGGGCTTCGGCCATCGTGATCACCGAGGTCGTGGCCGGGGTCGTGGCGGCGTCGGTCACCGTGGCCACGGTCAGCGTCGCAAGGGCCGCGATGGCGAGGACCAGCCGGTTCGCCCAACCTAGGAGGCGCACGCGAACTCCCCACGGCGCACGCCCCGGCGGCGTCGCGACGGCCGAATCGGCCGTCGGGCCCTTGGAACGCTCGAGCCGATCGGCTCAGATGGTTCCGCCGTCATGCAAGCAGTCTTGCATGACGGGGACCGCTCGACTCGTCGGCGCGGACGAGCCCTTCGTTTGGACGGTGTTGGAGCCGGGTCGAACTTCGTGGAGCCGACCGCCGGTGGGCGCCACGCCCCGGTCCTCAAGGGTGCGACCGGGCATCGTACGTCGTGTCTCGTAGGACAATGAAGCCATGGACGTTCGGCGCTGACCGGCGTCACGCCGCCCTAGCGCTCGAGCAGCCGTACTTCGAAGGCGTCGCGAAGCGCGTCACCGATGTAGTTGATAGCCACCACGACCAGAATGAAGACGATGGCCACTGGGAAGACCTCCCACCAGTAGCCGTTCTGGACCTGCTCGGTGCCGGACTGCAGCATCGTCCCCCAGTCGGTCTGTGGTGACTGAATACCGAGTCCGAGGAAGCCCAATGCGGAGAGGAAGAGAATCGCGTCGGCCACCGAGAACGTCGCCACGGTGACGATGTTGCTGATCGAATTAGGGAAGACGTGGCGACGTACGATGTGCCACCGTCTCGAGCCCATCGAGGTGGAGGCGATGGCGTAGTCCAGATTTCGAATCAGGAGGGCGTCGCCGCGGATGATGCGGGCGTTTCCCCACCAGCCGGTGAAGCCGATGATACAGATCAGAAAGACGGTGGACCGGCCGAAGACGGTGATCAACGTGATGAGCAGGAACAGGTAGGGGATCGACAGGAAGGCGTCGATGAGTCGCATCATGATGGCGTCGGTGACCCCGCCGAAGAGACCCGAGATCATGCCGTACAGGGTGCCCACGACGATGGTGATGAAGCCGGCGAGGAAGCCGAGGGTCAGGGAGTACTCCCCGCCGAAGAAGATTCGCCCCATGACGTCGAAGCCACTGCTGTCGGTGCCGAGCCAGTGCGTCGCTGACGGCGCCTGATTCTGAGGCGTACCGAACGCGGTGGCCTGGTTTGTCTGGTTGGTGGGGTGAAGGTGCGGGACGAGGAAACACGCCAGCGTCAGCACGATCACGTAGACGCACGATGCGATGGCCAACTTGTTGGACATGAAGATCTTGAGGCGCTGGCGCCACATCGGTATGACAACGTCGGGTGCGTCAGTGGTCGCGAGGTCGGCGGAAACGGTGGTCACTTTGCTCCCTCGATGCGAATGCGGGGATCGATGAGTCCCAGCGCCACGTCTGCGATGAGATTGCCCAAGAGCGTGAAGACCGCCACGAGTATGGTGATACCGAGAACTGTGGGCACGTCGAAGGTGAGTGCGGCGTTGATGGTCTGGACGCCGAGGCCCGAGTAGTTGAAGACGTCCTCGATGATGAGTGCCCCGCTGATCAGCCCCGGAATGGATAGTCCGAGGATCGTCACGATCGGCCCCAGGGCGTTGCGCAGCGCGTGGCGCCACAGCACCCGGCGAGAGCCACAGCCCTTAGCCCGCGCGGTGCGGATGTAGTCCTGGACGAGGACTTCGAGGACGGTGCCACGCATGAATCGGCTCATGCCGGCGACGGAGAGCAGCGTCAAGCAACCGACCGGCAGGATGAACGCTTTGGGCGTCGTGAAGATGGCCCAGGGTGCTACCCCGGAAGGTGGCGAGATAGGCAGGTGGGGCCAGTGGAAGCCGAACGCGTCAATGGCCAGCATGCAGAGTAGAAAGGCCGGCGTCGCGTACAGCACGAACGCGGTGCCGGTGGCGGCGTAGTCGACCACCGTGTTGCGCCGTGAGGCCTGGAGAACCCCCAACGGGATGGCGATGAGGATGGTGAAGATGAGGGCGCTCAACGCAAGCCACAACGTTCGTGGAACGTAGAGGCCGATGATCGAGCTGACGGAGAGACTCTGCTTATACGAGTGCCCGAGGTTGAAGTGGAGCACCAACTGATCGATGTACTTGAGCAAGCGGACGAAGTAGGACTGCGTGAGGCCGTGCTGGGCCGCCCAGACGTGGACGTTCAAGGCGCTGGCGTGGTTCTGCAGGACCACGTAGGCGGGCGCCAGGATTCCGTGGGGCTGAAAATAGGGAAGCGAAAACGTGAGGACGATGATGATGAAGAGGACGATGGCCGACTGACCCAAACGCCGCAATATGTAGGTGAACACTGGACAATCCTAACATCGCGCCACGAGTGGTCTTCGACTGCGACACAACAAAGAGGGGGGGCTAGCCCCCCCTCTTTGTTGTGTCGCGAGCCACCTGGGCTTCGCGATTCCTACATCTATCCGAAGTGCCAGTATTCGGGCGTGAGGTTGTCCAACGCGTCGCCCCAGCCGATGCTGCTCTTGAGCGTCTTGATGATTTCGCCCGAGGAGTAGCTGAGGGGATCCCACAGGACGGGGAGGTCGGTGGCGGTGTAGTTCCCGTAGGCCGTCAACTTCACGTTCTGCTTGATGGTCTGGAGGATCAACTTCGTCATCGTCGGGCTGGAGTACAGACCGCTGTTCGAGCCGGCGCCCGGTAGGTAGAGCGGTTCACCGGTCGGCAGGTAGTCCGGGGCGTACAACCATCCGCCGCCCCAGTTGCAGATGTCGAACGTCGTCGACGGGTTGTAGGCCGCTGGGCAGGACCCGGCCGTCGCGTTGAACGTGCTCTCGGTGTGGCTCATCGCGATGCCCAAGCTCGACCAGTCAGCCATGATGGCGTTCATCATGATGTCCTCTGACGGCGAGCCGGAGACCCACTCGACGTTGAGAGCCAACTTGTCACCCTTCGAGATGCCCGAACCACACTGGTTGCTCCCGGTGCCCGCATCGGTGCACACCAACTGCGTGCCCTGCATGGTCCATCCGTGGCTCGTGAGGAGGCTCTCGGCCTTCGTCAGGTCGAACGGGTACGGCTGCTTGATCGGACCAGACAGCGCCGTCGAAATCGATGGAGGCAGGGCTGACCACGTCGGCACGGCGTAGTTCTTAAAGGCGTTCTTGATGATTGCGGGCTGATCAATCGACATCTCTAGTGCTTGACGCACGTACAACTGGTCCAAGAACACCGAACCGGGGCTGTCCTTGAAGTTCACGTTCATGTAGTTGTTAGAGAAGAGGCCGGTGCTCACCAAGTTGTACCGCGAGCTCAACTGACCCCAGTTGGGTCCGGCCTTGCCCGGTGCCGGAGCCGGCGCGGTCAGGATCGTCGGGTCGACGTAGCCCACGTCGATATTGCCCGCCTGCAACTGGTTCTCCTCGGCCTGGGCCGTCGTGAAGGCGATCATCTTGAACACGGCGACTTGCGCCTTCTGGGGCCCCGAGTACTTCGGGTTGGGCACGAGCGTCGCGTTACCGAGGTTGTCGATGTGCGTGAGGCGCCATGGTCCACTCACACCGCTCTGCCACATCTTTCCGGTGAAGCTGGAGACGTCCTGACCGAGCGTGTTGAGGTAGTTCTGGACCTTCGTGCAGGCTGCAATGGTCGAGGCCGCACCGAACTTGCCTGATGCGCAGTTGGATGTCTGTGTCGCACTGGTCCGATCCCACGAGTTCGGCATCGGTGTGATGGTCGCTAGCTGGTTGTAGGTGAACCAAAGCGGACTGACCGCCGCCTTCAGATGGATCACAACGGTGTTGCCCTTACCAGTGGCGCTGGCGATCTGGTCGGGAATCCCGAGTCCTTGGGTATAGGTGCAGAACCCGGTCGGCACCGCCTTGTACATGTTGAGGAAGAACATGACCGACTCGGCGTTCACGGTCTGGCCATCGGCGAACTTCCAACCCTTCATCGTGATGGTCACGGTACGATTGCCGTTCGAGTACTTGGGAAGGTTGCCCGTCGACAGGCTCGGCGTCAAGAGTGTGTTCGCGCCCACACCGAACCAGTAGAGCGGCCGGAACATCATCTCCTGGAAGAGCGACGTATTGGTCGTGAGACACTGAGAAGGTGGGTAGAAGGGGAAGATGTAGTTCGGTATGCCGTTTGGGGCCTCGGCATAGTTGATAGTCCCTGAGGGGGCGCTAGCCCCACTCACGGTCGGAGCGATCAGGCCCAACGATAATGAGCTGGCAACCGCGCCAACCGTCATCGCGAGCCGTAGCTTGCGCCCTAATTGCATATTGACTTGCCTCCCAGTGCCACCGAAGCGGTCACAATCATTTTGCTTACCCATCACCTTTGATGGGCTCTTCGCCACTGTACCGGCCGGTAGACACCCGGACAAGTTCATCCGCTCATGAAATTAAACTAAAGAGAACGTAATAATTTTCAGGTCGCGGATCGCGGTCATGACGGACGAACGCATCTCGGAGTGTGAGAGACTACGCGACCACCGCGCGTGCGACGAGGGCAAGTAGCGAGGGATACGTGTGATTGAAGCCGCTTTCGATCAGTCGTGACGGGACGACCCGCTGGCTCGCGAGCACCGCGCCTCGGGCCAACGCCGTACCCAGCACCGCCGAGAGGGCGATCGCGGGAACGGGGAGCACGGTCGGCCGATGCAGCACCGCCCCGAGTGCCTTGGTGAGCTGGCGATTCGTCGCGGGCTCCGGGCTGACCAGGTTGTAGGGACCACTGAGCCCTCGATCGACGATCCAGAGGATCGCGCGGACCTCGTCGGTCAGCGCGATCGGGCTGACCCACTGGTTGCCGCTACCGAGCACGCCACCCATCCCGGTCCGCAACAGCGGGAGCTGGCGCCCGAGCACACCACCGGAAGCGCTCATCACGATGCCGGTGCGCAGCAGGGCCAGCACGGTGCCGAACTCTTGAGCCGGAAGAGCCGCCGCTTCCCAGCGGCGACAGACATCCGCGAGGAAGTCGTCGCCGAGTGACGACGTTTCGTCGAGCACCTCATCGCCCCGGGAACCGTAGACGCCGATGGCCGAGCCGCTGGCGAGCACACCCACGCCGCTGGGTAAGGCCCCGATCGCCGCCACGAGCAAGGCCGTCGAAGCAGTGCGGGACTGGAGTATCAAGTCCTTGCGATGGCTCGTCCAGCGACGGTCGCCGATTCCGGCCCCGGCGAGATGGACGACGGCGTCGAGGCCGCCAACTCGGCGAAGGTCGCCTTCGTCGAGCCGTTGGTTGGCGGGGTCCCATCGGATGGTCTCACCCGTCGCGGCACCCCCCGTGGGTCGCACGAAGGTGACCACCGCATCGCCGCGCTCGCGCAGCGCCGCCGAGACCGCCCGGCCGATGAGTCCCGACGCCCCGGTCAGCCCGACGCGCTTCACGACTGCCACGCGTCCTCGAGCAGCGCCGCCAGCTGATCGGGGTGGCTGAGGTGCGCGCCGTGACGGGCCGACGG
>VFSW01015047.1_pt1 | contig 10661 bp, 5 predicted proteins | sample 5358111 | NCBI WGS metagenome assembly VFSW01 (sample SAMN11554181, study PRJNA540505) | mine drainage metagenome | isolation source: sediment from site ElyBrook_90M | place: USA: Ely Copper Mine, Vershire, VT | collected 2017
GGGTCTGAGAGGCTGTTAAATTAAATCTATAATTTTCCCAGACCCTCCCCTACGTGGCGCCGTCAAATGGGGATGTCGGGAGGGTCTGGAAAATTTATGACGTTGATCTATTATGGCCCAGACCCTCCCGAATCGTAGCGTGACACAACCAGGGAGGGTCTGAGAGGCTGTTAAATTAAATCTATAATTTTCCCAGACCCTCCCCTACGTCGCGCCGTCAAACGGGGATGTAGGGAGGGTCTGGGGTGAGGTTAAATCTAATCCATAATTGGTCCGGACCCTCCTAAGTTAATTGAGTCGATCGTCCATTAAAAAAACAACCCCTTATTTTGCACTTTCCTGCTTAAATTTATGCTATATTCTTACTACCCATCCCAGTCATTCCCCGAGAGACCATCATGGAAATCCGCGCCGTGCAAACCAAAGCCGATCTAAATGCCTTTGTCGATCTGCCCTACCGTCTTTACCGCCACGATCCGGTCTGGGTGGCGCCCCTGCGAGATGAACAGATCAGCCAATTTGACCCCACCCGCAACCCCATGCTTGACCACTGCAAGACCGCCCTTTTCCTGGCCGAAGACGCCGGTAAAATCGTCGGGCGGGTTTCGGCGTTTGTCGACCAGCTGGCCCTGGATACCTGGAAACAACCCATCGGCTTATTCGGATCGTACGAATGCGCCAATGACCCGAACGCCTCGCGCCTTTTGCTGGACGCCGCCCGCCAATGGCTGCAAGGCCAGGGTATGCAGGCCATGCGCGGCCCGTGGAGCTTTGCCTCGCAGGAATGGGGTACCGTGGTGGAGGGCTATACACCTTCGCCGGTGGTCCTGGCCCCTTATAACCCTCCCTATTACAACGACCAGTTGGCTGCCTTCGGGTTGGCCAAGGTGAAGGACCTGGTGGTCTATTACATCGATGCCCGTGAGGGCTATCAGATTCCCGAACGCATCATCAAACTGACCGACCTGGTGCAGAAACGTTATAAAGTGAGCGTGCGTCCTCTCAATATGGACCGCATGGATGAAGACGTGGCAGCCATTGTCAAGGTATTAAACATTTCCCTGGAAGATAACTGGGGAATTTACCCGGTCACCCCTGCCGAAGCGTCCCAAATGGCCAGGGATATGAAGCAACTCGTCCATCCCAAGGCTATTTTGATTGCCGAAGATGCGCAGGGAAAGCCGATTGGGGTGGCTATGTCGCTGCCGGACGTCAATCTGCTTTTGAAGGGGTTGCATGGCAGCTTACTCCCCTTTGGGTGGCTGAAACTGCTGTGGGGCATCCCCCGCTTGACGCAGTACCGCATGTGGGCCCTGGGTGTGCTCCCAGAATACCACGGTAAAGCCATCGACAGCCTGCTCTACCGGGCGATGTACGAAAAGCTGTATACCGACAAACTGCGCCTGGAAATCAATTACGTGCTGGAAGATAACGACCGCATGAACAACGCCCTGATGAAACTGAACGTCAAGCCTCTGCGGCGTTACCGCATTTACCAGATGCCAATTTAATTTATTACTCTCCGATGATTTTGACGAGGACGCGCTTGCGGCGCCGCCCGTCGAATTCGCCGTAGAAGATTTGCTCCCACGGGCCAAAGTCCAGCTTCCCGGCCGTCACAGCTACCACCACCTCGCGCCCCATCACCTGGCGTTTCAGGTGGGCGTCGGCGTTATCTTCGCCTGAGCGGTTGTGCAGGTACTGCCCCACCGGCTCGTGCGGCGCCAGCTCTTCCAGCCAGCGCTCGAAATCCTGGTGCAGGCCGTTTTCATCGTCGTTGATAAAGACGGAAGCGGTAATGTGCATGGCATTTATCAGTGCCATCCCCTCCATCACGCCGCTTTCTGCCAGGCAGGCTTCCACCTGGTGGGTGATATTGACGAAGCCCCGTCGGGTTGGGACGTGGAACCACAGCTCTTTTCGATAACTTTTCATTACCCCTCGATTATCCTTGTTGCAAAACTTCCAGCATTTGCTGGTCTAAGGAATGGCCCTGAAAACTCTCATATTGCACGTCGGCCCGGTTGCTATCCAGGACGCCAAAATCGCCGCGCAAGTTCCACAGCGCCCAGCCGAATCCAGCCTGTTTCCAGTTGGCGAGGCAGTCTTTCATCCAGGCCAGTACCACCGCATGCGGGGTGTGCGAATAGGCCCCCCATTCGCCAACGTGTACGCCCGTCCCGGTTTTCGCAAAATCCACCCACGGCACGATATCATTATTCCACAGTATTTTCTTATCGGCCAGCACCGTCTGGTTATCAATGGTCAGATTCCCCTGGCTATCCACCGAAAAAGTACCCTGTTTTTGAGCCCAACTGTTATCGGTGACCGGCAGTACCAGTTTATTGTCTGGCGCACCCGCGAAGGGGGCGATGTCTACCTCGGTAAACGACATCCAATCGCCTTTGCTCAATTCGATCTCGATCGTGGAGGTATCGGCCGGCAGGATTACCGAGTAGTCACGGTCGTAAAAACCCATGTAGATATTCCATTCCGGGTGAAAAGTCGATTTTTTCCAATCGCCTGACCCCGGCCCGGGTGCAAAAGTCCTCTCGAAGATAGTATTACCGTCTGCACGAATTTGCAGGTCGGCCACGTTGGAGACGGTATCCACGTGCAGGGTGACCTGGCTGCCTTTGGCAAAATTACCCTTCAGCACCAGCGGGCTTTGCAGGTTGGGCGAGGTATCTCCGTACAAATAAGCGTTGATGCCGATCGGGGTCACCAATGGCCAGGTAGGCACCGGCCACAGGTTAGAATCCTTGATCCAACTGGCTTCATAAGTGGTCAACTGCGACGGTTTGTAGAAGTGCGTGGATTGGGCGACCTGGAATGGGTTCAGTTCCGGCACCGGCTGGTTGGATGATTTCAGGCCATCCGTGATAATCAACCGGTGTGGATCTTCGGCGCGGATGGCAGTTATGGCAGCCTGCATGGCGCGCACATAGTGAGCCGGGAGGACCGAGTTGTCCGGTTCATTGACCAGGTTGAAAGACAACTCGGCCGGTGGAATGCCCCGGTAGCGGGCGGCGAACATGCGCCATTGGTCGGCAAATTGGCGGCGCGCCTCTTCACCGATGCTGCCATCGATCCATAAATTCAACGGCTCAGGCGGCGGGTTGACACAGTAACCCGGGGCGCGGTGCAGGCAAAGATTGACGTGGATCTGGCGTTCACGTCCCCACTGGATCGCCTGGTCGATCTCCTTTAGCGGCTTTTCCAGGTAGGTGTAAGGTTTGGGAGTCCAGATATGGTAATCGGTCGGCAGGCGCACAAAGTTGAAACCCCAGGTGGCGATTGCATCAAAATCAAATTCCTGGTAGGGGCTGTTCCCTTTCAGCGTAAATTTTTCCTGGAGGTTAAAACCGCGCCAGCGTGGCAGATTGTCATAAGCAGCCGGCGGCAGGGGGACGGGTGGACCCTTATAGAAAGAAACATAGCCGATGCCCGCGTAGGCGATATTGGTATTGAAACGTGGGCTGCCCAGGGATGGGGTTGGCGAGGAACGCCCCTTTCCCTCGATGGCGGCTAACAGGGCGGCCGCTCCGGCACTGGCCACGAGCGTCAAGAATTGACGGCGAGTTATTTTGCGCCTATGGCTATCCATACCAGAAATTATACCTAATAAACTAATTTTATCAACAATTGCGCATCCGATGTACAACTGGATGATTAAGAAAGTCACTTTTTTATATTCAAAAAACCTGCGGTTTTTTGAATATAAAAAAGTGGTTCCTTTATTCTCCGAAGCGCCGCACGAACCAGGTTTTGACTACCTGGGTGAGCAGCACATAGGCTACCAGCATGCCCAGCAGCAGCAGCCAGTACAGCGGCGGTAACGGCACCAGGCCCAGCGCCCCGGCCAGGGGCGAGACGGTCAGCCAGGCGCCGACCGCCACGATCAACAGCGAAGTCACGATTAACGGCCAGCTTGCCCGGCTCTGGATGAAGGGGATCTTGTTGGTGCGGATGACGTGGATGATCAGGGTCTGGGTGAAGAGCGATTCCACAAACCACCCGGTGTGGAAGAGGGCCGGGTTGGCCCACGTGTTGAAGATGTACAGCATGATGAAAAAGGTCATGTAGTCAAAAATCGAGCTGATCGGGCCGATGTAGAGGATGAAGCGGCGCAGCTCGCCGATGGCCCACTTGCGCGGCCGGGCCAGCCATTCCGGGTCGATCTCGTCCGTCGGAATCGAGGTCTGCGAAAAATCGTACAGCAGGTTGTTGGTCAGCACCTGGATCGGCAGCATGGGCACGAAAGGCAGGAAGATGCTGCCCCCCAGCACGCTGAACATGTTGCCAAAATTTGAGCTGGCCGCCATCTTGATGTATTTGACGATGTTGCCAAACACCTTGCGCCCTTCGATCACGCCTTCTTCCAGTACCAGCAGGCTGTTTTCCAGCAGGATGATGTCTGAAGACTCCTTGGCGATGTCCACTGCCGTGTCTACCGAGATACCGACGTCGGCGGCCTTCAAGGCTGGGGCGTCGTTAATCCCATCGCCCATAAATCCGACCACGTGGCCCTTTTTCTGTAAAGCGTGGATGATGCGCTCTTTGTGAGCCGGCGAGAGCTTGGCAAACACGGTGGCTTCTTCGGCCGCCCGCTCAAGCTGCTCTTCGCTCATTTCTTCGATGGCCGGACCAAGCATTACCCGGTCGGCCGGCAGGCCTACCTGCCGGCAGATGGTGGTGGTGACCAGGTCGTTATCGCCGGTGAGGATTTTGACGCGCACGTTGTAAGCGCTCAGTTTGGCAATAGCCTGCATGGCGGTTTCCTTGGGCGGGTCGAGGAAGGCCAGGAAGCCTTTCAGGATCATCCCACTTTCATCTTTTACTGAGTAGGTATCCCCAGCCTGGACCGGCAGAATCTTGTAAGCCAGGCCAATCACCCGGAAACCTTCCATATTCAGCCGGTTGACCAGCGCCTGGCGCCTGGCGTCGAATTCAGGCAGGCGCGGCAGTACTTCGCCTTTGACCTCCACCCGGTCGCAGACGTTGAAAATTTCTTCCACCGCTCCCTTGGTGATCAAAATACGCTGGCCTTTTTCATCTTCCACCACCACCGACATTCTGCGGCGGTGGAAATCGAAGGGGATTTCGTCGATCTTGTGGTGCTGCGACCGCCCGGCAATCAAAGATTGGATCCTGGCGTGCTCCAGCACGGCTACGTCCATCATGTTCTTCAAACCGGTCTGGTAGAAGCTGTTCAAATAACCCAGGAAGAGAATTTCGTCATTCTCATGGCCTGAAACGTCCATGTGCCTTTCCAGCACAATCTTGCCCTGGGTGATCGTGCCAGTCTTATCCGTGCACAGCACGTCCATGGCGCCGATATTCTGGATGGAGTTCAGCCTTTTGACAATCACCTTCTTGCGCGACATGGCCATAGCGCCCTTCGACAGGTTGACCGTCACGATCATCGGCAGCATCTCGGGGGTCAGCCCTACCGCCACCGCCAGGGCAAACAAGAAGGCCTCGACCCAGTTGTGCTTGCTCAGGCCGTTGAACAAGAACACCAGCGGCACCATCACCAGCATAAAGGAGATCATCAGCCAGGTGAAGCTGTTGACGCCCTTATCGAAGCTGGTCAACTGCCGCTGCCCGGTGATGCTGGTCGCCAGCGAGCCAAAATAGGTTTCGCTGCCGGTTTTCACCACTGCCGCCGTGCCCGTGCCCGATTCAACGTTGGAGCCCAGGAAACAAATGCTGGGCATTTCCAGCGGGTTTTCGATAGCGACTGGCGCAGGCGCGGCGCTCTTTTCGACCGGCAGCGCCTCACCGGTCAGGGCAGCCTGGTTGAGGAACAGGTCTTTAGCGGTCAGTATCCGCACGTCCGCCGGCACCATATCGCCGGCAGCCAGGCGGATGATATCCCCCGGCACCAGCTCTTTGAGCGGGATTTCACGCGCTTCACCGCTGCGTACCACCGTAGCAGTGGTGCTTACCATCGCCTTGAGCTTTTCGGCGGCGTTATCCGCCCGCAGCTCCTGGAAGAAGCGCAGCACGATTCCCAGTACCACCATCAGGCCGATCATGATCGTCGCCCGCTGGTCGCCGGTCAGGTAAGAAACGACCCCCAGCACGGTAAGCAAGATCACCAGTGGGTTCTTGATGTTATCCCAGGCGCGCGCCGGGATTGACGTGCGTTTTTCCTTGGCGGCCTGGTTGGGGCCGTATTTCTCCAGCCGGATTTCGTATTCTTCTTCGGTCAGACCGCCAGGGTTGGTTGCCAGCTTCTCCAGCACAGCGGTTGAGTCCAGCCGCGCCGCTTCGACCAATGCCTTTGAAATCTGAGCGCCTTTGCCGCGCGAAACGTCGATCAATCGCGCCGGGGCAGTTATGATTGTTCCAAGGAAACCCATGTCACACCTCCGTAAAAATATAATAAAGCCCCCGCGCCGGAGGGACACGGGGGCATGTTAATTACACCGTAAAGACGGTTAAACCAACAACTACCCTTGCGTGCACCCTACGGCGCCCGTACGGGGACTATGATCTGGTACAGTTTCTAAATCTAATTGTTCCATAGTTGTTTGCTAACCTCAGGCGCTAATATTACCTCTTGATTTTGATTTGTCAAGAGGTCAATCGTAAAGATTCACTTTTTGTAAATACTCCGCTATGGTGAGTAGACTCCCGAAATTTGATATTTTACGGGGGTGAAGCCCCCGTAAAATATCAAATTTCGGGGATTAAAAACCCAAAGCCTGAGAGTTACCACTTTTTACATCTAAAAAAGTGATTTGCTCAGGCCGGCAAAGAGGCGTATCTGGCCGCTATCTCCCGGTGCAGCCGGATATTTTCCAGATACGATATGTGGTAAGTGGTGTTTTCCGGGATCAGCGCCTGCTTACGCATCATTTCATTGTAGGCTTTTTCCAGGGTATCCGCGGCCTCCTCAGCGCGGCCGTTGGCTGCCAGCGCCAGGCTGTGGCGGAACAATATTTCCTCGCCGGTGCACTCCACCACCTGTGTAAAACCAAAATCCTTGTAGGTGTCCAGGGCCGCCTGGGAGCATTCCAGCGCTTTAATCAAATGCTCTTTGCGCTCAGCCGTCAGGCTGGCCATTCCCTGGCTGTCTGGCATGAAGCCTCCCAGGGCCAGGTGAGCCGCCGCTGCTTCACACGACGCCACCATGCGGTACTGGCGCGAGACCAGGTTGTCCGTAACCAGTTGGGTAACCTGGCTGCTGATCTCAAGCACACTTTTCAGGTGAGCCTCATCTCCCAATGTGTTGTAGAGGATAGAAGTGACCAACTCCAGGCCTACTCGCCCGAGCATATCGACAAATCTTTCCCCGACCGGTTTGGCTTCTTCCAACGTTTTCAAAGCCTGATCATAATTGCCCATACAGGTGTGGATCTGAGCGATCCGCAGCAGCGGGAATAACCGGCTGGTAGTTTCTTCCCACAGCCGCTCCGATTGCTCGACCAGCTCCAGCCCGCCGGCGTAGTCACCCAGGTAAATTGCCTGGATTTGCCCGCAAAACATCAGGGCATGCCCTTCGGTCAGGCGGTTGCCGACTTCCCGCGCCAGCTTCACCCGTTTTTGTTCGTAATCCACCAGTTGGCGGTAATAATCCCCACTGCGCTCGAACTGAGGGCTGATGGCGCTGAGCAGGCGCATTTCGGTAAACTTGTCATTCTGCTTCTGCGAAATGGACAGGGCCGCTTCAAGGTAATGTTTGCTCTGGGTCAGGTCATCCATGCCATAGGCGCTGCCAATTCCGATCAGCAGGTCTACCTCGGCGCGCAGGTCTCCGATCTGGCGGGCAATTGTCAGCGCCCGGTCGCCCATTTCGTTCCAGCGGGCGTCGTGCGAGGTGTGGTAATTACCGGCCAGGGCGATCAGGCTGTTCATTTCTCTGGGCCGGTCGCCGATTTTCTGCGACAGGTCCAGCGCCTCTTCGATCATCGGCCGGCCTTTGACGAGGTCGTCCAGGCTTTCCGTATTTTTGACATAGGGGTGGGCCAGCAAGGCATCGATGCGATAAATGGCCTCCCCGGGGATTTTATCGGACAAGGGCAGTAACGCTCTTGCATCCACACTGCCGGCTTCGATGCTGCCAGCCATGTAATGTGCACCCGAGCGGCCGAACAGCGCCGCGAAACGCTGTTTGTAAAGGGTAACCAGGCCGGCGGGATCGCTGGTTTCACTTTCCAACTCATCTACAAGCTCGATGGCGCGCGTGAAATAACCAATCGCCTCGTAATTGGCATTGACGTTCAATGCCTGTTGCCCGGCGCGCAGGGTATATTCAAGCTCTTTCTCACGGATGCCTGACCGGCCAAAGTGATAGGCGATCAACACCTCGTACTGCTTGCGGTCTTCAACGCTGATCGAGGTTTCGAACTGTTCGGCGATGCGGCGGTGGTAAGCCACTCGCTGAGAACTGAGCAGGCTTTCGTATGCCACCTCGCGTACCAGGGGTGAATTGAAAGCGTATTCCATGCCCAGGCTGGGCACCCGCCGGCGTTCCTGGATCAACTGCTCGCGCTGCAGGTTGGTCAGGGTTTCCTTCAGGTGGTCCGAATGGTTGTCGTTGAGCATGTTTTCCAGCATGTTATACCAGAAGGTCGAGCCGATCACCGCTGCCACCTGTAAAACGTGCCGTTCGTTGGTGGAAAGCTGGTCGATGCGCGCCAGCAGCAGGCTTTGCAGCGTGCCGGGCAGGTCGAGGGTGGAGATTGCCCTGGCTTCGCGCCAGATCCCCGTAGTCGGATCCTGCGTCAGCACTTTCTGATCGATCAGGCTGTGCAGCATCTCTTGCAGGTAGTAAGGATTGCCTTCCGACCGTTCGCTTACCAGGCTGCGGGTCTCATTGGACAACGAGTCCGGCCCCAGGCTCAGGTCGATCATTTCGTTGCATTCTGCCTGGGTCAGCGGCGGCAGGTCGATTGCCGTCAGGCGGTGCGGATACTCGGTCTCGACGTGGTGGCGGAAATCCCACACCGGCGAGGTGCGCTCTGACCGGAATACGGCCATGAGGATGATCGCCTCGCTATCGCTTAAAGGCAGGCAGAAATTCAACAGTTCGAGCGAGCTGGTGTCTACCCACTGCATATCCAAAAAACTCAGTACCAGCGGACCGCGGCGCGCCATCGACTCTAACAGGCCGCGCACTGCCTGGAAAAGCTGCTGCTGCAGGTTGGCCGCATCCAACTGGTTGAGCCGCGCCTGGTAGTTCTTTTCCAGCGGCAGCGACAATAACGCCGCCAGAAAGGGGTAATAACTTTCGAACTCGCTCCCCCAAAACGACTCGCACTGCTTGCGCAGGCGGCTCAATACTTTTTCTCCGGCTTCTTCCGGTTCCATTGCCAACCAGCGCTGCAGGAAATCCAGCCACATTGAATAAGGCCAGGATTGCTGGTAAGACCGGCAGGTGCCGCGCATCCACACCACTTCTTTGGGCCGGTCGTTTTCTTCGTCTTCAACCGGCGCATCAAACTGTTCGCAGCACACCTCGCTGATCAACACGCCCTGTTTGACCAGTTGCTGCCGCACCTGCTTCAGCAGGAATGACTTGCCCATGCCTTTGTCGCCGGTCAGCAGCACGATCCGCCCTCGTTCGTGCTGCAAATCTTCGATAGCCTGTATCAACAGTTTGACTTCTTCCGTCCGCCCGGTTAAAACGTGCGGCAGGTGCGAGCTTTGCTGGGCGTTTACCGGCGCTTCCTCTTGTTGCTGCGGGTCGAGCGGCTGGTATACGGCGATGGGCTGGCTGACGCCTTTCACGCGAATCCTGCCCAGCGTCTGCCATTTAAACGCCGCCCGGGTAAGCTGGTAGGTATTCTGGCTGACCAGGACTGTGCCTGGTTGGGCTGCCGTTTCCATGCGCGCCGCAATCGAGATGGCTTCGCCCATGGCGGTATCCTCGCGGTGGCGCAGCCGGTCGCCCACACTGGTGACAATCACTTCGCCGGTGTTGACCCCCACGCGCACTTTCAGATCGAGGCCCTTTTGTTCGGTCAGGTCTGTGGCGTAGGCTTTCACCGTTTTTTGGATGGCCAGCCCTGCCAGCACGGCCCGTTCGGGGTCATCCTCGTGAGCGGTAGTGGCGCCGAAGAAGGCCACCAGGCCATCGCCGCGGAACTGGTCCACCACCCCGCCGAAGCGGTAGATTTCCGTTTCCATGCGCTGCAGCACCTGGTTCATCAGCTCTACCCACGCTTCGCTGCCGATCTGTTCCATTAAGTCGGTCGAATTCTGCACGTCCGCCAGGATAACCGTAGCGATGCGCCGTTCGCCTTCCAGGCTCCCCCCGCTCTCTACAGTTGTAACTGCGGCTGGGGCAGCCAGCGCCGGCAGCGCCGGCTGGGCTGGTAAAGCCAGCATAGCGCTCTCGCCCAGGGCTGCGCCGCATTGGCCGCAGAAACGGTATTCGGGCGGGTTGGCTGAGCCGCACACCGGGCAGACCTGCGCCAGGCGCGTCCCGCACATCCCGCAAAATTTCATCCCCGGCGGGGAATCAAAGCCGCAGTTTGGACATTTCATCGCAATGATTATAACGGTTTTAAACAAATAATATCAATCTCTGGAAGAGGACATCCATTACCGGCGTCTAGATTCTTCACCCCTCTCCGCAGGGCCTCCGAGGGGTTCAGAATGACGGCAAAGAAGGCGCAAAGCCTCCAAGGGGCTCAGAATGACGGCAA
>VFSW01015048.1_pt1 | contig 10661 bp, 10 predicted proteins | sample 5358111 | NCBI WGS metagenome assembly VFSW01 (sample SAMN11554181, study PRJNA540505) | mine drainage metagenome | isolation source: sediment from site ElyBrook_90M | place: USA: Ely Copper Mine, Vershire, VT | collected 2017
CGATCTTTTAGACGCCGAAAAGTAACTGGGGCTTTCGTGGTCTGCCGGGCGATGAACACAGGCTGGATTACAAAGTAAACGTTTAGCCGCGCCGCAGAGAGGGAAACGATGGTTCGTTCATATCAGGGAAAATCGCCGGTGATTCCGGAGTCGTGTTACGTGGATGCGTCGGCGCAGATCATCGGCGATGTGACGCTAGGCGAGCGCTCCAGCGTATGGATGAACGCGGTGGTGCGCGGCGATGTGCATCACATTCGCGTGGGATCAAACTCCAACGTGCAGGATTGCGCTGTGCTCCACGGAATGCGCTACAAGTTTCCCGTGATTGTGGGCGACTGGGTGACGATTGGCCACAATGCCACGGTGCACGGCTGCGTGGTGGAGGATGCCTGCCTGATCGGGATGGGCGTGGTGATCCTGAACAACGCGCGCATCGGTGAAGGTTCGATCATCGCGGCGGGAGCGGTGATTCCAGAGAACACCATTGTTCCGCCGCGGACGCTGTGGGTCGGAGTTCCCGGCAAGGACCGTCGCCAGCTTACAGATGCGGATCGCGAGCTGATCCTGCAGTACGCGAAAAATTATTTGGACTACACGGCGATTTATTTGGCGGAGACAAAATAAGTAGACGGGGACGAATCCCAGGTCTCAGAAGCGAGACCTGGGGCACCCGGGATTCTTCGCTGCGCTCCGAATGACTTGCGCGGAAATATTCTGTATGCCCCATTCAAGCCAAAGTGCGGCTTGAATGGGGCACCTCGGATCATTAAATGATTCTGCTAAAAATCTTCATACCTGCGTATCGCCTTCGGTGCCAAGCACCACGCGGACGTCCATCTGCTTTTGGCCGCGCAGAATGGTGAGCGTGACGGTTTCGCCGGACTTGTGGCCATCCATAATTTCAGAAATGTCCTGAGCGTTGGCGATCCGCTGACCGTCGATGGCGATAATTAAATCGCCGCCGACATAGATCGGCGTGTTGCCAAGGTACGCTTTCTGACTGCCACCGCGCAGGCCTGCGCGATCTGCGGGGCCACCGGGAAGAACCTTCTCGATCAGCACGCCGGAGTCAGCGGGCAATCCCATCTGGCTGGCAAGATCCGGGCCGATGGGCAGCGACTCAATGCCGAGTGTGGGGCGGCGAACTTTTCCGAATTGCGCAAAATCACTGAGCACAGCCTTCGCTGTGTTGATCGGAATTGCAAAGCCGATGCCAGCGTTTTGATCTGCACCGCCGCCGGTGGCGATCATGGAGTTGATACCGATGACCTCCCCACGCGAATTGAGCAGCGGGCCACCGGAGTTGCCGGGGTTGATGGCCGCGTCGGTTTGAATAGCGTCTTCAATCAAATTGCCGAGGGGGCCGCGGACGCTGCGAATCGAACTGACAATGCCGCGCGTCATGGTGCCTGCAAGGCCAAAGGGATTGCCGATGGCAAAGACCACCTGACCGACCTGCAGCGAGCGCGAATCCGCAAGCGTCGCCGGTTGCAGATTGGGCGCGTCGATCTGCAACAGCGCAAGGTCATGCGCTTTATCTTTCAGCAAAACTTGTGCGGCGTAACGATGCTTGTCGTGGAGCGTGACTTCAATCTGTCGCGCACCGGAGACGACATGGAGGTTCGTGAGGATGTGACCCTGCTTGTCCAGAATGAACCCGGAACCCTGACCTTGTTGCGGTACCGCGCCGTAAAAAAAGTCATAGGTAACAATCGTGGAAGTGATGTTGACCACCGACGGCAGCGCCTTTTTATAGACGTAAACGTTTTCCTGCTCTTCTGTGGTCAGCGCGGGCGCGGCCTCCGCCTGGGTCAGGGGCATGGCTGTCGGCGCAGTGATTCCGTAGTTGCCTGCATTGTTGCCCACCATGTGTTGATGAACGGTGTGCAGGTCGGCAGTGAGACGCGCAGGCCACCCCCCACTGGGCGCGGTGCGGGTGGTGACAAAATAAAAGCCACCAAGAATGGCGACGGTCAAAATAATCAGACGAGCTTTCATGCGTGTGCGTTCCCCTGCTGCAATTTGCCTGTTCCAGATTTCTTTGCGGAAAGCTGTAGCAATGTTTGTAGGATGCGGTGGACGGCTGCCTCCGTCTGCGTCAGCGGCCCGGAGTTGTCGATGACGTGATGACAGCGCAGAGATTTTTCTGCGTCAGGAATTTGAGCGGCGATGCGGCGGTGCGCGTCCTGCTGAATGGCTGCGCGTTCTGCTGAATGTAAAACTCGGCCTGCGGCAATGCGCTGAACGTAGCGTTCAATTTTGAGCGCATCGGGAATGGTGACGAGCACAAGTTGATCGAACCGCTGCGGCAGGCCGGGTGCCGTACCCGCGCGATCCGCCTCAAAGATGAGAGCTGACTCCACCATGACAATGGCATTTGGATCGCAAGAAAAAATCTCATCCATGCGACGCTCCTGCTCGGCAATCACGGGAGGATGGACGATGTGGTTCAGCTCATCAATACGGCCCGTTGAAAAAACAAATCGCGCGAGGGCGGCGCGGTCCAGCTGTCCGTCAGGAAGCAAAAGTTGAGGCGCATCGGGCAGAGAAGCGAAGTGTTTCAAAATTGCAGCGGTAACGGGCTGCCCCGGCTGCATCATCTCTCGCCCAATGGCGTCGGCAGAGAGGGGATACACGCCGTGCGCGGCAAACAGTGCCGCCACGGTGCTTTTGCCACTTGCTAATCCGCCGGTGAGTCCTACACGCAGCATATTTTCGATTCTTACATTGAAAATTAAAGCGGCAGTCCACGACGCATGCGCGCGGCGCGAACCGTGTTCGACATCAGCATGGCCAGCGTCAGCTTGCCCACGCCGCCGGGGACAGGCGTGTACGCGCCAGCGATTGCAAATGCCTTTGGATGAACGTCGCCTACGATCACCGAACCCTTATCGCGGAAGGAGGCCTCACGCTTGGCGTTGCCTGCAAAGAAGCGCTCAAACTCCGCGCGGTCGGTGATGCGGTTGATGCCGACGTCGATGATCGTAGCCCCGGGGCGAACCATCTCCGGCGTAACAAAGCCGGGGCGACCGATGGCGGCCACCAGAATATCGGCAGAGCGCGTGATGCTGGCCAGGTCGCGTGTGCGGCTGTGGCAAAGAGTGACGGTCGCATTTTCATGCAACAGCAGCATGGCTGCGGGCTTGCCAACAATGTCGCTGCGGCCAATGACCACCGCATTCTGCCCGGCGATGGGCAGGTGGCAACGCTTGAGAATTTCTATGATGCCGGCAGGCGTGCAAGGTGCAAGAGCGGGACGACCCGCTTGCACGCGACCAACATTAATCGGATGGAATCCATCGACGTCCTTCTCTGGCAGAACCGCTTCATCTAACAATCTTTTTTCTACCTGCGGTGGCAGTGGCGTCTGGATCAAAATGCCGTCGATATCGTCGCGCGCGTTGAGCTGGGCGACCAGCGCCAGCCTCTCCTCAGTCAACACCAGCTCGGGCAGATGGATCACCACGCGAAATAGGACCCGTTCATAACAGGTCTGTACCTTGCTGCGAACGTAAATCTGGGAGGCGGCCACATTGCCCACCAGCACGGCGGCGAGGCCGGGACGAATGCCCTGCGCGGCAAGCTGCTGCACCTGCACAGCGACCTCAGCCTTGATGTCGTTGGCGATGCGGGTGCCATCGAGCAACGTCGGAGAGGCGGCGATGGAAGAAAGTTCGGCAGGCGAAGGTGTGGTCGTCATATTAGCCCCAGACTTTATGGTACAAGACAGATATATTCATCCCACCTTTGACGAAAAGATAAAAACTGCGCAGGATGGCGCCACCGGGAATAGGCTTCAACAATGATGACCAGGCAAAATTCTTTCGACGCATCGGAAAATTTATCGAATGTGCTGGCATGTCCGCAGTGCAAGCAGCAAAAATTATCTCGGGGCGGTGAGGCCAATGGCTCGCAATGGCTGGCCTGTGGTGACTGCCAGTTACGCTTTCCCGTGGAGGATTCCATCCCTGTCATGCTGGTCGCCCGAGCCACACGAATGGCGTAACGGTACCCGCGAATCCTTGCGATATCAGCACCTTACACGGGTCAAAAAATGGCACTTGCAGACTCAGATTTTTCTCGGAAAACAAAATATCCTACCTTTCCACACATCCAAAATGGTAACCCGATCTGATTACCGAAGATTCGCCTCGTGGTGTAAGTCAAACTGCCGAAGAAGAGGTTAAATGGGTGCAGTTCTCGAACAGATTTTTCGCAGTGCGATTCGGGGACCGGAAAAAAATTTAAATACCGAGCAACGATTCTCCACGAAATGTGTCTGAGTAAAGGAGAGTTGTTCTCGATCCCCAGTCGGAGGGTTGCATATGCAGCAGCGGCACTCAACTTCAGAAGAGGTGAACGACATGATTCTACCCAGCGGAATGGTCGAGAAATTCCCAATCGCAGAATTGCAGGATCTGCGCAATGGACTTTTACAGAGCGGATTAGATTCGTGGCAGGCGGCGGAACTGGTGAGCAGCTTTTTGAGCGGTCGCGGCTATGGAGTCTCTCGCCAGCGCGCACGCGATGCGGTTACGCGGCTGGATGGAATCAGTTGCTCGCTTGAAACCATGCAGGAAGAGTTGGAGAAGCTGGCGCTGGTAATGTAATTCGCTTCGATGCGACACAACAAGGTTACGCTTTCGGGCCTTCCCAAATTTCCTGGAGGAGACCCGAGAAAGCGGCAGAAATAAAGGCTGAGCGAAACTGCTCAGCCTTTGCTGTTTTTGTCTGCCGCGCAAAAATACGTCGCGAGAGAATTACTCGTATTTCAGCGCTTCGACTGGGTTCATTTGCGCAGCACGCGTAGCAGGCAAAGTTCCAAACATCACGCCCACCATGACGGCGGTGCCCAGCGAAATCGACACTGCCCACCAGGAAATCGGAATCGGATGGTCGGTAAAAACGCCGACCGAGTATGGGATGATGAGGCCGAGAAATGTTCCTATCAGACCGCCGCTGAGTGAGATCAAAATCGCCTCGGTCAAAAACTGCAGCTGAATCTCACGATACGTAGCGCCAATCGCCTTGCGGATGCCGATCTCGCGGGTGCGGGCGCGCACCGTGGCCAGCATAATGTTCATAATGCCGACGCCGCTAACAGTAAGCGTGACCGCAGAGACCAGCAGCAGCACCAGCGTCATGATGTCGGCAATTTGCGTGGCGGTGGAGATCATGGCCGTGTACTCGTTGACGTTATAGACGGAGTTGGCCTGATGGCGATCATGGAGAATGCGGGCGATGGCATCGCGAACGTGCTGAATATCGCCGTAATTGCGAACAGAAAAGAAGAGCTGCTTCACCGCGTTGGTTCCGGTAAAGTATTGCGCCACCGGAAATGGGATCAGGATGGTTTGATTGGCCACCTCCGTCTGCCCGAAGCCATCAAATTTTTCCTTGAAGGTGCCGATGATAGTAAACGGGATTCCTTCAATGGATACAGTTTGATTCCTCGCCGCATCGGCGCTGCCAAAAAGATGTCTGGCAAAGGGCACGGTGACAATGGCGACCTTGGCCCGGCTGATTTCGTCCTCCTGATCAAAAAAACGTCCAGAAAGCACCACCAAATTTCGCACCGTTTTGTACTGCGGCGAAACGCCCAGTACCAGAATGTCTTTGACCTTGCCCTGGCCAAAGCTGATCTGGTCATGCATCTCCAGCATCGGCGAAGAGGCAACAATGCCCGGTACCTGCTCCTGAATCGCTGTCAGATCATCTTTGGTCAGAAAATCCTGGCCAGCGGTACCCGCACCCGTGCCGCCTCCCTGGTAATCGACCATGATCATGTTGGTGCCAATGTCCTGGATCAGGTTGATGGCAAATTGCCTGCCCGTCAATCCAATGGTCGCCACCAGAATCACCGAGGCCGACCCCATCACCATGCCCAGCGCCGTCAGCGCAAAGCGCACCTTGTTGGCGCGAAAGCTGTCGAGAGCGAGATGAAGAATCTCGCTGAACACCATTGTCTTTTTGGCGCTGGCCAGCGTGCGCGAGAAGGAGACCGGGTTGTGAGTATGCGTTGTAGGAACCATGGAGCGTGCTGATCTTTCTTATGTGTTGCGCTTGTCGGATTGGGCTTGTCTGGCTTGCGACGGACGTATTTGCCAATGCTGGAATCGGTTGTTCTTTCGATGCTCCCCGTTGGGATTCGATGCCGTTCCTTTCTAGAATAGCGCTCTCGACGCCGATGGCGGTGGCGCGCGAAGCTTTTGCCCGCGAACGCTCGACATGTTTTACTCTTGGTACAGGCCGTATCGGCCTTCCGCAGGTTGCGGAGGGATGTGTGAGTGGTTGAAACAGGCGGTCTTGAAAACCGCTTTACCTTAACAGGTAACGGGGGTTCGAATCCCTCTCCCTCCGCCATTTAGTCGTGCATGTGCCAGCGCGAATGGAATCCGTCATCTGAAATTGTTCGGCACTTTTTCTGAAACGGAAAATATTCAAATGATGTGGCCCACTGAGACTTCCGATCATTTTAGGCGTGGCCGTTTCTTTAATCCTGGCGTGCCGGATCAAAAAATTTCGCGGCTGTTCCAATGGATGACGCATCGCCAGCGGGGCACATGGCGTGCGTTTACCCGCACCGAACCTGGGCCGAAGCCGCAGTCGCGCGTAACCAGTGGCGATTTGTTTGTAACATTTATCAACCATGCGACCGTATTACTGCAGGGACATGGACTGAATATCCTCACCGATCCTGTATGGTCCCAGCGCGTCAGTCCCATCTCCTTTCTTGGCCCACGGCGACACCGTAATCCCGGAATTCGACTGGAAGACCTGCCGCACATCGACTGCATCCTCATCAGCCACAATCATTACGATCATCTGGATCTGTCGACGTTGAAAAAGCTATGCAGAAGAGATGCGCCGACTGTATTTTGTCCGCTCGGCGTGGGCAAGTTGCTGCGCAAGGAGGGATTTCAGGAAATCTACGAATTGGACTGGTGGCAGGCGCAGACATGGAAAGGCACGGAGTTCCACTGTGTTCCGGCGCAGCATTTTTCTGCGAGAACTCCGTTGGATCGCAATCGCACGCTGTGGTGCGGCTGGGTGCTTGGTCGCGCAGGCGACCACGTTTACTTTGCCGGGGACACCGGCTTTGGAAAACATTTTGCGGCGATCCGTGCGCGGTTCCAACCCCTGCGACTGTCGCTGCTTCCCATTGGGGCTTTCCAACCCGAGTGGTTCATGGGCCCCATTCACATGACTCCGGAACAGGCCGTTGAAGCGCAAAAAATTCTGAAATCTCAGGTGGCGGTTGCCATCCACTTCGGAACATTTGCCCTTGCGGATGATGGCGAATTTGAGCCGACAGCTCGCCTTCGAGCCTGCGTGGCCGATACGGAGCAGGAACGGACGTTCTGGGTCTTGAGGGAAGGGGAGAGTCGACGGGTTCCGCGCTTGCCGACCTCTTCCGACTAGCCAGAGACGGGTCAAAGGTCAGAGGCTGCGTCATTTATTGCAGAGATTTCTTGTTTACCCGCTGGCCTTGATCGTGTGCCCCGGCAGAGGTGAGAATCGTCACCGGGTCGGTGGCGGTGGAGCAAAACAATCTGGAGCGCCAAAATCCACGTCGCGAAGCTTCCCCGGCATGTGCGACTGCCGCTGGTAAATCCAATGTGCGATACTCCAATAGGCATATGTATAAACGGGTCTTATTGAAACTCTCTGGAGAAGCGCTGGCGGCAGGAAAAGGCTTCGGCGTGGATGTCGCTCGCGTGCACGAAATCGCCGGTGAAATTGCCGATGTTCGCGCCATGGGCGTCGATATCGCTATCGTTGTTGGCGGCGGCAACTTTTTTCGCGGTGTGGCTGAGCAATCTCAGGCCATGGATCGCGTCTCTGCCGATCACATGGGTATGCTGGCCACCGTGATCAACGCGCTCGCGATTCAGGATGCGCTGGAGAAGCGCGACGTCCATTGCCGCGTGATGAGCGCCATTGCCATGCATCAGGTGGCGGAGCCATACATTCGCCGCCGCGCGATTCGCCATTTAGAAAAAGGCCGAGTCGTTATCTTTGCGGCGGGCACGGGCAATCCATTTTTCTCAACCGATACGGCTGCGTCGTTGCGCGCGATGGAGATCAAGGCCGACGTGTTGCTGAAAGCCACCAAGGTGGATGGCATCTACAACGCCGACCCCATGCTGGATAAGACCGCAGTGAAGTATCAAGAGATTACGTACATGGAGATTCTGCAACGCAACCTGCGGGTGATGGATCTGACGGCGGTCAGTTTATGTAAAGACAACAGTCTGCCGATGATTATCTTTAGCATGAACCAGACGGGAAATATCTGCCGCGTAGTTGCGGGAGAAAAAGTTGGCTCTCTGGTGACCGCGTAATCAGGCAAAAATCTTATGGACACAGCCACTGACGTTGTCCAGCCGCTGCAGTCCGCCCCACGGACGCCCCCGGCTTCTCGCCGCCCGATGATCCCAGCTCTGACTGGCCTGCGCGCCTTTGCCGCCGCCAACATCGTTTTTTTTCATTTTTTAAATCCAGCGTGGTTCGGCCCACTGGCCCCGATGATGAACAACGGCTACGTCGGCGTTAACTTCTTCTTTATTTTGTCGGGCTTCATTCTCACCTACAACTATGTGGACCGCCAGGCGCAGGGCCGCTTCCACGCGCGCGAATTCTGGCGCATACGCCTGACGCGCCTCTATCCCGTCTATCTGCTGGGGCTGCTCATCTCGCTGCCCATTCTAAAATTGGAGTGGCACTATCAGACGCTTCCACATTTCTGGGAAGGCTTGATTGCGACGCCGCTGATGCTGCAGGGCTGGAGCCCGCTGCTGGCGACATTCTGGAACACGCCTGCCTGGACGCTCTCCTGCGAGGTCACCTTCTATCTGCTCTTTCCGTGGCTGCTGACGCTGGCGTGGCCGCAGGCGCGCCGCAAGCTGCTGCTGCTGCTTTTCATTTTCTGGATGGCAGCGCTGCTACTGCCCACCATCTACATGGTCTTCCATCTGGATGGTCTGGACACAATCAATCGCTATTCCGGGGGCTACTGGCTGCGCGCCGTCAAGCTGACGCCGCTCGCTCACCTGCCCGCATTCCTCTTTGGCATTACGCTTTCGCTCTTCAACGATCGCCTGCGACTTACGGATAAGACACGTCTCATCTTCGCCGTCGTCTCGCTCGCCAGCATTCTCTCTGTCTTGCAACTTGGCGACCGCGTCCCTTATTTGCTGACGCATAACGGTCTGCTCGCGCCCCTCTTCGCCGTGGCGATTCTTGGCCTTGCTGGCACTCACTTTCTGTCGCGCGCTCTTGGCCTGCGTCCGCTCGTCTTTATTGGCGAAGCCAGCTACTGCCTCTATATTCTTCACTTCAATCTCTGGCGCTGGATTCACGATTCCGGCATATTGACAACCCTGCACATCGCGCGCTTTGATCCCTGGGTGTCGTATCTGATGCTGGAGCTGGCCGCACTTGCCGCCTATCGCTGGGTGGAACGTCCGGGACGCAACTGGATGCATCGCATTCTGCCGGGTGCATAGATCGCGCCCGCTGCACCCAATAAAAAAGGCCCGCAGACGCGGACCTTTTTTATTGCGTGCTCTTGCTGTGATTCTTAGGGTGTGATGGTCTGCACCGGATGTGTCCCGTTCGCAGCCGTGGTGACGCATGTCGTGTCGCCAGCTGCAGCAAATGGCGTGTTGAGTACCTGGGTTAACACGCCGGTATGAGGATTCAGTTCAAATCCACTCACCGTGTTGTCCAGATAATTGGATACGTACACGAAACGCCCATACGCCGCTTCAATGGAGATACAGGTAGGACCGGTTCCCGTGCCAACTGCACCCGAGGGGAGGGCCGCAGGAGTTCCCGGCGGAGAGCTTCCTTGCGCAGCCGGGCTGGTTGCAATCGCGTATGCATTCACATTGTTCGCATTGAAATTCGTCACGTACATGAAAAGGCCGCGCGGATCAATGGTAACCGCCGTTTGGAACAAGCCCGTCGCAAAGGGACCATCCAGCATTGATTGCAGCGATCCGTCGGCTTGCACGTCGTACCCCAGCAGCAGGTTTTCATACTGATCGGTCACGTAGACAAATCGACCGCTGGGGTCGCTTGTAATCGCGCTGGGCTTTACGCCAGCCTGGAAGCTGTTATTCGCCAAAGGCGTCAACTTGCCACTGCTATAGTCCACCGAGTAGGCGTAGACCGAGTGCGTGCCCTGGTCGGCAACGTAGAGATAATTGACGAACGCAGTTGCGGTGATGCCAATCGGCTGCGAACCTTGTTGCGCCACCGAGCCGTTCAGAGGAAAGCACGCCTGTCCGGAGACCGGATCAGAAATGGCCGCCTTAAGGCTGCCATCTGCAGAGATGGGGTAAACGGCCACGCATCCATAGGTGGGTGGGTTGGAGGCAATCGGATTGATGTTCGGTGCCACGGCACCGCTGGTATTAAACGCTGGCGCATAAGAGTCGACGACAAACAGGTAGCGGCTCTGATTGTCGATCGCCACTGATATGGGATAGGTGCCTGGCGTGTTGTACGTGTGTTGCTGGTACAGTTTGCCGTCGGTGCCGATGGCAAACTCCACAACCGTGTTATCGATCTCATGGATCACGTACATCCAATTGCTGGTGTTATTAACGACCCCAGCAACGGGATACTGGCCAACCCAAGGAAATGGGGAGACG
>VFSW01015049.1_pt1 | contig 10660 bp, 8 predicted proteins | sample 5358111 | NCBI WGS metagenome assembly VFSW01 (sample SAMN11554181, study PRJNA540505) | mine drainage metagenome | isolation source: sediment from site ElyBrook_90M | place: USA: Ely Copper Mine, Vershire, VT | collected 2017
ACATGACCGCCATCAAACAGGAAGACCTGATCCAGAGCGTCGCCGACGCGCTGCAGTTCATCAGCTACTACCATCCGAAGGATTATCTCGCCCACCTCGCGCGTGCCTACGAGCGCGAGCAGGCTCCCGCGGCCAAGGATGCGATCGCGCAGATCCTGACCAACTCGCGCATGTGCGCCGAAGGCCACCGGCCGATCTGCCAGGACACCGGCATCGTCAACGTGTACCTCAAGATCGGCATGGACGTGCGCTGGGACGGCTTCAAGGGCTCGATCAACGATGCCGTCAATGAAGGTGTGCGACGCGCCTACACCAACCCGGATAACCCGCTGCGGAGCTCGGTGCTGGCCGATCCGCTGTTCACGCGCAAGAACACCAAGGACAACACGCCCGCGGTGGTGCACATGGAAGTGGTGCCGGGCAACACCGTAGAGGTCACGGTCGCGGCCAAGGGCGGCGGCTCCGAGGCCAAGTCCAAGTTCGCCATGCTCAATCCCTCGGACTCCGTGGTGGAATGGGTGCTGAAGACCGTGCCCACCATGGGCGCGGGCTGGTGCCCGCCCGGCCTGCTCGGCATCGGCGTCGGCGGCACCGCGGAGAAGGCGATGATGATGGCCAAGGAAGTGCTGATGCAGCCGCTCGACATGCACGAGCTGCTCGCGCGCGGGCCGAAATCGAAGCTGGAGGAACTGCGCATCGAACTCTACACCAAGGTCAACGCGCTTGGCATCGGCGCGCAGGGCCTGGGCGGCCTGTCGACCGTGCTCGACGTCAAGATCAGCGACTATCCCACGCATGCGGCCAACAAGCCGATCGCGATGATCCCCAACTGCGCCGCCACGCGCCACGCGCATTTCGTGCTCGACGGCTCCGGCGCGGTCTCGCTCGACCCGCCCGCGCTGGCCGACTGGCCCAAGGTCACCTGGGCGCCCGCCTCCACCGCGAAACGCGTCAACCTCGACACGCTCACCGCGGCGGAGGTTGCCGCCTGGAATCGCGGCGACATCCTGCTCGTATCGGGCAAGATGCTCACCGGCCGCGACGCCGCGCACCAGCGCATCCAGGACATGCTCGCCAAGGGCGAGAAACTGCCCGTGGATTTCACCAACCGCGTGATCTACTACGTCGGCCCGGTCGATCCGGTGCGGGACGAAGTGGTCGGACCCGCGGGCCCGACCACCTCCACGCGCATGGACAAATTCACCGAAATGATGCTGGCGCAGACCGGACTGATCGGCATGATCGGCAAGTCCGAGCGCGGACCGGTGGCGATCGAGGCGATCAGAAAGCACAAGGCCGCCTACCTGATGGCCGTCGGCGGTGCCGCCTACCTCGTGGCCAAAGCCATCAAGAAATCGCGCGTGCTCGCTTTCGGCGACCTCGGCATGGAAGCGATTTACGAATTCGAAGTGAAGGACATGCCGGTCACCGTGGCGGTGGATTCCAGCGGCGCGTCGGTGCACACCACCGGTCCGGCCGAGTGGGAAAAGCGCATCAGGGACTTCAAGATCCCGGTGGCCGTAGCCTAGAATCTGCGCGTTGCCACCGGCAGATTCATTGCGGGATTCGGTCTGCGTCGTTGTTTGCTGTGTAAGCTAGGGTGCGCTCCCACATCCTGCACGGAGTGACGACGCGGCATTGTAGCGAATGATGGTAAAGTGCGGCGTCACAAAAAACGCCCGGGAGCGACGTTGCACGGCAAACCCTTTCCGCGCTTGGTCAGCATCGCGATACTGCTGGTCATTGCAGCGACCTTCGGCAGCAACCACATCGCCGCCCGCATCGCCTTCGATCACGGTGTCGACGTCACCACCGCGGTCGTCGCGCGCTCGGTCGCAGCAGCACTGTTCGTGGGGGTGCTGCTCCTCGCCGGCCGCGTGCCGCTGGCGCTCGCCGCGGCGACGCGCTGGCGCGCCATCGCGGTGGGCGTGCTCATCGCAGCGCAAAGCTACTTTCTCTACTCGGCGATAGCGCGCATCCCGGTGGCGCTCGCCCTGCTCGCCTTCAATACCTACCCGATGCTGTTCTCGCTCCTGTCCTGGGCCGCCGACGGGCAGCGCCCGGCGCGGCGCGCGCTGATCGCGATGCCGGTCGCACTTTGCGGGCTGGCCCTGGCCCTCGATGTGTTCGGCGCGAGCGGCAACATCGCCGCGCGCTGGGCCCGGATCGGCGCCGGCGTCGGCTATGCCCTGGGCGCGGCGGTAACGTTCTCCGCTGCGCTGTACCTGACTTCACGCTGGCTCAAGGACATCGATGGCAGGCTGCGCACCTTCCTGACGATGAGCACGGTGGCCTTGCTGATGCTCGCGGCCGGCATGGTCGCGGGCGATCTCGCGCTGCCGTCGAACCCCGGCGGCTGGCTCGGCCTCGGACTGCTGATGCTGTTTTACGGCACCGCGTTCACGGCCATGTTCGTGCTGTTGCCGCGTCTGGATACCTTGAACAACGCGGCGGCTCTCAATTTCGAACCGATCGCAGTGCTGTTTCTCGCCTGGCCCATCCTCGGCCAGAGCGTTGCGCCGCGGCAGATCGTGGGCGCGCTGATCGTGGTCGGGGCGGTGATCGCCCTGGGCACGGCGAAACGCTAGCGCGCATGCGACATCCGGCCGACACGCATTTGATTGCCATCCGCCACGGCGAGACCGAGTGGAACCGGGAGGGCCGCTTTCAGGGGCATCTGAACAGCGCGCTCAACCAGGAAGGCCTGGAGCAGGCCGCAGCCCTGGGCGAGCGCCTGGCCGACGAGCGCTTCGACCTGCTGCTGTCGAGCGATCTCGGCCGGGCGCTGCAGACGGCAAGCGCTATCGCCATGCGCACCGGACACGAGATCGTGGTCGAACCGGGCTTGCGCGAACGGCGCATGGGAATTTTCCAGGGGCTGACCCCGGACGAAGCGCAGGCGCGCTATCCGGAAGACTATGCCCGTTTCAGGTCCCACGATCCGGATTATGTGATTCCGGAAGGCGAAAGCCTGCGCCAGTTGTTCCAGCGCAGCGTCGCCTGTTTTACCGAACTCGCCGTGCGCCATCAAGGACGCACACTCGCGACCGTCACCCACGGCGGCGTGCTCGCCATGCTCTACCGCCACGCGATGGCGATGCCGCTGGAAGCGCCGCGCGACTTCAGCCTGCACAACACCGGCGTCAACCGCTTCCGCCATCGGCGCGGCGCCTGGCAATTGCAAAGCTGGGGCGATATCGTTCATCTCGAACACGCGCGCGACGACCCGGTGGAGGAGCAGTAGGCGCAACGGCGCCGGCCGCGGGCGACGGGCCGCAATGCTAAAATAAGCAGGGAAAAAATACCCACTCGCCCTTGCTGCGACCACCAGGAGCCCGCCATGCCGCTCTACACCGCCGAAGCCGTCCGTGCCATCGCCTTAGTCGGTCACGGCGCGGCCGGCAAGACCACCCTGGCGGAAGCGCTGCTCGCGCGCGCCGGTGCAATCAAAACCCCGGGCAGCGTCGAGCGCGGCAATACCGTCTGCGACTACGATCCGCTGGAAAAATCCTACGGCCACTCGCTCAATGCCGCGCTGGTGAATTTCGCCTGGCGCGACACGCACATTCACCTGATCGACACCCCCGGCTATCCGGATTTCAGCGGCCAGGCGATGGGCGCACTCGCCGCGGTCGACACCGCAGCCATCGTCATCAACGCCCAGACCGGGATCGAACTCGCGACGCGGCGCATGATGGCGTGGGCGCACGAGCGCAAGCTGTGCCGCATGATCGTGGTCAACAAAATCGACGCCGACAACGTCGACCTGCCGGCGCTGCTCGCCAGCATCCAGCAAACCTTCGGCAAGGAATGCCTGCCGATCAACCTGCCCGCGCACGCAGGCAAGGACATCGTCGACTGTTTCTTCAATCCGGACGGCGACGCCGATTTCTCCTCGGTCAAGGCGGCGCATGCCGCGCTGGTCGATCAGGTGGTGGAGGTCGACGAGGCGCTGATGGCACTTTATCTGGAACAGGGCGAGATCAATCCGCAACAGCTGCACGCGCCGTTCGAGAAGGCGCTGCGCGAAGGACACCTGGTGCCGGTGTGCTTCGTTTCGGCCCGCAACGGCGCCGGCGTCGCCGAACTGCTCGACATTTTCGCCGGGCTCGCACCCAATCCGAAGGAAGGCAACGCGCCGCCTTTTCTCCGGGGCGAAGGCGACAGCGCGGTGGAGTTTCATGCCGAGCCCGATCCGGCCAAGCATGTGCTCGCCCACGTGTTCAAGGTCATCATGGATCCTTATGTGGGCAAACTCGGCGTGTTTCGCGTGCACCAGGGCACGGTGAAACGCGACATGCAGCTGTTCATCGGCAACGCCAGCCGGCCGTTCCGGGTGGCGCACCTGTATCTGCTGCAGGGCAAGGAATACGTCGAGACCGACGCCCTGGTGCCGGGCGACCTGGGAGCCATCGCGAAAGTGGACGAGATCGAGTTCGACGCGGTGCTGCACGATTCCCACGACGAAGACCACATCCATCTGCGCCCGCTGGGATTTCCCGTGCCCATGCACGGACTCGCGGTGGAGACGAAAAAGAAAGGCGATGAGCAGCGCCTGTTCGAAGTCCTGCACAAGCTGGAGCTCGAGGATCCCTGCTTTCGGGTGGAGCGCCATCCCGCGACCAACGAGACGGTGATCCGCGCGCTCGGCGAACTGCATCTGCGCACCAAACTGGAAAAACTGACGCAGCAATACAAGCTCGAATTGGATACCCGGCCGCCGCGCATCCCCTATCGCGAGACCATCAGCCGCAAGGCCGAGGGCCACTGCCGGCACAAGAAGCAGACCGGCGGCGCCGGACAGTTCGGCGAGGTGTTTCTCAAGATCGAACCGCTGCCGCGCGGCGCGGGCTACGAATTCGTCGATCAGGTCAAAGGCGGGGTGATACCGACGGTTTTCATCCCGGCGGTGGAAAAAGGCGTACGCATGGCACTGGACGCCGGCGTGATCGCCGGCTACCCGGTGGAGGATCTGCGCGTCATCGTGTACGACGGCAAGAGCCATGCGGTGGACTCGAAGGAGATCGCCTTCGTGTCCGCCGGCCGCAAAGCGGTGATCGACGCGTTCTCCAAGGCGGCGCCGATCATGCTCGAGCCTATCGTCAACATCGACATCGACGCGCCGGAAACCTATGTCGGCGACATGACCGCCGAGATTGCCTCCAAGCGCGGCCAGATCACCGGCACGCAGCCGCGCTCGGGCGACGTCATCAGCACCACCGGCCAGGTGCCGCTGGCCGAGTTGACCGATTTCCAGAACCGCCTGCGTTCGATCACCGGCGGCCAGGGCTCGTATTCGGTCGAATTCAGCCACTACGCTCAAGTGCCGGCGCAGTTGCAGCAGCAGCTGATGTCGCAATACAAGGCGGCGCGCGAAGAGGATTAGATTCGTTGGGTGGCCACTGGCCGGCTACGAGCCACGCACAACGAGGAACGAACAACGTAAATCAGCGCCGCGCGAACAGGTTGCAGAAGCGCAGCGCTTCCGCATAGGGAAATACGTCCTGCATCTCCCCCGCGGCGATGCGCTGCTGCGTTGACTGCCAGCTCGCGGCATCGAGCAGGTCTGCGTGATGGCGCAGGAAGCAGGCGCGCACCCGTGCGTCGGTGAGCAGGAAGGTGGCGAACTCCTCCGGAAAGACGTCGCTCGGCCCGACCGCATACCAGGGCTCGGCGGCGAGTTCCTGTTCCTCGGTTTGCGGCTTTGGCATCTGGCGGAAATTGCAATTGGTCAGGTAGTCGATTTCATCGTAATCGTAGAACACCACACGGCCATAGCGGGTCACGCCGAAATTCTTGAACAGCAGGTCGCCGGCAAAAATGTTGGCCGCAGCCAGTTGTTTGATCGCCAGGCCGTAGTCCTCGATGGCGCGGTCGCGCTGCGCATCATCGGCCTGGTCGAGGAAGATATTGAGCGGCACCATGCGCCGTTCGATGTACATGTGCTTGATCACGATGGTGTCGCCCTCCTCCTCGATCACAGAGGGCGAAAGCGCGCGCAGTTCTTCAAGCAGTTCGGCGGTGAAACGCTTTTTCGGAAAGGCGACGTCGGAGTACTCCAGCGTGTCGGCCATGCGGCCGACGCGGTCGTGGGGTTTCACCAGCCAGTATTTTTCCTTGACCAGCTGGCGCGTGACCTCCTTCGGCGGCGCGATCACGTCCTTGATCACCTTGAATACGTAAGGGTAGGAAGGCAGGGTGAACACCGACATCACCAGGCCGCGAATGCCCGGCGCGACGATGAAGTCGTCGCTGGAATGGCGCAAATGGTGGAGAAAGTCGCGGTAGAAAAGGTTCTTGCCGTGCTTTTGCAGCCCGAGCAGGGTGTAGATTTCCCATTGCGGCTTGTACGGCAGCAGCCCGCGCAGAAACTGCACGTAGGCCGACGGCACCTCCATGTCCACCAGGAAGTAGGCGCGGTTGGTGCTGAAGAATATGTCGAGCTGCTGGCGCTCGAGCAGCACCGTGTCGAGGAACAGCTTGCCGTCGCGGTCGTGCAGCACCGGGATCACGAACGGATAGTCCTGGTTGCCGTTGATCATCCTGCCGACGAGGTAGGCGCCCTTGTTGCGGTAGAACAGCGATGACAATATCTGTATCTGGTGGTTCGCCTCGAGGTGCAGCGGCCGCGGCAGGATCCTGCGCCACATGCGCAGCACGCAACGCAGGTCGCGTTCGAGGTCGGCAAACGAACGCTGCACGCCGATGTCGCGCAGCATGCGCGCAAGCGTCGGGCGCAAACCGTATTTCCCCGGGTAGTAAGAGCGATAAGACGGCGGATCGGCCTCGATGTGCTCGGTCGACACCGCCGGCCGCACGAAAATGAACTTGTTGTGAAAGTAAGTCCGGTGCAGGATCTTGCAGCACACCGAATTGAAGAAGGTCTCGGCGCACTCCGGCTGCTTGTGATAGGTCAGCAGGCCGATGTAATGCAGCTTGATCTGCTCCCAGGCGGCGTCATCGCGCGAATCCGGACGGAAGCCGCGCTCGATGTGTTCCACCGCTTCCATCACGCGCTTGTCGTAAAAATCGATGCGCTCGCGCGCCGCCTGCTGCACCGCGGTCCAGTTGCCGGTCTCGAAATGGCGCTTCGCCGCCTGGCAGGCTTCGCGGAAAATGCGGTAATGCTTGTTGAACCCCTGCAGCATCACCTGTGCGACGCTCAGCGCAATATCTTTTTGCTCGGACGCCGGCGCTATCGGCTGGATGGCCTGCTGCATGCGCACGCGCCTAGCTCACGCGAACGCCGTCTTCGAATCGTTCGCCCGCATTGATTTCGCTGAACGCGCTTAATGGATAGAACGCGCGGAAATCCGCGTCCACCTTGTCATAGGGAAAATCCGACCAGGCGCCGTGGTCCTTGACGTATTCCATATGGCGCCGCTGCTTCGCATCATAGGGCTGGAAGATCGCGTCCGAACGGCCGTCGAACTCGGTCGGCAGCACGCCGAAACGCGCGCACAGCTCGATGTTGAATGCCGGCGCGGCTTTCACCCACTTCCCCTCGAGATACATCACCGCATAGCCGTGGTGCATGAAATAGGTCGTGCCGCCCATGAGCGCCTTGAGCTTTTCCGTGGTCAGGTGGTTGACCACGTCGGACAAACCGATGGCGCAGGCAATGCCCTGCGCGCGCGCGGCCGCGGCGAGCAAAATGGCCTTGGGGATGCAGAATGCGGATTTCGCCGCGAGCACGTGGCTGGCGACGTAGATGGCCGGATCGAGGCGCATCGAAAACGGATCGTAGCGAATGCCGTCACGCACGGCGTAGTACAGCTTCACTGCACGATCGATGTCGTTCGTCGCGGCACCCGCCGCCCGCTGCGCAAAGCGGCGCACGGCGTCGCTGTCGGAATCGAGAAAACGCGTGCTCTGCAGGTATTCCGGCCCGGGTTCTGGTTTGCTGCCAGGAGGTGTATGGATCATAGCTTCGCATTGTAGCAAGTTGACCGTCTATTTTCCCCCGGTCATCGCCTCCGGCCGCACCCAGGCGTCGAACTGCTCCGCCGTGACATAGCCCAGGGCCAGCGCGGCTGCGCGCAGCGTCTCGCCTTTCTCGTGGGCGCGTTTGGCGATCTCGGCCGCCTTGTCGTAGCCGATATGCGGGTTGAGGGCGGTGACCAGCATCAGCGAGTTCGCGAGCAGCGCCGCAATGCGCTCGCGCCTGGGCTCGATCCCCGCCGCGCAATGCTCGTCGAAGCTGGACGCGCCGTCGGCGAGCAAGCGCGCGCTTTGCAGGAAATTGTAGATGATCAGCGGCTTGTATACGTTCAGTTCGAAGTTGCCCGAGGCGCCGCCGATGTTGACAGCGACATCGTTGCCCATGACCTGGGCGCACAGCATGGTGAGCGCTTCCGCCTGGGTCGGATTGACTTTGCCCGGCATGATCGAACTGCCCGGCTCGTTCTCCGGGATCGAGAGCTCGCCGATGCCGCAGCGCGGTCCTGAGGCGAGCCAACGCACGTCGTTGGCAATCTTGGTGAGCGACGCAGCGACGGTCTTGAGCGCGCCGTGCGCGTACACGAGCGCATCGTGCGCGGCCAGGGCCTCGAACTTGTTGCGCGCCGTCACGAACGGCAGTCCGGTCAGGCGCGCGAGTTCCCCGGCCACGCGCTGGGCGAATTGCGGATGCGCGTTGAGGCCGGTGCCGACCGCGGTGCCGCCGAGCGCGAGCTCGCACAGCTGCGTCTGCGCCGCCTGTACGTGCGCTATGCCGTGCTCCAGCTGGGCGACGTAGCCCGAGAATTCCTGCCCCAGCGTCAGGGGTATCGCGTCCTGGAGATGGGTGCGTCCGATTTTGACGATGTCGGAAAATGCGGCCGATTTATGGGCGAGCGTAGCGCACAGCCGGTCCAGTGCCGGCACCAGCGCGCCGCTCAGCGCCTGCACCGCCGCCACGTGCATGGCGGTCGGGAAAACGTCGTTCGAGGACTGGCCCCGGTTGACGTCGTCGTTGGGATGCACCAGGCGCGCTTCGCCGCGCTCCCCGCCCATCAGTTCCGACGCGCGGTTCGCCAGTACCTCGTTCAGGTTCATGTTGGTCTGGGTGCCCGAGCCGGTCTGCCACACGACGAGCGGAAACTCGCCCTCCCACTTGCCTGCCAGCACTTCGTCTGCGGCGGCGGCGATGGCTGCGGCCTTGCCCGCATCCAGCGTGCCCAGTTCCGCATTCACTGTCGCGCAGGCGCGCTTGACCAGCGCCAGCGCCAGGATCAGCTCGCGCGGCATACGCTCGCCGGAAATGCGGAAATGCGCGAGCGAGCGCTGTGTCTGCGCGCCCCACAGGCGTTCGGCGGGCACCTCTATCGGACCGAAGCTGTCGTGTTCGATGCGTTGTGCGGTCATGTTTTGCTCCTCGCAGGGCCAGGCCCCATGATAATGACGAATGACGGGAATTCAGGCAAGCCGCGCATTCGAGCGCACAACGGAAGCACGCAAACTTCAGGACGGTGGTACAAATCGGGGTGCTGTTCTCGGCGATGGCCTTAGACAGACTCTCGCGCCTTTGACGGCGTGTACAGCGTTAGGTCGAGGTGTCCACATTATCGGATGAGGTTCTGCGTCGGCTGCACCAAGGGGTTAGGTCTCACTACGAGCTATTCCCGCCGAAGCGCTCCCTGAAACCCGCTCTGGCTTCACCGATGAACTGCACAAGCTGATCTTCTGGAACGCGGACTACGGTAATGCCCTGGCGTTTGGCTTCGGCACTCAGTAGGGCCGCTGGCTGATTGCTTGGAATGAAGAGCGTCTTGGGTAATTGTTGCTCGTGCGCTTGCCCTTCCTTCAATAGGCGCTTGACTTCCACCTTTGATGGTTCCGCCGCATTTGCGGGTACGGGCGCGGAGCTCAAGATGAAACAACTCGCTGCGTCCATGAGGGCAATGAAGTTGAAGTCACCGTCCAATTCGGTGCAAATGGGTACGTCGTTCAACTTGAACGCGATCCAAGCTTCATTGACATGAAATTGATTCGGATGAAGCACGGAGGGGGCCCTATGTTGAAACCTAGCGTTCGCGATAACCCGCCGGACAACAGCAAGCGAAGCGCCGCTGTTGGATGGTCGGGTTCATCGCGCGGTTACGCGCCGACCTTCCGCAGGGACTTGGGTGGAATATGGCCGAGCTCCCTTAGGATACCGGGCACCAGCGGTACGAGGTGCTCCATCCGGTTACTTACTGCCTCAACCACAAGCACAGCAATCGGCAAAGTGGCAAGGTTCTGCTGGAACTCAAGGTTCCCGTCCATCGTCAGGAACACATCGAACTCGGAGGCGGCGAGTCCTAGCAGCTTTCCATTCTTGATGCCTGTCCATCCGCTACGCTGAACGGTGGAAACCTCGTGACCAACTAGCATTGCCGCGAGACGACGCGGGAGATCCTCGTCAAGCAAGAGACGCATCGGGGATGAGTGCGGCACGCGCCTCTTCAAGCACTGCTACCGCCATTTCGCGACTGACGGACGGAAAGTCATCCAGGAAGACCTCCAACGAGTCTCCAGCTTCAAGGTGAACGAAGAGCGTCTTGACTGGGACGCGCGTGCCAGCGAAAACGGGCGTTCCGCTGTGGATCTCGGGATCGATGGTGATCAGCTGTGTCTTCATAGCAGAACTCCTGCACAGGCTACCGCTACAGTATACTCCGCCGGCTATTCATCGGCGGCC